>JAESGE010000185.1_pt1 | contig 33357 bp, 30 predicted proteins | sample 9269601 | NCBI WGS metagenome assembly JAESGE01 (sample SAMN14515569, study PRJNA621662) | algae metagenome | isolation source: Tolypothrix brevis GSE-NOS-MK-07-07A and co-occurring heterotrophs from wet... | place: USA: Grand Staircase Escalante National Monument, Utah | collected 2006-04-16
GTGCCGTGAAGCGGGAGAACTGAGGCCGATGGGTTCTGGTTTCGCGGAGGTTCCCGAGGGGAACGCCTATCGGCTTGCCAACGCCCGTGCGCCGCTCTGCATGGTGCGCGGCTCGGGGCTTGGCGCCGATGCGAGCGGGCTTTGCCGGATCGATCTGACGATCAAAGGTGGCCGCATCGCATCGGTGCTGCCTTCAGGCACGCAATCGCCGGACGGCGATCTGCCGGCGCTCGATCTCAAGGGCGGCATCGTGCTGCCGCGCCTCGTCGATATCCATACCCACCTCGACAAGGGCCATATCTGGCCGCGCCGGCCCAATCCGGACGGGACCTTCTTCGGCGCGCTCTCCAATGTGCTGATCGACCGCGAGGCCCACTGGAGCGCCGAGGATGTCGCCGCGCGGATGGACTTCTCGCTGCGCTGCGCCTTCGCGCATGGGACAGGGGCGATCCGCACGCATATCGACTCGCTGGGGCCGCAGCTTGACATATCCTGGCCGGTTTTCGCCGCCATGCGCGAGACCTGGAAGGACCGGATCACGCTCCAGGCGGCGGCGATCTACCGCATCGATCTTGCCGTCGATGACCCTCCGGCCTTCGACAGGCTGGTGCGGACCGTCGCCGAGCATGGCGGCGTGCTCGGCGGCGTCACCTATCTCGGCGGGCCGATCGACGCGCGGATGACGGAAGCGATCCGCCGTGCGATTCAAGCTGCGGCGGCCTACGGCCTCGATCTTGATTTTCACGTGGACGAGAGCGATGACGCCGATGCGCGCTCGCTGGAGGTGATCGCCGATCTGGCCCTCGAACTCGATTTCAAGGGCCGGATTCTCGCCGGCCATTGCTGCTCGCTGGCGCTGATGGACAAGCCGGATGCCGCCCGCGTCATCGCCAAGCTGGCGGCGGCCAATGTCGCCGTCGTGTCGCTGCCGATGTGCAACATGTATCTTCAGGACAGGGTTGCCGGACGCACGCCGCGCTGGCGGGGCGTGACGCCGCTCCACGAACTGAAGGCCGCCGGCGTCACCCTCATGGTGGCCTCCGACAACACCCGCGATCCGTTCTACGCCTATGGCGATCTCGACGGGTTGGAGGTGATGCGCGAAGCGACGCGTATCTGTCATCTCGATCATTCGGGACCGGACTGGCCGGCAATGCTCGGCCCCGTTCCGGCAAGTGTGATGGATCTGGACAGCCACGGCCGCATCGAGGCGGGCCTGCCAGCCGACCTGATCCTGACGCGGGCGCGAGCCTGGACGGAGTTTTTCGCCCGGCCCCAGAGCGACCGCAGCGTGCTGGTCAACGGACGCCTGATCGACACGACGCTTCCCGACTATGCCGAACTCGACCCGCTGATGGATGTGTGATGGACGACAATGTGCAGATGCATGGCTCCCGCTACGACATCGCGGCGCTGAAGGCCCGGCTTGGGGGTATCCGGATCGAAGACAATCCGGCGCTGGTCCGGCAGAAAAGCCGCGATTTCTTCTGGTATTCGCCCGTGCTCAAGCGCCAACTCGAGGACGTGACGGCCGATATCGTCGTCTCGCCGACGTCGGAAGGCGAGGTGATCCAGGTGCTCGCCGCCGCCTTCGCGCTCGGCATTCCGGTGACGCCGCGGGGCACTGGCACCGGCAATTACGGCCAGGCCATGCCGCTCTCGGGCGGGATCGTGCTCGATCTTTCCGGCTTCAACAAGGTGCGCGAGATCAAGGCCGGGAGTTACGTGGCCGAGCCCGGCGCGATCCTCGCCCGGATCGATGACGAGACGCGGGCGCATTCGCGGCAGGAACTGCGCCTGCATCCCTCCACCTACAACACCGCCTCGATCGGCGGCTTCATCGCCGGCGGCTCAGGGGGAGTCGGCTCGATCAAGTGGGGCGGCTTGCGCGACACCGGTAACATCATCCGCCTCAAGGTGGTGACGATGGAGGCAAACCCGCAGGTTCTTGAACTGCGCGGCGACGATCTCGCCAAGGTCGCCCATGCCTATGGCACCAACGGCATCATCACCGAGGTCGAGATGCCGCTGGGTCCCTCCTACACCTGGGTCGACGTGCTGGTGGGCTTCGACGATCTGCGCACGGCGTCCGAATACGCCAATGCGGTGGGCGAACAGGACGGGCTGGCGATCAAGGAACTGGCGGTTGTCGGCGCGCCGGTGCCGCACGACTATTTCCTGCGGCATCGCAAGTTTCTGCCCAGGGACAAACATCTGGTGGTGATCATGGCGGCGGACTTCGCCGTGGACTCGCTGCTGGCCTTCACGCGCCGCTTCAAGGGCTCGGAGCTGCTGATGCGTTCCGACCAGCTGACGCTCGACGAGGCGAAAGGCCTGCCGCCCGGCTTTGAACTCGGCTGGAACCACACGACCTTGCGCGCCCTCAGGGTCGACCCCAGCATCACCTATTTGCAGGTGCTCTATCCCTTTCCAAACCAGATCGAGACGATCGACCGGATCAACCGGCATTTCGGAGACGAGGTGCCCTGTCATCTGGAATTCGTGCGCTTCGACGGCAAGGTCACGGCCTTCGGCCTGCCGCTGGTGCGCTTCACCAGCGAGGAGCGGCTGGAGGAGATCATGCGCATCCACGAGGATATGGGCGCGCCGATCTTCAACCCGCACCGCTATACGCTGGAGGAGGGCGGCATGAAGCAGACCGACATCATCCAGCTCGCCTTCAAGCAGCAGGCGGACCCCAACGGGCTGCTCAACCCAGGCAAGATGATCGCCTGGGAGGACCCCGCTTATGACTACCGCAGCGGCAAGACCTTCATGTTCCGCAGCCTCGCCGACAGCGGGGCTTGAGGCCGGTGCGCGTCCTCGTGCTGTTTGCGCATCCGGACCCGGAGAGTTTCGCCGCCGCCCTGCACGCAACCATCGTCTCGACCCTGCGCGAGGCCGGCCACGAGGTCGACGATTGCGATCTCTATGCCGAGGGCTTCAATCCGGTGCTGAGCCGGGCCGAGCGCGCCGGCTATCATGATACCGCGACGAACCAGGTCCCGGTGGCCGACTATGTCCGTAGGCTTCAGGCGGCGGAGGCTTTGGTCCTGTCCTATCCGGTGTGGAATTTCGGCTTTCCGGCGATCCTGAAGGGGTTTTTCGACCGGGTGTTCCTGCCGGGCGTCTCGTTCAAGCTGGTCGACGGCAAGGTGAGGCCGGCGCTGTGGAACATCCGCAAGCTCGCCGCCGTCGCCACCTATGGCGGCACGCGGATGCGGGCGATGCTGATGGGCGACCCGCCGCGCAAGGTGGCGACGCGCGTGGTGCGGGCGGTCTGTCATCCCAGTGCCCGGCCGCTCTATCTCGCCCATTACGACATGAACCGGGCGACGCCGGAAACCCGTGCCATCTTCCTGGCGCAGGTCAGGCAGCAGCTGTCGCAATGGTGAAGCCTGTCATCATGATGTCATATGCCGATGGTCTTTCAGCCGGCGAATGAGATCGGTAGCCGCATATTGATCGAAACCTTGCGATCGGTGGAGTGCGCGACGGAACCTTAGATAACTTATCGTTTCCACCGAACCTCAATGTGATCCCATCCTTTTGTCATCGCATGCCTTTTGCGAAGAACCAGTTTCTACTTTTTTGCGGCATTCTTTAGGGAGATCTGATGATGTCAGCCAAGAGTGACAAGAGCATCGGGCGACTCCTTGCCTATGCGGCCCGGCTGCACCGGGCGCGGCTCGGCGAGCGGCTTTCGGCACTCGGCCTGTTTCCGGGTCAGGAAGTCGCGCTTCAGGAATTGGCGCAGACAAGCCCGATGACCATGGGCGATCTCGCGGCCGCTCTCAAGGTGAAGCCGCCGACGATCTCGAAGACCATTGGCCGGCTTTCAGCGCAGGGCTTGGTCGAGCGTGTCAGCGGCGGTCGCGATGCCCGGCTCGTGCAGGTCGCGCTCACCGAGAGCGGCCAGGAAAAGGTGCGCAATCTGGCAGGCGTCTGGGAAGAGGTGGAGCGCGACCTCGTCGCCAAGCTCGACGCCAAGGAAATTCGCCAACTGCGCAAGCTGTTGCGCCGCGCCTCGAAAGGCCTGGTCAAGGGGCTTGAAAAAAGCGGCGCTTCGCCGGAAACGGTCGAGGATGACGACGACGATATCGTCGTGCAACTGGCTTCCGCCGCCCGGGCACCAGAGGCCTGACCGCCAAGGCGGGCCTAATGCCCTAACGCTTGACGTATCAGGCTCAGCGCCGCGCCGGCCGTCGCCAGCACCGCCACGGTCGCGACCACGCCGCGATGCAGCCGGAACAGCATGACCGCCGCAAGGATCGACAGTGCCGCCGCATCGAGATTGAGGCTTGATAGTTGCGGCAAGGGTAGGATGAGCGGCCCCGCGCTCCACGAGCCCACGCGGGCGAACAGCACGTTGAGCCCAAAGGCGAGCGCCAGCGAGGCCACGACTCCAGCCACTGCCGCCGTGATCACCGTCAGTGCCCCGTTGACGGAATGGCTTGCCCGCGTCCGCTCGATGAAGGGCGAGCCCGCGAAAATCCAGACGAAGGAGGGCGCGAAGGTGACCCAGGCGGTCATGAGCGCGCCGAGCGTCGCCGCTGCCCAGGGTGCGAACGGCGCGGGGTTGCGCCAGCCCGCGAGGAAGCCCGCGAACTGGTTGACGAGGATCGTCGGGCCGGGCGTTGTTTCCGCTAGCCCGAGCCCATCGACCATCTCCGAGGCGCTGACCCAGCCCTTGGCGTTGACGGCGGCATCCGCCAGATAAGCGAGCACGGCATAGGCCCCGCCGAAGGTGATGACCGCGAGCTTGGAGAAGAACAGCCCGATCTCGACCAGCAGGTGATCCGACCCCAGCGTCAGCGCCGCGATGCCCACGGGCAGCCACCAGACCGCCGTCCAGAGCACGGCCGCAAACAGCGCCGCGCGAATTGCGACCGGCTTCAACTCTTGCGTTCCGACCTCGGCGAGGCGCAGGGCCAGAAGGTCGGGACGGAGGCTCGCGAGGATCGCGCCCAGCGCCGCAGCGCCGCCGATGACGACCGGGAACGGCACGCGGAAGGCGACGAGCAGGATGAAGCAGGCGATCGCCGCCGCCACCAGAAAGCGCGTGCGGAAGGCGCGGCGGCCGATCTTGATCAGGGCCTCGACGATGATCGCGACCACCGCCGCCTTGATGCCGAGGAACAGGCCGTCGACCAGCGGCAGGCCACGACCGTTCACATACAGGAAGCACAGCCCCAGCATGATAGCCGCGCCCGGAATCACGAACATCAGCCCGGCGAAGATGCCGCCGCGCACGCCATGCAGCAGGAAGCCGAGATAGGTCGCAAGCTGTTGCGCCTCGGGGCCGGGCAGCAGTGTGCAATAGCTCAGGCAGTCGAGGAAGCGGCGCTCGTCGACCCAGCGCTTCTCGTCCACGACGGCACGATGCAGCATCGCGATCTGCCCCGCCGCACCGCCAAACGACAGGAAGCCGACGCGGGTCCAGAGCCGCGCCGCCTCGCCGAAGGTCGGCGGGGCAGGCGCGGCCTCAGCCATGTGTTCCTTTGCAGCCGCCATCGTCACGAGACGTGCTCCACGGATTTCGGCCGGACCCAGTTATGCGGTTCGTCCGAAGCGTGCATCGCCCAGGCAAGCAGGCCGTCATAGACCCGGAACCCGTCCGCGAGCACGGCGTGATCGTTGTCGCAGTGCCGGGCGGACAGGTCGAGCGAAACGGCTAGCAAACCCGCCGCCTGAGGCGCGAGATCGAGCCGGTCGGTGTCGGCGCCACGGACGATCAGCGCCAGTTTCGCCAGGGGCGCGAAGCTGTCGAGGCCGAAAGCCCGCAGGATCGTGTCGAACGAGCAGAGCGGGCCGTCATGTTCGAAAGCGCCGCCCGGCAGGTCGTAGGCGATGCCGCCCTCGCTCTCGGCCACCTCCAGCACCCAGGCCGTGTCTGCGAACAGGAAGCGGGCGTCGGGATCGAGAAAGCGCCGGATCAGCCAGGGACAGGCGACACGGTCGATCTTGGGATGACGGCGCGTGACCCAGACGGTGGGCTTGGCTCCGAGCGCAACCGGGCCGGCGTTGATCGCGACGGTGGGCAGGCCGGCGGCACGCCAGCCGTCATAGCCGTCGGCCATCGTCGCGGCATTGAAGCCTTCGGCGCGCAGATGCGCGGCAAGGCGCTGGCTGCGGTTATGACCGTGGGCACAGGCGATGATCACCGGCCGGGCACGGTCGAGCGTCGCCGCGAGGGTGTCTCCGTCGCCGTGATCGGCGAAGCGGGCCTGCGGGATCATCCGCCCGGATTCGGCGATGATCGTATCGCGGCGCGAATCCAGTAGCACCGGAGGATTGGGGCCGAGCAGAGCCGTGAAAGCCGTCGTCGGTGAAATCGAAAACGGAAATGGAGAGTAAGAAAAGCCCATCGATACGCCCATGCGATCATGCTCCTGGCACGTCGGCGCGGACTTGGGCGTGGGCCTCAAGGGGCGTCCGCTGTAATGGCCCCAGGCCGATGTGGGTAGTCCAGAACCGGCCGTGGCGTCAAGCGCCCATGGGTTGAGCGATCAGGCACCGCCCAAGGCGATGCAGGCAAAGGCCACGCGCGCTTCCGTCGGCACGCCGAAGCGCGCGGTGTGGCGGGCGGGCAGGCCAACGGGAAAATGACGGACGTAAGCATCGTTGCAGGCGGCGTAATCGGCAGGGTCTGTGATGAGCATCGTGACCTGCACGACCCGGTCGAGGCCGCTGCCGGCGTCTTCGAGAATGCGGGCGATCAGCGCCAGCGCGTTGTCCACTTCCTCGCCCGCCGTCGCGCCGCGATCGACGCCGTTGGCGGGATCGTGCGGCGCCGAGTGGCCGGAGACGAAGACCAGCCCTCCGGCGCGGGTGGCGCGGCTGAAGGGGCGAAGCGAGCCGGGCTCGGGAGAACCGAAGAAGTCGATCATCAAGCCTCGGTCCGGGTCATCGATCAGCGATTTCGCCTAGACCGTGACCTGCGTGCCGACCTCGACGACGCGCCCCGTCGGGATCTGGAAGAAGCTCGTGGCGTCGGTCGCCGATTTGGCGAGGCCGATGAAGAGCTTGTCCTGCCAGACTGGCATGCCGGAATGGGGCGAGGGCTTGATCGAGCGGCGCGACAGGAAGAACGAGGTCGACATGATGTCGAACTTGAAGCCTTGCCGGCGCAGGACCGCGAGGCCCTTTGGCACGTTCGGGCTCTCCATATAGCCGAAGCGCATCTCCACCTTCCAGAAATCGCCGGCGATGCAGGAGAGCTTCAGCCGCTGTTCTTCCGGAACGCGCGGCGTATCGGCGGAGCGCACGGTGAGCAGCACGTTCTTCTCGTGCAGGACCTTGTTGTGCTTGAGGTTGTGAAGCAGGGCGGCGGGCGCGGTCTCGGGGTCGCTCGTCAGGAACACGGCGGTGCCGCGCACCCGGTGCGGCTGGCTCTTCGCCAACATGGCGATGAGTTCGACCACCGGCACATCGGCCTTGCGGGTCTTCTCGAACAGGATGCCGGAACCGCGCACCCAACTCCACATGATGCCAACCAGGACCAGCGCCAGCGCCACGGGCACGAAACCGCCATGGAACAGCTTCAGCATGTTGGCGGAGAAGAAGGCGAGATCGATGATTAGGAAGGGCAGGATGACGATCGTCGTCGTCGCTAAGCTCCAGCGCCAACCCTTCCAGATGACGATGAAGGCGAGGATTGCGTCAACCGTCATCGCGCCGAACACCGAGATGCCGTAGGCATTGGCGAGGCCGGAGGACGAACGGAAGGTGAAGACCAGCAGCAGCACGATGGCGAGCAGCATCCAATTGACCCGCGGCAGATAGATCTGGCCGGAGGTCTGCGCCGAGGTATGACGGATTTCGAGGCGCGGCAGAAGGCCGAGCTGAATCGCTTGTCGGGTGAGCGAGAAGGCGCCGGTGATGACCGCTTGGCTGGCGATGATGGTCGCGATGGTGGCTATGATCACCAGCGGCAGCAGGAACCAGTCGGGCGCGAGCTTGTAGAACGGGTTGTCGATCGCCGTCGGGTCCGAGAGGATGAGTGCGCCCTGGCCGAGATAGTTCAGCCAGAGCGAGGGGAAGACCATGAAGATCCAGGCGCCGCGGATCGGCCCGCGGCCGAAATGGCCCATGTCGGCATAAAGCGCCTCGGCGCCGGTGACGGCGAGGCAGACCGTGCCCAGGACCGCCAAAGAGACGCCGGGGTGGTTGTAGAAGAATAGCAGTCCATAGCCCGGATTGACCGAGGAGAAGACGCTGAGATCGTCGGCGATGTGATAGATACCCAGCACCGCCAGCAGCGCGAACCAGGCGAACATCACGGGGCCGAAGAACGAGGCCACGCGCTCGGTGCCCCGGCTCTGGACCGCGAACAGCCCCACCAGGATGACGCAGGCGATGGTGACGACATAGGGCTCGAAGGCCGGCGTCACCAGCTTCAGCCCCTCGACGGCCGACAGAACCGAAATCGCCGGGGTGATGACCGCGTCGCCGTAGAACAGCGCGGCGCCAATCATGCCGAGCAGCAGGATCGTGCTCTGCTTGCCGCGGCCCGTGACCTGGCCGACGGCGCGCTGCGCCAGGGCGACGAGAGTCAGCGTGCCGCCTTCGCCGTTGTTGTCGGCGCGCAGCAGCAGGACGACGTATTTCAGCGTGACGACGATGACGAGCGACCAGAGGATCAGCGACAGGACGCCGATGACGATGTCGCGCGGCACCGCGCCTATCGCGACCGCGCCGCCGCCACCGCCATGGCTGCCGAGGCCCATGCCCATGGCGGCATTGATGGTCTCGCGCAGGGCATAGAGCGGGCTGGTGCCGATATCGCCATAGACGACGCCGAGCGCACCCAGCGCCAAAGCGGCGAAGCTCGCCGTTCCGTGCCCTGATGCCTCGCCATGTCCGGATGCGTGATGGGAGGAGGCGTTGTCTTCAACGGCGGAAGCCACAGGCAAGCCATCGCGTCCAAGGACGATCTCGTCTGCTGTAGCGTCCGGCTCGGCCGGTGACTCGGTCGGCATTGCGTGTCCCCGCTTTTGCGGCAGTGCAACAAAGAGCGCGGGGCTCTAGCACGCCCCCGTCATACAGCAAAGCAAGCACGCTCGCGTGCCACGCTGGTCCGATACGCAACAGGAACAGGCGTCCGACTCGTTCAGGATGCGTTGGCACCCTGTCCGTAGCGTCTTTCGACGTAATCCTCGACCATGTTCTTGAATTCTGTCGCGATCGCGGCACCGCGCAGGGTGCCCACCTTCCTGCCGTCGACGAAGACGGGAGCGACCGGCGTCTCCCCGGTGCCTGGCAGGGAAATGCCGATATCGGCATGTTTCGATTCGCCCGGTCCGTTGACGATGCAGCCCATGACGGCGACGTTCAGGTCCTCGACGCCGACATAGCGGGTCTTCCATTCTGGCATCGAGCTCGAAATCCAGTTCTGGATGTCGCGGGCGAGTTCCTGGAACACCGTCGACGTCGTGCGGCCGCAGCCGGGGCAGGCGGCCACCAGCGGCACGAAGGCGCGGAACCCCATCGTCTGGAGCAGTTCCTGAGCCGCCTTGACCTCGAGCGTGCGGTCGCCGCCGGGCTCGGGCGTCAGCGAGAAGCGGATCGTGTCGCCGATGCCCTGCTGGAGCAGCACGCCCAGCGCCGCCGACGAGGCGACGATGCCCTTGGAGCCCATGCCGGCCTCTGTCAGACCGAGATGGATGGCGTAGTTCGAACGGCGGGCGAGGTCGCGGTAGACGGCGATCAGGTCCTGCACGCCGGAAACCTTGGCCGACAGGATGATCCGGTCGCGGGTAAGGCCGATCTCCTCGGCGCGCGCCGCCGAGAGCAGGGCCGAGCGCAGCATCGCCTCGCGCATCACGGTGCGGGCATCGACAGGCCGCGCCGACCGGGCATTGGCGTCCATCAGCGAGGTCAGCAGTTCCTCGTCGAGCGAGCCCCAGTTCGCGCCGATCCGCACGGCCTTGCCATGCAGGATCGCCATTTCGACGATCTGGCTGAATTGCTTGTCCTTCTTGTCCTTGAAGCCGACATTGCCCGGATTGATGCGGTACTTCGCCAGCGCCTGCGCGCAGGCCGGATGCTCGGCCAGCAGCTTGTGGCCGATATAGTGGAAATCGCCGACCAGCGGCACGTCGACGCCCATGGCGGCGAGTTTGTCACGGATATGGGGAACGGCGGCGGCCGCCTCGTCGCGGTCGACGGTGATGCGGACAAGTTCGGAACCGGCACGGGCGAGCGCCGCGACCTGAGTCACCGTGCCGGCGATGTCGGCGGTGTCGGTGTTGGTCATCGACTGGACGACAATCGGCGCGCCGCCGCCGACGGTGACGTTACCGACCCTGACCGGAACCGTCAGGTGGCGGGCAGCCGGGCCGGCCGCGCCGGTTTCCCCTGAGAAAGCGATCTCGTTCATTTCAAGTCCTCGCCGTTGCGCGGGTTTTCTGCCGTGTCGTCCAGATGCCGTGTCCGCATGACAAACTCAAGTCGTTCCCTGGCCGTCCATTCGATCATCGCGTCAGGCCCTCATGATCCGCGGCAATGCTCGCAAAACCCCGTGATCTCGACGACCTGCTGGCGGGCCGTGAAACGGTTCGCGCCGGTGACGCCCGCTAGCGCCGCGCCAACATCCAGCGAGCCGTCCTCGTCGACGCCGCCGCATTTCTCGCAGATCAGAAAGGCCACTGTCTGCCCGCCGGCATGGTCGTGCGAGCAGGCGATATAGGCATTGCGGACGCTAAGGCGATGCACAAGACCGTGCTCAAGCAGGAAATCCAGTGCCCGATAGACCGAGATCGGCGCTATGCGGCGGTCCTTCTGGCTGGCGAGACGCTGTACAAGCTCATAGGCCCCCATCGGCCGGTGGTCGCTGTGAAGCACGTCGAGCACGTCGCGGCGGATGGGCGTCAGCCGCGTTCCCGCCTGCCGGCAGCGGCTCTCGGCGCGGGCGAGCGCGGTCTTGGCCTGGGCCTGCCGGGCATCGGCATGCCGGCAGGGGCCGTCATGGGCGTGCATGTCGGCGTGGTCTTGCTGCTCAGGCACCGCGCGGCCGGAATGGATCGTCGGATCGGTCATGGGGCCAGCTTATACAAGCGCCGCGGTCTTTCGCACAGGGCCTCGCGCGAAGTCCAATAAAAGCACCGGATCGCGCCACCGTTGAGAATCATGCCAGTATCCCCGGCGCTGCGGGCACCGCATCGGCGAGCATGGCCCGATAGAGCCCCTTAACCGCATCCATGACGTCGCGCTCGGTGTAGCCATCGAGGACGCGCCCCCGCGCCGAGCGGCCCATCGCGTCGACGAGCATTGGGCTGCCGGCGAGAGTGATCAGGCCTTGCGCCAGGGTATCGACATCGCCCGGTTTGACAACGAGGCCGTCGACGCCGTCGCGCACGAAGCTGCGGCAGCCCGGCACATCCGTGGTCAGCATCGCGCGGCCGCAGGCGGCGGCCTCGAGCAGCGTGCGCGGCAGGCCCTCGCCACCTCGCGAGGGCAGGCAGCAGACGTGATGCTGGCGCCAAATTCCGGCGATGTCGAGTGTCGGTCCCTTGAAGGAAATGCCGGGAATCCTGCCCCAGGATTGCAGCGTATCTTCCGGAATCGATTTCGGGTTGGCAAGGTCCGGTGCGCCATAGAGCGAAAGCTCGACATTGAGGCCGGCGGCGCGGGCCTTGACCGTGGCCGCCACCGCGAGATCGACGCCCTTCGACCAAAGCATCCGGGCGACGAAGGCAACCTTCAAGGGTCGGGAAGGTGGCAGCGGCTCGGGCAGGAACAGCAGCGGATCGACGCCCGCGCCGCCGACGATGGTGACATGATCGCTATCGGCTGGATCGAGGCCAAGCGCCACGGGATCGTCCGGGTTTTCGAACAGGTAGCGTACCTTCGGCCCGTCGAGCAGGTAGCGCAGGCTGGTGCGGATGCCAAGGCGCGCCGCCTCGCCCGACCGGTCCTGCCGCGCCCCGAGGAAGCCAAGGCCGGTCATGGCGTAGACGCGGCGCTCGAACCCCTCGATCCGCGCCGCGAGGCCGCCGAGGGCAATCGCCTTCAGAGCGATGCAATGGATAAGATCGGGCTGCTCCCGTGCGAGAATCCGGCGCATGGTGGCGACATTGCCATAGAGCCCGGCAGGTGACAGCGATGCCCGGTCGGCCTCGAGTGCGATAAGCCTGGCGCCCGCCTTTTCGATCACAGCGCGATGGTGGCGCTCGCGGGCGACGACCACCACCTCGCAATCCATTTCCCGTGCCGCCCGCGCCATCGGCAGGAAGTGCGAGGCGAAAAACCAGTCCTCGGTGGCGACGAACAGGATTTTCAAGTTCGAAGGAATCTGGGGGCTGAAACCGATCATTCCCGCCATTTGCGCCAAAATCCGGCAAAGGGAAATGGCTTTCTTGCGTTCGGTCGGACTAAGCCGCACGCTCCGACAAGGTTCATGCGGCTAACATTCAAGCAGCAACCTGTTCCGCGATCCGGGCGCTGTCGGCGGCGTCAAGCCGGAGATCGAGGCTCGCCCAACTCTGGCGCATTTGCTCAACTGTGTAACAGCCGACAATCGGGATGACCGGTGGCTGAAGGCCGCGCATATAGGCCAACATGACCTGAGTCGGCGCGACGCCGTGCCGTTCCGCGATGGCTGCCAGCAATACCCCCATCTGCCGGTTGCGCGGACTGTCGTAGATGCCGAAGGCCCTTTGATCCTGCGTGCTGCCATTGGTCCGGGCAATCTTATCGAAATAGCCCTTGGCCTGTGACGAATAAGGGATCAGCGGCAGCTTGAGTTCCGCGTGGACGGCCAGCGTGTCGGCGTCGGCGGTTAGCAGATCGGCGGTGGTGGTGCCCGCATTGCGCCGCGCTAGGCTCCATTCGGGCTGGTGCGCGACGAAGCCGTGCCAGCCATGATGCCGCGCCGAAACCGCCGCGTCCGCCAGCCGCTTTCCGGTCCAGTTCGAGGCGGCGTAATAGCGGATGACGCCCTCGGTCTTTAGGTCTTCCAGGGTGCCGAGAATCTCCGCCACCGGCATCGCCGGGTCGTCGCGATGGACGTAATAGAGCGGGATGGTCTCGATCCGAAGGTTCTCGCGGCTGGCTCGTGCATCGGCTATGAGGGTGGCCCGGTCGAGGCGCGGAATGAGGTTGCCGTCACGCGGGTGGCCGCCCTTGGTGGCGACGACGACCGACGTGTCGCCGCGCTCGGAGCGCCAGCGTCCGATCATCTTCTCGCTGCTGCTGCGCTCGGTCCAGTCGTACCAGTCGGCATAGCAGCCGGCCGTGTCGATGAAGTTGCCGCCGAGTCCGACCAAAGCATCAAGGATGGCGAAGGTCGCGTCGCGGTCGAGTTCCGCGCCGAAGCGGTTGGTGCCGAGGCACAGGGGCGAGACGACGAGATCGGTGCGGGGCAGGGCGATCCGGGCGGCGGCATGCGGACGAAGTGTGTGCGGTTCTTTAAGGTCGGTCATGATGTCGGCTTTCGGCTGGAGATTTGCCGTATGCAACGCGCGCCCGGCGCAGACGTTGCAGGCGCGAGGGGTGACGGCCCGTGCCGAAGGCTAAAATTGTTCGTCGTCATGATGCCGGCCAGAGTCCGCCCATGGCCGTCGTGATGAGCTTGCCCGCCGTCGTGACGCGGGGGGCGATCGCGGCGACGCGGGAATCGGTGAGGCGCACCGTCGGCCCCGAAATCGAGACGCCGCCGATGGGATCGCCGAATTCGTTGAAGACCGGGGCCGCGATGCAGCGCATCCCGGCGTTCCGCTCCTCGTCGTCGAAGGCATAGAAGCGCGCCCTGGTTTCGGCGAGATCGACGAGCAGCCCGGCGATGTCTGTGCGGGTTCGGGGCGTGAAGCGTTCGAGGGGCAGGGCCTTGACCATCGCGTCCCGGCGTTCGTCGCCGAGAAAGGCGAGGATCGCCTTTCCGATGCCCGAGGCGTGGTATGGGCTGCGCGTACCCGGCCGGAAGAAGGCGCGGATGGCCTCGTGGGTTTCGACCTGATTGACGAAGATCACGCCATCGCTTTCCGCCAAAGCAAGATTAGCAGTTTCGCCGCACGTGACCATCAGGTCCTGGATCACGCTGCGGCCGCGATCGGCGAGCTTGCGCCGGCGCAAAAACGCCGAACCCATCCGGAAGGTCTCGACGCCGACATACCAGAGTTGGCTCGATTCCTCGAACTCGACGATGCCGTGATGCTGCAAGGTGGTCAGCATGCGGTAGGCGGTGGAGGGGGCGAGGCCGGCCGTCTGCGAGACTTCCGTCAGCGACAGGCCGTTCTGGTCGGCGACGAGCCGCAGCAGCGAGACGGCGCGGTCCAGCGACTGCACCGAGGCGCCATCCTGTGCCGGCTGCACCGAGCGCGGGCGGCCGCGCGAACGTTTCTCCGTGGTGTCCGGCATGGTGGCCTGAAGTTCATGATCAAGGACAGAAGTGTCGGTGGGCCTTAAGCATATCCACAAGCCTGTCGATTTTCAAACAAATGCGAAAATATTTTCTACATTTTGGAACAAGTGATGCGCGTTAAATGAAAAATATTCGTATTATCAGTAGTTTAAATAGATTTCCACGATATGGAAATCTTTTCTGCCGTGTTTGCGCCCAATGCCGGGATCAGCCTACAAGTGACGGACAAGAAAACTCAATGGAGGATGCGATGGCACGGATGCGGGCAATCGACGCGGCAGTTCTGGTTCTGGAGAAGGAAGGCGTCAGTTGCGTCTTCGGCGTCCCCGGAGCCGCGATCAACCCGCTGTATTCGGCGCTGAAGAAAATCGGATCGATCCGCCATATCCTCGCCCGGCATGTCGAGGGCGCGTCCCACATGGCCGAGGGCTACACGCGGGCGAAGGCCGGCAATATCGGCGTCTGCATTGGCACCTCAGGTCCCGCCGGCACCGACATGATCACGGGGCTCTATTCCGCCCAGGCCGATTCGATCCCGATCCTGTGCATCACGGGGCAGGCGCCGCGCGCCAAGCTCTACAAAGAGGATTTCCAGGCCGTCGACATCGAGTCCATCGCCAAACCGGTCACCAAATGGTCGGTGACGGTGCGCGAGCCGGCCCTCGTGCCACAGGTCTTCCAGCAGGCCTTCCACCTGATGCGCTCGGGCCGTCCCGGTCCGGTGCTCGTCGACCTGCCGGTCGACGTTCAGCAGGGCGAGATCGAGTTCGACATCGATTCCTACGAGCCGCTGCCCGCCTACAAGCCGCAGGCGACGCGCAAGCAGATCGAGAAGGCGCTTGCCATGCTCGATGCCCACGAGCGTCCGCTGATTGTCTCGGGCGGCGGCGTCATCAATGCCGATGCCTCCGACCTGCTGGTCGAATTCGCCGAGATCACCGGCGTTCCCGTGATCCCGACCCTGATGGGCTGGGGCACGATTCCCGACGATCATCCGCTGATGGCCGGGATGTGCGGCCTCCAGACCAGCCACCGCTACGGCAACGCGACGATGCTCGCCTCCGACTTCGTGCTTGGCATCGGCAACCGCTGGGCCAACCGGCATACGGGCTCGGTCGAAACCTACACAAAGGGCCGCAAGTTCGTGCATGTCGACATCGAACCGACGCAGATCGGCCGGGTGTTCGGCCCCGATCTCGGCATCGTCTCGGATGCCAAGGCGGCGCTGAAGCTGTTCGTCGAAGTGGCGCGCGAGTGGAAGGCCGCCGGCCGGATCAAGGACCGCTCGGCCTGGGTCGCGGCCTGCGAGCACCGCAAGCAGAGCATGCTGCGCAAGACGCATTTCGACCAGGTGCCGCTGAAGCCGCAGCGGGTCTACCAGGAGATGAACGACGTCTTCGGTCGCGACACCTGCTACGTCACCACCATCGGCCTGTCGCAGATCGCGGGCGCGCAGTTCCTCAAGGTCTATAATCCGCGCAACTGGATCAATTGCGGCCAGGCCGGCCCGCTCGGATGGACCTTGCCCGCCGCACTCGGCGTCCGGGCCGCGCTCCCCGACAAGACGATCGTGGCGCTGTCGGGCGACTATGATTTCCAGTTCCTGATCGAGGAACTTGCCGTCGGCGCGCAGCACAAGCTGCCCTACCTGCATGTGGTCGTGAACAACTCGTATCTTGGCCTGATCCGCCAGGCGCAGCGCGGCTTCGAGATGGATTTCGAGGTGTCGCTCGCCTTCGAGAACATCAACGTGCCCGAGGATGGCGATGCCATTCCAGGCTACGGCGTCGACCATGTCGCGGTCGCCGAGGGGCTGGGCTGCAAGGCTATCCGCGTCAAAAGCCCCAACGAGTTCAAGGACGCCTTCGCCAAGGCCGACGCGCTGATGAAGGAACATCAGGTGCCGGTGGTGATCGAGTTCATCCTGGAGCGCGTGACCAACATCGCGATGGGCACGGAGATCAACAGCGTCAACGAGTTCGAGGACATCGTCTGCCTCGATCCTACCCTGACGCTGGAAAACGGCTGGGTTTCGATGCGCAGCAACGAGACGCGGGCGCCGGAAAAGGTAAGCTAGGGGCGGATTCGCCTCGCCCCGCTCCCACTTCCGTTTTCCGTTCCAGCTTTCGAGGATGTCCCATGCCGCGTTTCGCCGCCAACCTGACGATGCTTTTCACCGAACTGCCGTTTCTCGACCGCTTCGCGGCCGCGGCGAAGGCGGGCTTCACGGCCGTCGAGTTCCTGTTCCCCTATGATTTCGATGTCGCCGAGATCAAGACGCGCCTCGTCGACAACAAGCTGACGCTGGTGCTGCACAATCTTCCCGCCGGCGACTGGGCTAAGGGCGAGCGCGGCATCGCCTGCCATCCCGACAGGGTGGCGGAGTTCCGCGAAGGGGTGTCCAAGGCGATCGCCTATGCGACGGCGCTCGGCTGCCCGCAGCTCAACTGCCTGTCCGGCATCCTGCCGTCCGGTGTCGATCCGGTGGCGGCGCAGGTGGCGCTGGTGGACAATCTGCGTTTCGCGGCCGGCGAATTGCGGAAGGCCAATATCCGCCTGCTGATCGAGGCGATCAACCCGATCGATATTCCGGGCTTTTTTCTCAACACAACGAAGCAGGCCCGCGACCTGATCCGCAAGGTCGGCTCGGACAACCTCTACGTCCAGTACGACATTTATCACATGCAGATCACCGAGGGCGATCTCGCCCGCACCATCGAGGCCAATCTCGGCGCCATCGCGCATATCCAATTGGCCGACAATCCGGGCCGGAACGAGCCGGGCACTGGCGAAATCAACTATACGTTCCTGTTCGCGCATCTCGACCGGATCGGCTATCGCGGCTGGATCGGCTGCGAATACAAGCCGCGCGTCTCGACCGAAGCCGGCCTCGGCTGGATGTCGTCGGTTAAGTAATTCCCTTTTTCATCATGAGCGGCCGTTGCCTGTCGGCGGCGGCCGTTGCAGGCGACATTCCCGAAACGGAGATATTTTTGATGGAACGCATCGGTTTTCTCGGCCTCGGCATTATGGGCGCGCCCATGGCGGGCCACCTGCTCGACGCCGGCTTCAGCGTAGCGAGCGCGGTCAACCGCACGCCGCCCGCTGCCGATCTTGTCGCCAAGGGGTTGAAGGTCATGGGCTCGGCGGCCGAGGTCGCAGCCAGCAGCGACATCATCATCACCATGGTGCCGGATACGCCGCAGGTCGCCTCCGTGCTGTTCGGGGAGAACGGCGTCGCGGCCGGTCTGTCAGCCGGCAAGCTCGTGATCGACATGAGTTCGATCTCGCCGATCGAGACCAAGGTTTTTGCAGGGAAAATCAACGCGCTGGGCTGCGACTATCTCGACGCGCCGGTCTCGGGCGGCGAGGTCGGAGCCAAAGCCGCGTCCCTGACGATCATGGTCGGCGGCAGCGAGGCCGCCTTCGAGCGCGCCCGGCCCGTCTTCGAGAAAATGGGCAAGAACATCACGCTGGTGGGCGCCAACGGCGTTGGGCAGACGACCAAGGTCGCGAACCAGATCGTTGTCGCCCTGACCATCGAAGCCATCGCCGAGGCGCTGGTGTTCGCCTCCAAGGCCGGAGCGGACCCTGCGAAAGTCCGGCAGGCGCTGATGGGCGGGCTGGCCTCGTCGCGCATTCTGGAGGTGCATGGCGAGCGCATGATCAAGCGCACGTTCAACCCCGGCTTCCGGATCGAACTGCACCAGAAGGACCTGAATCTGGCGCTCGAAGGCGCGAAGGCGCTGGGCGTCAGCCTGCCGAACACGGCGGCGACGCAGCAGCTTTTCAACACCTGCGTCGCCAATGGCGGGGCGGCCTGGGATCATTCGGGCATGGTCAAGGCCCTGGAACTGATGGCGAACCACAAGGTCGCGCCGGACGCCTGAGCGGCCTCAGGCGAGGAGGCCGCGCACGGCGAAGGCACTGGCGAGCATGCCGAGCACGTAGAGCGGAATGCCGAAGCCGCTGTACCAGAGCGCCTTGTCGACCGGCGCGGCCATAAAGCGGCGCATCAGCAGCCCTTGAGCCGCCAGCAGCACGGCGACGATCGCCGCCGGGATCAGCGCATCCCAGGCGAGCAGCAGCGCCACGACCACGACCTGGGGCGCTGCCATGACGAGGCAGGCCATGCGCGCCGCGCCATCGGCCCCCAGCAGCACGGGGAGCGAATCGATGCCCATCTTCCGATCGCCGGCGATGGATTTGAAGTCGTTCAGGGTCATGATGCCATGCGCGCCGACGCTGTAGAGCAGGGCCAGCGTGAGCGAAGGCCAGGGCGGCAGCATCCCGCCGAGCATCGCGGCCGCGCCGGTAATCCAGGCGAGGCCCTCATACGAGAAACCGCAGGCGGCGTTGCCCCACCAGCCGTTGCGCTTCAGCCGCAGGGGCGGCGCGCTGTAGGCCCAGGCGAGCAGCACGCCGAGACAGGCGGCGGTGAACACCCAGCGCCCTAGGCTCGCCGCGACCAAAAGCGACAGCACCGTCCAGGCGATGGCGATGTAGATGCCCCAGTTGCCGGGAATGCGGCCCGAGGGAATCGGCCGATGCGGCTCGTTGATCGCGTCCACCTCGCGGTCATACCAGTCGTTGATGGCCTGGCTCATGGCGCAGACCAGCGGCCCGGCGAGGACGATGCCCAGCAGCGCCACCTGCCAGCGGTCGAGGATCGGCACGCCGGACGACACGACCCCGCACATGAAGGCCCACATGGGCGGAAACCAGGTAATGGGCTTCAGCAGTTCCAGCACGGCCGAGGGAGCGGGGTAGGAGGTCTCGCGCATGATCGGCTTCATCCGGGGTCTTCGACACGGGGCTGGCGTTGCGGCCAGATTTGCATATCGCGCCCTATCCGGCCAGCAGCGGGAAGGTGACGCCGATGGCGAAGGCGAGCAGCGCCGCATTGGCGATGCCGGCGACGAAGGGATGACGCGTTCGGCGGTAGATCCAGAAGCTGAACAGCCCCAGCACCAGCAGGAAGGGAACAATCACCGGCAGGATGATCAGCAGGAAGAACAGCCGAGGCAGATCGAGCGCGACAGCGAGGCCGAGCGACAGCAGGAATGCGAGTTTCGTGACCGCGTAGGCACCAGAGCCCGCCCGTTCGCCCTTGCCGGCATCCTGGCCCCTCGTCAGCCATTCATCGGCAAGGGTGAAGGCCAGCGTGCCGACGAGCAGCGCGAGCACCAGCACGGTCCGCTCCGCTCCTGGCAGAAAAGATGTGACATGGGCGTCGATCGGCAGCACGAGGCCGAGCGTGTAGAAGGCGAGGACAGCGAGCGTCGCCACCGCAAGGGACCGCCACCGGGGCGAAACGGAAGAAACACGCGGTTGGCCACGCCGGACAAAGGCGAGGCAGACGAAGGTCAGCGCCCCATACATCGCGAAATGCGCCGCGAGGTAATCGGCGACGAGCACCGGAAGGAAATGCGTCGGCAGCACGCGCAGCAACAGCGGCGTGAGAATGGGCGGCAGCAGCACCGGCAGCCACAACCGCCGCCACGGGAGGCCGGCCCCGGCCGCGGTCCGCGACACCATGGGCAGCAGACGCGACAGAGGCCAGGCCAGCAGGATCACGCCGCCCAGCAGCAGGCCGATCAGCGGCCCGCGCCGGTCGAGATAGGGCGCGGTGCGGGACTGGCCGAAGGCCGCATCTATCCAGGCCACGGCCTCGCGCATGCTGTCCTGGCTGTAGAGCACGCCAACATGCTCGACGGAGGCGCTGACGGCGGCGCGCCGGGCGGTGCCGTCCGAAAATTCGCCATAGGTCCGGCCTTCCTCCGGCGTCGCCGATCCGAGGCCGAGACCGACGGCACGCAGGGCCTCGCGGCGCAAGCGGCTTTCCCATGCGCCGCTGATCACCAGCAGGTTGCGCGGGCTATCCGCCCTGACGGCAGGAGAGAACAGCGAGACGGCGACGGTGGCGGGGACATCCGGCTGCCGCTGGCTGAAACGCACCACGATGTCGGAGGCCATGGAATGGCCGAGCACACCGAGATTGCTCTCGCCAGTTCTGCCGTCGCCAGTTCTGCCGTCACCCAATCCGCGCGCGAAGTTCGCGACCAGCGTCAGTTCGTCGAGAAGGGTCCGAGTGGCGCCTTCTGCCCTGGTGATGTTGCCCGAAAGCGGGCGCGCATTACGGCCATGGCCGGCGAAATCGAAGGTCACGGCGGTGTAGCCGTTGCGGGCGAAGGTCGTCGCGAAGGGCTGCATCAATTGTTGCGAGCCGGAAAAGCCGTGGGCGATGACGATGGCGGGTGCGGTGTTCTCCCCGGAGGAGGGGCGATACACCGTCACCGGTATACCGTCGAGCGAAGTCTCCTCGATACGCAGCCCCTGCGTGAGGCCATTCAACGTCCAGAGGGAAGAGACTACGGCCACCAGCGCCACGAGGGCGACGGCGAGGGCTAGAACGGAAAAGCGCCGGTCGCGGGTCATGCGGCCGGCGCTCCTGTCTGTTCAGCTTTCGCTACGATCAGGGCTTCTTCTTGCCGTCGGCGTCATACTGCTGGAGGAAGGCGATCAGGTTGGCAATCTGCGTCTCGTCCTTGAGGCCAGGATAGACCATTTTCGTGCCCGGCGTCACGCCGCGGGGGTCCTTGATGTAGACCGTGAAATTCTCGGGACTCCACACCTTATCGAGGGTCTTGTAGGCCGGCGAATAATTGTAATTCGCAACGCTGCCGGCCTTGCGGCCGAACAGACCGTTGAGCTGCGGACCAACGCCGTTCTTGGCGGTTTCGCCGACCTGGTGGCAGGTGCGGCAGACGTTGAACGTCCTCTCGCCGGCCGCGGCATCCTGTGCCTGCGCGCTGCCCGATGCCAGAACGATACCTGCCAGAACTTGGCCTGCCAGGGCGTAGAAAGCGCTTCTCATCGTATTTCCTCGGTTCGTGTTGGACTTGAATATCTCTGGACTTGGATATCTTGGGACTTGAACATCTTCGGACTTGGATATCTTCAAACTTGAATATCCCAAGGAACGCCGCCGGTCCATCAGTCTGAACGTCACGGGAGCTGGCTCTGTTCCCGCTCGCCTCTGCTCACGCGGCGCGTTTCAGGCCGATGGACGACCAGATCGATGACAGGCCCGCCACCAGCCTGTCGATATCCTGCGGGCTGTGCAGCGGGGTGGGCGTGATCCGCAGGCGCTCGGTGCCGCGCGGAACAGTAGGATAGTTGATCGGCTGGACATAGATGTCGAACTTGTCGAGCAACTCGTCGCTCAGGCGCTTGCACAGGGCCGCGTCCCCGACCATCACCGGAACGATGTGGCTGGGGTTCATCATGTGCGGAATGCCGGCCGCGTCGAGCCTGGCGCGGATCTGCGCCACGCGCTGCTGGTGCTGCTCGCGCTCGATGTTGCTCGCCTTCAGATGGCGGATGCTGGCGAGCGCCCCGGCGGCGATGGCGGGCGGCAGAGCCGTAGAGAAGATGAAGCCCGAGGCGAAGCTGCGGACGAAATCGCACAGGGCTGCCGACCCGGCGATGTAACCGCCCAGCACGCCGAAGGCCTTGCCGAGCGTGCCCTCGATCACGTCGATCCGGTCGCTGACGCCGTCGCGGGCGGCAATGCCGGCGCCGCGTGGACCGTAGAGACCGACCGAATGGACCTCGTCGATATAGGTCATCGCGCCGAACTCCTCGGCGACGGCGACGAGTTCGGCGACGGGTGCGACATCGCCATCCATCGAGTAAACCGATTCGAAGATCACCAGCTTGGGCGCCGACGGATCGATGCGCTGCAATTGGCGGCGCAGATCGTCGGGGTCGTTATGGGCGAAGATCGCCTTCTGCGCCCGGCTGTGACGCACGCCCTCGATCATCGAGGCATGGTTGAGCGCGTCCGAGACGATGACGCAGCCGGGTAGGCGGGCGCCGAGCGTGCCGAGGGCGGCCCAGTTCGACATGTAGCCGGAGTTGAACAGCAGGGCCGCTTCCTTGCCGTGCAGGTCGGCAAGCTCGCGTTCCAGCAGGACGTGGTAGTGGTTGGTGCCGGCGATGTTGCGGGTGCCGCCGGCCCCGGCGCCGCAGGCGTCGAGCGCTTCGTGCATCGCGCCCACCACGTCCGGGTGCTGGCCCATGCCAAGGTAGTCATTGGAACACCAGACGGTGACATCCCGCGTGCCGGAGGCGCCGTGGAATGTCGCCCGTGGGAACTGGCCGGACTGGCGCTCGATATCAGCGAAGACGCGGTAGCGGCCCTCGGCACGCAAACTGGCGAGTTCCTGGCGGAAAAACGTCTCGTAGTTCATCGACTGGCTCCTGCACAGGTTACGCTGTCGCGCCAGCTCGCACGGGATTGCGGGCCGGAATGGGTGGTCCCCGCCGCGAGCGGGAAGGCCGGGATTAGTGGTGTGGCGACCGCAACCGACACTGCGGAAACTCCGCGTTCGGCCCCGACGATGTCGGTCGAGTCGCCTGTGCGCCGCGCGCCGTCGCCGATCGAGCCTTCGCGGGACCGCGATGCGAGCCCCCACGACCAGAGTTCGCCGAACGGGAGGGGAATGACGAGGAACCAGTGTTCGAGAAGGCCGAGCGCTGTCAGCGTCGCCAGCAGGGCCAGGCCCGTCGCTTCGAAGCTGCCGGGAGGGGCGGCGGCCAGATCGACCGTCAGCCAGACGGTGGCGACGGTCGCCGCCGTGACCGAGAACGGAAACAGTAGGTTCATCGGCCGGTCGGCGAAATAGCTCTTCAGATGCGCCAGATGCGCGGGCAGGAACTGCACCGTGACGTTCGGCACGCCGAGGAAGATATTGAGCTTGGTGCTGAGGCGCATGGCCCAGAGAATGAGATAAGTCCACAGGCCGACATCGTTCGCGCCGCCCCAGGTGACGGCGGCGATGGCGCCCGCAGCCACCAGGATCAGGATTTCGTGGTGAATGATGGTCTGTGTCGCATAGACGAAGCGGCGCAGGCCCGTCGCGCCCTCGGGGCAGGGCTCCGAGCGCGGCCCGGTGACGAGCCCGAGCAAGAAGCCGATCTCGTTCCAGCCCCAGACGCCGAGCGCACAGACGAAGGCGAGATAGGCGCCGCCGGCCGATGCGTCGTCGCGGGCTGCCCAGAGGCCGTAAAGCGCCAGCGCGCCCAGCAGCGATGCGGCGGCCATGCTCCAGGCGAAGGTGCGGCGCGGCAAACCGTTGAGATAGAGGATCGCGCCCGTGCTGAACCACCAGACCAGAAGTGTCGCCAGGACGGGTAAACCATAGCTCTGCAAGAGCGTTTGTCCTTCGCTCAATATGTCGGCTGCATGCGGCTATGCGCCGGCAACGTATTTTTGATCGTCGGCAGGAAATAGAGACCGATCAGTGTCACGCCAGCCTGCGCGGTGTAGGCGAGGCGCTTCAGCTTGCCGACCACGCCGCCCTGCTCGTCGGCATCGGCGACTTTCTGGTTCAGCACCAGCAGCCGCTCGAAGCCGGCCTTGAGCTTCGGGTTGTCGAGATCGAGTTGCACGGGGAAGCACTGGCGCGTGATTTCGCTGGTGATGCGGAAGACCCGGAAACCGTAATCCGACGGATCGATCCCCAGCGCCTTGTGGAACTCGGGCCGGGCATGGTCGCGGACATACATCGTGGCGAAGACGGCCAGAAGGAAGAATCGTATCCAGTAGACGTTGTAGCCGGAGACGAGCTTGGGGTTCGAGCGCATCAGCAGCGAGAAGGCCTCGCCGTGGCGGAACTCGTCGTTGCACCATTCCTCGAACCACTTGAAGATCGCATGGATGCGACGCTCGGGGTGCTTCTCGAGGTGCCGGAAGATCGTGATGTAACGGGCATAGCCAATCTTCTCGGAGAGGTATGTCGCGTAGAAAATATACTTCGGCTTGAAATAGGTGTACTTCTTGGCCTTGGTCAGGAAGCCGAGATCGACGCCGATGCCGAAATCTTTCAGCGCGTCGTTGATGAAACCGGCATGGCGGGCCTCGTCCCGGCTCATGTATTTGAACAGCTCGCAGATGTCGGGATTGGTGCCGCGCTTCTTCATCTCGGCATAGAGCACGCAGCCGGAAAATTCGGCGGTGCAGGAACTGATCAGGAAATCGATGAACTCCTTGCGCAGTGGCTCGACGATGGTCGACAGATCGGTGTCCCATTCGGCGTTGCGGTAGAAGTGCCCCTTATTTGGGTCGCTCTTCATCTCGGCCAGTAGCGCATCCCATTCCTCTCGGACCGAGGACACGTCGACGCGGTCGAGTTCGGCGAAATCGGTGGTGTAGAAGCGCGGCGTCAGCATCGTATCCTGCTGCGCGATGCGGGTCGCCTCGGTGGTGTCGATGGCGCGCGGGGCGCCATTGCTCATGACGGCCGATGTCATAGGCGGGTCCTTTCCGAAAAGCTGAATTCCAGCAGTTCCATCATTTCGAAACGCCCTGTGATCTTGGTCCAGAGGCGTTCCAGCGCGCTGGCGCGGATCACCGTCGCCGTGCGCCTGATCGTCGCCGTCTCGCCATAGGGTACCCGGACCGGGGCGCCGTGGACGATGACCTCGTCTCCCGGATAGATCGGGATATCGCCATCAAGCTCGACATGGGCGTGAAGGCTCTCGAAGGTGTGCGACACCTCGATGGTGCAGCCGACATCGAAGCGTCGGGCGTTGATAGCGCCAGTGCCAGCCACCGCCCCGGAGGCAGAGGCGCTTTCGGTGGAACTCGCGCCCCGCATCAAATTTTTCCCCCCGAGGCTTGTTTTCCCCCGCCAATCTGGGCATTGCGGCCCGCTTGGTAGAGCCTAGCCACGGTCTGCGTGTTGGTGGGGCCGAAGCCGTCGAGTTCCATGCGTGTGCCTGTCGCGGGATCGAACAGGAAATATTTCGGCCCCTCGCGCTGGGAAATCTGAAACGGCAGTGTACGGGCCTGCTCGCTGAGCAGGCGCTGGCGGAACATGCCCCGGACGAGGCCGCGGACGAAGCCGCCGCCATCGGCTGGAAGCACGTCGAGGGTCTTGCCGGTAGCCACGTGACGGACCAGGGCGCTGCCGTCGCGCTGTTCGTCGACCCAGAGTTCGACCGTGCCGATGACGGCTGAATCCGCCACGCGAGAGATGCCGACACCCGAAAAACGGGCGAGACCGGCGCCGAGGACGGTAGTTAGCATCAGCGCCGCCGTACCGATGACAAACCAGCGTGGAATGGATGCCTGTCTTGTCGTCGTCGTCATCTGCATCCTCCTTATCCCCCTGTCGGCCCGGCGTTGTCCGCCTGATGATGCTTTGAGACTAATCCGGATTATTGGCTGGCCACTGTCAAGCCCCGATGACGGTGAATATCGCGTGAGGCTGTCAACTGCGTCACTGTCGTCGGTGCGGAACCTGCGCCCCGCACCTGCGATTCTCCTGGTTCCTGGAGCGGCGTGGCGACCGCCGACGGACCAGTGACGGCCAGCAGCGCGCGCGACAGCACGCCCGCGACATGGACGGCGTCAGGCACGCAGCGCATCATCGGCTCGGGGCGCAAAAGCTTCCACGGCCGTGCATGTGGCCAGAGCAGCAGGTAGGCGATGCGGTCTTCTGGTCCGAGCTGGACGCTGATATCGCCACGGCCGCCACCGAGTAGGTGGGCATTGGCAGCAGTGATCCTGGCGAAGGGCAGGTTGAAGATGGTCGGAATCGCGATGCCGATCCGCATCACCAGCCGCTTGTCGGTGATGGTGTAAAGGGTCATCCGCCCGGTCAGCCAGGCGATGGTGCCCAGAATCGCCACCGCGAGCGATGCTGGCGGCAACAGCGAAAGGCCGGCCACGACAGCCTTGGCCGGCAGATTCGTGTCCCACCAGGTGCTGACGACCTGCCAGATCATCAGCAGGCCGAAATAGGCGGTGATCTCGCGAAGATGCAGGACCCGCCAGGCCACCGTCTGCCAATGGGGCGAGCCCTGCCAGAGTATGGTCTCACCCTCCGGCAGGGGTTGGGGAAGCCCGGGAACGGGCTCGAAGTCGAAGTCGTCGCTCACAACAGCAACTCCCTTCACAGCAGAGATTTTACAGCAGGGGTTCTTGACGCGACGGCGTGGCGTAAAGCGTGCCGGCACCGTAATAGGCGCAGATCTTCTCTTCCTCCAGTAAAGTCACGCGATCGGGCTGCGCGAAACCCGGCGCATCGGCGAATTGCGTCCCGGTGATGGCCTTGACCTCGATCCGCGCGGGGCCCTTGGCGAACTTCACGAAGTTCATGGGCAACAAAGCCCGCCGCGGCGTGCCGCCGCGCATCACCTCGATCTCGAGGTAGCGGGCGATGGCTTCCGAGCGATCGACCCAGATATCCATGACCTTTCCGCCGACGACGCCATCGCAGCCGACGACATCATAGCCGCGTGGATCGGGATCTTCATGGGCGGGATAGTAGGTCGGCGCGACCCGCATCGGAACGATCTTGTTGCGGCCGTCATAGGTGAGGTCGGGTGTATCGGCCCGCTCAGCCCACGAACCCGGGCCAATGCTGTCCAGCATGGGATTGGGGCTCGTCGGTTCGATGGCCGCGCCCGGAAAACGCGCGATCGGCACGCCGGGAACCGGGCGCCGGTCATGCGAGTCGTCGGGCGCGCTGCGGCTGCCGCCATAAGCGAAGAGGAAGGTCTTGGGCGCTGGGAAGAACAGCAGGCTCTTCGGGCGGTAGCGGCCCGGTTCCTCGTCTATTTCGACGGGATAGCCCTCGCGCTGCATCTCGCGCTGAAGGTAATAGATGAGCCCGGCGAAAAAGATCCAGAACATGTAGAGCAGGACCTGCGTCAGATCGATGTCCATCGGTATTCCTCCTGTTATCCGTTCAGCCCGGCAACTCGGCCAGGCCCATGCGCGCGATGCGGGGTGGCGTGTCTTTCTGCTTCCGCCGCACCAGCGGCCCGAGGGCCACGAGCGTCGCGAACAGCAGCAGAATCTCGAAATGATAGACGACGCTGTAGGACGCCGAGGGCGTGGCGAAGACCGGCCCGAGCGTGCCGGCCGATCCCAACGCGGCGATCGTGTCGCGCAGGATGCCGCCGCCGGCGATGGAGACGCCCATCGTCGTTGCCTGAACCGCGCCCCAGGCGCCGAGCGCCAGGCCCGTGAGGCCGTGGGTTTCGAGGTTCATGGCGGCGGTCAGCGTGCCGACGGCGAAGAGCCCGCCGCCAAAGCCAATCAGCACCACGCCGGCTCGGAAAAGGGTCGGCGAGGCGATCGCGCCGGCGAAGATAACCGCCGAGAAGGCGCAGAGGCCTGCCAGGATGCCGACGGCGCCCAGCCGATAGGGGTCGATGTCACGTACCAGCGCCCTGGCCGCGATCATGAAGGCGATGAGTGAACCGCCGGCCATCAGCGCCGTCAGCAGCGTGGTCTCGCCGACCGACAGACCCAGCACCTCGCCGCCATAGGGTTCGAGGACGATGTCCTGCATGTTGAAGGCGGCCGTGCCGAGCCCGACCGCAACCAGGAAGCGATAGGCCTGCCGGTTGGCGGAAAAGATCGCCCAGGCGGCGCGGAAATCGGTGGCCGGCGGGGTCTCGCCCGGCGCGATCTTGCGGCGCGGCTCCTGCTTCCACAGGGCGACCACGTTCAGCGCGAAGGTGACGCAGGCCGCGCCTTGGATCACCTGGATGAGCCGCAGAGCGCTGAAATCAGCAAGCAGCGTCGAGAAGGCGATGCCGCTGACGATCATGCCGACGAGCAGCGCCACATACATCAGCGCGACCACGCGGGGCCGCGTCGTGGGCTGCGCCAGGTCGGTGGCGAGGGCGAGCCCCGCCGTCTGCGTCGTATGCAAGCCCGCGCCCACCAGCAGGAAGGCGAGGGCCGCGCCGATATGTCCATAGATCACCGGGCCGACGCCATCACCGGACAGGATCAGCAGCGCGAACGGCATGATCGCCAAGCCACCGAACTGCATCATCGTGCCCATCCAGATATAGGGCACGCGGCGCCAGCCGAAGGCCGAACGGTGGGTGTCGGACTTGAAGCCGACCAGCGCCCGGAACGGCGCGAACAGGAAGGGCAGCGAGACCATCGCGGCGACGAGCGAGGCGGAGACGCCAAGTTCGACGATCATCACGCGGTTGAGCGTGCCCACCAGCAGCACCGTGGCCATGCCGACGGAGACCTGGAACAGGGCGAGCCGCAGCAGGCGCGGCAGGGGCAGATCGGGCGTCGCGGCATCGGCGAACGGCAGGTAGCGCAGATTGATCCGCGCCAGCCGTCCGACAATGGCTCGATTGATCGCGTTCATTTTTCCAGGCCCGAGTCTTTCATCGTGGCGGACGTGGTCGGCGCGAGGATTTCCAGCGCCTGCGAAATGTAGAAGCTGCGCGAGACCCGCGTGGTGCGCTGCCGCTGCCAGCCGGCCAGCGCCGGCTCGGCGGCAAGACCCTTCGCCAGATAGGCTGGCGACATCGGCACGATGCGCGGCGAGCGGTCGGAGCGTGGAAACAGCTTGCCGGCGAGATAGAGCCCGCCCAGCATCACGTTCAGCGGCGCGAAAGTCAGGATTAGCGAGGTGCGGGTGCGGCCAGCCAGCGCTCCAAGTGTGCGCGCCACATCGGCTGCCTGATAATGGATCAGCGAGTCCATCGCCACGACATGATCGAACGCACCGAGGGCGGGATCGAGCATGTCGCCGACGCGAAAATCGATCGAGCCCCGCCCAAGATCGGTCGGCACACGCTCTTTCGCCAGGCCCACGAGCGTTGCGGAAATATCGATGGCGACGACTTCAGCCCCGCGACGCGCGGCCTCGACCGCCAGCGCCCCGGTGCCGCAGCCGGCATCGAGAATGCGGCGACCGCCGAGATCGTCCGGCAGATAGGACAGCAGGGTCGCGCGCATCTCGTCCCGGCCGGCCCGCACCGTGGCGCGAATCCGCCCGACCGGCGCGGTCGAGGTCAGCCGCGCCCAGGCCTCGACCGCCGTGCGGTCGAAGTAGGTTTCGAGTTCGCCGCGTTTCTTGTCGTAGGTCCGGCTCGTCATCATTCGTATCCGAGAAAATCGAAGATTTCGCGATCCTTCATCGGCTGCGCGTCGAGTTCGTCGGTGCCGGCCCATAGGGCTTCGGCCAACTGCATGTATTCGGCGCGCACGGCCATCAGTTCCGGCGTCTCGTCCATTTCGAACAGCGTCGACTTCTTCAGGCGCGAGCGGCGGATGGCGTCGAGGTCGCGGAAATGGGCGAGGCGCTTCAAACCCGTGGCGGCATTGAACCGGTCGATTTCATCGGTGTCGGCACTGCGGTTGGCGATGACGCCGCCGACGCGGACATTGTAGTTCTTCGACTTCGCCTTGATGGCCGCGACGATGCGGTTCATCGCGAAGATCGAGTCGAAATCGTTGGCCGTGACGATGACGGCGCGCTCGGCATGCTGGAGGGGCGCCGCGAAGCCGCCGCAGACCACGTCGCCGAGCACGTCGAAGATCACCACGTCGGTGTCCTCGAGGAGGTGATGCTCCTTGAGAAGCTTCACGGTCTGGCCGACGACATAGCCGCCGCAGCCGGTGCCGGCCGGCGGGCCGCCTGCCTCCACACACATCACGCCGTTATAGCCTTCGAAGACGAAATCCTCGACGCGCAGTTCCTCGGAGTGGAAATTTACCGTCTCCAGCACGTCGATGACAGTGGGGATCAGCTTCTTGGTGAGCGTGAAGGTCGAGTCGTGCTTGGGATCGCAGCCGATCTGGAGCACGCGCTTGCCCAGCATCGAGAAGGCGACCGAGAGGTTCGAGGAGGTCGTGCTCTTGCCGATGCCTCCCTTGCCGTAGACGGCGAAGACCTTGGCGGTGTCGATCTGCATCGCCGGGTCGAGATGGACCTGGACGCTGCCGTCGCCATCGCCGTTTCCTGCGCCGACGCCCTTCGGGGGATAGGCTTTCAAACCGGGGTGCTGGAATAGGGTTGTCATGCTGCGGCCTCCAGACCAACCCCTTCGAGGCGGTCTTCCAATTCCTCACCTGCTTCGCGCAGGGCGTCGAGTGTGGCCTGGTCCGGGGACCAGTAGTTGCGTTCATGAGCTTCGATCAGGCGGTTCGCCACCTTGGCGGCGGCGGTCGGGTTGAGCTTCGCCAGCCGCTCCCGCATCTCCGGATCGAGCATGTAGGTCTGGGTGAGCTGCTGGTAGACCCACGGCGCGACCTGCCCGGTCGTCGCCGACCAGCCGACCGTGTTGCGCACGTGTTCCTCGATCTGGCGCACGCCCTCATAGCCGTGCTTCAGCATGCCCTCGTACCATTTCGGGTTGAGCATGCGGGTGCGGGTCTCGATCGCGACCTGCTCGCCGAGCGTGCGCACCGCGCCCTCGCCCCGGGTCTGGTCGCCGATATAGACCGGCACCTTGGCGCCGCCCGCCCGCGTCGCCGCGCGGCTGATGCCGCCGAGCGTGTCGAAATACTGGTCGAGGGAGGTGACGCCGACCTCGACGGATTCGAGGTTCTGGTAAGTGAGTTCCACCCGCGCCAGCATGGTCTTGAGCAATGCGCCCTGCTGGACTGGCAGGCCGGCGCGGCCATAGGCGAAGCATTTGCGGCGGGTATAGGTTTCGGCCAGTTCGTCCTCGGCGTCCCACTTGCTGTTCTCGACCAGGTGGTTGACGTTTGAGCCGTAGGCGCCGTCGGCATTGCTGAAGACGCGCAGGGATGCGGTTTCGAGATCGCAGCCATGGGTCGCCTGATAGTCGAGGGCGTTGCGGCGCACGAAGTTGAGTTCGGCGGGCTCGTCGGCGCTGGCGGCCAGATAGGAGGCCTCGGCAAGCAGGCGCGTCTGCAAGGGCAGGAGATCGCGGAAGATCCCTGAGAGCGTCATCACCACGTCGATGCGCGGGCGGCCAAGTTCGGCGAGCGGCACGAGGCATGCGCCCACCAGCCGGCCGTAGCCGTCGAAGCGTGGAGCCGCGCCCATCAGCGCCAGGGCCTGGGCGATCGGGCCGCCCTCGCTCTTGACGTTGTCGGCGCCCCACAGAACCAGCGCAACCTTTTGCGGGAAGGGGTTGCCGTCGGCCATGTGGCGTTCGATCAGCCGGCGTGCCTGCTTCGCGCCGTCGCTCATGGCGAAGGCGCTGGGAATGCGGAAGGGGTCGAAGCCGTGCAAGTTGCGGCCCGTCGGCAGCACGGCGGGAGTACGCAGCACATCGCCGCCTTGTGCGGGCGCAATGAAGCGGCCGTCGAGGGCGCGCAGGACCGCATCGATCTCGTAATCCTTCGACAGGAGTTCGTTGACGCCCGCCAGTTCCTTGAACGCCTCGACATCGCGCTCGGTGACGGCAAGGTTGCCGGCCCGAGCCGCGATGGCCGGGGCATCGCCGCGCACCAGCGCCTCGATGGCGGCGCGCTCGGGTTTCAGGTTGTGCGAGGCGTCGGCCATGGCAAGCAGCATGTCGACACGCTCTAGCGCGGACAGCGGCTCGCCGACGACATGCAAGCCATGGGGGATGAGGGTGTACTCGAGTTCCAGCACGGCGGTTCCGAGTTCGCGGATGCGCGCTTCGGAGCCCGCATCCCAGACCGGTTCGGCGGGGACGAGATCGACGGCGACGGCCTGCGTCTGGATCAGCGGCGCGAGGTCGTCACGCTCCGCATCGGCCTCGGGGGCCAAGGCGCGCCAGCGTTCGATCGAGGATTTGAGTTCGAGCAGGCCGCGATACAGCCCGGCATGGGCGATCGGGGGGGTCATGTAGCTGATCAGGGTCGCGGCCGAACGGCGCTTGGCGATGGTGCCCTCGGAGGGGTTGTTCGAGGCGTAGAGATAGATGTTGGGCAGGTCGCCGATCATCCGGTCGGGCCAGGACGAGCCCGAAAGGCCGACCTGCTTGCCCGGCATGAATTCCAGCGCGCCATGAGTGCCGAAATGCAGCACCGCGCCAGCGCCGAAATCCTCGCGCAGCCAGCGGTAGAAGGCCGAGAAGGCGTGGGTCGGCGCAAAGCCCTTCTCGAACAGAAGGCGCATCGGATCGCCCTCGTAGCCGAAGGCCGGCTGGACGCCGACGAAGATGTTGCCGAAGCGCTCGCCGAGCACGAAGATCGACGAGCCGTCGCTCTGCTGGCGGCCGGGTGCCGGTCCCCACTGCGCCTCGATCTCAGCCAGCCAGCGCTCGCGCTTGACATGATCGTTGACCGGGATGCGGGCATGGACATTGGCATGGGCGCCATGGCGGGCGGCATTGCCGACGATGATCCGCTCGCGCAAATCATCGACGCTGGCCGGCATGTCGACGGCGTAGCCCTCGCGCTTCAGGGCGCCAAGGGTGTGGAACAGCGAGTCGAACACGGCGAGATAGGCGGCGGTGCCGGTGTTGCCGGCATTAGGCGGGAAGTTGAAGACGACGATGCCGACCTTGCGCTGCGCCCGCTCGACGCGGCGCAGGGCCACGAGCTTCTCGACGCGGGCCGCCAGCATCTCGGCGCGGTCGATGCAGACATGCATGGAACGTGTCGTGTCGGCGGTGTCGAAGGTGCAGCGGCGCTCACAGCCGGTGCAGGGCGTGCCGTCGGTCTCGGCCCGTCCGCCGAACACGGTCGGATTGGTGGCGCCGTCGAGTTCGGGGATCGCCACCATGATCGTGCCCTCAACGGGCAGGAGGCCGCGATCCGATGCGCCCCATTGCTGGAGCGTCTGGAATTCGACCGGCTGGGCGGCGATATAGGGCACATCGAGACGCGACAGCATCTCCTCGGCGGCTTTGGCATCGTTGTAGGCCGGGCCGCCGACCAGCGAGAAGCCGGTCAGCGAGACCAGCGCGTCGATGGTCGGGCGTCCGTTGGCGATGAAGAACTGCTCGATGGCCGGCCTTGCGTCGAGCCCGCAGGCAAAGGCCGGGATGACCCGGAAGCCGCGGGCTTCCAGCGTCGCGATGACGCCGTCGTAATGGCCCGCGTTGCCGGCCAGGAGATAGGAGCGCATCACCAGCAGGCCGACCGTGCCGCGATCTCCGCTTGAGCCGCGCGGCAACTTGTCGAGCGTCTCAGCGAGCCGGCCGGGCAGACGCGGGTGATAGATGCCGGTCTCGGGATATTCGACGGGCGCGGCCGACTTGATCGTACCCCGCAG
>JAESGE010000187.1_pt1 | contig 32880 bp, 27 predicted proteins | sample 9269601 | NCBI WGS metagenome assembly JAESGE01 (sample SAMN14515569, study PRJNA621662) | algae metagenome | isolation source: Tolypothrix brevis GSE-NOS-MK-07-07A and co-occurring heterotrophs from wet... | place: USA: Grand Staircase Escalante National Monument, Utah | collected 2006-04-16
TCCGAAAACTTCGATGCCTTCATCGTCTTCCACTCCTCCCGGCCAAGGGCAGGTTACGCGGAAAACTCCAACCTCAAACGATCCAGTTTCGCGGTCTCACATCAATCACATCAGTCTCACATCAATCGGCGCGACGCTGAAGCGCCAGGGGGAAAGGCTCGTGCTCATCCGCGCGATTTAGCGCGCCCGTGCGCAACCCGCAATGTCAGGCGGCCGCAGCCTTCAGCCCGCCGGCGGCTTCGATAAAGGCGACCACCGTGTCGATGCCGTCGCCTTTCAGGGTATTGGTGAAGACGAACGGCTTCTTGCCGCGCATCGTCTTCGAATCACGCTCCATCACGCCGAGATCGGCGCCGACATGGGGCGCGAGATCGATCTTGTTGATGACGAGCAGGTCCGAGCGGGTGATGCCCGGCCCGCCTTTTCGCGGGATTTTCTCGCCGCCCGCGACGTCGATGACATAGATCGTGATGTCGGCCAGTTCCGGAGAGAAGGTCGCGGCCAGATTGTCGCCGCCGGATTCGATCAGGATCATGTCGAGCGCCGGGAACTTGGCGCGCATGGTGTCGATGGCGGCCAAATTGATCGAGCAATCCTCGCGGATGGCCGTATGCGGGCAGCCGCCGGTTTCCACCCCCATGATGCGCTCCTCGGCCAGCGCCCCCGACACGGTGAGGATGCGCGCATCCTCCTTGGTGTAGATGTCGTTGGTGATGGCGCACAGATCGTAGGTGCCGCCCATGCGCCGGCAGAGCTGCTCCAGCAGCGCGGTCTTGCCCGAGCCGACCGGCCCGCCGACCCCGACGCGCAGGGGACCATGAGGCGATTGACCATGGGGTGAAGAACCATTCTGGCGGGCATTCATGAGCGGAAAAGCCTCGAATACTGGGTTTCGTGATGGAGCGACGCGAGATCGGAGCGGAAGGCGCAGCCGCCCAATTCGTCGAGCGAGGCATGTTCCACTTCGGCCGCCAGCGTCTCGATCTCGACCATCAGGGCCGCCATGATGCGCTGGCCATCGGTTTGCCCGACGACGCCGAGCCGCACCGATGCGGAAACGAGATTGGCGGCGAAGGCGAGCAGGAAGGCGCTCAACGCGCCACACCGGTCCAGCCGATGGCCGGCGGACGCGACCGCGACGGCGACGGGATAGGCAACATCGCCGGCCACCGCCGCCTTCAGGGTATCGAGGGCGGCGCAGGGCCAGGCCGCCGCCGCGGTCGCGACGAAGGCATTGCCCTGCGTCACCGTCTCCATCCGCCGCTCGGAACTGGACGCCAGCGCCATTGCGAGTTCGGCGATGTCGGCGAGCGCGCGCCCGTCCTCGGCGGCGGCCGCATCATAGGCGTGGGCGAACAGGATCGCGTCGTTGCGAAAGGCTCCGTGCCGCACGAGTCCGGTCAGCCAGTCGCGCAAGGTTGCCACGTCTTGGATATCCCCGGCCTCATACGCCCATTCAAGCCCATGTGAGTAAGCGAAGCCGCCGACCGGAAAGGCCGGCGACAGCCAGATCATCAGGGGCAGATGCGACGGCGCCACGGCTTCGCGCCGCGTTCAGTGATCGTGCTTGTGCGAATGATCGTGCGTATGGCCGCGATCGTGGTGCGCATGGTCATGAGCCTTGTGATCATGACCCGCGTGATCATGGCCCGCGTGATCATGGGCGGCGTGACCATGATCGTGGCCATGATGATGGTCGGGATGATCGCAGGTCGAATGATCGTGATAAGCGCCCTTCTGCGGCCGAAAGGCGCGCATGACGCTGCGGGCGGCGCAGCCCTGCCCCCGGACCATTTCGGCCAGCACATGATCGTCGGCGATGTAGATCGCGTCCGCCGTGATCTCGGCCGGCGTATGGCGGTTGCCGATATGCCAGGCGATGGTCAGCAGCCGCAGCGGATTTTCGGCGGTGATTTCCAGCAGTTTTTCAGGCGCGGCCTTGATCGCGACGAGGCGTCCGTCCTCCAGCTTCACGGCGTCACCGTCGTTCACCTCGGTCACCTTGTCGAGATCGAGCAGGAAATCGAGGCCACCATCGCCTTTCAGCGCGATGCGACGCCGGTTGCGGTCGCCGTGGTCGAGAGTGACGCTGTCGACGATCCTGTCGGCCTTCACGGCCGGCTTGCGAATGACGGATGTGGCTCGCAGCATGAGATGCTCCCGCTAGAAGATGAATTAGGCGCGCCGCGCCAAACCGTAGATCAGCCCGAGTCCGATGCCGAAAGCGGCCCCGATCAGCACCGTGATAACCATGCGCTGGACATCGAAACCAGCGAAAAGCGCCCCGCCCTTGAACAATGGGACAAGCACCCAGTTGCCAAGCAGCGCCGGACCGAGCAGGCCCCAGATCAATCCCTTGATCAGGCTCGACCCGCCGGGAATCATCCGGAACAGGGCCGCGAAGGCAACGCCCCAGAGCCCGCCCCAGAACATCTGGTTGACGAGCGTCGGCACGCCCAAGGGCCCGAAGGATCTGAAGTTCCACGGCGTGGCCGTCGGGAGGAGATTGGTCAGCTTGAGTACTAGGATCATGCCCTGATGGAAAATGACGACCGCGATGGCCGCGGCGATGAAACCGAGGATCAGGCTGCGGGGCGAAAGATCGAGGGCGCGCATTGAAAAAATCCTGGGACGGCAAGCCGGCTGGAAGCGGCAGGTCTGGTGCCGCGCAACCTGCCACGGCCACGGCCATTGATCAAACGGGGCGGACGGGAAAGCGCTCTCAGAACAGGAAGTAGCGCTGCGCCATCGGCAGGCTTGTCGCCGGTTCGCAGACGAGCAATTCGCCATCGGCGGTGACGGCGTAGGTTTCCGAATCCACCTGGATATCCGGCGTCGCATCGTTGTGGATCATCGAGGCCTTGCCGATGCCGCCGCGCGTGTTCTCGACGGCGATCACGTCCTTGTCGATGCCGAGCCTGGCCTTGATGCCGCCTTCCAGCGCCATTTTGCTCACGAAGGTCACGGACGTCGCGTGCAGCGCCTTGCCGAAGGCGCCGAACATCGGCCGGTAATGCACGGGCTGCGGCGTCGGGATCGAGGCGTTGGGGTCGCCCATGGGCGCGGCCGCGATCATCCCGCCCTTGATGATCATATCCGGTTTCGCGCCGAAGAAGGCCGGCGACCACAACACCAGATCGGCCATCTTGCCGATGGCGACGGAGCCGATATGGGACGAGATGCCATGGGCGATGGCGGGATTGATCGTGTACTTGGCGACATAGCGCTTGACGCGGAAATTGTCGGCCCCGCTGCCCTTGTCCTCCGGCAACGCGCCGCGCTGCACCTTCATCTTGTGCGCGGTCTGCCAGGTGCGGGTGATGACCTCGCCGACCCGGCCCATGGCCTGGCTGTCGGAACTCATCATCGAGAGCGCGCCCAGATCGTGCAGGATATCCTCGGCGGCGATGGTTTCCTTGCGGATGCGGCTTTCGGCGAAGGCCAGATCCTCAGGGATCGACGGCGACAGGTGATGGCAGACCATGAGCATGTCGAGATGCTCGTCGAGGGTGTTGACGGTGAAGGGCCGCGTCGGATTGGTTGAGGATGGCAGCACGTTGGGCAGGCCCGCCACCTTGATGATATCCGGCGCATGGCCGCCGCCCGCCCCCTCGGTGTGAAAGGCGTGGATCGTGCGGCCCTTGAAGGCGGCAATGGTATCCTCGACAAAGCCGCTCTCGTTCAGCGTGTCGGTGTGGATCATCACCTGCACGTCATGGGCGTCGGCGACGCTCAGGCAATTGTCGATCGCGGCCGGCGTCGTGCCCCAGTCCTCATGCAGTTTCAGCGCGCAGGCGCCGGCCTCGATCATCTCGACGAGCGCCTCGGGCCGCGCCGCATTCCCCTTGCCGGCGAAGGCGAGGTTCATGGGAAAGGCGTCGGCCGCCTTGATCATCATCGCCATGTGCCACGGGCCCGGCGTGCAGGTGGTGGCCGACGTGCCGGCGGAGGGCCCGGTGCCGCCGCCGAGCATGGTCGTCAGCCCCGACATCAGCGCGTCCTCGATCTGCTGCGGGCAGATGTAGTGGATATGACTGTCGAAGCCGCCTGCCGTCAGCAGCTTGCCTTCGCCGGCGATCACATCCGTACCGGGGCCGATGACGATCGTGGTCGCCGGATCGAAATTGCCGAAGCCGTCCTGGATATCGGGATTGCCGGCCTTGCCGATGGCAACGATCCGCCCGTGTTTGAGGCCGACATCGGCTTTCACGATGCCCCAATGGTCCACGATCACCACGTTGGTGATCACCGTATCGACCGCGCCGGCCGCATTCGTCATCTGACTCTGGCCCATGCCGTCGCGGATGACCTTGCCGCCGCCGAATTTCACCTCCTCGCCATAGGTGGTGAAATCCTTCTCGATTCTGATCATGAGTTCGGTGTCGGCGAGGCGAACCGTGTCGCCGGTCGTCGGGCCGAACATCTGGGCATAGGCGGAGCGCGGGAAGGGGAAAGGCATGGGACAACTCCGCTTGATGGCGATCGGTCAGATAAGGCCGCTGGCGAGCCCGCCGCCGACAAGGGCGATCCCGAGCCCCGCCACGCGGATGGGCCATTGCGACAGCCGCGCTGCCGCAAAACCGAGGCCGAGGCCTGCGACGTGAAGCAACGCGGTGGCGATGGCGAAACCGATCGCGAAGGCCGCGATGGCGCCCTGCGCTTCCAGCCCATGCGCGAAGCCGTGGGCGAAACCGGCCAGCGCGACAAAGAAGCTGCCCATGACGATGGAGGCGCTCAACCGAAGTGTCAGCACGCCGCCGAGCGCGATCAGCGAGGCCGCGATCATCGTCTCATGCGCCGGCAGGTTGAAGCCCAGGCGCGCGACCGCGAAGCCGCCGAGCATCGCCGCGACAAACGAAATCGGCCACGCGACCATCGCCGAGCGCCCCTGCACCGCCGCCCAGAGGCCGACAGCCACCATCGCCAGCACATGGTCGGTCCCCGTCAGCGGATGCAGCAGACCTGACGCGAAACCGCTTTCGAGGTGGCCTGTATGGGCGGCGGCGGGTGTCGCGAGCAGCAAAAGAGCAAGGACGGGACGGACAAGGTTCACGGGCGAGTCTCCTGAACACCGGGCGGAATGAAAATGCGAATCTGAGGGGCTAGAGCTTGCCCATAACCTTCTGCTGAAAGCCGTAGATCTCGCGCTTGCCGGCAAGCTCAACCAGAACCACCTCGCGCGATTGTCCGGGCTCGAAGCGAACGGCGGTGCCGGCGGGAATATCGAGCCGGAAGCCCCGCGCCCGCGCCCGGTCGAACTGCAGCGCCTCGTTGCTCTCGAAGAAATGGTAATGCGAGCCAACCTGGATCGGCCGGTCGCCGGTGTTGGAGACCTGCAGCGTCACCGTGGCACGGCCTTCGTTGAGGATCAGGTCGCCGGGCAGGGTCGTGATTTCCCCGGGCTTCAGCCGTCCTGTCGCGCCACGGATCGGATCATGGACGGTGACGAGCTTGGTGCCGTCGGGGAACGTCGCCTCGACCTGCACGTCGTGGATCATCTCGGCGATGCCGTCCATCACCTGATCGACGGCGATCACATGCGCGCCGGCTTCCATCAGGTCGGCGACCGAGCGACCGTCGCGCGCCCCTTCCACCACGAAATCGGTGATCAGCGCGATCGCCTCCGGGTAATTCAGCTTCACCCCGCGCTCCAGCCGCCGACGCGCCACCATCGCCGCCATCGAGACCAGCAGCTTGTCCTTTTCGCGCGGTGAGAGTTGCATCGCCGTTGTCCTCAGTTCTGCCAGCTACGCGGGAGCGGCGCACCGCTGAGCGCCATCAGAAACCGGGCGAGGGCCGCACGCAAGACCGCCGCATCCGGGCCCAGAAAACGCGCCACCAGCAGACCTCCGAGATCGCTCACGCCGCAGGCGCAGCCCGATTCAACAAGAGCGGCACGGGCATCTTCGAGCTGTCCCGTGACCGCCCGGTCGACAACGATCACCGTCGCCGCCGCCCTTGCGCCGTCGGCAACCGCCTTGGCGGCAAGTGTCGCGTTGATCAGCCCGTCAAGCCGCACATTGTCGGCGAAGATCAGCCGCCCGCCCTGCCGCACCCGCCAGGAATCGCGAAAGGAGCCGGCATCCAGCACCTCGCCCATGGCCGTGCGGCCGAAATAAACGCTTTCGCAGGCGATCAGCTTCGCGTCCGCCGCCATGCTGACATCGAAGCTGCGGGCGAGCCGGGCGCCCGAGAACAGGATCGTCTCCTGCGGCAGCCAGTCGAGATGCGCGCCGGGCCCCAGAGCGACCCTGGTCTCGATCCGCGTGTCCGGCGCTTGCGAGCGATAGATCTTTTCGGCGGCCTGGGTCGTCACCGTGACCCTTGCCGCCGCATCGAGCGCGACATCGATGGTCAGATGGTCGCCACCCGCCATCCCGCCGCCGGTGTTGATGAGCACGGCTTCGGCCCGTCCATCGAAGCATGTCGGGAAGCGCGCCCGATACCCGCCGCTCTCGGCGAGTTCGAGGCGCTGCGTGACGCCCCCGGCGACGCCGAAGCGCAGCCGTACGCCGCCTTTGGCCCGCACATAGTCAGGAACGCGCGCCTCAGGGCGGTTCAAGGCAGGTCCGGCCAGCATTCATCCTCGTTGATTGCCGCAAGGTTCTTTGGCGGCAATTTCCCGTGCTGCCCGTTGCGATGCAAGAGCCGGCAAAGAGGGTGCTGCCTAAATTACGGGCACACATCGTCCGGCTTCTTCGGCGCGCGAGCCCGCTGTGACGACTGTCACACTGCCAACGCCCGCACGGTGCTGTATGCTGGCACCGTCCGGGACGAGGAAACCTGCCATGACCGATATCGACACGCTTGCCCGCCGCATCGCCGCCGGCAAGGGCGATGAGCCGGCCGATCTCGTCATCCGGGGCGCGAAGCTGTTCGATCTGGTCGATGGCGGGCTGGTCGGGACCGATATCGCCATCTGCGGCGACACCATCGTCGGCACCCATTCGAGTTACGAAGGGCTGGAGGTTTTCGACGCCACGGGCCTCATCGCCGTGCCGGGCTTCATCGACACGCATCTGCATATCGAATCGTCACTTGTGACGCCGCAGGAATTCGAGCGCTGCGTCCTGCCGCACGGGGTGACGACGGCGATCTGCGATCCGCACGAGATCGCCAATGTGCTGGGCCTAGAGGGCATCCGCTATTTTCTCGACAGTGCGCTGTCGATGCGGATGGATTTGCGCGTGCAGCTCTCGTCCTGCGTGCCGGCGACGCATCTGGAAACCTCGGGTGCGCGGCTGGAGGCCGAAGACCTCGTGCCGCTGATGGACCATCCCAAGGTCATCGGCCTCGCCGAATTCATGAATTTTCCGGGTGTGCTCGGCGGCGACCCGGCCTGCCTCGCCAAGCTCGCGGCCTTCGCCCACCGGCATATCGACGGCCATGCGCCGCTGGTGCGGGGGATGGCGCTGAACGGCTATCTCGCCGCCGGCATTCGCACCGACCACGAGACCACCACCGCCGACGAAGCGCGGGAGAAGCTCGCCAAGGGCATGGCGATCCTGATCCGCGAGGGCTCGGTGTCGAAGGATCTGGAGGCCCTGACGCCGCTCATCACCCGCGACGCCTCGCCGTTTTTGGCCTTCTGTACCGACGACCGCAACCCGCTGGATATCGCCGAGCAGGGCCATCTCGATTTCATGATCCGCACGGCGATCGCGGCGGGAGCAGACCCGCTCGCGGTCTATCGCGTTGCGACATTGTCGGCGGCGCGGCTGTTCGGCCTGACCGATCGCGGCATGATCGCGCCGGGCCGCCGGGCCGACATCGTGCTCGTCGACGACCTCGCATCCTGCAGCATTCGGCATGTCTTCACCGCCGGGCGGCATGTCGAGGCGAGCCTGTTCTCAGGCCGGGATCAGGTTAGCCCCGTTGGGCTCGGCAGCGTGAAATGCCGGCAACTTCGCTCCACCGATTTCGGCGTCGTCGCCCGCGCGGGGGAAACCCCGGTCATCGGCGTCGTTTCGGGGCGCATCATCACGGAAAAACTGTCGCTGCGGCTGCATTCGTTCGACGGGCAGGCCCAATGCGACCTCGATCAGGATGTCGTGAAGGTCACCGTCATCGAGCGCCACGGCAGGACCGATCCGACCCATATCGCCACCGGCTTCGTGCGCGGCTTCGGCATGAAGCAGGGCGCCATCGCCTCCTCGATCGGGCATGACAGCCACAATCTGTGCGTCGTCGGCGTGGATGAGGCCTCGATGGCGGCCGCTGCCAACCGGCTGATCGAACGCGGCGGAGGCTTCGCGGTGGCGGATCGCGGCGAAGTCACGGCCGAGATCGCCCTGCCCGTCGCCGGATTGATGAGCGACCGGCCGTTCGAGGAGGTGCGAGCTTCGCTGGAAGGCCTTCGCCATGCCGCCAAGGCGCTGGGTGTGACCCTGAACGAGCCGTTCCTACAGGTGGCGTTCCTGACGCTGCCGGTGATTCCGCATCTCAAGATCACCGACAAGGGCCTTGTCGACGTTGATCTTTTCGAATTGATCTGATGCGCGAACGGCTTGAATCAATCTCTGAGCACGCCTGCGGTCACACGCCATGGGCGGCAATCAAATCGGCCGGGATGGCGATGCCCTCGGCCTCGGCTTTCGCCCGCACCTGAAGCCGCCTTGCGCCCGGTAGGCGTGAGCCCGGCTGGTCCTCGATCGCGGCAACCAGCGTCGTCATGCGCTCGGCGAACCACGCCCCGCCCATGGCAGCGGGATCGATGGCGATGATCAGTTGTCCGGTCGCGGAGGGTCCGCCCTCGGCATTCATGAAAGGCGACGCCTCGAAGGCGAAATACGCGCCGACAAGGGCTGCCGCGAGGATTTCGACCATGAGCGCCAGAGCCGTGCCCTTCGCGTCCCCGAGCGGCACCATCGTCCCGGCGAGAGCCTTTTTCGCGTCGGTCGTCGGCTTGCCGTCGGTATCGAGCGCCCAACCCTCGGGGATCGGCTCGCCCTTTTGCGCGGCAGCGACGATCGGCCCCCGCGCGACCTTGGACAGGGCCATGTCGATGACGATGGGCGGGCGGTTGGGCAAAGGTGCGGCGAAGGCGATTGGGTTCGTGCCGAATACGGGCACGGAGCCGCCCCAGGGTGCCATGGCGCTGGGCGTATTGGCGAACAGCATCGCCACCAGCCCCTGTTCCGCGAGGCGCTCGACATGGAGACCGGCGGCGCCGCAATGGTTCGACCGGCGGATCGTCGCGGCGGCAATGCCCTGCGCCCCTGCGATGGCAGGCAGTTGCGCGATGGCGAGATCGATGGCGGCATAGGCAAAGCCGTTCGCCGCATCGATGGCGAGGGCGCCGGGGCGCGGATAGGTCGCGACGGGACTCGCGCGGCCGTCGATCTTGCCGGCGGCAACCATCGCCAGATAACTCGGAATCCGCGAGAGGCCGTGGCCTTTCAGCCCGTCAGCTTCCGCGCCGACCAGTGCAGTCGCAACCGAACGGGCATTGTCGGTCGTGCACCCGGCGCGCTCGAAGATGGCGGCGAGCCACGAAACGGCCTGGGCAGGCTTCAGAAAAGTCATGATCGGCATCCAGTCAACGGAGGGCTTTCTTCACGTTCTCGACCGTGGCCCAGGAGACGCGGACATTGGATTCGACCGTCACGCCCGCGATATGCGGGGTGAGGATGAGATTGGGGCAGCCGGCGAAGACGGTGGCCGAAGCCGCGCCCAATGGTTCCTCGGTGAAGACATCGAGGGCCGCACCCCCCAGCTTCCCCGCCTTGAGGGCCGCCGCCAGCGCCGCCTCGTCCACGACACCGCCCCGCGAGGCATTGAGCAGGATGGCGTCAGGCTTCATCCGATGGAGGCGCAGCGCGTCGATGAGATTGGTGGTGGCGGGCGTCAGCGGCACATGCAGGCTGACCACATCGGCCTCGCGCAGCAGCGGCTCCAGACCGTGACGCTGGACGCCGGCGAGCGCGAAGGCCGTATCGGTGGCATAGGGGTCGAAGGCCTGCACCGTCATGCCCATGGCCTTCGCGCGGCTTGCGACCTCGCGTGCGATCGCGCCGAAACCGACAAGCCCCATGATCTTGCCCGAGAGTTCGCGACCCATCAGGCGTCCGCGCGGCCATGTGCCGGCGATCACCTCGGGTGTCGCCTGATAGGCTCCGCGCAGCAGCAGCATCGCTGTGGCGATCACCCATTCGGCTACGGATACATCGTTGGCGCCAGTTGCGGGATAGACCGCGACGCCGCGCGCGGTGCAGGCCTCGACGTCGATGTTGTCGAGGCCAACGCCAAGCCGTCCGACCACCTGGAGCCTGGGCGCAGCCGCCAGCAAGACGCCGCGCACCTGCGTGCGGTTGCGCACGATCAGCGCCCGCGCATCGCTCAGCGCCGCCAGCAGATCGTCCGGACGGTCGACGAGGGTCGGATCGTACAGGACGTCGTGTCCGGCGAGGCCCTCGCTGACGGCCGTCTCGTCGATGAATTCGCAGATCACGATATCGGCCATGGCGCGACGCTCCCTTGCTATTTCAGCAACATCAATCCGCCGGTGACGACCACCAGAATGACGAGCGTCGAGCCGACGAAAACCGCGACGTGCCGCCATCCGACCTGAAGGATCGCCGCCAGCGAGGTGCCGAGCCCCAGCGCCGCGATCGCGATCAGCAGGCCCCATTTCGAGGCCTCGCCCAGCCAGAACTTGATAGCGGGAAAACCGACGCCCTGCGCCAGCGCCGGATTGGCGGCCATGACGCTGTTGAGGATGCAAAGCCCCAGGAACACCAGCGCGAAGACCGGCATCGGCACCTTGGCCGAGCCCGCGATGGCGACCGCGCCATCGCTGCGCGCCCGATGGACGAACCACCAGCCGATCATCAGGACGGCGGGCAGCAGCAGGAAAACGCGGAACAGCTTCACGACCACGGCGGCATTGCCGACCGGCTCGGAAACGGCGTAGCCGGCTCCCACCACCTGCGCCATATCGTGGATCGTCGCGCCGAGCATCAGCCCGGTCTGGGTGGCATCGAGGCCGAGCCAGATGCAGAGCGGCGGGTAAAGCAGCATCACCAGCGTCGAAATGGCGTTGGCCATGACGACCGTGAAGGCGACATCGGCCGCCTTTTCCTTGTAATCGGGAACCACGGTCGCAGTCGCCAGCGTCGCGGACGCGCCGCAGACCGCATTGGCCGCGCCAGCAAGCGCCCCGAACCCGTCCGAGCGGCCGAAGACACGCGCCAGCCAGACGCCTGAAAGGATGGTCAGCGCCATGGACGCGATTACCAGCGCGACCGTACCGATCCCAAGCTCGACGATATCGCCAAGCGCAACCCGAAGACCCAGCAGGCCAATGGCCCAGCGCAGCAGTTTCTTCACGCAAAAGGTCATGCCCGGCTGGAAGGCGGGTCTAGCCGCAATGCCGAAGAGCAGGATGCCGATCACCAGCGCCAGCACCATGTCCGGCAGCGAAAGCCGGCCGCCGGTCAGCGCCTTCAGTTGCGGCGCGCCAAGATAGGCGACGATGGCGACCGCCAGCGACAGGCCGATGCCGGGAGCCAGGACCGCAAGATAGCCGGGCGTGTGGCCGGGGGTCTGGCCGGGAACCGGCACCGCGCGTTGCATCAGGCGCTGCGATAGAGTTTCGTCATCGAATATTCGCGGTGGCCCAGCGCTTCCGCCGCCGTCAGGCGGCCGTTGGCGGTCCGGACGACCATGTCGATCAGCACGTCGCCCGCCTGCGGGATCGTGAGGTCGCGGCGCAGGATGCCCGAAACGTCGACATCGATATGCTCGGGCATGGTCCGCATGGTCTTCGGATTGCCCGTGATCTTGATGACGGGAACGATCGGGTTGCCGATGACATTGCCCTGCCCCGTCGGGAATGTATGCACCACGTAGCCGCCGGCCGCCATGAGCGTCACGCATTCGGCCGCGGCCGACGAGGTATCCATGTAATAGAGGCCCGGCCCCTTCGTCGGCGTGACGGCCGGTTCGAGAATATCGATGAATTTGCACTCGCGGCCGATCTTCTCGAGGTTCCCGAGCGCCTTTTCCTCGATTGTGGTCAGGCCGCCGGCGATGTTGCCCTTGGTCGGCTGGCTGTCGGAGAGATCGTCCGTCTTGAACTGCTCGATCACCTCGTCCTGGTAGGATTTCCACATCTTGTACCAGCGCTCGCCCACCTCCGGCGTCGCCGCCCGGGCCTTGCACAGATGCTCGGCGCCGGTGATCTCCGAGGTTTCGCCGAACACGCCATAGATGCCGCGCGGGATCAGCTTGTCGTACATGTTGCCGACGGTCGGGCAGGAGGAGAGGCCCGTCGTGGTGTCCGACTCGCCGCATTTGGTCGAGATCCAGAGATCCGAGATCGGGCACTTCTCGCGCTGGAGTTCCGTCGACCACTGCACGAATTCCTTGGCGACATAGGATGCCTTGGCGATGGTCGCGATATCGCCGTGGCCCTCGATGCCAAAGCCCACCACCGGCTTGCCGCTCGCGGCGATCCCGTCGACGACGCGCTTGGTCCAGCCGTCCTCGATGCCGATGACGATCACCGCCGCGACATTGGGGTTGGCGCCGGTGCCGATCAGCGTCCGGAAATGCAGGTCGAGGTCGGCGCCGAACTGAAGTCTGCCATAGGCATGCGGAATGGCGAGCGTGCCCTTGATGTTGTTGGCGACGGCCTCGCAGGCCGCGTTCGACAGATCGTCCAGCGGCAGCAGCAGAACGAGATTGCGCACGCCGACCCGGCCGTTCTCACGCCGCCAGCCGTAGAAGACGTCGTTGGACGCCATGGCGCGCGGCCGCTTTGCGACGGGCGAGCGGAAGCCCGGCGCCTCGATGCGGCGTCCCTTGACGGCTTTCAGCCTGCGCTGGGCGAGATCGAAATTGGCGACGATGGACATGGGAAAGGGCCTTTTCGGATCGGGGAACGAGTGCGCGGGACGCGCCGGCCGGATTTTCGCCTCAGCCGTTCACCAGCGCTTGGTCTTGGCGTTGTGCACGTGCAGGTGCTCGCCCTTCTTCACGTCGGCCAGGGTCTTGCCGACGTCCTGGCCGTATTTCCAGATCGTGTCGCCGGCCTTCAGATCCTTGAGCGCGATCTTGTGGCCGATCGGGATGTCGTTCTTCGCGGTGATGCGAAAATCGGAATTGTCGTGCGTCACGACCGCCAGCATGTCGGTGCCGGCTTTCAAGCCTTCGACGACGACCACGCCGACATTGTCCTTGGCTTCGTGGACCAGAAGATGGGGCTTGGACATGGCGGCTCCTGTCAGATTGAAAGCACGTCGTGAAACAGAACCGAGGCCTACTCGACGGCATCGACGCCCTGTCTTATATAAGACTCATGACATCTGACAACACGAAAAATGACCCGGTTCCGGTTTTGACGGGGATGGCCATGGAGAGCGGTGAGGAAAGGACGAGTCCGGCCGGGTTCGGCTTTCGTCCCCTCTATCGCCAGGTGAAGGATGTCTTCGTCAAGCGCATGGTCGACGGCATCTGGTCGCCGGGCCTGCTTCTGCCGAGCGAGGGGCGGCTGGCGGCGGAAATTGGCGTCAGCCAGGGCACGGTGCGCAAGGCCCTCGATGAGCTGGCCGGCGACAACCTGCTCGTCCGGCGGCAGGGACGCGGCACCTTCGTCGCGGAACACGACGAGAAGCGCATCCTGTTCCAGTTCTTCAAGCTGGTGCCCGATGACGGCGTGGCGCGCTTCCCCGAGAGCGAGGTGCTGGAAACCCGCGTCGCCGAGGCGACGCCGGCCGAGCGCGACGCGCTCGAACTCACCGCCCAGGCGAAGGTCGCCCGCATCCGCCGGGTCCGGGCAGTCGATGGACGGCCGATCATCGTCGAAACCCTGTCGCTGCCCGATCGGCTCTTTCCGGGAGTCACGAAGGGCCCGATACCCAACAGCCTCTATGCCTTTTACGGTGCGCAATACGGCATCACCATCGCCCATGCCCGCGAAAAACTGAAAGCGGTGCCCTTGGGCGAGGCCGACGCCGCCATTCTCGGACGAAAACCCGGCCACCCGGCGCTGTTGATCCACCGGCTGGCACTTTCCCTCGAAATCCGGCCCGTCGAATGGCGGGTCAGCCTGTGCTTGACCGACGACGCCCATTACCTGTCATTTATGCGCTGACTTTGCAGATGAGCGCCGCAGACAACCCAGACCCCAAGCGGCCAAACCCGGAGAAACGCCCATGTTCGCGACCATTCGCCAGAGCTTAAGCGTCACGCCGCCGGCAAACCGGCGGCATCTACTCGGCGCGGCTTTCGCAGCCGGCCTGCTCGGCGTCAGCCTCAGCTTTGGCAGTGCGATGGCTCAGACCTTTCCCAGCCGCCAGATCACGCTGATCGTGCCCTTCGCCGCCGGCGGCCCCAGCGACGTCATCGCCCGGCTGCTCGGCGAATACATGGGCCGCACACTCGGCCAGCAGGTGGTGATCGAGAACGTCGCAGGCGCTGGCGGCACCACCGGCGCGCGGCGGCTGCTGTCGGCGCCGGCAGATGGACACACGATCCTGATCCATCATCTGGCGCTTGCCGCGTCGGCCTCGCTGTACGACAATCTCGGCTACGAGACGACCACGGCCTTCGAGCCGCTGGGCCTCGTCAACACCGGTCCCATGGTCATTGCCGCCAAACTCGCGCTCGAACCGGCCGACGCCAAGTCGTTTTTTGGCTGGGCCAAGGCGCAGGGCGAGAAGGTGACGGTCGCCCATGCCGGCATCGGCTCCAACGCCCATCTCTGCGCGGTGCTGCTTGGTCAGTCGCTTGGCGTGAAATTCACGCAGGTCGCCTATCGCGGCACCGGTCCGGCCATGAATGATCTCGTCGGCGGAGTCATCGACGTGCTGTGTGATCAATCGACGACGGCCGTGCCGCAGGTTCAGGGCGGCAAGGTGCGCGCCTATGCGGTCACGTCGCCGTCCCGGCTCGACGTGCTGCCGACGACGCCGACGGCCAAGGAAGCCGGCACCAATCTCGAAATGACCATCTGGCACGGGCTCTATGCGCCCAAAGGCACGCCGGCCGACGTCGCTGACAAGCTCAACGCGGCGCTCGCCGCCGCCCTGAAGGAGCCGCTGGTGCTGGAGCGTTTCAAGTCGGTCGGCACCAGCGCCTTTGCCGAGAGCGAGCGCGGCCGCGCCGCCCACGCCCGGACCTTCGCCGCCGAAATCGAGAAATGGGCGGCTTCGCTGAAGGCGGCGGGCGTTGCGAAAACGGCTGTGAACTAGGAGGGCCACAAACGAGGCAGGCGGCAAAAGCCGCCTGCTCCTGACCTCAAGGCCTTTCCCGCAGGAATTGCTCCACTTCGGCCCGCGTCGGAGCCCCGGCCCGACCGCCGAAACGCATACATTTGAGGGCAGCGGTTGCGGAGGCGAAACGGATCGCGTCGGGCGGTTGCCGGCCTTCCGCCAGCGCCAGCGCGAATGCGCCGTGCCAGACGTCGCCGGCACCCAATGTGTCGACGACGCGAACATCGAAACCGGGCACATGGCGCAATTCGCCGCCATCGAGATAGGCGACGCCCTCCCCACCCAGCGTCACCGCGAGCCAGGTATCGGACGCAAGGACCTGTGTTCCTGCATAGGCCAGCAAGGCCGAGCGCGGGTCGGTGACGCCGGTGATTTCGCAGATCCCCTGCATGCTGAAGGCGACATGGGTCGCGAGCCTGAGCACGTCCGAATGGGCGGGCTTGCGGTCGCCGTCGAGCACGGCCGGCTTTCCGGCAGCGCGCGCCAGGCGAAACAGGGCGGCAGACCCATCGTCCCAGCGCGTATCGCCGAGCACGGCATCGATGCCTACGGGCAGCCGATCCGGCAGCCAGGACGGGTCGGCAGGCATGGCCGGATCGGAATAGGAGATCACCATCCGTTCGCCTTTGGCATCGACGAGAATGGTCGAGACCGGCGAGCGCCGCCCATCGAAGCGCCGGCAAAGCGTGGGGTCGACCCCCTCTTCGAGGAGCCCTTCGAGAATGGCGGTGGCGGTGATATCGTCGCCCAGCCGTGCCGCGAGCGCGCTTTCCCCTCCGAGCCGCGCGACGGCCACCGACGCATTGGCGGCAAGCCCGCCGCCGACGATCAGGAGGTTTCGCGCCCGATGCTTCTCGGCGTGCACCGGCATGGCATCGACCTGATAGACATGATCGAGCGTGGCAATGCCGACGCACAGCACGCCCGTCATTTATCGCGCGTCTCGATACCAGGGACCGTCGATGCCGCCAACGCGCCACCGCCGGCCACGGACGCCGCGAATTCCGCGATCAGCGCGGATAATTTGGACGCCGTCGGCTCGGTATAGCCGCCAAGCGCGAAATGGCTGGCCCCCGGCACGATGGCGAGCCGCTTGCGATCCGGCGGCAGACCCTCGAAGGCGGAAAGCCGCGTGCGCCAGTCGCCCTCGACCGAGGCATCGTCGGGCCCGGTCACCATCAGCATCGGCTTGGTCACGCCGCGCCACCCATCCGGCGGAAACAGGATTCCCGCCCCGCGTGGCGAGAGCGCGACATAGGCGTCGAACCGGTTTTTCCCGAACGTATCCCTGTCCTTAACGCTGAAATGCGTCTTGCCGCCCGCCTCCAGCACGGCGGTGGTCGCGCCCATGGAATAACCGATGAACAGCAATTGCCGCGGCCGGCAAAATCGCAAGGCTTCCCCGAACGCCACTTCGACATCCGCAAAACGGGCGAGATGACGATGCGGGTCGCCGGCCCGGGCGCGGAAGAATTCGCCGGTCGAGGCGGCCGTCGCCATGCCCTCGAGCGCCTGCGGCCCGCTCTCCACATGCTCGATCGCCAGCACCCGCCAGCCTTGCTGGGCGAGCATCGGCAGGAGCAGAGGCAACGTGGAAATCCCGCCGCCCAGCCCATGCGAGAAGATCGCGGTTTTCATGCAGCCCTCGGACGGGCCGAACAGGCGCATCCGCGTCGTCGCCCCATCGGATCGGGGGCGCGAAATGAGGTCGGCGCTGTCCTGGGCTCGGGCAGGCGCGATCGTTGCGCCGGGAAACGCGAGGACGATGACCGCGATCGTCACGACGCGGACAAAGGCTTGGTGCGGCCGCTTCACAGCCGCTTCGAACCGCCTGATTTGCACGAGACCTCAACCCCACCCGAACCCCGCAGCCCCAAGGCCGCGAGGCGAACCGCAAGGCGCGCGCACCATGTCCCGAGGCAACAGCTTTGAAGTTTAACGGCAAAGCCGGGCGAATGCCAAGGTGGCGGACAGACGTCGCCAGGTTGATCGCCTTTAACCACCCTTGTCATTCCGGGGCATCGCTTGCGATGAACCCGGAACCCATAATCACGATATGTGCAGCATGAGGGGCAATAGCGTCGCCCAGTCTGGTTAATGACGGTGCTTATGGTTCCGGGTTCCGCTGACGCGGCCGCGGAATGACAAAGGTGATCCTCACCCGAACCGATACTCCGTCACCTGTCGGCAAACCGCACCCGGCCTCAGCACCGTCGTCGGGAAATGCGGCAGGTTCGGTGAATCCGGCACGTGCTGCGCTTCGAGGCAGATGCCGGCATTGGCGCCGTAGGGCTTGCCCTCATGGCCCGGCACCGGCGTCGAGACCTTGGCGCCGTCATAGATCTGGCAGGCGGGCTCGCTGGTCCAGACTTCCATGGATATGCCCGACAGGCGAGATCGCAGGGTCGCCGCATGCGCGATTTCGATGCCGGCCTGCACGGACGGTTCGGTCCGGTCCCGGCGCAGCATGAAATTGTGGTCGTACCAGCGGCGGGTTCCATCGGCTTCCATCAGGCGGATGGGGCGCGAGCGGCGGAAATCGAAGGGCGAGCCGCCAACATGGGCGAGCGAGCCGTCCGGGATCAGGTCCGCATTCACCGGGGTGATCAGATTGGCCCGCAGTTCCAGCTCGTGGTCGAGGATGTCGGCCGACCCATCGAGATTGAAATACGAATGCTGGCAAAGATTGACGATGGTCGGCGCATCCGTCGTCGCGGTCAGCTCCATCCGCAATGTGGCAGGTTCGGCCAGCGTGTAGCGGCAGGTCAGGTGGAGCGCGCCCGGATAGCCGTTATCGCCATCGGGAGAAACAAGGCCGAGCGTCACGGACGAAACGTCATGGTGCAGGATCGTCCAGGGCCGCTTGCTGAAGCCGCCCCCGCCGCCATGCAGGGAGTTGCGCCCGTTCTCGTTCAGCGGCAGTTGATAGGTCTGGCCGTCCAGCGTGAATTTGCCTCCGGCGATGCGGTTGGCGTAGCGCCCCGCCACAGCGCCGAAATGCGGCGAGTGCTTCAGATAGCTGTCGAGATCGGCAAAGCCGAGCACCACGCGCTGCATGCCGCTTTTGCACGGCACCACGAGGTCGCGCACCACAGCGCCCCACTCCATCACGGTCATCTGCGCGCCCGCCTCGGAGCGCAGGACAACCTCGCGGATCGGCCTGCCGTCATCGAGCGTGCCGAAAATGGTGGGAGCAGAGGCCATGAAACCGATCCAGCCTTGAGTTGGAAATGCCGCGAACCCTAGACTTCGCGGCGCGTCCTGTCCCGGCTTTTTCGTCTTTTCGCCAGCCCTTACCAGACGCCGGTATTGCCCATGCTGGCCCAGGGTTCGGCCGGCGCCTTGGGTTCGCCGGCCTGAAGCAGCTCGATCGAGATGTTGTCGGGCGAACGCACGAACGCCATGTAGCCGTCGCGCGGCGGCCGGTTGATGGTGACGCCCTTCGCCATCAGGTCGGCGCAGGTCCGGTAGATGTCGTCGACCCGGAAGGCGAGATGGCCGAAGTTGCGGCCGCCCTCATAGGCGTGCTCGTCCCAGTTGTAGGTCAGTTCGATCAGGGGCGCCTTGGTGGCGCGCGCTTGCTCGGCATCACCGGGAGCCGCGAGGAAAACCAGCGTGAAGCGCCCCTTTTCGTTGTCGGTGCGGCGCGTCTCGACGAGACCGAGCTTGTTGCAGTAGAAATCCAGCGCGGTTTCGAGATTGCCGACGCGCACCATCGTGTGCAGATAATTCATAAGCTTCGCTCCAGAGCGTTGCGATCCAGGTCGCTACCGCATCAAGATCGGTGTAGAGCCCGGGTTTGCCAAGAGGCCAAGACGCAGGATGAGTTCAGCACCCGGCACAGGCGACCGTGACAAGATCGCGGCGATCAAGGCGCGCGCGGCCTTGCTGTCGATCCTCGCCAGCGTGGCGCTGACCATCGGCAAGGGCTTCGCGGCGTATCTTTCGGGATCGCTGGCATTGTGGTCGGAAACGGCTCACGGAGCGATCGATATCGCGGCGACGATGACGACCTATTTCGCCCTGCGCGTCGCCGACAAACCCGCTGATGACGAGCACCATTACGGCCACGGCAAGGTCGAATCCCTCGCAGCATTGGCCGAAACCGCCCTGTTGTTCGGCCTGGCGGGTGCCGTCGCCTGGGAAGCCGGCAACCGGCTCTGGACCGGCCAGACCCATCCCGTCGAGGTCACGCCGCTTGTCGTCGGCGTGCTGCTGGTCTCGATCCTCATCGATGCGACCCGCTGGCGCGCGCTCTCGCTCGTCGCAAGGGAAACCAACAGCGAAGCGCTGGCCGCCGATGCGCTGCACTTCTCATCCGATCTGGTTTCGTCCAGCCTCGCGCTCGCCGGCCTGATCGCGGTGAAGATGGGCTATCCCATGGGCGACACGATCGCGGCGCTTGGTGTCGCGCTGTTCATCGTCACAGCCGCGTGGCGGTTGGCGCGGCGCACCATCGACACCCTCGTCGATGCCGCCCCGGCCGGCCTTTCTTCTCGCATTCGCGATGCGGTCGACAAGGTGCCCGGCGTCGTCGACATCGAATGGCTGAAGCTCCGCCCGGCCGGCGGCACCAGCTATGGGGAACTCGGCGTGCGGGTTTCGCGCACCCTGCCCTTCGACGAGGTCGCCGACCTCAAGACACGGCTGGCGAAAGCTGTCACCGGCGTCGAGCCGACGGCGGAGATCACCATCACCGCCAATCCGGTTCAACTCGACGACGAAACCGTGTTCGACCGGGTGATGCTGATCGCCGCCCGCGAGCGCACCGCCGTGCATCATCTCACGGTCCACAGCCGCGAGGGCAAGCTCTCGGTCAGTCTCGACATGGAAGTCGATGGCCGGATGCCCCATGGCGAGGCGCACGATATCGCCACCCGCCTCGAAACGGCGATCAGGACCGAATTCGGCGCCGATACGGAAGTCGAGACCCATATCGAGCCGCTGGAGATCGAGGCTCCGTCAAGCCGCGACGCGTCCGAGGCGATCGTGGCGGCGATGACGACCGATCTGGCCCGGGAAGCCCGGAAAGGCGCTATCATCGCCGATGTCCACAGCGTGCGCGTGCGTGAGGTCCTGGGCGGGTACGTGGTGAATTATCATTGCCGCGTCGACCCGAGCCTCGATGTCGCCACCGTGCATGCCGCCGTCGACGAAATCGAGCGCACGGTGCGGGTGGCGCGCCCCGAGGTGAAGCGCCTCGTCAGCCATGCCGAACCGCTGCGCCCGCCCGCCTGAAGTGCGGCTTTTCATGTCGCCCGCTCCGTCTTACATCGGGAACCAAAGCCCCTCGCACTTGGTCAGAACATGCGCACAGACGAAACTCCGCTTATCCGCCTGGAAGATTACCGTGTCTCGGACTGGCTGATCGACACGGTCGATCTCGATGTCTGGCTGCATCCGACCGCGACAAGAGTGCGGGCGCTGCTGGCGATCCGGCCCAATCCGGCCGGCCTCGCCGACGCGCCCCTGGTGCTCGACGGCGACGACCTGACACTGAGCCTGCTCGATCTCGACGGACGCCGGCTTGGCGTCGATGCCTATACCGCCACGCCGCAAAGCCTGACGATTCCAAACCCGCCGCGCCAGGCCTTCACGCTGACGATCGAAACCTTGCTCGATCCCACCGCCAATACGAAGTTGATGGGCCTCTACCGCTCCAATGGCGTGTATTGCACCCAGTGCGAGGCGGACGGCTTTCGCAGGATCACCTATTTCCTCGACCGGCCGGACGTGATGTCGGTCTACACGCTGCGTCTGGAGGCGGAGTTGTCGGAAGCTCCGGTGCTGCTCGGCAATGGCAATCCCGTCGCCGCGGGCCCCGTTGCCGGAACGAACCGGCATTTCGCCGTCTGGCACGATCCGCACCCCAAGCCCGCCTATCTCTTCGCGCTGGTCGGCGGCGATCTCGCGGCGGTGACGCGCGATTACGTGACGGCGGCGGGCGATGCGGTGACGCTCGGCGTCTATGTCGAGCCCGGCAAGCAGGACCGCGCGGACTACGCCATGGAAGCCCTGGTCCGCAGCATGCGCTGGGACGAGCGTGTCTTCGGCCGCAACTACGATCTCGAGGTCTTCAACATCGTCGCCGTGTCGCATTTCAACATGGGCGCGATGGAGAACAAGGGCCTGAATATCTTCAACGATAAATACGTTCTGGCCGACCCCGCGACCGCGACCGACCAGGATTACGCCAACATCGAATCCATCATCGCGCACGAGTATTTCCACAACTGGACCGGCAACCGGATCACCTGCCGCGACTGGTTCCAGCTTTGCCTGAAGGAAGGGCTGACCGTCTTCCGCGACCAGGAATTCTCGGCCGACGAGCGATCGCGCGCCGTTCAGCGGATCGAGGATGCACGCCAGATTCGGGCCACTCAGTTCAGTGAGGATGCCGGCCCGCTCGCGCACCCCGTACGCCCGCAGGCCTACCGCGAGATCAACAACTTCTATACGCCAACGATCTACGAGAAGGGCGCCGAACTCATCCGCATGCTCAAGGTGCTGATCGGTGCCGAGGCCTTTCGCGCCGGCATGGATCTCTACTTCGCGCGCTGCGACGGCACGGCCGCCACCATCGAGCAGTTTCTGAGCTGTTTCGCAGAGACTTCCGGTCAGGACCTGACTCATTTTGCCAAGTGGTACGAACAGGCTGGCACACCGGCGGTCGTCGCCAATGGCCGGCATGACGCCACCGCCCGAACCTTCACCCTCGATCTCGCCCAATCGACGCCGCCGACACCAGGCCAGCCGACGAAAGAGCCGCTCGTTATCCCGATCCGCCTGGGGCTCACGGGCGAGACCGGCGACCTTCCCCTTCATTCGCAATCGCCGGCATGGCGTGGCGCAGGAAAAGGAGTGCTCGATCTGGTCGTGCTCGATTCGGCCGCGACTCAGGTGGTGTTCACCGATGTCGCCGAGCCGCCCGTGCTCTCGATCATGCGCGATTTCTCTGCGCCGGTGCGTCTCGATGTCGATCTCGCCGATGCCGACCTGCTGGCACTTTCGGCCCGCGACAGCGATCCGTTCAACCGCTGGCAGTCGGCGCAGACGGTGGCGATGCGCGCGCTGTGCCGGGCCGGGGCCAGCGGTGTTTCGCCGGCCCTCGACGAGGTGGCCGTGGCCCTCGCCGCCGCTCTGCTCCGGACGCTGGAGGCGCAGGGTGAAAGCGATCCCGCCTTCGTCGCGCAGGTGCTGCAATTGCCCACCAGCGCCGATGTCGCCCGCGAACTCGGCCGCGACATCGACCCCGATCGCATCCATGCGGCGCGGCTCGCCCTGCTCGGCGGCGTCGCGACACGGCTCGCTCCGGCGATCGAGGAACTCCATGTGCGCCTCGCGCCGACCGGTCCGTTCTCGCCCGATGCCGCCAGCGCCGGCCGCCGCTCCCTGCGCAACGTCGCGCTGGCGCTGCTTGCTCATGGAGCGCCGTCGGTCTGCGAAACACTTGCGGCCAGACAATTCGACAGCGCCGACAATCTGACCGACCGGCTGAGCGCGATGACGGCGCTCATTCCCCTCCCCGGCCCGACGCGGGAAAACCTGCTCGCCCGCTTCGGCGAAATCCATGCGGACGAGGTGCTGGTCCTCGACAAATGGTTCATGGCGCAGGCGAGCATTCCCGAGGACGGCACCCTCGATCGGGTGCGGGCGGCGATGCACCATCCGGCCTTCTCGCTGACCAATCCCAATCGTGTTCGGGCCTTGATCGGCGCCTTCGGCGCGAACCTGACGCAGTTCAACCGGGCGGATGGCGCCGGCTACGCGCTCATGGCCGATACCGTTATCGCCCTCGATCAGGCGAACCCGCAGGTTGCCGCGAGACTGATCGGCGCCTTCAAGAGCTGGCGCATGCTCGAACCCGGCCGTCGCGCCCTTGCCGAAAGCCAGCTCAGGCGCGTGGCCGAGACGCCGTCCCTGTCCCGCGACACCGCCGACATCGTTTCACGCGCCCTCGCGACCTGACAAAAATTTCGAGGAGCTACCGGTCGTGACAAGATCATGCCGCGATTGCGGCCGATGATCGCAGGATTCGGCGCGGGCGAGAGGCCTTCCGGTAGGCCCCGGCGGCGGCGGAATGCGGGAACTGCGGAGTGGCGGCGGTATCGATTCCCGTCGCGGTCTCGGTCTGGCTTTAGCGAGTGTGATATTTTCACCGGCCGCGTTCAATTTTCGAACTCGTCGAAGCTCGCCACTGGACAAGCGATTCCCTGAAGATTCATATCAAGGTGATTCGGAGAGATGCGGCACGTCTCCCTGATCAGACTGAGACGCTGGGGACTTCGAAAGGGGCGAATTATGACGCGTGTAAACGCGGCGTGCACACCTGCGCGCACGGGAACGATTCTGGGCGTCGCGCGCTCCATGACGCATCCCTATTTCGCACGCTTCATGACGCTTGAGCCGGCCATTCGCCGCGCGATCCCGATCCTCGCCATCGCGTTCATGGCGATTTTCATCACCAGCATGTTCCAGCAGAGCAACCAGTCGCGCCAGGACCGCATCACCGACTCGATCCGCGACATCGATATGATCGCGACCCTTCTGACCCGGGATCTGATGCCCGCTATCGAGACACCGACGCCGCGCTCGGTTGCCGCGATCCTTCATGCCTTGAATCACCGCCATCAGGTCGCCAACCAGCGCCAGATCATTGTCACCGACATGACGGGCCGGATCATCGGGAGCCAGCCCGAGCCCGCCAGCCCCACCAATACCTTGGTCAAGGTGCTCGGTTCCAACCAGCCGCTGACGGAATTCGCCGATAAGGCCGGCGTGCTACGGGTGACCCTGGCCGACGGCACGGAGGCGCTGGCGACCGTGCGCAACCTCGCGGCCCCGCTTGGCCAGGTCGCGGTGATCCACTCGATCGACAACGTGCTGGCGAGCTGGCGCTCGCGCGCACAGGCCCAGAGCCTGTTCTATTTCATGGCGATGGTGGTGCTGGCGGCACTGACCTGCGCCTTCATGCTGCAATCGACCCGGGCGCTCGCCGCGGACCAGGACTGCGACCGGGTTCGCGAGCGCATCGACGCCGCCCTCAACCGGGGACGATGCGGCCTTTGGGACTGGGATCTCGCCAACGGCCGCATCTTCTGGTCGGATTCGATGTACGCCATGCTCGGTTACGAGCGCCGGTCGGAACTGATGTCCTTCGGGGAAGTCAGTTCCCTTACCCATCCGGACGATGCCGATCTGTTCGCCAGCGCCGACGCCTTCATCAGCGGCCGCCTGACCATGCTCGAGCGCGACTTCCGGGTTCGCGCCGCCGATGGGCAGTGGGTCTGGATCAAGGCCCGCGCCGAAACCGTCAATGACAGCCGCACCGGCCGCCCGCACCTGGTGGGCATCGCCATCGATATCTCCGAACAGCGCCGGATCGCCGAGCAGAACGCCACCGCCGACATCCGGCTGCGCGATGCGATCGAGGCGATTTCCGAGGCTTTCGTTGTCTGGGACGCCAATAAGCGTCTCGTGCTCTGCAACACCAAGTTCCAGCTTCTGCACAATCTCGACGCCGAGGAAATTCGCCCCGGCGCCGCCTATGCCGATCTCATCGCCGCCAGCAGCCAGCCCTCGATCGATCTCGAACGTCCCAACTCCGATCGGATCGAGGCCGGCTCCCGCAGCTACGAGGCGAGGCTCTCGGACGGTCGCTGGCTCCAGATCAACGACCGGCGCACCAAGGACGGCGGCTCGGTTTCGGTCGGCACCGACATCACCAAACTGAAGGCGCAGGAAGAGGGCCTGATCGACTCCGAGCGCCGCCTGATGGCGACCGTCGCCGACCTCAAGGCCTCTCGGCAGAAGCTCGAAACCCAGGCCCAGCAACTTGCCGACCTCGCCGAACGCTACCTCGAGCAGAAGGCCGAGGCGGAATCGGCGAACCGCTCCAAATCAGAATTCCTGGCCAACATGAGCCATGAGCTGCGCACGCCGCTCAACGCCATCATCGGCTTTTCCGAGATCATGGAGAACGGTCTGTTCGGATCGCTGGGCTGCGACCGCTACATGGATTACTGCCGCGACATCCACGCCAGCGGCACCTACCTGCTGGAAATCATCAACGACATTCTCGACATGTCCCGGATCGAGGCCGGGCGCGTGAACATCCAGCGCCGCGAATTCGAGCTTGACGGCGTTCTCGGCGATGCCATGCGGCTGATTGCACCGGCAGCGAAGGTCAAGTCGCTCAACATCACCGTCAACGGCCCGACCGGCGCGACCATCAACGCCGATCCGCGCGCGCTCCAGCAGATCCTGCTGAACCTGCTACAGAACGCGGTGAAGTTCACTCCCGACAGCGGCAATATCCAACTCAAGGCGCGGATCGCCGGCAACGGCGTCAATATCTATGTCGAGGATGACGGCATTGGCATTCCCAAGGAAGCCCTGCCCAAGCTTGGCCGGCCGTTCGAGCAGGTGGAGGACGACATGACCCGGTCCTACAAGGGCTCCGGTCTCGGCCTCGCCATCGCCCGCTCGTTGGCGGAACTGCACGGCGGCAGCCTGCGCATCCGCTCCAGCATGGGCTGCGGCACGGTGGTCATGGTGCATCTCCCCACGCATGCGATGCACGCGCAAATGACCCAGGCCGCCTGAACAGGACCAACACACGGAAATTCGCCGAATCTCAGGTCGCCAGGATACGCTGAAAGATCGCCCGCACCGAAGACCGCGTCTCATCGAGATGGGCCAGCAGCAGCCGCCCGTCCGGCAGCCCCACCGCCCCGGCGATCCGCCGCATCGCCGCCTCCGGCACTTGGGCCGGATCGAACGGTTCGTCGCTGGTGAAGCGCTGCCATTGCTGCACGTCGTTGAACAGACGGCTCGCCTGCGCCAGGGTCGCGGCATCGTCCAGCGCCAAAAGCCCGGCCGCGCCCGCCGCCCGAATGACGCTCTCGGTGTCGCGATGCAGCAGTTGCGAGTGCCGCGCCGCATGCGCCAGGATCAGGAATTGCGCCAGGAAATCGACATCGAGCAAGCCGCCGGCCGCGAGTTTCAGGTCCCAGGGGTCCTTGTCGCCCTTCTCGGCTGCCACCAGGGCTCGCATGTCGGCGACGGCCCGCGCCACGACCGCCGGGTCGCGCTCCGCCGTCAGGTCGGCGGCGATGGCGGCGGTCGCCCGCGCGGCAAAGGCCACATCGCCGGCGACGACGCGGGCGCGGGTCAACGCCATGTGCTCCCAGAGATCGGCCTCGTCGTGGTAATATTCCAGGAAACTCGCGAACTGCGTGCCAAGCGGCCCCTTGTTGCCAGTCGGCCGCAACCTGAGATCGATCTGGTACAGCGTGCCGCGCCGCGTCGGCACCGTCAGCGCCGCGATCAGGCGCTGCGCCAGCCGCACGTGATAAGTGACCGGGTCGAGCGGTCGCGGGCCTGAACTCGCCCCGGCATGTTCGGGACGGTCATAGAGCACGACGAGATCGACATCGGAGGTCGCGGTCAGCTCACCGGCGCCAAGCCGCCCCAGACCCAGGACGACCACCTCGGCCCCGGCGATCTCGCCATGATCGACCGCGAAGGCTGCCCGCACCCGCGCCAGCGCCACGCGGATGCAGGCGGTCGCGACAGCGGCATAGCCCTGCCCCGCCTGGCTCGGTGACAGCAGGCCGGACAGGAGCCGCGCCCCGACCAGGAAATTTTCCTGCCGCGCGGCATCACGCATTCGGTCAAGCACGTCCTCGATCGCATCCGGCTGGCCGACGACGCTTTCCAGGCGGGCGGTGACATCGTCCTCATCCAGCGACACCGCGGCGAAGGCCGGATCGATGATCATGTCAAGCACGTGGGGATGAAGCGCCGCGACCTTCGAGAGCCGGGGCGCACTGCCGAGAATTTCGGCGAACAGCGACAGCAACGCCTGATGCGAACGCAGCAGCGTCAGTAGTTCGACCGCCGCCGGCATGCGCTCGAAGGCGCGGTCGAGGGTGGCAAGGCCGGCATCGGCATCGGCGGTGCGGCCGAGGGCCACGAGAAGCGCCGGGGTGAGTTCGGTCAGCACCTCGCGGGCGCGCGTGCTCGTCACCGCCGGGCGTCGGCCGAAATGCCAGCCGCGCACCGTCTCGGCGGTGAGGGCCGGGTTGCGGAAACCGAGGCGGCGCAGCGTCTTCAGCGTTTCCGGATCGTCCGTCGAGCCGGTGAAGCTCAGCGATCCGGCTTCCGTCGCCAACGACGGCCCTTCCTCGAACAGCCGCGCGTAATGATGCTCGACGCGCCGTGCCTGCGCGGTCAGAGCCTTTCCGAACGCGGCCGCGCCGGCAAAGCCGCAGAACCGCGCGAAGGCATCGAGATCGGCCGGATCAGATGGCAGGCGCTGGGTCTGTTCGTCATGGCGCATTTGCAGCCGGTGTTCGACCGTGCGCAGGAAACGATAGGCGTTGCTCAATTCGTCTCGCGCCTCGGCGCTGATCCACCCTTCGCGATGGAGCGCGATCAGCATGTCGAGGGTGCGCGCCCCGCGCAGGGCAGGGCGTCGTCCACCAAAGACAAGCTGCTGGGTCTGCACGAAGAACTCGATCTCGCGGATGCCGCCGCGCCCGAGTTTCACGTCGTGGCCGGCGACGGCGATGGTCTCGAACCCCTTCACCGCCTGAATCTGGCGCTTCATGGCATGGATATCGGCGATGGTGGCGAAGTCGAAGTACTTGCGCCAGATGAACGGCGTCAGGTCGTGGAGAAAGCGCTGGCCGAGATCGATGTCGCCGGCGATGGCGCGAGCCTTGATGTAGGCCGCCCGCTCCCAGTTTTGTCCCACCTGCTCGTAATAGGCGTAGGCGCTGGGAAGCGACACCGCGACCGGCGTCGAGGCCGGGTCGGGGCGCAGCCTGAGATCGACGCGGAAGACATAGCCGTCCGGCGTGCGCTCCTGAAGCAGCCGGGCGACAAGCTGCGTGATCCGCACATAGAAGCTCGACGGCTCGCCGACGCCGGCCGCTTCCGCCCGCGCTGGATCGAAGACGGCCACGATGTCAATATCGGAGGAGTAGTTCAGTTCACCCGCCCCGTGCTTACCGAGCGCGAGGATGACGAGGCCGCAAGCGGTGCCGCCATCGGCCCGGCTGGCTAGCCGGATACGCCCGAGATCGGCCGCTTGCCGCAGGGCGAAATCGAGGGCGAGCCGCACGGCGGTGTCGGCGGTGCTGGTGAGGGCCGCCGTGACCGGTTCGACGCCCCAGGCTCCCCCGGTATCGACGAGCGCCAGCAGCAGCGCGACCCGCCGGCGATAGACACGCAGCGCATGCATCACGGCGGCAAGGTCAGCAGGTGGCGCGCAGGCGGCGATGACCTCCCGCGTCAGCGTCTCGAAATGCGCGTCCGGGGCATTGTCCAACATGGCGACCAGGGCGACGGGATCGACCCGCATGGCCTGGCTGAGGAAGGGCGAACCCGCCAGGATGCCGGCGATCAGCGCCCGAACCGCCGGATGCGAGGCCAGCAGTGCCTCCAGCGCAAGGCGCGCGGCATCGTCATGAAACCGGTCGAGAAGCTCGCGCCGCAGCAATATCTCGGCGCGGACGCGGGCTGGTGGCAGCGGCGCCGCCGAAACGAGAGTCTTCAGCGCTGGCCCGCTCATGCCGACGGTCGAGCGGCGGATCGTGCCGAAGCGCGGGCGATCGGGTCGTCGGTGGTGCCGATGGGCGAAATCATGTGGGGCAGGGTCATGGTCACGCGCAGGCCCGGATTGTTATCCTCGAGGCGAATGGCTCCACCGTGCATCCGGGCGACCCCCGCCGCAAGGCTGAGGCCGAGTCCGAAGCCGGGCTTGCTGCGGCTCTGGTCGAGGCGCACGAAACGCTCGAGCACGCGGCTCCTGTCGACTTCGGGAATGCCCGGCCCCCGATCCGCGACCTCGAGCAGCACCTCGCCCCCCGACCGGCGCAGCGACAGGGCGATGCCCGCCACGGCGGCTTCGCCAGGTTTCGCACGAGCCTCCGCCTTGCCGTATTTGATGGCGTTGTCCAGGAGGTTCGCCAGCGCCTGCCCGATCAGTTCGCGGTTGCCACGCAGGGTAACGCCCGGCTCGATCTGCTGTGCAAGGGTCAGACCCGCATCTTCCGCCAGCGCCTCGTAAAGCTCGCCGATGTCGGCCACCAGCGCACTGGCATCGACGGTTTCCATGCTGTCGGCGATCTGGCCGGCCTCTATCCGCGCGATCATCAGCAGCGCGTTGAACACCCGGATGAGATTGTCGGCCTCCTCGATATTGCCGTCGAGCGCCGCCCGCAGATCCTCGGGCTTTTCGGCCAGGCGCAAGGCTTCCTCCGCGCGGTTGCGCAGGCGGGTCAGCGGCGTCTTGAGATCATGCGCGATATTGTCCGAGACCTGCTGCATCCCGGTCATCAGTTCGCCGATGCGGTCGAGCATGGCGTTGAGATTGAGCGCGAGCTGGTCGAGTTCGTCGCTCGTCCCCGCAACGGCGATGCGGCCCTTGAGATCGCCGGCCATGATCGATTGCGCCGTGGCGTTCATGCCGTCGAGGCGCTTCAGCACCCGGGCCGTGACGAACCACGCCCCGAAGCAGCCGAGCACCAGCACGAGGCCGAGCGACCAGCCACCGGCCCGCCGGATCACCGCCTTCAGCCGCTCCCGCTCCTCCACATCGCGTCCGACCATCAGCCGGAACCCGGCTTCCAGAACGAAAACCCGGACGATCGCACGCGGCGGCGGTCCGTTGCCCTCGCTGGCACGGGCATAGGTCACTTCGCTTTCGCCCGGCCGGTCGAGCGCACCGGGCGGCAACGCCTCGATATTGCCCGCCAGCCGCTCGCCGCGCGGGGTCGTGACGAGATAGAGCGACGCGCCGGGTTCGCGCACACGCCGCTCGATGACGCCGACCAGCCGCCTGATGCCCCCGAGCCGGTGCTGTTCGGCCAGCCCCGTGATCTCGGCGTCGATGGTGGAGCGGATCTGGTCGTCGAGCAGGCGGCGCGCGTTCCAGGCGACGTATCCCAACACGAACAGCGCGAACACCGCGAAGATGACGAGATAGGCCGCCGTCAGCTTGAAGGCGGTGCTGCGTAGCAGGCTGCGGAGCCGGCCGGGCGATGCGGTCGCGCTCTCAGCCGCCATCGGCGACCGCATCCGCCGGGCGGATCATGTAGCCGGCGCCGCGCACCGTGTGGATCATCGGCCGGGCGAAATCCTTGTCGATCTTGGCCCTCAGGCGTGAGACATGGACATCGATGACGTTGGTTTGCGGATCGAAATGATAATCCCAGACGTTTTCGAGCAGCATGGTGCGCGTCACCACCTGCCCGCCATGCTTCATCAGGTATTCGAGCAGCCGGAACTCGCGCGGCTGGAGCACGATGTCCCGGCCGTCCCGCGTGACGCGGTGGGCCAGTCGGTCGAGTTCGAGATCGCCAATCCGGTAGACCGTCGCTTCCGTCGCCGGAGCGCCGCGCCGGCGCGCCAGCACCTCGACCCGCGCCAAAAGCTCGGAAAAGGCATAGGGTTTGGGCAGATAGTCGTCGCCGCCGGCCCGAAGGCCCTTGACCCGGTCGTCGACCTGGCCGAGCGCCGAGAGGATGAGCGCCGGGGTCTGGTCACCCTGCTCGCGCAGCGAGCGGATCAGCGACAATCCGTCGAGACGGGGCAGCATCCGGTCGATCAGCAGCACGTCGTAGCCGCCGCCCTCCGCCATGGCGTAGCCGTCGAGGCCGTCGCCGGCATGATCCGCCACATGGCCGGCCTCGCGGAAGGCCTTCACCAGATAGGCCGCCGCCTCGGAATCGTCTTCGACAATCAGCAGTCGCATCACCACAGGTTACCCGATTTCAAAAAAAAGCGGCAGGCCGGATAACCCTCCGGCCTGCCGCGATCCGGGATTCCCGCGACGGGGGCGACTCGTGCCGCAGGGTCTCCCGAACCGTCAGGTCGCCTGCTGGCGCCCGACTTCGAGGGTCAGGTTGCGCTCGCGTCCGTCACGCCAGACCGTAATCTCGGCCTTGTCGCCGGGTGCGAACCTGGCGATCTTGCGGCTGAGGTCGCGGGCATCGGCGATCTTCTCGCCATTGACCGAGAGGATGGTATCGCCGCGCCGGATGCCGGCCTTCGCCGCCGGGCCGTTGCCCTGCGCCTCGGCGACCAGCGCGCCCTGCGGCTCCTTCAGGCCGATGGCGTCGGCGACCTCCGCCGTCACCGGCTGGATCTGGACGCCGATGAAGCCGCGCGAGACCGAGCCCTTGTCGCGGATTTCGGCGATGACCTTAGCCGCCACCTCCGCCGGAACGGCGAAGGCGATGCCGACATTGCCGCCCGAGGGCGAAAAGATCGCCGTATTGACGCCCACGACGTTGCCGTTGAGGTCGAAGGTCGGGCCGCCGGAATTGCCCCGGTTCACCGCCGCGTCGATCTGGAGGTAGTCGTCATAAGGGCCGGACCCGATGTCACGCCCACGCGCCGAGATGATGCCGGCCGAGACAGAGCCGCCGAGGCCGAACGGATTGCCGATCGCCATCACCCAGTCGCCGATTCGCGGCGAGCCGCCGGCGAAGCGCACGAAGGGCAGGTTCTTCTCGCCATCCACTTTCAGCAGCGCGAGATCGGTCTTTGGATCGGTGCCCACGACCTTCGCCGTCAGGGTGCGGCCGTCATCGGTGACAAGCGAAACCTCCACCGCGTTGTCGATGACATGGTTGTTGGTCACGACATAGCCGTCGGCGCTGATGAAGAAGCCCGACCCTTGAGACTGCTGCAACGGCTGGCCCGAACGCGGGCGCATGCCCGGCAGGCCACGCTGACCGCCGTCACGGCGGAAGAAGCGCTCCAGCGGATGGCCGGGCGGCAGATCATCGAAGCCTTCGCCCGAAGCCTGCACATTGGCGACCCGCGCCTTGACGCGCACGGAGACGACAGCCGGCTTGGCCTTGTCCACGACATCGGCGAAGGAAACCGGACTGGCGGGCGTCGGTGCGGTCGCGACGATCGGCGTCACCGCCGATGACTGCGCCAGCGCACCGATCGACGTGCTCGGCGCGGAAGGCCCGAAGACGGTGGCGGCTCCAAAGCCGAGCAGGGCTGCCCCTGCCAGCATCGTGCCGCGCGACAGATAACGATGCGATTGAACGGCCATGATCCTCGATCTCCAAAACGATGCCGGACGGTTTCCGGCTTCCACGCTGGAGATACTGCCGGACCCCGGCTTACGGATGCATCAAGGGTAGATGAAAGTTTCGTAAGGTCGGGGGAGGCACATGTGGTCGCGACATCGGCATCTTACGTGCGATTGACAGTGACCGCCGCAGCCAGCGACGATCAATCTCCGACGCCAAGGAAATGAAAGACCGCTAAATGCTGCGCAGTTTGTCTCTGGTCGCTTTTGGTATCGCTATCAGCATACCGTCTGCCGCATTTTCGCAGACAATGACAGCTTATCAGACTGGTCGGGAGGTCGCGCAGAGACTTGGCTACGCAAATTCTGATTGCTATGCTAAGGTTTTCGTCAAGCACGCGGTCGTCGTGGAAAACGCAGCCGGAAAGCGCGGCTGGTTCGCCGCTTCGACACCCGCTTATAACGCCGAGCAACGCAGCCGATGCGGCATAGACTGGCTGAAAGATAGTGCCGCGCGCGTAGCGGCAGCCCCGGTGGGGAATATCGCAATGCCAACTGCAAAAGGCGCGTATGAAGTCGGACTAAGTGTGGCAAACAAAAGGGGAT
>JAESGE010000188.1_pt1 | contig 32760 bp, 33 predicted proteins | sample 9269601 | NCBI WGS metagenome assembly JAESGE01 (sample SAMN14515569, study PRJNA621662) | algae metagenome | isolation source: Tolypothrix brevis GSE-NOS-MK-07-07A and co-occurring heterotrophs from wet... | place: USA: Grand Staircase Escalante National Monument, Utah | collected 2006-04-16
GATTTGAAGATGGCCTCGCGGACCAGGTCGCCGCCGGGCGGGGCGGATGCCGACGCCCCGTTCTTGTCAAGGCCGAAGCGATCAATCGGGCCGATCTGAAGCAGCGGCAGCTTCAGTTCGGCGGCGATCTCCCCGAGCGGTTTGGCGGCGGCGCGCTGGTCCTCGATCTTGTCATGCAGATCCTGAAGCTCCGAGGAGGACGCGGAAGTCGCCATCTCGCGCTTGACCTCGGCCACGACCTCTTCGAAACCGCGCATGTTCTCGGGAACGACCTCGGTGATGCGCAGAAGGACGGTGCCAAACGCCCCGGTGACCGGCTCGCTGACCGTGTTGGGAGCCAGCGCGAAGGCCGCGTCGGCGACGGTCCTGTCAATCATGTCGGCCTTGGCCAGGGTCCCGAGTGTCAGATCCTTCTCGGCGATATTGCGGGCGGCGGCCACGGCCTCCAAGGTCTCTCCGGCCTTGATCCGCGCGGCCGCAGCCGCGGCTTCCTCGGCGGTCGGAAACACCACCTGCTGGATCGTGCGCTTCTCGGGCGTGCCGAAGCGCTGCTGCTTGATGTCGTCATAGCGCTTGCGGGCGTCGGCGTCGCTGATCGAGGCAGGGTCGGCGAGAGCGGCGGCGGTCAGCGACAGCACGCTGGCACTGCGGTAATCGGGCGAACGGAACGTGGCCTTGCGCTCGTCGAAATAGGTCCTGAGCTGCGCTTCCGTCGGCGCCGGAATATCGCCAACCGCCGCCGCCGGCAGCGTCGCGTAAACGATGGTGCGGCGCTCGGTGCGCAGGCGGTGGCCGACCTCCTGAATCTCGCCCGGCACCTGAACCTGGCCGTTCAGCGCCTCGACGAGTTGCTGCCGGGCGATGACGCGGCGCTGCTCGCGCACATAGCTCGCCTCGTTATAGCCGGCATTGCGCAGGGCCTCCTCGAAGCGGATGCGATTGAACTCGCCGCCTGCGCCCCGGAAGGCCGGCTCGTCGAGGATCGACTGGCGGATCGTCTCGTCGGAAATGGCAAGGCCCAGCCTGGCGACGTTCTGGTCTAGCGCGGCCTCGGTGACGAGGCGTGCCAGCACCTGGCGGTCGACGCCGGCCGCGCGCAGTTCCTCGGGCCGTACGGCGCGCCGCGCCTGCCGGGTGATGTTCTGCACCTCGGTCTGGTAGGCGGCGCGGAACTGTTCGATGCCGATTTCGGTGCTGCCAACCTTGGCGACGGTGTTGCGGCCGTAGCCCCGGAAGATGTCGCCGATGCCCCAGATGGCGAAGGAGAAGATCAGGAAGCCGAACAGCACCACGATGATCGTCTTGCCGATCAGGCTCTGTCCCGCCTTGCGGATTCGCTCCATCATCATGAGTGTCAGATCTTTCGATTGGTCTTGGCGAAGTTTGTGCCGCTTATAGGCAGGCGCGGCGCCCCGGGCAACGGGCAAGGGGCAAGGGCAAGGGCAAGGCAAGGGGCAGGACGCCGCGATTGCCGAGGCTGGCGACGCTATGTGATGCCGCCTGTCATCAGATTGGTGCAGGCTTGCCACGACGCTCTGCATGAAGTGTCGTATAACGCGTTGCCGTATGATTGTTGCCTGCCTTCGCCGCTTCAGCATCGGAGTCGTGAGATGCCGTATATCGACACATGGTATCGCCGTACGCTGGCGGACGGGCTGGAGCGGCCGAGCCTTTCCGGCGCGCGGGATGCCGATTTCTGCATCGTCGGCGGCGGGCTCGCTGGCTTGACGGCTGCGTTGACGCTGGCGCGCGCCGGGCGATCCGTGGTCGTTCTCGAGGCGGAGCGGATCGGCTGGGGCGCTTCGGGCCGCAATGGTGGCTTCGTCGGCCCCTCCTGGGCGGCGGGCGCCGATGTCATCGCCCGCCGGACGTCGCCCCACGATGGCAAGGCGCTGCAACGGCTTTCGATCGAGGGGATGGAATTCGTGCGCCACACGATCGATCAATTGCGGATCGAATCGGCGGCGCCCGTTCATGGCAAGCTCGGTGTCCTGCGCTATCCGGCCGACGATGCCCTGAAAGCGCGGCGGGACATGCTCGCCCGCGATTTCGATTATCATGTGGACTTCGTGCCGCGCGAAACCGTGCGCGACCGGTTGCGCTCCACGAAATATCACGCGGCCCTGCGCGATCCGCGAGCTTTCCACTTCCATCCGCTGAATTACCTGCGCGCCATCGCCCGCGAGATCGAGCGGCTGGGTGGCCTGGTTTTCGAACGGAGCGCGGTCACGTCGATCGGTCGCCAGGGTGCCAGCCATGCCATTGGCACGAGCCAGGGCACGGTGCGGTCAGGCGGCCTGCTGCTCGCGACCGGCGGCTATACGGGCGATCTCGTTCCCGACCTGCGTCGCGCGATGCTACCGATCGCGACCTATGTGCTGGTGACCGAAGCCGCGCCAGAGTGCCTTGCCGAGGCGGTCCGCACCACGGACGCGATCAGCGATAACCGCCGCGCCGGAAACTATTATCGGTTGATTGAGAACGGACAGCGCCTGCTCTGGGGCGGCAAGATCACCACGCGCCGCTCCGATCCGGCGGATCTGGCGGAACTCCTGCGGCGCGACATGGTTTCGACCTTTCCCCAACTCGACAGCGTCAAGGTCGATTTGGCTTGGTCAGGGTTGATGTCATACGCCCGGCATTTGATGCCGCAGATCGGCAAGCTCGCAGAGGGCATCTGGTATTGCACGGCTTTCGGCGGGCACGGCATGAACACCACGGCCATCGGCGGACAGGTGGTGGCCGAGGCGATGCTGGGTTCGAGCGACCGCATCCGCCTGTTCGCGCCCTTCGGCCTCGACTGGAACGGCGGCGTCGTCGGTACAGCCGCCGTGCAGGCGACCTACTGGAACCTGATGGCGCAGGATTGGTGGAAAGAGCGCAAGGCCGGTTGAGGAGCCCGCCAACCCCGGATCATCGCGCCAGCCGCAGGCCGCCCAGGGCCGAGAAGCGGCAGAGCGCGGGAGAATCGCGCCAGCGCGCCAGCAGCGTCACGGTCGCGAAGGTCAGCATCGCCTCGGCCCCGAACACCGGCAGATACGCAAGCGCCCATTGACCCCAGTCGCGCAAGGCACCGGCGTCGTTCGAGATCATCAGCCAGAATCCGACCATGGCCGTGACGCCGGCGTAATAGACCGCATCGAGCCGCAGTACCCGCGCCAGCGTGAAACGCTCGCCATGAAGCGCGGCGAAGAGGCGTCTGCCGAACGTCGCGTGCACGGCGATCAGCGGCAGCATCAGCGATAGCGCGTTGATGCCGAGATGCGGAACATCGTTCGGTTCGAGCAATATTGCCTGCAGGACGAGCCCGAACGCGAAACCGACCAGCGTCGGCACGAAGCCAAAAAGCAGATAGAAAGTGGTCGCGCCGATCAGGTGAAGTTCGGACGGCCCGACCGGCAGATGCCAGATCTGCATCAGCACGCAAAATCCGGCCGCCGCGAGTGCTGTGCGCACGACGAGAAGCGGCTGGCGGATGAGTTCTGGCACCTGCGCCGCGACAAGCCCGAGCGCAACGGTGTTGGCGGCGGCGAGCCGCAACGGATCGACGATCCCGACTTCGATATGCATGGCTTGCCCATTGCTAAAGGCTTGCCCCTTGCTGAACCCGCCCGACATGTCAGCCCCTGCCACGGTGGCGCGCAAGCTGTTTTTTCCCCCGATGCTTTGCTAGAGCGAAGGATCACCCGCCGATCGTCGGCGCACCAGCAATCCGACAGCGCCAGGAGCCCCTCGATGACCTCGCCCGTGACCCCAACGAGACGCCCGCTTGTCGCCGGCAACTGGAAAATGAACGGCGTGCGCGCGACGCTAAGCGTCGCCACGAACATCGCAAGCGGCTACGATCTGGAGCTGGCGCGAAAGGTCGAGCTCGCGATCTGTCCGCCGGCGACGCTGCTTTATGTTCTCGGCGCCGTGCTGACCGGCAGCCGCATTTCGACGGGTGGACAGGATTGCCACGCGCAGGCGGCCGGTGCCTTCACCGGTGATGTCTCCGCGGCGATGCTGGCCGATTGCGGTGCGCGCTATTGCATTGTCGGCCATTCCGAGCGCCGCACCCTGCATGGCGAAACCAGCGAGACGGTTCGCGCCAAGGCCATGGCCGCGCAGGCACAGATGCTCGTTCCCATCGTCTGCGTGGGCGAAACGCTGGAACAGCGCGAAACCGGCAAGACGCTGGCCATCATCAAAAAGCAGTTGCGCGGCTCCGTGCCTGATAGCGCGACAGCGGCAACGCTCGTCGTCGCCTACGAACCGGTCTGGGCCATCGGCACGGGCCGCACGCCGTCCCTCGCCGATGTCGGCGAGGTTCATGCGTTTTTGCGCGCAGAACTCGCGCGTATGATCGGACGACAGGAAGCGTCCGGCGTCAGGTTGCTCTATGGCGGCTCGGTCAAGCCATCGAACGCGGCCGAACTGATGGCTGTGCTCGATGTCGACGGTGCGCTGGTCGGCGGCGCAAGCCTGGTGGCGGCCGACTTCCTGGGCATCGCGGCGGCCTATGCCTGATGCCGTTGCGGCCGCACATGACGCGCGGCCTTCTGGCATGGCGCGGCCTTCCCGCATGACCTGGCTCGCGGGCGGCACGCTTGCGTAATCAGGGACTTACGTGCCACTTTACCGGCATAAGACATTGCCATCCGTGCCATGGGACCAACCGATGCCACCTCCGCTCCTCATGACATTCAGCGCCGGGACGAGCGGCGAATGGGCGATCGAAAGCTGCGGGTGTGTCATCGGCGAGGGCTTGGCACCCGCGCCGCGCCTGGCGGTCGCGACTGATCCGGTCGCCGCGCCCCAGGATGCGATTTGGACGTTGCGCGGCACCACGAGCAATACTCGTTACTCCAACCGAGTCGAGGTCGAGGCGCTGAAAGCCCGGCAGGAAGGGTTGTCCCGGCCGCAGGCGACGCGTGCCGCGCTGATTCCGATTCGCAAGAGTGAGAGCTGGTGGGGTTTGGCGCAGGACGAGCGCCGCGCGATCCTGGAGGAGGAATCGCGCCACATCGCGATCGGCCTCGAATATCTGCCGGCCATCGCCCGCCGGCTGCATCATAGCCGCGAGCTTGGCGAGGTCTTCGACTTTCTCACCTGGTTCGAATACGCCCCCGAGCACGAGGGCGCATTCGATCACATGCTGGTTCGGCTGCGTGCCTCGCGGGAATGGCAGTTCGTGGACCGCGAGGTCGATATCAGACTGGTTCGGGCCTGAGCCTTCAGTACTTTTCGGAACTTTCCAGCGAGGTCTTGGCGTCGACTCGCTTGGGCTGCGGCGCATTGAGATCGATGCCGGGCGCCTGGGAGGCGCAGGCCGCCAGAGTGGCGGCAACGGCGAGGATCAGGGTCGTGCGGATGATCTTGGTCATGGATTCGTCTCCGTTCGGCAGATTCGATGAAAGTTTGCTCGGCCCGCGCGCTGGATCGACGAGAGGGTTAGCCTTGCGCCGGCGCACTCGCCGACGCACTTGCCGGCCTCTCTACCTTGTGAAAGGAGAACGCCACAAGAGTGGCGTTGGCGATTTCCGCGGTGCCACGAAAAGGTGATTTCGAGATGATTCCCGCCGCGCGCCTCTCCGCCGCCATCGAGGTGCTGGACGATATCCAGGATCGCCGCCGCCCGGCCGCCGACGCCTTGAAGGACTGGGGCCTTGCCCATCGCTTCGCGGGCTCCGGCGACCGGGCCGCCATCGCCAGCCTCGTCTATGGGGCATTGAGGCTGAAGGCCTCGTCGTGCTTCGCTTTGGGCGCCGAGACGGGGAGGGCGCAAATTCTGGGCCTACTGGCGCGCGATACCTCGCCGGACGACATCCTCGCCCTGTTTAGCGGCGCCCGTTTCGCGCCGGATCCGCTGACCGAGGTCGAGCGCGAACGCCTTATGCGCTGGTCGCTGGACGGGGCTCCGCCCCATGTCGCGGCCGACTATCCGGAATGGCTAGAAGGCGAGCTTGCGCGCGCCTTCGGCGATCGCCTGCTGGAGGAAATGCAGGCGCTCCGCGCCCGCGCCCCCATCGATATCCGGGTGAATACCTTGAAGACCCTGCGTGCCAGATTGCTGCCGGAACTGAGGCATCTTGGCGCCACGCCAACTCCCTTTTCGCCGACGGGCCTGCGGTTCGATCCGGGCGAGGGAGGCCGTGGGCCCGCCCTCCAGGCAACGGAAGCCTTCGTCAAGGGCATGTTCGAAATCCAGGAGGAGGGCTCGCAGATCGTGGCCCTGCTGTCGGGCGCGACGGAAGGCGAGCAGGTTATCGATCTGTGCGCCGGCGGCGGGGGCAAGACCCTGGCGCTCGCGGCGATGATGAACAATCAGGGGCAGATCTACGCCACCGACAACGATGCCCGCCGGCTGGCGCCGATCCACGCGCGACTGGAGCGGGCCGGGGTCCGCAACGTCCAGGTTCGCACGCCAAGGGGCCGCGACGACGAACCCTTGCGTGGGCTGGAGCACAAGGCGGACCTCGTGCTGATCGACGCGCCCTGCACCGGCACCGGCACCTGGCGTCGCGCCCCTGACATCAAGTGGCGGGTGCGGCCGGGTGCCCTCGAATTGCGCATCAAGGAGCAGGATGCGGTGCTGGCCCGCGCCGCGCGCTACGTGAAGCCGGGGGGGCGCATCTGCTACATCACGTGTTCCGTGCTGCCGGCCGAGAACGATGACCGCGTGGCGGCCTTCCTGAACCGAACCGCCGAGGCCACAGGTGCCGCTGTTCCGGCTTCGCATTTCCAGGCGGTCGATCCGCGCGATATCGTGGCCATGGCGCCGGACGAACTTTCGTCCCGCGAGGATCTGGTCAGCGCCGGCGGCCATGGCTTGCAGTTCACGCCCCTGCGTACCGGCACAGACGGCTTCTATGTCAGCCTAATCGCCCGCCGCCCGTAACGCTGAAGCTTCCAATCGGCCCGATGCGAGGCGTGAAGCTCGCGGCCTCCCGGTCGAATCAGGGCGATTCAGCGTGCCGCCACAACGGCGACGCCGGCGCCGACCATGATACCGCCAGCCGTCCGGTTGACCCGGCGGACCATGACCGGCGTCCGGAGCAGCCTGCGCGCGCGGCCGGCCAGCAGGACATAACCACCGACAACCACCACCTCCACCGCCACGATCACGGTTGCCAGCATTGTCACGTCGCCAACGGTCAGTGACGCCCCCACGACACTTGGCAGGAGCGCACTGTAAAAGAGCGGCATCTTCGGATTGCCCAGATTTAGCGCGATCCCGGTCGCGAAGATCTTGAGAAGGCCCTCGCGCGCGGCAGCGGGGTGGAGTTCGGGTATCACCGACGGCGCTGTCCATAGCCTGATTCCCATCCAGATCAGATAAGCCGCGCCGCCATAACGCAGAATCGTCATGACCATACTCATCTCGCCCGCGATGATGGAAAGGCCAAAGGCGGCGAGGACCAGGAAGATCAGCACGCCCACGACGGCTCCTGCGCCATAGGCGGTGCCGGAGGCCGCCCCATGCGACAGCGTTCGCGCGACGATCGTCATGTTGTCGGGACCCGGGCTGGCCGCGAAGACGAAGAAGGCGGCAGCGAAAGCGGCCAAGGTCACAAAATCCATCGAACCTCCAGAACTGTTATTGACGTCCGGAGCCGAGGTTGCCTCATCCGCCTCACGCCGAAAAGGCGAATGGCTCGATCAATCGTTCCCTCGCGCTCAAAGTTTCGCGAGCCGGCCACCATCGACGCCGAGTGCAGCGCCCGTCACGAAGCGCGCCTCATCGCTGGCGAGGAAGGCGACGGCGGCGGCGATATCGTCGGGCTGGCCGAGATCGGCCTTGTCGATCGTCTCGATACCCGCCCTGATATTGGGGTTGTCCCACAGCATCGGCGTGTCGATCGCACCCGGCAGCACGGCATTGGCGCGAATCTTGAGATCGCGGCCCTCGATGGCAGTGGAGCGGGTGAGCGAGAGCATGCCCGCCTTGGCTGCCGCATAGGGCGCGACATTGGCCGTTGTGCGGTCCGCATGGACGCTTGAAATGTTGACGATGGCGCCGCCTTCCGCGCCCATGTGCCGGAACGCCTCGCGCGTGAACAAGGCGGCGCCGACCAAATCGACCCGCAGGACCTGCAACCAATCGTCCGCGCTCCACTCGCGGAGGGTCTTGAAGGTCATCAGGCCGGCATTGTTGACGATCGCGTCAAGGCGGTCGAAGCGTCGCAGCGTTTCCGCGACACACGCCTCGACCTGCTTCTCCTCGCCGACGTCGCAGGTGAGGCCCAGAGCCTCGACTCCAGCTTCCGAAGAAACGCGTGCGGCGGCGGCTACCGCCTCCGACCCGTTACGGCCGGCGATGACGACGCGCGCGCCTTCGCTTGCCAGACGGAGCGAGACCGCAAGGCCGATGCCGCCCGCGCCGCCGGTGACGATGGCCACCCGTCCCGCGAAACGTCCCGTCTCAGAATTTCTGGTCACGGCGTGTTTTCCTCAACGCAAAGCCGGAAATGCGCCGCGGCGGAAACTGGCGGGCACGGTCGATCTGCACTCTCGCGAAATCCGTGTCGGCCTCCTGCGGACGGACGATCGGCAAGGTGAGGCACATGCTCTGCGTCGGCAGCACATTGCGCCAGTCGGCGATCAACTGCTTGTAGGCCAGGCCGACAGGCCGGATATTGCGATCGAGGTCGAACAGGCCAACCGCATGCAGTGTGTTGTTCTTCTCGCGCAGCGCCGTGCCCCAGTCGACCTGATCGGTGAGCGAATACCAGGTGAATCCGACGGTGGGCACGCCGTCATTGCGCACGCGCAGCACGTTCGCCCATTGCTTCCACAGCCAATCCACCGCCGCCGTGCCGGTCGGTCCATCGACGCAGTTTGTCTCGGTGTGCATCACCGGAAGCATATAGCGGTTGTGATATTGCCGGGTGAGCTCGCTGTAGCCGAAAACCTCGCCCGAGGGCCGCGTCGACCCGTCGGCACACACACGGTGCTCGTTGGTCATGTAATAGTCGTTGCCGAGCAGGCAGTGTTGCTTCAGCCGATTGCCGAGGAAGAAGTGGTATTCCTCGCGCGTCATGCCGTTGTCGAGCAGGTACTCATACATCTCCGAATCGACGCGCCGGCCGTAATTCAGGTCGAGCGACAGGAAGCGCATCGAGTTCAGGAACTCGGCTGGCGCGATCGCCTGCGGATTGTCGGCGTGGAAATATTCCGACGATTCGCTCTGGATGAAGATCGCATCCGGCCGGTGGATCAGGATCGCCCGCATTGCCAGGACATTGGCCTTGACGATGTGCTTCAGCGCCGTGACGAAGCCGCGGTCGCTGGCCATCTGCTCGTTCCACCAGCCATATTTGGCCGAGAACATGGCACAAATGTACATCTCGTTGACCGGCGTATAGAGCTGCACCCACGGGAAACGCGCTGCGAAATCGCCCGCGTAACGGGCAAAATGCGCTGGAAAATCCGGATTCTGGAAGTTGCCGAGCCAATCCGGCAGTCCGAAATGGCAGAGGTCGACGATCGGCGTGACGTTGAGTTGCTTCAGCCGTGAAAAGGTTGCATCGGCGAAGTGCCAGTCGTAGCGGCCCGGCCCAGTAAGCGTGAGGTGCAGCGGCGGGCCATAACGCAGATATTCGATGCCCATGTCGACGACGAGATCGAAATCCTCGCGCCAGCGCGCATAGTGCCCGCAGCTTTCCATCTGGTCGACCCGCGTGCGGCCGCCATCGATCGTGGGGATGCTGTTCTCGATCCCCGTGCAGAACATGAAGCTCGAGATGGCAATGCTCCCCGTATCCCTGGAGGCCGGTGCTCTGGAGCAACCGGCGAGCCTGCTGAACAGATCACGTCCGAGGAAGTTCCCACGCCGTGCCGGGGTGACAACGCCGTATTAGGGGGTAGCGCAAGAACGGGCCACGACCAAATCGCCATCGCGGACCCGAAACGCGCTGCGTCACTCTGACCGGGGCAAGCCGGCTGCGCGCCATGCGCGGGCCGCAATCGATCCGCAAGGGTCGATCGTCGTGGGTCGCCAATGGTTCGCGCCAAGACACACCTTGCCATCCCAAGGCACCCCTTGCCCTACCTGAACGGGGATACGCGTCGCGGCATCCACCGGCTGTCGCGCGCATTTGAGGGTGAGCCTTAAGCCTTTGCTTTTTTTTCAATGCAATCGTCCATGCGCGAGCAGCCTTTCCGCAACTCCCCTCATTTCGGTTTTAGCATGACAAATCAACGATTTAATCGGGTTTTCGTGGGTCTCGTCGCGGCCCTGTCACTCAGCGCTGGCGGCGCCTTCGCCGACGCCGCCAAGAACAATGTCGCCAAGAGCAATGTCGCCAAGAACGATACCGCCAAGAACGACGCCACCAAGAGCGAGGCCGCCATGGCCGCCCGGCTGGTTTCGGCCCATCGCGCCGCAAGCGGCCTGCCTCCCGTGCGCGTCGACGTAACGTTGAACCGCGCCGCGGCGCTGCAAAGCCAGGCGATGGCGGCGCAAGGCGTGATGTCGCACGAGGTCGGCGGGGCGTTTCCCGACCGCATGCGTGCCACGGGCGTGCGCAGTCCGGCGGCGGAAAACATCGGCATGGGCTACGTGTCGCTGGAGCATGCGTTTTCCGGCTGGCGTGATTCGCATGGCCACAACGTCAACATGCTCAATCCGGAGATGACCAGGATAGGCCTCGCTCGCGCCACCGGCCGTGACGGTCGGCTCTACTGGACCATGGTGCTGTCGGGCCGCTGAAGTCATTACGCGACAGACGGCCGTGGAGTTATGCGCGGGCGCGAGAGCTCTCCCGACAGAGCCGGAGCAACGCCAACTCGCGCATCGCGACTTGCACCCGCACGGCGTTGCCCGTAACCGGGACAGATGACCCAAGAAAGCACCCACGACAGCATCCTGATCATCGATTTCGGCAGCCAGGTCACGCAGCTCATCGCACGCCGCGTGCGCGAGATGGGCGTCTATTGCGAGATCGTGCCTTTCCAATCGGCTGAAGCCGCCTTCGCCCGGATGCGGCCCAAAGGCGTGATCCTGTCGGGCGGGCCAGCCTCCGTCGTCGACGAGGGCAGTCCGCGCGCACCCCAGTCCGTGTTCGAGGCGGGGTTGCCGGTGCTCGGCATCTGCTATGGCCAGCAGACCATGGCTCATCAACTCGGCGGCGAGGTCGAGGGTGGCCACGCAGCCGAATTCGGCCGGGCCGAGATCGACATTGTTGCGCCGTCGGCCCTGTTTGACGGTGTTTGGGAGCATGGCGGCCGTTACCCCGTCTGGATGAGCCATGGCGATCGCGTGACGCGGCTGCCAGCCGGTTTCACCGTCAAGGCGACGTCGGAGAACGCCCCCTTCGCCATCGCCAGCGACGAGGCGCGGCGCTTCTACAGCACGATGTTTCATCCGGAGGTGGTCCATACGCCGGATGGCGCAGCACTTCTGCGCCGGTTCGTGACGACGATCTGCGGGGCCAAAGCCGACTGGAGCATGTCGGCCTACCGCGCCGAGATGATCGCCAGGATCAGAGCCCAGGTCGGTGGCGAGCGTGTGGTCTGCGGCCTGTCGGGCGGCGTCGATTCGGCCGTGGCGGCCGTGCTCATCCACGAGGCCATCGGCGACCAACTAACCTGCGTCTTCGTCGATCACGGCCTGATGCGCCTCGGCGAGGCGGAGGAGGTGGTGACGCTGTTTCGCGACCACTACAACATTCCGCTCGTCCATGTGGACGCGCAGGATCTGTTCCTTCGCGAACTCGGCACCTGCGGCGCCGACCCGGAAGCCAAGCGCAAGACCATAGGCCGGCTGTTCATCGACGTGTTCGACGCCCAAGCGAAAAAGATCGCCGGGGACGGGAAGGGCGCCCCCGCTTTCCTTGCCCAGGGAACGCTTTACCCCGACGTCATCGAGAGCGTCTCGTTCACCGGCGGCCCCTCCGTCACGATCAAGAGCCACCACAATGTCGGCGGCCTGCCCGAGCGCATGAACATGAAGCTCGTCGAGCCCTTGCGCGAACTGTTCAAGGACGAGGTGCGGGTGCTCGGCCGTGAACTCGGTTTGCCGGAGGCTTTTGTCGGCCGGCATCCATTCCCCGGCCCTGGCCTCGCCATCCGCTGTCCCGGCGAGATCACGCCCGAAAAGCTCGACATCCTGCGCCGTGCCGATGCCGTGTATCTCGACGAAATCCGCAAAGCGGGCCTTTACGACACGATCTGGCAAGCCTTCGCCGTGCTCCTGCCGGTGCGCACCGTCGGCGTCATGGGCGATTATCGCACCTACGATTACGCCTGTGCCCTGCGCGCGGTGACCTCGGTCGATGGCATGACGGCCGATTTCTACCCCTTCGAAATGTCCTTCCTTGCCCGCACGGCGACGCGGATCATCAACGAGGTCAAAGGCATCAACCGCGTGACCTACGACATCACATCAAAGCCCCCCGGCACAATTGAGTGGGAATGATTTTTTAGCCATTGAAGCGTTTTCGGATCTTTGGGCTTTGATCGGGCGGGCTATTGGTCGATGCCCGATCGGCGTTGGCCGAGGGGTGTGGTTGCACGCGGTTGGGAGTTAAGGGCACGGCGACCCACGGGGGCGGGCGTCGCGTGGCTCCCCTAGCCGGACGCGACTTTCAAACCGGCGACCCCGGCGACTATTGCAAGGGCGGAGGCGACTTTCAGCGGCGTCAGCGCCTCGCCGAGAAAGGCAAACCCGAGTGCGACGGTTCCAAGCGTACCGACAGCCGTCCAGATCGGGTATGCGACGCTCACGGGCAGCGTCTTCATGGCGAGCGTCAGGAATGTGATGCCGCCGATCACCGCCACGATCGTGATCGCGGTCGGTAGCGGCTTGGTGAAGCCATCGGCATATTTCATGCCCATGGCGAAGGTCACCTCGAAAGCGGCGGCCAGTCCCAGATAGATCCATGCCATATTCATCGTCACGATGCCTTTGGTTCGAGTTGGATCGGGGTTTATTCGTGCACATTCAGTCACAAAATTGGTGCCTTGAATGCTGTGAGCCTGCGTCTCCCGCTACGTCGCGATCTGCCGCAGAAAACCGGCGAAGGCCGCTTCGGCCAAATTGGCAACGAAACTGGAACGGCCATGCACCATGAAACCGTCGCCCAACGCCACGGCCTGGCTGGCGAGAACTCTCGCATCGAGATCGGGCCGCACCGTCCCTTGTTCCTGAGCGGCCGTGAACGCGTGCGCGAAAGCATCGATTAGCTTTTGATTGGCGCGATCGATCGCTGTCACCGCCATGGATTCAGCGCTTCCGAGTTCGGCAAGAGCGTTGACCATCAGACATCCCTGGCGAGAAGGATGGTTCGCATCCTTCGCCCAAATGGCGAAGACGGTTTCGATATTCTCGCGTGCAGACAGCGACCGGTTCAGGATCGCGGCGACGGCGCCGACCTTTCGATCAGCATAGTGGTTGATCACGCGCTCGAACAGCGCGGCCTTGTCTCCGAAAGCATATCGCAGGCTTTGGCGATGCAGCCCGGTGGCCTTTTCCAGCGCGGGATAGCTGGTTCCCGCATAGCCATGCGACCAGAAGACCCGCATGGCCTTATCGAGCGCGTCGACCTCGACGAAAGAACGTGGACGACCAAGTGGGCTTCCCATCGAATTCATCACGCAAAATTATGCCCGAACGTTCATAATTTCAACTGGTCCAGCAATGGCAATTGTTTGAAAGGTCCAGCATGGCTCGCAGTTGACGTCAGCCTTGCGACTAGACGCGCTTTGGCGGACCCAGGCGTAAAACGATAGCCGGCTATCGACATGTCGAACCGGCGCTGGTGGTGGTCGCTCGCCCTTTGCAAGGTCCAGTGGAACCGTCGGGTGAAATGTCCATTCGGGGAGCGCGCTCAACGTCGTGCGCTCAAAAGTGGCCACCTCGCTCGACTTCAGGCTAGATGGTCAGTCTCGTCCGCAGGAAGTCGATCGTGGCGCGAATACGACGAGGCATTCGTTCCCGGCTCGGGTATAACAGCCAGGCCGCGGTTTCGAAGTTGGTCGCGGTCACATCATGCCGCGGAAACAAGTCGATCAAGGCACCTTGCGCCAAATCTCGGGCAATCAGCCAGTCCGCGAGGAGGGCGGGCCCAGTGCCGGCAAGGGCGGCAGCCCGAAGCACCATGGCATTGCTGCTGACAAGATGCCCATCGACGAAGACCTCGTTCGTGCGCCCTTCCGCTCTGAAGAGCCAGCGGCTGCGGAACTCCGGCACGGCGGAGCGGATGCAGTCACGCTGGGTCAAATCCCCCGGCTCCACCGGTGCGCCTTCCCTGTCGACGTAGGCCTGGCTCGCGACCACATGGTAGCGGGTCACAAACAGCTTCACGCCGACGACATCGGCCCGATAGCTGGGCGCAAGACGCAGGGCGATGTCGATGCGGTCGGCGACCAGGTCCAGGTTGTCGTCGGTCAGCACAAGTTCAAGCCGCAGGGCGGGCAGTTCAGCGCGGAAGGCCGGAATAAGCGGTGCCAGCAGGGTTTCGCCGAACGCCGTGGATGCGGTGATGCGGACAGCGCCGGTCAAGGCATCTGGACCCCGGGCAAGCGCCTCGCGCGCCGCCTCCAGCCTTTCGACGAGGGGGCCGATCGCCGCAACATAGGCTTCGCCTTCCTCGGTGAGGGCCATCGCTCGCGTCGTGCGCTGGAACAGCCGCACGCCCAGTTCGGCCTCGAGTGTCGCGATCGGTCGCGATACCGACGTGGGATCGATGCCGCGGTCGCGCGCCACGGCCGCGAAGCTTCCGCGCCGCGCGACATCTATCAGCATGCCAAGTGTCTCGATCTCCATTGCTGCGTATATTGCAGGACAGTCTGACAGATTGCTATCTGTTTTCGCAGCATTGATTCGAGCATTCAGGGCGCGGAACACGGAGACCATCATGCCCGTCTTACTTCGCCTCGATGCCAGTTCACGGCAGTCCGGATCGCATTCCCGCCGCCTTGGCGATGCCTATGAAACCCGCTGGAAGGCGCGGCATCCGGACGCTGAAATCCTGCGGCGCGATCTCGGCGCGAAACCGCTGCCCCACATCGCCGACACGACGATCACGGGGTTTTATACCGCGCCTGCCGCCATGACCGATGATCTACGTGCCGCAACCGCGCTCTCGGATACGCTCATCGGTGAACTGATGCGGGCGGACATCGTGCTGATCACGACGCCGATGTATAATTTCTCCGTGCCCTCAGCGTTGAAGGCCTGGATTGACCAGGTGGTGCGGATCGGACACACCTTCTCCTATGATGGACAGAGCTTTTCCGGCCTCGTGACCGGCAAGCGGGTGGTTGTCGCCTGCGCCTATGGCGCCGGAGGTTACGGAGAGGGCGGACCGTTGCAATCCTATGATCTGCTGAAAAGCTATCTTCAGCTTCTGCTTGGATTTCTCGGCTTCACCGACATTCATTTCGTCGCCACGGAGGCGACGACGGCGGACCCGGCAACCGTCGATACACAGACCCTGCGCGCGTTGGCCGAGGTCGCGCATCTGGCGGAGGTGGTCTGATGTCTGTCGATCTTGCCGGACAAACCGCGCTCGTCACCGGCGCCAGCGTCGGTATCGGCGCCGCGACCGCGCGGCGTCTCGCGGCGGCGGGCGCCGCCGTCATCCTGGTCGCCCGCCGCACCGAGGCCGTGGAGGCGATTGCCGTGGAGCTTGGGGCCGCCGGCGGTCGCGCAATCGCGGTCGGGTGCGATGTGACGCGTTTCGGTGACGTCGAGGCCGCCGTCGACATTGCCGTCAGGACGTTCGGGGGACTCGACATCCTGATCAACAACGCCGGAACGATCGAGCCCATCACCCGCCTGGGCGAGTCCGATCCCGCCGCATGGGGCGCGGTCGTGGATGTCAACCTCAAGGGCGTTTATCACGGGGCGCGGGCGGTCCTGCCCGTGATGCTGGATCGTCGACGGGGAACGATCATCAACATCAGCTCGGGAGCGGCAACCAGCGCGCTCGAGGGCTGGAGCCATTATTGCGCGACCAAGGCCGCGACGCTGATGCTCACGCGTTGCATCGACAAGGAATATCGCGCCTCTGGCATCCGCGCGATCGGGCTCAGCCCCGGCACGGTCGCGACCGCGATGCAGGTCGCGATCAAGGCCTCGGGGGTGAACCCGGTGAGCCAGCTGGACGTGTCAGCGCATATCCCGCCCGCCTGGGTGGCCGAGGCCGTGGCGTGGCTTTGCACGGCCGACGCCGACCCCTATCTGGGACAGGATTTCTCGCTCAAGACGAGCGAGGGCAGGGCAGCCGTCGGGTTGCCCGCGCTTTCCGTATGAGCAATAAGACACCGGCTCGCACGCCGCTGTCTGCCAGGCTTTGACCGGCGCTTCGGGGGTTGTTGAACCAAGGCTCGATGAATTCGGGCTGCCGCGAAGTCCAGAGCACCAGCCGCCTTTCACGAGACGTTCGTCCGCCCCTTCATCTGCCGGCCCAGCCGTCCATTTTGCAGGGCCCGTTCGTCGCGGTTGCCCGGTATCAAAGCCAATCCCGAGCGCCCGGACCTGATGTGGATTCCAAGGGCGAGGCTCGTTCAACGCAGCGGGACTTCGCCGCCTTCCTCGCCATCCCAATACCGGACGCGCTCGGCCCGCACCTTGATCAGCACCATGCCGGGCGTATCGATGCCGTTCTCGAACCAACGATCGAGATCCCTGGTCCAATGTTCCTCGAACATCGACTTGTCGCGGATGAGTTCCGCGCGTCCCTCGATGGCGATGAAGAGAGGCGGTTTGCCAAACAAGCCCTTGTCGCCCGCGAAGGACAAAGCAACCTTCGGCTCCCGCGTGATGTCGGCGATGGTGCGGGTCTGTTCGTAGCTGAAGAAATACGAGTCGCCGTCATATTCCACGTCGCCATTGTTGCTCATCGGCCGCCCTGAGATTTCGCCGTTGTCGGTGCGGGTCAACAGCATGGCGAAATCCATTTCGCGCATGCGCTTAGAAAGATCCTCAAGGGTCATGTCGCTCATCGTCTTCTCCAGTCATCGGTCGGGCGGATTGGAATCCCCAACTGACGAAACCACGGCTGTGACGGCGTTGTTCCGCCGGTCGGCGGGCCGGTTTGCCGCATCTCGCTTCCCCAAGGGAAGAAGTTCATCTTTGGCTGAAGCTGAACGGAACACAGTCTGGCGCGTTGCTGACTGATGTCCGAAATTTCCTTTCCTTCGTTCGTCTGGCCGTCCGACTCCTACATTCTTGTGCTCGTCGGCGTCGGCGCCCTGATCGCGCTTGTTGCATGGCTGCCGCTCGCGCTGCGGCGCGTGCCGCTCTCGCTGCCGATCGTCTGCATCGCGCTTGGCGCCGGGCTGTTCTGGAGCCTGCCTCAACTCGAGCCGCCGATGCCGCTGTCGCTGCCGGCCTTGACCGAGCGTTTCAGCGAATTCGTGGTCATCATCGCCCTGATGGGTGCGGGGCTCAAACTTGACCGGGTTTTCCACTGGCGGCGCTGGAGCGTCACCTGGCGCCTGCTGGCCGTCACCATGCCCCTCGGGATCGCGGCCATCACCGCGCTTGGTGGCTGGTATCTCGGATTGCCATGGGCCATCGCGCTGCTGCTTGGAGCGAGTCTGGCACCGACCGATCCCGTTCTGGCGGCCGATGTTCAGGTCGGGCCGCCCAAGACCGGCGAGGAGGACGAGGTGCGTTTCGGCCTCACCTCGGAAGCGGGGCTGAACGATGGTCTGGCTTTTCCGTTCGTCAACCTGGCGATCGCCCTTGCCTTGCAGGCAGCTGTCGGCGAACCCTGGGCGATGGAATGGGTGTTGCATAGCGTCGTCTGGGAAATCGCGGCGGGCGTCGGCTGCGGCTGGCTGGTGGGACTGGGGTTCGGCTGGTTGACCTTCCGCATACCGGCCGAAACCAAGCTCGCCATGACCGGCGACGGGCTGATCGCCATTGCGGCGACATTTATCTCCTACGGACTGACGGAACTGATCGATGCCTATGGCTTCCTAGCGGTCTTCGTCACGGCGCTGACCCTGCGACACGCCCATCGCGATCACGATTTCCACCGCGACATGCATGATGTGACCGAGCAGATCGAGCGTCTCGCGATGATGGTGCTGCTCCTCGTCTTCGGTGGAGTCCTCGTCGGCGGATTGCTGGCGCCACTGCGGTCGGCGGACATCGTCGCGGCGCTGGTGATCCTGCTCGTCATCCGTCCGGTGACGGGCCTGATCGGGCTCATCGGTTTTCGTGCCGAGACCAGCGAAAAGCTGACGCTGGCGTTCTTTGGAATTCGTGGCGTCGGCTCGTTCTATTACCTTGCCTATGGCCTGAACCAGCTCGAGGACGGCGGCCTGCATGTGCTCGCGGCCGAGCGGCTATGGGCGATTCTCGGCCTCGTGGTGCTGTTGTCGATCATTCTGCACGGCTTGACGGTGACGCCGATCATGCGCGCCCTTGATCGTGCCCATGGTCGCGATCCAGATGCCGACCCGCCGGGCGGCGAACCGGAACGGGTGGGCCCGGACGAAGCTCCGCGAGCGCGGTGACGCAATCGGCTGTGGCGCAATCGCCGGCATTTGCCTAAACCGTCTACGACGCGGCTGGACGCGCGGGCGGCGGCGGCGAACCGCCGGGGAGAACGAGAGCGAAATGACCCTTTTGATCATCGGCCTGCTGCTGTTCCTTGGCGTTCACGCCTTCACATCGCTGCGCCAGCAGCGGGCGGAGGTGATCGGCCGGTTTGGCGAAGGGGGGTTCAAGGGGGCCTACACGGCGGTCGCCATCGTCGGCCTTCTTCTGGTCATCTACGGCTTCGGCGTCTATCGCGGCACGACCTGGATCGAAATCTGGTCGCCGCCGGTCTGGACCCGGCATTTAGCGCTGTTGATCAACCTGCCGATCTTCATCCTGCTCGCCGCCAGCAACCGCAAGGGCTGGATCCAGGCCAAGACCAAGCACCCCATGCTGCTGGCCGTGAAACTGTGGGCGACCGCGCATCTCTTGGCCAATGGCGATCTTGGGAGCATGCTGATGTTCGGTGGTTTCCTGGCTTGGGCCGTGCTGGCGCGAATCTCGATCAAGCGCCGGCCCGAGGAGGCCGGCCGCGCCTCCAGCCTCGCGGCAACTCCCTTTGGGCGCCGCGATGTCACGGCCATCGTCGTCGGCCTGGCACTCTATGTCGCCTTCGCGCTGTGGCTGCATCCGTTGCTGATCGGCGTCCCCGTGCTTCCGGGGCGCTGACATGCCCGCGACCGCGACGACGACCGATTTCACTTTTCAGGTGCTGGCCAGCGACGGCGGCGCTCGCACCGGCGAAATCCGCATGCCGCGCGGCGTCATCCGCACGCCGGCCTTCATGCCGGTCGGCACGGCGGCGACCGTAAAGTGCATGTATCCCGAGCAGGTCAAGGCGTTGGGGGCCGATGTCGTGCTTGGCAACACCTATCACCTGATGCTGCGGCCGGGCGCCGAGCGCATCGCGCGGCTTGGCGGCCTGCATGCCTTCATGAACTGGCCTCACCCGATCCTGACTGATTCCGGGGGCTTCCAGGTGATGTCGCTCTCGCAGTTGCGCAAGCTCACCGAGACCGGCGTGACCTTCCAATCGCACATCGACGGCTCAAAGCATGAACTGACGCCGGAACGCGCGATCGAGATCCAGAACCTGCTGGGTTCCGACATCGTCATGCAGCTCGACGAGTGCGTCGGCCTGCCTTGCCCGGATGAGGCGGCGGAAAAAGCCATGCGGCTCAGCCTGCGCTGGGCCGAGCGTTGCCGTGTCGCCTTCGGCAATCCGTCTGGCCGGGCGCTGTTCGCGATTGTCCAGGGTGGCGCCGTGCCGCGGCTGCGCGTGGAAAGCGCAAAGGCGCTCGTCAGCATGGATTTTCGTGGCTACGCCATTGGCGGGCTGGCGGTCGGCGAGCCGCAGGACGTCATGTTGGCGATGATCGACGAGGTGATGCCGCATCTGCCGGTCGAGCGCCCGCACTATCTGATGGGCGTCGGGACGCCGGACGATATCGTCGAGGCGGTGCGGCGCGGCATCGACATGTTCGATTGCGTGATGCCGACGCGGGCCGGGCGGCATGGCCAGATTTTCACGCGCTTCGGGCGCATGAACTTGCGCAACGCCAAGCACGCCGACGATCCTCGTCCGATCGATCCGCAATCGACCTCGGCCGCCGCCAACAGCTACAGCCGCGCATACCTGCATCATCTCGTCAAATCCGACGAGATGCTCGGCAAGATGCTGCTCACCGCCGTCAATCTCGCCTACTATCAGGATCTGATGGCAAGTCTGCGAGCGGGCATTACCTCCAGGCGTTTCGACGAAGTCGCGCGGACGATCAAGGCTGGCTGGGAGCGCGGCGAGGACGATTGACGCGGCACCGTGGTTGCGCAAATCAGCTTGGCGTCCGACCCCGTTCTTTGCTAGACCGCGTGGCGAAGGGCGGTTAGCTCAGTTGGTAGAGCATCTCGTTTACACCGAGAGGGTCGGCGGTTCGAGCCCGTCACCGCCCACCATGCCGCAAAGTTAAGGCGCGGCGCCATCGTACACGTGTCGCCAATAATCCCCAGCTGACGCCATGTCGCAGCTTTGTTACGCGATCCGGCATTGCCACCGGCACGCCACCCCAGCAAACTCGCACCATGTTTGAATCATTTTCGATCACTGTTCGATTTCCCAAAATTCGGCATCTGCTATCGGCCCTCATCGCGCTGGCCACTGGGCTCGTGGCGCCGCCGGCCGCCGAAGCGATGACGTTTTCCCTGGCGCGGTTGCAGGGGCAGGGGCTTTGCAAGCCCGACTGCCCGATGGTAATTTTCGCCAACGGCGCCATAACGGCGGAATCGCCCAACGAATTCGCGGCTTTCCTGACACGCACCCCCGATATCGCCGGTGTGCGCAGCGCAATCATGATCAATTCGCCCGGCGGCCAGGTCGTGGGCGCGATGCTGCTCGGGCTGATGCGGAAGGAACTGAAAATGACGACCTTCGTCGCCCAGCCTGTGGTCGACACCTCCGGCAACGCCGTCGCGATCCGCAGCGCCCGCTGCTACTCGGCCTGCACCTATGCGCTGATGGGCGCGCGCGTGCGCATCGTGCCCGATGGCAGCCAGGTCGGTGTCCATCGCATGCATTCCTTCAATTACGCCCGCGATCCCGCGGATAACCGCTACGAGACACGGCACATTTTCGCACCGGCCGCGCAGGTCGAGATCCTGCGCCGTTATACCCAGATCGTCGGGATCGACTCGCGTTTGGTGGACATCGCCGAATCCGTCGATCCGACGGCGATCCGCGTGCTGACGCCCGCCGAGATGCGCGCCTTGCGCGTCACCACGACCGTGCTCGGCGAAAAGCCCGGACGTAAGCGCCGACAGGCGCGATAACCGCCCGTTCGACCCCGAGATCGCGCCGGTCCTCCAGACGGACGCCGAACGTGGGAAATCGACAGCTGCATGGCCGACAATGCTTGACACTCCCGGCAACGCGCAATATCCCCACCCGACGTCTGAGGGTCTTCAAGGCCCCGCCGCGCGGGCGTAGCTCAGTTGGTTAGAGTGCCGGCCTGTCACGCCGGAGGTCGCGGGTTCGAGCCCCGTCGCCCGCGCCATTATTCTCATCCCGATCATGTCCGGCAAAAAATGAAGAGCCCGGCTGATGCGCGCGCATCGCCGGGCTTCGATGATGTACGGACGCCACGTCCGACGCGGCTTATGGTTCAGCGCTGCGTGAAGAAGGTGAGCAGTACACGCCCTTTTTCACCGATCAGGCACAGGAAAGTCCGTGGCTTGTCGGAGCGATCGGTGCGCAGATAGGCCTCGCCGATGATTACAGTCTTGACCGGCGTGTCCTCGATCTTTGTGTCGGCCTTGGCAACGGTCAGCCCTTCCTCGTCGATGATCAAGTTCTTGATCGAGGCATCGCGCTCGCTGAGGGCGATCAACCCCGATGCCTGGCATGCGGCAAGCTCGCTGCTAGCCGGCTGCGCGGCGACGGGACTGCCGATCAGCGCGCCGCCCAGCGCGAGCGGACAGGCGATCGCCATTGCGATGGCTCTGCGATTGAAGATGCTATGAACGTGACGTCGCATGGTGTTTCCAGTCTCGGCGGGTGGGCAAGGGTAACCAGGTGGGCAGGGGTAAGCAGGTGGCAGGGGTAACGTCACCCGCCATGCCTTGTTCCGGTACTGGCGTGACGCGCCCGCCGGTCACGGCTCAAGAACACCGATGTCGCATGGGTCCGGGCCGCTCGTGGCCGTCGCGTTACTTCATCAGTCCGGCGCTACGCAGCGCCTTTGTGATGACGCTCTCCACCGTCTCGAAACCGGCGGGACGGGCCGTCGCCTGCGGGTGCGAATCGGCCGCCGCCTGCGGGTGCGAATCGGCCATTCCATCGTTCGCGGCCGGCTTGCGGTGCGGCGTTGTATCGTTGGCAGCGCTCCCCGGAGCGACAGCGGTCGAAACCGTTGCCCCGCCTGTGCCCACGATTGTCTCCACCTGGGTCCTGCCGGCGACCGGGCCTGTCAGCCCCCAGCTTTCGGCGATATGCGTCGTCGAGGAGATGCCGACATCGAGGAAAAAGGCGCCGGCATGTTCGCCGTGCCCTGTTTCCTGCGCCATATCGAGCGGCGTGCCATGGCCCATGCCGGGAATAACGTATTCGCTGACAAGGGGCTGTCCCGCCTCTTCGCTCCAGATCCGCCGTCGCGTTCCGCCGATCATCGTTTCCTGGGGACGGGTATGGCCGATGGCATGGACATCGGTCCACTGCTTGACGAGTTCGGCGCCGTTGATCGGTTTCACGGTCGCGTCCGCATCGCCGTGCCAGATCGAGACGCGCGGCCACTTGCCCTTGTGCGAGGACGCCGCGCGTACCGCGTTTCCCCGAACCTTGGCCGCGACGCTCTTGCCCTGGAACATGGCGTTCAGCGCCTCGTTGACGTTGGAGGCAGCGCCGTGAGGCAATCCGGCGATGATCGCTCCGCCGGCGAAGACTTCCGGATAAGCGGCCAGCATCGATGCCGTCATCGCGCCGCCGGCCGACAACCCGGTGATGAAGACACGGGCGGGATCGATCTGGTGATCGGCGACCGCACGGTCGATCATCTGACGGATAGATAAAGCTTCGCCTTGGTCGCGCGCCGTGTCGCCATTCTGAAACCAGTTGAAGCAGCTTTTGGGATTGTTGATGGACTGCTGCTCGGGCAGCAGCACGATGAAACCGTGACGATCGGCAAGAGCCGACCAGCCCGAGCCGTGATCATACGAGCGGGCAGTCTGGGTGCAGCCATGCAGGGCCACCACGAGGGCAGGCCGCTTGGGCAGCTTCGCCGGCACATGCACGAACATTCGTAATGCGCCAGGATTGGCGCCGAAACCTTTGATTTCAGTCAAGGTCGGACCACCGTCGCCGCTATCGGCGCCGGGAGCGGAATGCCCGAAACTGGCCTCCTGCAGCTTGGCGAACTGCTCGGTGTATTTCGATAGCCCGGCAAGGGTCTTGCCGAGGCCACGCAGTCCGGTACGGCCAAAGGAACGCTTTGTCGGATAGGTCATGATCGTTTTCATCTAAATGCTTTCTAACCCGGGACAACAAGGGGTCGACCGGTGGAACGGGCCGACGAACGCCGGGTCGTGAGGTGGCGCAAACAAAAAATACAAGCAGGTGGCCGATAGGCTAAGGCGAAAATGGTGCGGTGCAAAATAATAATGCCGGGCGCGACGGAATGTTCCTTGTGGTCGCCGTGGAAATACCCCGCGCGCGCCCTCGATTGGAAGCAGGCCCATGGGTTCAATAGGACTTTAAACCTTGATTTTTCATAAGCCCGACGCTATCACAGCTTCGTCGGTGGCCGATCGGGAGACGCGCGATGAAACGCTTGGTCGTCTGTTTCGATGGCACCTGGAACGATGGCATCGATGGTATCGCCGATACCAACGTCGCGAGGATCGCCAGGGCGGTGCCGGTGATGGCGCGGGACGGCGCGCTTCAGTTGGTGCTCTATCTGCGGGGCGTCGGCACATCTGGCCTGACTTCGGAACGGGTCATCGCCGGGGCGACCGGGCTCGGTGTCGACGAGAATATCCGCTCTGCCTACATGTTTCTCGCCCAGAACTATCAGCCCCCCGATGTGGCGGCCGGTTATGCGGGCGACGAGATTTTCCTGTTCGGTTTTTCGCGCGGCGCCTTCAGTGCCCGCTCGCTCTCGGGCTTCATCGGCTCCTGCGGACTGCTGAGGCGGCTGAATCTGGGGGATCTCGGTCGCGCTTGGGATTATTACCGCCACGCCAGCCCCCGTTCGCCGGAGGATTTCATCGCCCGTACCGGCGCGGACAGCCATGCCGACGTCACCATCCGCTTTCTCGGGGTTTGGGACACAGTGGGGGCGCTCGGCATCCCGTCCTTCCTGTTCAGCGGTATTTCGGCGCAGATGTATGGATTTCACGATACGTCGCCGTCGCGGATCGTCCGGTTCGGCGCGCATGCACTGGCGGTCGACGAATTGCGCGACGAATTCGTGCCGACCCTCTGGACAGGTGCGCCGCCGCCGGGATCGACGATCGAGCAGGTCTGGTTCGCTGGCGCGCATTCGGATGTGGGCGGAGGTTATCGGGACAATGCCCTTGCGCGGATTCCGCTCCATTGGATGGCAAGCCGCGCCGCCGCCAACGGGCTGGATTTCGATGCGAAGGGCCTGCCTGACGCGGCAACGCTCGATCCGCTGGCGCCGCTCCACGAAGCACGAAAAGGCTTCTCGACCATCGATCGCCTGACGCCGACATATCGCCGGGTCTGCGAGCGCGACGTGAAGGTTTCGTTCTACGAGCGGCTTTATGCGCCGACGGACGGCAACGGCGAGAAGCTCAAGACGATCAACGAAGCCATCCATCCCTCCCTGCTGCAACGCTGGCGACAACAGGGACTGCTTTCGGAAGACGATGCCGCGGGGCAGTCGTCGCCGGTCGAATACGCACCACGGAATCTTGAACCGTTGTTTGGCTCCAGCGCCCGCCTCAAGCGCGGTGTCGCGGTCGCGGCAGGGCCCGACCAGGCATGATGCGCTATCGGCGGCTGCCGAGCCAGGTGCGGTATGGTCCGGTATCGACGTGGATCAGGCCGTTCCAGTAGACCTTGTGGCCGCCGGTTTCCTCATAGGTCCGGACAAGGGCCAGCACCTCGCCCGGGCGAATTCCCGGTACGCGGAAATCAACCGCCTCGCAGCGACGATGGTATGACCCACGCCGCGCCCGCCAGATCGGCCGGTAGGTCGAAGTCACCTTCACTGCGCCGTAACGGGCCACCACTTTCTGGAGCACGGCCTGTAGAACCGGCGGCAGGCATTTGGTCGATACGCCGGGGTCGGTCGATAGTCCCGGCATGTCCGGCTTCTCGTCGGGATCATAGGCTGGCTCAGGATCGGGCAGGGCGCGTTGCCCCGGCGTGCGGCGTGGCCACTCGTCATCCTCCTCATCCGGCTCGCGCGGCGTCTGGAGCCAGCCGCGCAGGCGCGCGACGAAACTGTCGGCGGCGGGAGCGGGAGGCTCGGCGCTGGCAAGGGTCGGGGTGCCCTCGACCTCAGGGGGCGCGACCTCGGGCTGAGGTGGCAAGGACAACAGGGTTGCCGGCGGCTGTGCCGCGCCCGACGCAAGCGGTGCGATGCCTGGTGCTCCATCGCGCTCGCGCTGCGGCGGCTCGGGCGTCCAGACGAGCGTGCCGCCGAGCGATGGGGGCATCACAAAGGCTGGCGCCTTCTGCGGTAACTGGCTGCCGAGATCGAATGGTCGCGGCGGTGGTAACGATGGTGGCAAGATTGGCGCAATCGCATCGGCGTTTTGCGCATGGGCGACTCCTGGCGCGAACAGGACAAGGCAAAGGCAGGCGGGCGCGACCGGCCAAGCCGATCTTCGCTGACCTGTTCCGGCTGCGTGGATCACGGGCTGGTCGAGGCCGCGAACAGCGGCCGCGTCTCGGCCCCGATCAGAGGCACTTGAGGCGACTTCGCGCAGAGTTCCGCCAGCGCCGCCGGCGCGACGGCTGTGAGTGATCGGTCGATGACCGGTCGCTGCGCCGATCCGGCGAAATAGCCCGCCATCCATAAGGCAAGCTGCGCCTGATCCGTCGGCGACAGCGTCAGGAAATTCGCGCATGTAACGGTCGACATGTCAGTGGTGGATTGGGCGCTGGCCGTGCCGACAAGGCCGCCATTCAAGAGACTCACGCCCGTCAGCCCCGCGCCAAACAGTGCCAAGCCCAGGGCTCGTCCGATTCTGTCCATGAGCCACTTTCCCCTTGATTCGTGATTTGCTGTTCGGTTCGGCATTCGACGAGCTTAGGACAACGCGGCGCGCGGTGACAGCCATCTTGACGATCGACCCCGTGCCAAGGCCAGCCCGGTTTCCACAGACCCGGCTGCATGGATAAGGTGGCGGACGGATACGGCGGCACTTGCGGTTCGCCCGCGCATTTGCGAGTGGCGCGGGACGGTCGACCTGCATCGGCCGCCCGGATTCGACACGTCATGCAGGTTGGGGGGAGACGGCGATGGCAACGGGCGCGGACAGGATTGCACAACGGCTGGCCCTTGCCGGTTGCCGCCATGCCTTCGGCATTCCGGGCGGCGAAGTGCTGGCCCTTGTCGAGGCGATGAACGCCGCCGGCATCGCCACGATCCTGACCAAGCACGAAAACGCCGCCGGCTTCATGGCGGAGGGCGGCTGGCATGCCGACGGCGCGCCGGGCATCCTGTTCGCGACGCTGGGACCCGGTGTCGCCAACGCCGTCAATGTCGTCGCCAATGCGATGCAGGACCGGGTGCCGCTGATTTTTCTGACCGGTTGCGTCGATGCCGCGGAGGCTGAAACCTATACGCACCAGATTTTCGATCATCAGGCGATGCTGCGGCCTATCGTCAAGGCAAGTTTCCGCGCCACCCGCGAAACTGCGGATCTCGTGGTCGACAAGGCGCTGGCCATCGCGCTGTCCGGTCGGCCGGGGCCGGTGCATATCGACGTGCCGATCACCGTGGCCGAAAGCCCGGCGCCCGATGGCCCGCTGCGTCAGGCGCAGGCGCCGGCGATCTCGCGTCCAGCCGAAGGTCCTCGGCTTGACGCGGCGCGCCAGGCGGTGGCGCGGGCCAGACGCCCGCTGGTGATCGCCGGGCTCGATGCCGTCAACGAAAGTGCCGGTCCGGCCGTGCGTGCCTTCGTCGAGGCGACCGGCGCGCCGCTCATCACCACCTACAAGGGCAAGGGCCTGCTGCCCGAAACCCATCCCCTGGCACTTGGAGGGGCAGGGCTTTCGCCCAAGGCCGACAGGCTCCTGATGCCGCTCATCGCCGCCGCAGACTGCATCGTCCTCGCAGGGTACGATCCGATCGAGATGCGCACCGGTTGGCGCCAGCCCTGGAAGGCGGAGACGACCGTCATCGATATTGTCGCCGATCCGATGTCCCACGGCATGCATGTGCAGACAGAGCTTCTCGTTGGCGGCATCGGCGAAACCCTCGATTTGCTGCGCCCGCCGACGCCTTCGACCAACGTCTGGAGTGACGGCGCGCCGGCCGCGACCCGACAGGCGCTGAAAGGCGCGTTCGCTCCGGAGCCCGATTGGGGACCGGGCGTCGTTTTCGCCGAGCTTCGCCGGCTGACCCCGCCGGAAACGGTGATCACGGCCGATTCCGGCGCCCATCGCATCCTGGTGAGCCAGATGTGGGACTGCGTCCAACCCCGCGCCATGCTGCAATCCTCGGCGCTTTGCACAATGGGCTGCGCAGTGCCCCTCGCCATGGGCTACAAGCTGATGCGGCCGGACGTACCGGTGCTCGCCTTCGTCGGCGATGCCGGCCTCGAAATGGGCCTCGGGGAGCTTGCCACCGCTCGCGACCTGAAGCTCGCCATCGTCATTGTCGTGCTCGTCGATGAAAGCCTGGCGCTCATCGAACTGAAGCAGCGCTCCTCACAGCGCCCGAATGCGGCCGTCGATTTCGGTGCGACGGACTTTCCGGCGGTGGCGCGCGCGCTGGGCGGGGCGGGGGCCTGGGTAACGGACAAGGCGGCGCTGGCCCGCGAAACCGCCGCCGCCCTGGCGAGAAGCACGTTCACCGTTCTCGCCTGCCGGATCGACCGCAGGGCCTATGACGGCAGGCTTTGATCGCGCGTGTCCCGATGTGGGCGAACGTCTTTAGGCGTCAAGCGCCGCCGACGCATTTATCGGCAATCACTTAGTCGGCTTTTCGCGCTTCTGTGACCCGTTCGGCGAGACGTTGAAACCGTTCACGTGGAGTTGATCGCGCTTCACCTAAAGTCATCTTACAAACAACACGTTTGACAGTAGAAAACGAATGCAGTGATTTGCATTGGAGGAATATTGATGCCGTCGACCGGCTGTCGAACAGAAATCTTTTCTTCCGGCACCGCTCGCGATGCGCTTTGGGATCAGACCATCGAGGCCTTTCTCGCCCATGCCCGCGAGACAGCAACGCTCATCAACGACGTCAACACCCTCTATCCCGATTTCGCCCTCGGTCATCTGGTCAAGGGCTACATGCTGCTGATGCTTGGGCGGGGCGAGCTTGTCGGTCCGGCGCGCACCTGTCTTGAAACCGGGCGCGCCCGTCTGGCACCGGGCGCGGAAGGCGCATACGAGGCGCTGTTCGCGCAAGGCCTTAGCCGCTGGCTCGACGGCCTGCCGCGCGGCGCCATCCATGCCATGGAGCGGGTGATCGACGACCATCCCCGGGACGCGCTGGCGATCAAGCTCTCGCACGGCATCCGTTTCATGCTCGGCGATGTCGGCGGCATGCGCCGGTCATTGTCGCGGGTCGTGTCGATCTTCGGCGATGATGTTTCCCATGCCGGCTATGTGCGCGGCTGCTATGCCTTCGCACTCGAGGAAACCGGAGCCTATGCCGAGGCGGAGGCCATGGGCCAGCGCGCGGTGATGCTGGCGCCGCGCGATGCCTGGGGCCGCCATGCCGTGGCGCATGTGATGGAAATGACCGGCCGCGCCGAGGATGGGATCGCCTGGCTCGGAAGCCAGAAGGCAACGTGGGCGCATTGCGGCAATTTTTCGTACCACATGTTCTGGCACCTGGCCCTTTTCCAGCTCGAACTCGGACGTATTTCAGAGACGCTGGCGCTCTATGACCAAGCCGTGCGCGCCGAAAAGACGGATGATTACCGCGACATCGCCAACGCCGCCTCTCTGCTGGAACGACTGACGCTAGCTGGGGTCGATGTGGGCGAACGATGGCAGGAACTGGCCGATATCGCCGCGCGCCGCACTGACGACCGGCGCCTGGTATTCGCGGATCTGCATTATCTACTGGCGCTTCTGGGCGCGCGGCGTCTTGCCGACGTGGAAAAGCTGGTGCTCAACTTGATGTCGAGCGGCAATGGCAGCCATGACGCGCAGGTCGCGACCGAGATCGGCACGCCGCTGGCCGCGGCCATTCTCGCCTTCCAGTCGGGCCGCTACCGCGAGGTGGTGAGCCTGATGCAGCCGCTGCGCCGGCGCATCCGCATCATCGGTGGAAGTGCCGCTCAGCGCGATGTCTTCGAGCAGATTTATCTTGAAGCGCTTGTGCGCTCGGGCGATCGCAAGGCCGCGACCGAGGCGCTTTCCCTGCGGCTGGAGCAGCGCGGCGGCAGAAATTCCTTCGCCGCGCAGCGTTTGGCTGCCCTGACGGGCGATCGTTCGGGCGAAAGCCTGACCGCTGGCTTGCTGGCGATCACGCCGACAGCCATCGCCCACTGAGGTGGGCAGCCAGCGGCGCCTTGGATTTAGCCATTGTGCGACGCCGCAAACCCTTGCACGAACGTGTGCCAGGGGCTAATCCGGCGATTGAACGATCAGGAGTCGGTCCGCATAGGTTCCTTCACTGGGCGGACGCATATGCAGCCACAGGTGACGGATGCCCGAATTCCTTGCCGCCTATCTCCCGCTCGCGATTTTCATCGGCCTGTGTCTCGTCATCGGCCTGATCCTGCTGATCGCGCCGTTCATCGTCGCCTATAAGAGCCCGGATGCCGAGAAACTGTCGGCCTATGAGTGCGGCTTCAACGCATTCGACGACGCCCGCATGAAATTCGATGTGCGCTTCTACCTTGTTGCCATTTTGTTCATTATATTCGATCTCGAAGTCGCGTTCCTGTTTCCGTGGGCGGTGACCTTCGGCGAACTGGGCTGGTTCGGCTTCTGGTCGATGATGATTTTCCTCGGCGTGCTGACCGTCGGCTTCGTCTATGAGTGGCGCAAGGGCGCCCTCGAGTGGGATTGAGGACTGTTCCATGGCGATAACTGCACTCGATCGCGGAAACCCGCTGGCGGCGCCAGCCCCCAAGGGCCTTCTCGGCCCGGATGGCGCCCCCATCGGCCAGAGCGACCCTTTTTTCGTCGGCATGAACAACGAGCTGGCCGACAAGGGCTTTCTCGTTACCGCATCCGACGACCTGATCAACTGGGCCCGTACCGGCTCGCTCATGTGGATGACGTTCGGGCTTGCCTGCTGCGCCGTCGAGATGATGCACATGTCGATGCCGCGCTACGATGCCGAACGTTTCGGTTTCGCACCCCGCGCCAGTCCGCGCCAGTCCGACGTGATGATCGTCGCCGGCACGCTGACCAACAAGATGGCCCCCGCCTTGCGCAAGGTCTACGACCAGATGCCGGAGCCGCGCTATGTTATCTCCATGGGCTCCTGCGCCAATGGCGGCGGCTACTATCATTACAGCTACGCCGTCGTGCGCGGATGCGACCGCATCGTGCCGATCGATATCTACGTTCCCGGCTGCCCGCCGACGGCGGAGGCGCTGCTTTATGGGGTGCTTCTGCTGCAAAAGAAGATCCGCCGCACCGGCACGATCGAGCGGTGACGGCATGAGCGATTGTCCTGTCATTCCGGGGCTGAGCGAAGCGAAGAGCCCGGAACCCATCAACACCGGGTTCCGCTGGTTTGTCACAGGTGGTTATGGGTTCCGGGTTCTGCTGCGCGGCCCCGGAATGACAAGAGGATAGCAAGCATGAGCGAAATGCTCACATCTCTCGGCGAGCATATCGTCGCGTCGTTACCCGGTAGGGCGACGGCGTTCGAGGTCGGCTGCGGCGATCTCACCGTGCATGCCGAGGCGGCGGATATGGTCGCGGTGCTTGCTTTCCTGCGCGATGACGAACGCTGCCGGTTCTACAGCTTCATCGATCTCTGCGGTGCCGATTATCCCGAACGCGAGAAGCGTTTCGATGTTGTCTATCATTTGCTGAGCCCAAGCCTCAACCAGCGCATCCGCGTGAAGACGCAGGCGGACGAAACGATGCTCGTGCCTTCGGTCATCCCGGTCTTTCCGGCGGCCGACTGGTTCGAGCGCGAGGCTTATGACCTCTACGGCATCCTGTTTTCCGGCCACCCGGACCTTCGCCGCATCCTTACCGATTACGGCTTCGATGGACATCCCTTGCGCAAGGACTTCCCGCTGACCGGCTTTGTCGAGGTGCGCTATGACGACGATCAGAAGCGCGTCGTCTACGAGCCCGTGAAGCTCAACCAGGAATTCCGAAATTTCGATTTCCTGAGCCCGTGGGAGGGCACGGATTACGTGCTTCCTGGCGACGAGAAGGCGAAAGTCTGAGTCATGACCGAACACAACATCCGCAATTTCTCGATCAATTTCGGCCCCCAGCATCCGGCGGCGCACGGTGTGCTGCGCCTCGTGCTCGAACTCGACGGCGAAATTGTCGAGCGGGTCGATCCGCATATCGGCCTGCTGCATCGCGGCACCGAGAAGCTGATCGAGGCCAAGACCTATCTTCAGGCGCTGCCTTATTTCGACAGGCTCGATTACGTCGCGCCGATGAACCAGGAGCATGCCTATTGCCTGGCGGTCGAGCGGCTCGTGGGCATCGAGGTTCCGCGCCGGGCGCAGCTCATTCGCGTGCTTTATTCCGAGATCGGCCGCATCAAGTCGCACCTGCTCAACGTGACGACTCAAGCCATGGATGTTGGCGCGCTGACGCCGCCGCTCTGGGGCTTCGAGGAGCGCGAGAAGCTGATGGTGTTCTATGAGCGAGCCTCGGGCTCGCGCATGCATGCGGCCTATTTCCGCCCCGGCGGCGTCCATCAGGATCTTCCCCAAAAGCTGATCGCCGATATCGAGGCCTGGTGCGATCCGTTCCTGAAGGTGTGTGACGATCTCGAAAGCCTGCTCACTGGCAACCGCATTTTCAAGCAGCGCAACGTCGATATCGGCGTGGTCGATCTCGATACGTGTTGGAAATGGGGCTTTTCGGGCGTGATGGTGCGCGGCTCCGGCGCGCCGTGGGATTTGCGCAAATCGCAGCCCTACGAGTGCTACGAGGAAATGGAATTCGATATTCCCATCGGCAAGAACGGCGACAATTACGACCGTTACTGCATCCGCATGGAGGAAATGCGCCAGTCCGTTCGCATCATGAAGCAATGCTGCGCGCTGCTGATGTCGACAAGCGGGGCTGGGCCCGTCGCCTCGACCGACGGCAAGGTCGTCGCACCTAAACGCGGCCAGATGAAGCGCTCGATGGAATCGCTGATCCATCACTTCAAGCTCTATACCGAGGGCTTCAAGGTGCCGGCCGGCGAGGTCTATGCCGCCATCGAGGCGCCCAAGGGCGAATTCGGCGTCTATCTCGTCGCCGACGGCACCAACAAGCCCTATCGCTGCAAGGTCCGCGCTCCCGGCTTCGCCCATCTCCAGGCCATGGATTTCATGTGCCGCAAGCACATGCTCGCCGATGTCAGCGCCATCCTTGGCTCGCTCGACATCGTGTTCGGGGAGGTGGACCGGTGACGATCAATATTGATTGGAAAAGATTA
>JAESGE010000189.1_pt1 | contig 32741 bp, 36 predicted proteins | sample 9269601 | NCBI WGS metagenome assembly JAESGE01 (sample SAMN14515569, study PRJNA621662) | algae metagenome | isolation source: Tolypothrix brevis GSE-NOS-MK-07-07A and co-occurring heterotrophs from wet... | place: USA: Grand Staircase Escalante National Monument, Utah | collected 2006-04-16
ATCATGATTGTTTCCATAATCGCACAAATGACCGAAGGCGGCGCGGGAGCCGCCGACAAGAACGGTCCAGGAAACGCACATGGACCATTTCGGCGATCTCGATATCTTCGCCCGCGTCGTCACGGCCAAGAGCATGTCGGCGGCGGCGCGGGAGGTGAACCTCTCTCCCGCCGTCATCTCGAAGCGCATCCGCCGGCTGGAGGAGCGGCTGGGCGTCAGGCTGCTCCAGCGGACCACGCGGCAATTGTCGCTGACGGAAGCCGGCCAAGGGTTCTACGAGCGGGTGATCTCGATCCTCGCCAGCGTCGAGGACGCGGAGGCCTGGGTGTCGAGCGGGGCGGCGGGCGCGCGCGGCACGCTCAGGGTTTCCGCGCCGACCTCCTTCGGGCGGATGCATATCGCGCCGCATCTCAAGCGCTTCCTCGATCGCAACGCCATGGTCACCGTCGATCTGGTGCTGACCGATTCCTTCGTCGATATCGTCGGCGATTCCTTCGATCTCGCGGTCAGGATCGCGGATCTCCAGGATTCGAGCCTCGTCGCCAAAAGGCTCGCGCCGAACCACCGGGTGCTCTGCGCGGCGCCGGCCTATCTGCGCGAGCGCGGCACGCCGTCGACGCCGGACGATCTCGTGCGGCATGTGCTGATGGCCCATAACACCGACCAGTGGCGGCTGGAGGGGCCAGCGCATGACGGGCAGGCCGGCGTCGCCACGGTGCGGGTCGCGGGGCCGCTGCGGACCAATTCGAGCGAGGTGGTCCGCGAGGCGCTGCTGGCCGGCGTCGGCATCGCTCTCCGCTCCACCTGGGACGTGGGGCCGGAACTCAAATCGGGCCAACTCGTCCGGGTGCTGCCGCTGTATTCGGGCGGACGGCGCGTCGCGATTCATGCGGTCTATCCCTCCCGCCGCCACATGGAGCAGAAAGTCCGCAGCTTCGTCGACTACCTCGCCGATCTCTACGGCGCGACGCCCTACTGGGACGAGGGGCTGGTGTTGTGATGATCGGTCAGGTGAGCCAATGATTCAGGTCACGCATGCCGTGAACGATGGCGATGACGGTTACGCCGTCGGACTGCGGTTCATAGATGGCGATGTATCGCCCTTCGACGAGAATACGGGCTGTCGGACTCAACGCGGAACGCAATGAACCCATCAGGGGGTTTTCCGCCGCAAGAGACACCCTGTCCATGATGCGGCGAAAGAGTTCGTCGGCAGCGATCTCGTTTTCGACTGCGATGGCCGCCCAGATGCCATAAAGGTCAGCCTCCGCTTTCGGCGTCAGCCTGACTTTAGCCATGCGTCGCAAGCCGGACCTTGAACGATGCGAGAAGAGCGTCTGCCTCGACATCCTGTGCCGGGCCACTCGACATTCCGTCCGCATAGGCCCGCTTGAGCTTGGCGAGTTCGAGGGCGCGGATTTCCTCGCGCTGCTCCCACAGACGCAGGGCATCGCGCAGGACCTCACTGTTGGAAGCGTAATCGCCGGTTTCGACAGCCTGCTGAATGCGGGTTGCCTGTTGCGGCGAAAGTGAAATGGTCATGGTGCGCATACAAAACTCCTCGCCTCTCAAACGGGGCAAAGTTTAACAAAAACTAACAAGAATTCATACCGGCGGCTTTCACCCCTCCGTGCCGCGCCTGATCCGGCGCACGGCCCACCAGATGGCGGCGACGGCGAAGGGGACAAAGATGGCGGTGGCGACGCCAGGGTCGACTTTCGAGAATCCGGCATCCTTCGCGCCTTTCGCGAGATAGCCGAACAGGCTGACGACGTAATAGCCGATGGCCGCCACCGAGAGGCCTTCCACCGTCTGCTGGAGGCGCAGTTGCAGCCGCGTGCGCTCGTTCATGGCGCTGAGCACATCGCGGTTCTGCTGCTCCACGGCGACATTGACGCGGGTGCGCAGCAGGTTGGCGGCGCGGGTGAGCTTTCGCGACAGATCGGCCTGGCGATCCTGGAGCATCTGGCAGGTGCGCATGGCCGGGGCCATCCGGCGGGCGAGGAAGGCGGCGATGGTCGGCCAGCCCTCGACCGGCATTTCCCCGATGGCGGCGAGGCGCTGCTGCACGATGCCGTCATAGGCGCGGCTTGCCCCGAAGCGATAGCTCGCCGAGGTCGTATCCGCCTCCAGGCTGGCGGCGAGCGTGGTCAGTTCATCGAGCAGGGCGTGCTCGGTGACGAGATCATCGGCCGAGGGCATGGCGCCGGCGATGCGGACCAGCGAATCCTCGATCGTCTTGATGACAGGCGACAGGCGGTGGGCTTCGGGCAGGCCGAGCAGGGCCAGGGTGCGGTAGGTCTCGATTTCCAGCAGGCGCTGCACCAATGCGCCGGCGCGCGGCGGAGTCAGGCCGCGGTCGCTGACCATGATCCGCACGAAACCGTCGGCACCGGCCCGGAAGTCCGTCGCGACAAGTGCCGCGCCGCCATCGACGATCGAGGTCGCGAGGCTTGCTTCCTCGAACAGGCGCTCGGGTGCCGGCGCCGTGGCGTCGTCGAGGATATGGAGATCGACCGAGACCAGATGCAGGCCGGGCTGCGGCAGGCCGGACATCACTCCCGCCAACGCGCCCGCCGCCGGGGCGAACGCCTGCTCGCCGCCCTGGCCGCTCGTGAAGGTCCAGCTATAGGTGGTGAATTCGCTGTGCTGTTCCCAGCGGAGCACGACATCGCCGAGTGCGACGCGGTGGTGCTTTGCGCCTTCGGCCGGACCCGGCGCGCCACGCTCGGAACAGAACCTGGCCAGCGCCGCCCGCGCTTCTATCCCTTGCGCGCCATCGGTCATGAAAGCGAAATGCAGAAGACGCGACGGCGTCGTCGCGGCCGCGAAGGGCCGGGCGTGCATCTCGGCGAGAATGGCGCCGCGCAAGGGGTGGGGCGTGAAGGTAGGCGCGCCGTGGTGCCTGTCCGTGTCGGCACCCTTGGCCTTGCCAGAACCCATGTTTGCCGCGCCGTCATGGCCTGTCATGCGCCTGTCCCCCCTGCCGCGTCGATGCCGGCCCCTTTTCGGTGATAGCCGGACGCGGAACCGGCGTCACGCGGCATGACGGCGCATCGCCATCATGCGGCTGCGACACGGGCCGACAACTCGTCCGCATTGACCGGCGCTTTGTCCTGCGTCTACGTGAGATCCTGGTTGCCGCGTGAAGAAGGACGCCGTGAATGCAGGATGATTCAGGGTTGCAGGATGTTTCGCAAACGCAAGACGCGTCCGGGTCTCCCGAGGCTTCGAAGCGCAAGCCCCGCGTCGGCCTGTTCGTCACCTGCCTCGTCGACCTGATGCGCCCCTCCGTGGGCTTTGCCGCTGCCCGGCTGTTGCAGCAAGCGGGCTGCGAGGTGCATGTGCCGAGCCAGACCTGCTGCGGCCAGCCGGCCTACAATTCCGGCGACCGTAACAGCGCTCGGGCTCTCGCCGAGCAGGTGATCGAGGCGTTCGCGGGGTTCGACCATGTGGTCGCGCCATCCGGCTCCTGCGCCGGCATGATCGCCAAGCATTATCCCGAATTGTTCGCCGGCGATGCCGGCTGGCTGCGCCGCGCCGACGATCTCGCGCGCCGCACGCATGAACTCGTGTCGTTCCTCGTCGATGTGATGGGCATGACCCATGTCGATGCCAGTTTTGAGGGCCGCGTCACCTATCATGACAGTTGCTCGGGCTTGCGCGAACTCAAGGTGAAGGCCCAGCCGCGCCTGCTGCTCCAGACGGTTTCCGGCCTGTCGCTGGTGGAAATGGCTGAAAACGACGTCTGCTGCGGCTTTGGCGGGACGTTCGCGGTGAAATACAGCGATCTGTCCAACGCCATCGTCGCCAAGAAGACCGAGAACATCGAGCGCACGGCCGTGAATACCCTGCTGGCCGGCGATCTCGGCTGCCTGATGAACATGGCCGGCAAGCTCGCGCGCGACGGCAGCACCGTGGAAGTGCGCCACGTCGCCGAGGTGCTGGCCGGCATGACGACCGAGGTGCCGCCGATCGGAGTATCCGGCGGCAAGCGGTGACGCGGATCGGTAAACTTTGGGCCCAAGCCCTATCGCGGCGCGGCGCAATGCCCTTTCGGGATTTCGAACGGCTGCTAAAGGCCTTCGGATTTGTCTGCGCGCGGGTTTCCGGCAGTCACCATATCTATATCCATCCCGACACCGACCGACCGCTTTCTGTTCAACCGCGAGGGGACGAAGCGAAGGCGTATCAGGTGAAGCAATTTATTGATATGATCGAGCGTTACGGACTCAAGTTGGGGGATTGATCATGGCGCACCGCTATCACGTCAATCTGTTCTGGTCGGACGACGACGGCGCCTGGGTCGCCGATGTGCCGGACCTGAAGTCCTGCTCGGCGTTGGGCGAAACACCGGCTGAAGCGCTTGCCGAAATCGAAATCGCGATCGAGGCCTGGATCGGTGTCGCTCGCGAGCATCGAATGGCTGTTCCCGAGCCACGCTACCGCCCAGCGATCTACGCCGCGGAATAATCGACGTCACGAAAGTACGATCAAGCACATGACCGCCCATCCAACCTCGCCGCAATTCAAGGACAATGCCGTCAGGGCGCTGAAGGACCCGCAGCTTCAGCGGGCGCTCGCCAATGTCCGCGTCGGCTTCATCGACAAGCGACAGGCGGCGGTGGACCGGCTGCCGGAATTCGAGGACCTGCGCGAGAGCGCGCGGGCGATCAAGAATCACACGCTCGCCCATCTCGATCTCTATCTGGAGCGCTACGAGGACAAGGTCACGAAGGCCGGCGGGCATGTGCATTTCGCCCGCGATGCGGCAGAGGCGCGCGACATCATCCTGAACCTCTGCCGCGAGGCGGGCGCCCGCACCGTGACCAAGGGCAAGTCGATGATCTCCGAGGAGATCGCGATCAACGCCCATCTGGAAGCCAACGGCATCGTGCCGGTCGAGACCGATCTCGGCGAATACATCATCCAGCTGCGCGGCGAGATGCCGAGCCACATCATCGCGCCGGCGGTGCATCTGAATGCCACGCAGGTGGAGGCCGATTTCCGCCGGGTGCATACGCATCTGGAAAAAGACCGCGACCTGACGCAGCCCGTGCAGCTTCTGACCGAGGCCCGCGCGGTGCTGCGCGAGAAGTTCCTCGCCGCCGATGTCGGCATCACCGGCGCGAATTTCCTCGTGGCGGAAACCGGCACCTCGATCATCGTCACCAACGAGGGCAATGGCGACCTAACCCAGACCCTGCCGAAGATGCATATCGTCATCGCCAGCCTGGAAAAACTCGTGCCGACGCTGGAGGATGCGAGCCAGATCCTGCGCGTGCTCGCGCGCTCCGCGACGGGGCAGGACATGAGCGTCTACACGACACTGTCCACCGGGCCGCGCCGTCCCGGCGATGTCGACGGGCCGCAGGCCTATCACGTGGTGCTGCTGGATAATGGCCGCTCGTCGATGCTCGGCACGGAGTTCGAGGACATGCTGCGCTGCATCCGCTGTGGCGCCTGCATGAACCACTGCCCGGTCTATCACGCCGTCGGCGGCCACGCCTATGGCTGGGTCTATCCCGGCCCCATGGGCGCGGTGCTGACGCCTTCGCTGATTGGCGTCGAGACCGGCGGGCATCTGCCGAATGCCTCCACCTTCTGCGGGCGCTGCGAGAGCGTCTGCCCCATGAAGATCCCGCTGCCGAAGATGATGCGGCACTGGCGCGAGCGCGAATTCGAGCGCAACCTTTCGCCCGCCACCGTGCGCGGCGGCCTCATGCTCTGGGGTTTCTTCGCCCGCCGGCCGAAGCTCTACCGGCTCGCCACAAGCGCCGCAATGAAGGCCATGGCACTGGCCGGCCGCACGAAAGGCCGCTTCACCTGGCTGCCCCTCGCGGGTGGCTGGACGAAGTACCGCGATTTCCCCGTGCCGGAGGGGGAGACGTTCCAGGCGAAGTGGAAAAGGGAGGGACGGGCGTGATGGCCAATATCTCGTTAGGTTTCTAAAGTATGAAGTGATAAAAACTAAAAAAGGCATCCCAAGGGATGCCTTTTAATTGGGAAGTCAGGGATTCGTCCACCCGAAAGCGACTGCCAATCTGGTCCCGACTTTTCAAGTCTTAGAATATGCCTTCTGCGAGGAATGTCAATGAATTTAAGCGATGACGACGTAGCCACTTTGACCGTCCTACTCGCTCCCGAACGACTGGCAAGCCTCAAGCAACTAACGGGCTCCGCGCGCTTAGCAATCGAACTTCATCAGGAAACATTACGCCTAGGTTCGGCTTTAATGAACGTAACGGCAACCATAGAAATTGCTTTAAGAAATGCTCTTTGCGAAAATTTAAGCAGCCATTTTGGAACGCCGCATTGGTTCTTGCAGCCTCCACCTCCCTTCCGATGGAAGGAGTCTGAAAGAAACCGTATCCCCAAAGCCCTTGATGATGCTCGGCGGGCTGCATACTCGAACCTTACCCAATCCGAAAAAGCCGCCCTTGATGTGCTCGCATATCCGAATGGCCGACCACCCAATGTTTCACATTTACAGCGGGCTAAGGCGCGACGACAAAAAATCACCGTCTCGGAAGGAAAAATTATAGCGGAAATGACGCTTCATTTTTGGAAAAAATTGTATGGCCCTGAATATGAGCAAGATTTATGGCGTCCATCTTTGAAGCGAACATTTCCTAATAAACGGATCAAACGTGCTGATGTTGCTGTGCATCTTGAAAACATTTATCAATCTCGCAATCGCCTTGCGCACCACGAGCCTGTGCTTCGCAAACGCTTCACTGATACAGTGGAATCAATACGCTTCATTGCGTCGCATCTTAACTCTATGCATCCGACTGACGAAACCGCTTTAGCCCGCTTGATAGCAAACGATCTAAAACTTGTGACAGAAAGAGGGCAAAGTCTGCATGAAAGATTAGATTCGTTTCGAGTGATGCCATGATTCTATATCAGCGAAACGCCCGAAATTCGGGTGGCGTTGTTGCTTGGCATTTTGAACCGTGAGCCCTTCGGCACGATAGCTGATAAGGTGATGCTACTTTATCTCTGACTGGAGATATATGAAACGCACTTGCAAAAATCGATCGATCTTGAAGGCCACCTATGACATCCGCCCGCGCCGACATCCTCGCCACCATCCGCCGCTCGCTGGCCGTCACCGGGCAGGAGGGGCCGCGCCATGCGGCGGTCGACGAGCGGCTTGAACGGGCGCCACGGGGGATCATTCCGACGCGGGGGCAGGTGAGCGGCGCGGCGCGGCTTGATCTGTTCAAGGCGCAGGCGCTCGGTGTGCAGGCGACCATCGACGTGGTGGCCTCCGGCGCGGAGGTGCCGCGTGCGGTCGCGGACTATTTGCGCTCGCATAATCTGCCGGCGACCTTGCGGATGGGCGTCGATCCGCGTCTTGGCGCGATGCCGTGGGCCGAGACGGCGCTGGAGGTGGCATCGGGGCCGAGCGACGGGCGCGATCTCAACGGCATGTCCCATGCCTTCTCCGCCATCGCCGAGACGGGCACGCTCGCGTTGATCTCGGGCGCGGACAACCCGACGACGCTGAATTTCCTGCCCGACAACCATATCGTCGTCGTCAATGCCCGCGATCTCGTCGGCGACATGGAAGAGATGTGGACGCGGCTGCGGTTCGCGCAAGGCAAGGGCGAGATGCCGCGCACGGTGAATTTCATTACCGGTCCCTCGCGCTCGGGCGACATCGAGCAGACGATCCTGCTCGGCGCCCATGGCCCGCGCGCACTGCATATCGTGGTGGTGGAAGGCTAGGGTTTGTCCGGAAATGACCACGAACCTTCATCCTGAGGAGCCATTTCATCGAAATGGCGTCTCGAAGGATGGCCATGGAGCGATCCTCGCGGCCATCCTTCGAGACGCCGCTACGCGGCTCCTCAGGATGAGGATTTGAGGCTTTCAGCCTTCAGTTCCGCTTTCAGTTTACCTGACCGACCATCGTGCCCGCGCCCGCCCGTAATCTCGCCGTGACCTCGATCTCGACCTTCATCTCGGGTTTGAGCAAGCCTGCGACCACGTAGATGCTCGCCGCGGGGCGAATCTCGGTGAAGACCTCGCCGCAGACCGCCAGAACGGATTCGGCAAAAGCCCGGTCGGTGATGAAATACTGCGCCCGCACCACGTCGTTGAGCGTCGCTCCCGCGCGGCCCAGCGTTTCGGCGATGGTGCGGAAGATCGCCCGTGTCTGCTCCGCGACGTCGTCGGGCCTCGTCATGGTGGCGTAGTCGTAGCCGGTGGTGCCGGACACATAGACCATGCCGCCATCGACGACGGCGCGCGAATACCCGTAAGCCTGCTCGAAGGGCGAGCCGGTGGACAGCAGTTTACGCATCAGACGCGGCCGCTTTTGAGCGCCTGAAGCACCTTGCCCCCCGGCCGGCCCGAGCGCGGCAGGCCGAGTTTCCCCTCGATCTCGGAGATCGCCGCCCGCGTCAGCGCGCCAACCGCGCCATCCGGCTCGCCGACATCGTAGCCGCGCGCCGTCAGCAGGCGCTGGAGTTCGCGGCGCTGCTCGCGCGACAGCGGCGGATCGTCGGTCGGCCACGCCGTCTGGATGCCCGGACGGCCGCGCAGCCTGTCCGACAGGATCGAGATCGCCAGTGCGTAGGAATCGGCGCCGTTGTAGGAATAGGCGGCATCATAATTCTTGAACACCAGCCAGCCGGGACCGTTGGGGCCCGCGGGGAGCACGAGGCCGGCATTGCCGCTGCCCGTCAGCGCCGAGCCGTCGGCCCGCGTGATGCCGCGCGCCGCCCAGGCCGAGACCGGCTGCTTCGGGTTGCGGCCCGTCGGCCCGCCGTAGCCTTGCGGCACGCGCACCTCGTAGCCCCAGGGCGCGCCGGTCTGCCAGCCGGCCTTGGCCATGAAATTGGCCGTGGAATGCAGGGCATCGGGAATGGAATCCACCAGATCACGGCGCCCGTCGCCGTCGCCGTCGACCGCGAGACGCAGATAGGTGGAGGGGATGAACTGGGTGTGGCCGAAAGCGCCGGCCCAGGAGCCCATGAGCTTGGCAGGCGCCAGATCACCGCGCTCGATGATCTTCATCGTGGCGATCAACTCGCCCTTGAAGAAATCGCGGCGGCGCGAACCGAGGCAGGCGGCGGTGGAGAGCGCCTGCGGCAGCGACCACTTGCCGATCACCTTGCCGAAGTTGGACTCGACGCCCCAGACCGCGACAATCGTATGCCGGTCGACGCCAAAGCGGCTTTCGGCGGCGGCCAGGGTGGAGGCATGGCGGCTGAGCATGGCGCGGCCGTCCGCGATGCGCTCGTCATCGACCAGCGCCCCGAGGTAATCCCAGATCGGCGTCTTGAATTCCGGCTGGTTGTTCATCGCCTCGATCACCTTGGGATCGGGCGTAACGCCGGCCATGGTACGGTCGAAGGTCGAGCCCGAAACCCCGCTCGCCACCGCCGAAGCCCGCAGGCCCGCGACGCATTCGGCGAACTGGGCATGGGCGGGGGTGGCAGACGCCAGAGCGGTGGAGACGAGCGAGGCAACAAAAAGCAGATGCGAGGCGGATGGCATGGCGCGCTCCGGCGTGACGAAATCGGATTACACGACTGGACGCGGGCTACGGTTAAGAAAAGATTGCGGCGAGAACACATTCACCTTGAGAATGGTGGTGTCGGCACCACCGATGGCTTCCCGATTTCAGGAAAAAGACATCGCGAACATGTCGCTCAGGCCCATTCTCTCTGGCTGAGCTTCGCCTCGAACGCGTCGATGGACGCGGCTTTCTCCAGCGTCAGGCCGATGTCGTCGAGGCCGTTGAGCAGGCAGTGCTTGCGGTGGGCGTCGACCTCGAAGCGGATCGTGCCGCCATCCGGGCCGCGGATTTCCTGATTGGGCAGATCGATGGTGAGCGTGGCGTTGGAGCCCCGGTCGGCGTCCTCAAGCAGCAGGTCGAGTTCGGCCTGGCTGACCTTGATCGGCAGGATGCCGTTCTTGAAGCAGTTGTTGTAGAAGATGTCGGCGAAGCTCGTCGAGATGATGCAGCGTATGCCGAAATCGAGCAGGGCCCAGGGCGCGTGCTCGCGGCTGGAGCCGCAGCCGAAATTGGCGCCGGTCACCAGCACCTGCGCCTTGCGATAGGCCGGCTGGTTCAGGACGAAATCCGGGTTCTCGCTGCCGTCCTCGTTATAGCGCATTTCCGAAAACAGCGCGGTGCCGAGGCCGGTGCGCAGTATCGTCTTCAGATACTGCTTGGGGATGATCATGTCGGTGTCGACGTTGACCACGCGCATCGGCGCGGCGACGCCCTCGAGCACAGTGAATGGCTGCATGATAATGGCCTCGCCCGGTTGCGATTTGCGCGCAGGCGTATTGAAACAAAAAGGCCAGCAGCGCAATCGCAATGTCTCAGCCGGCCTATCAAACCTTGCCGGCCCTGTGATGCCTCCGGCTAAAGGAGGCATCACAATCGGTAGGCCTTGTATCAGTTGGGGCTGCGGCTATCCTGCATGCTTCCCCTACGCTCGACATTCTCATTGTTGGATTTGATGCCGCCCGTTGTCTGCGGCGCTGATCCTTGCGGAGCAAGGCCACGGGTTGGATCGGCCGGGCTCGTGGCCGGATTTTCCTGGCCGCCGCTGCGGGCGGAGCGACCGACCTGCTCGCCTTGGTTGACAGTACCGGTGGTGGGCGGAATCCCCTGGCGCTGATTGGGGTTGGTGGCCGGGTTTTCCTGGCCGCCAGTGCGGGACTGGCCGGGAGCGGCAGCCTGGCCAACGCTGAAGCGGCCGTCATCCGGGCGATTAGAGCTGGCGGGAGCAGCCTGGGCTGTAGTCAGGCCGAATACGAGAAATCCGGCCGTGGCGGTCAGCAGGCGGGGAAAAGCGTTTTTCATGACGATAAAACCTTTGCTGGAATCGCCGGTGCGCGCTTAACGCCCCGACATTGGACAAGGTTAACGGCTGGGATCGGCGGTGGTTCCCTGTTCGGTTTGGAGGGAATGTCGCGGGATTGGCCGGATTCGCGTGGCAAAATCGCCTGAATGCCTTGCGGAAACCTAATCAGTCGCGGCTTCGATCGCGTCGATATCGTCGTCCGACAAGCCGAAATGATGGCCGATCTCGTGGATCAGCACGTGAGAGACGAGGTGGCCCAGCGTCTCGTCATGCTCGGCCCAGTAATCGAGCAGGGGTCGGCGGTAGAGATGGATGGTGTTGGGTAACTGGCCGGTTTCGGCCATGGCGCTGGCCTGCGCCATGCCGATGCCGGTGAACAGGCCGAGCAGGTCGAACGCGCTTTCGCACTCCATCTCGCGCAGGACGTCGTCGCTGGGGAAATCCTCGATCCGGAAGACCACGGCGCCGCACATGTCCCGGAAGACCTCCGGAAGCGACGCGAACGCCACCTCCGCCAGCCGCTCGATATCTGCGAGGCTTGGCGCCTTGAAATCGGCGAGCGGGCCTGCGTCGCCTTTCAATGTCTCACCAGAAGCCAAGCTGGCGGCCAAGCATGACGGCGAGGACAATCACCGCGAGGAGCGACAGGGAACGGCCGATGCGCCGGCCCCAGACCTCGACCTTGTCGTCGGGGTCGGCGTCCCTCCCGCCGAAATGATCGCTGGCGCGGGCCATGGACGAGGTCAGCACGTTCTCCTGCTCGCGCTTGACGCGCTCCAGGATGCGGGCGGATTCGCGCGCGCGCTCTTCGTCGGCGGGGCTGGGCATGACGATCGTCCTGCTGCTGTCAAGTGCCGAACCTAGCGGGGTTTGATCGGCGAGGAAATACGCTTGGCGCATGGTCTCTGTCATTCCGGGGCGGCGCAAGCCGAGCCCGGAAGCCATAAATACCGCACGGGCCGGATAGGGCCGGCTTTCGCCGTCATTGCGAGCGCAAGCGAAGCAATCCAGCCTTGGTGCGCTGGTTCGGGATTGCTTCGCTTGCGCTCGCAATGATGGGGGTGGATTTGAAAAATGGTGTTTATGGGTTCCGGGTTCATCGCGGTGCGATGCCCCGGAATGACAGCGATCCCAACCGGAATTTCACCCCAACGTCCTCACATCAACAAAACGCCCCGTCACCGCCGCCGCCGCTGCCATCTGCGGCGAGACGAGGTGGGTGCGGCCCTTGAAGCCCTGGCGGCCCTCGAAGTTGCGGTTCGAGGTGGAGGCGGCGCGTTGCCCTGGCTTGAGCTGGTCGGGGTTCATGCCGAGGCACATGGAGCAGCCGGGCTCGCGCCATTCGAAGCCGGCGGCGATGAAGATCCTGTCGAGACCCTCGGCCTCGGCCTGCGCCTTCACGAGGCCGGAACCGGGCACGATCATGCCCGACGTCAGGCTCGAATGCAGGGTCTTGCCCTCGATGATCTGGGCGGCGGCGCGCAGATCCTCGATCCGGCCGTTGGTGCAGGAGCCGATCCAGATCACGTCGAGCGGAATGTCGGTGATCTTCGTGCCGGGCGTCAGGCCCATGTAATCGAGAGCCCGCCATTTCGAGGCGCGCTTGGTGTCCTCGGCGATGTCGTCGGGGTTCGGTACGATGCCGGTGACGGAGACGACATCCTCGGGACTGGTGCCCCAGGTGACGATGGGAGGCAGATTGGCGGCATCGAGCTTCACGATGCGGTCGAAATGCGCGCCTTCGTCGGTGTGGAGCGTGCGCCAGTACGCGACGGCCGCGTCCCAGGCCGCGCCCTTCGGCGCCATCGGCCTCCCCTCCAGATAGGCGAAGGTCTTGTCGTCGGGGGCGATCAGGCCGGCGCGCGCGCCGCCCTCAATCGACATGTTGCAGACCGTCATGCGGCCTTCCATCGACAGGGCGCGGATGGCGGAGCCGGCATATTCGATGACCGAGCCGGTGCCGCCGGCGGTGCCGATCTCGCCGATGATGGCGAGGATGATGTCCTTGGCCGTGACGCCGTCGGGCAGGTCGCCGGATACATCGACCAGCATGTTGCGGGCCTTGGACTGGATCAGCGTCTGGGTCGCGAGCACATGCTCGACCTCCGAGGTGCCGATGCCGTGGGCCAGCGCCCCGAAGGCGCCATGGGTCGAGGTGTGGCTGTCGCCGCAGACAATGGTGGTGCCGGGCAGGGTGAAACCCTGTTCGGGGCCGACCACGTGGACGATGCCCTGGCGGCGGTCCAGTTCGTTGAAATATTGCACGCCGAATTCGGCGGCGTTGATCGCGAGCTGCTCCACCTGGATGCGGCTCTCCTCCTCCTCGATGCCCTTCGAGCGGTCGGTCGTCGGCACGTTGTGATCGACGACGGCAAGGGTCTTCGTCGGCGCGCGGACGGTGCGGCCAGTGAGGCGCAGGCCCTCGAATGCCTGGGGGCTCGTGACCTCATGGACAAGGTGACGGTCGATATAGAGCAGGCAGGTCCCGTCCGGCTGATCGTCGACGAGATGATCGTCCCAGATCTTGTCGTAGAGCGTGCGCGGCGTCTCGGTTCTGGCCATCTTGGTTGTCCCGTGGTCTCGTTGGGGGGTTCTTAGCCGGTTGGGCAGGGGAGTGGAAGACGGCATTCGTCATATTGGCGCCGCGTGCTATGCGCAGGATCGGCCGCCAGCCAGGATGTGCGTCGAAGAGGTGCGTCAATGACCAGCCATAAGCCAGCCACCGAGGAGGCGCCCCAGCGGGCGATCGAGATCATCCCCGTCGATGCGCCGCTGCGGGGCAAGGCTTCGCCTCCGGGTTCGAAGTCGATCACCAACCGGGCGCTGCTGCTCGCGGGCCTCGCCGCCGGCACCAGCCGGTTGACGGGCGCGCTCAAGAGCGACGACACGCGGCTGATGCGCGACGCGCTGCTCCAGATGGGGGTCGGCGTCGAGGAGCCGGACGATACCAGTTTCGTCGTTTCGGGCACAGGGCGTCTCGCCGCCCCGGCGGAGCCTCTGTTTCTCGGCAATGCCGGCACGGCGACGCGCTTCCTGACCGCGGCCGCCGCCACCGTCGACGGGCGGGTCGTGATCGACGGCGACGAACACATGCGCAAGCGGCCGATTGGCGCGCTGGTCGAGGCGCTACGGATGCTGGGCGTCGATGCGCAGGCGCCGACCGGCTGCCCGCCGGTGACGATCCAGGGGCCGGGCCGGATCGAGGCGGCGCGGATCGAGATCGACGGTTCGCTGTCCAGCCAGTATGTCTCGGCGCTGCTGATGGCCGCGGCCTGCGGCACCGGGCCGATCGAGATCGCGCTCAGCGGCAGGGGTCTCGATGCCAAGGGCTATGTCGACCTGACGCTGGCGGCGATGCGGGCCTTCGGCGCCGATGCGGCGGCCCTCGACGAGCGCACCTGGCGCGTCATGCCGACCGGCTACAGGGCGACCGATTTCCAGATCGAGCCCGATGCCTCTGCCGCGACCTATCTCTGGGGGGCGCAGGCGCTGACCGGCGGGGCGATCGATCTCGGCGTGGCGGCAGACGCCTTCACCCAGCCGGACGCGCGGGCCAAGGCGGTGATCGACCTGTTCCCGCATCTTCCCGCTGTCATCGACGGGTCGCAGATGCAGGATGCGGTACCGACGCTCGCCGTGCTCGCGGCCTTCAACACGACGCCCGTGCGCTTCACCGGCATCGCCAACCTGCGGGTCAAGGAATGCGACCGGGTGGCAGCGCTCGCGACCGAACTGTCGCGCATCCGGCCCGGGCTCGGCGTAGAGGAGGGCGACGACCTGCTGGTCACGTCTGATCCGGGGCTCGCCGGCCAGCATCTGCCGACGCGGATCGAGACCTATGCCGATCATCGCATCGCCATGAGCTTCGCGCTGGCGGGGCTGAAAATCGGCGGCATCGTCATTCTCGATCCAGCCTGCGTCACAAAGACCTGGCCCGGCTACTGGCATGCGCTCGCCCATCTCGGCGTCGAATTCGTCGAGGGCTGACGGGCCCGCAGCCGTTTTGGGTGGAACGAGGTTGCGTCAGGCGCGCAGGGCGCTGGGGGGCGTGGCTGGCGCGCGTTTCGCCTCGCCGCGCAGCAAGGGCACGACACTCAGGCAGAACCCGCCAAGGGCGACGAACAGGGCAGGCCGCGGCCACATGTCGGGATCGAGATTGGCGAAAAAGATCATCTGCCAGGGGGCAGGGGTTTTCCAGGCATAGTAGGCCGCCTCGAAGCCGGCCGTGCCCAACGCGCAAAGCGCGGTAACGGCGAGCAAGTTCAGCGGCGACAGCGCGAACCTGTAGCGGTGCAGCAGGCGGCAACCCATCAGGATGCCGAAGAGGCCGGCCGCCCACAGCGATTTCGAAATATCGTTCTTCGATTGCAGGAAGAAATGCACCAGCGTCAGCACGCCGATCCAATAGACGATGCCATGAAGCGCATTCCAGCGCGCGGCGCCGAGCCGCTTGATCGCGTATTCGTTCGAGGTCAGTCCAAGCGCCACGAAGCCGACTGTCGCGACGAAGCCGATGGTCAGATAGAAGCGCAGCACGATCTCGCTCGCGACGACGCCAAGATCGTAGCTTTTCTCGGCGATGAACAACGTCAGATGCAACACGACGTGGAACAGCGCGAACAACCCGAGCATGCGCCGCACCAGGATCAGCTTCGGCCAATTGCCGATGCGGCGCAGGGGCGTGACGGCCAGCGAGGCCAGCAGCAGCCAGACGGCGTGATTGCCGCTGTCGAGAATGGCGGCGGTCAGCGGACGGGGACCGTATCCGCCGGTCAGGGCCAGATAGAGCGCCGACAGTGCCGGCAGGCTGGCGACGATGAAAACGACAAGCTTGAGTGTCGACAGGCGGCCTCCCCGATCCGTCCAGGGCAGATAGGCAGCGAGGGATGCGGTGGAATTGAAGGCGGTCATTGAGATGTCCGTTCGCGGCAAGCGCTCATCGTCCTTAAGCGCAAATCGTTGCGAAATTTTCGCGGCGACCGTGCAGCCCGATCACCGTCATGTGTTAGCGCGTCGTGGCGAAATTATGTAGTCTCCTCGTCACGCCCCGACACGAACCCTCGAGGAGATAGGCATGGCTTTTCACATCCGTTTGATCGTCGACCGGCTTCGTACCGAAAACCTCCGCCGCCTCGCGCCGCCGATCACAACGCGCCTCCTCGTTCTCGGCCTGGGTCTAGGCCTGAGCCTCGGCCCGGCGACAAGCGCCATGGCCGAGGTCGTGCGCCGGGAAAGCCCGCGTCCGGTGAAGGCGACGATCGACCGGCTCGAAACCATCGTCCGCGAGAAGGGTTTCACGGTTTTTGCCCGAATCGATCATGGCGCCGGCGCCAAGACAGTCAACCAGGATCTGCGGCCGACTGAACTGCTGATTTTCGGCAATCCGGTCGGCGGCACGCCGTTGATGCAGGCCGAGCAGACGATGGGCCTCTCGCTGCCGCTGCGGGCGCTCGCCTGGCAGGATGCGCAGGGCAAGGTCTGGCTCGGCTACGACACGCCCGCCGATCTCATGGCCCTGCGGGGCCAGAACCGGGAACATCCGGCGGCCGTGCGGGCCACGGAGGCCATGAAGGCGCTGACGGATGCCGCCGTCGCCCCCTGAGCCCGCGTCAGGGTTTCGCGCGGCAGGCGAAGGGCAGGAACGTGCTGGCCATTCCCTGGTTCATCACCAGGATGACGAGGGTGTTGGCGAGGTTCAGTTCCTCGGGGCTGCGCGGGCAGACATCGGCCCGAGCCGTGCAGTTCGACGCCAGGAAGGCCTCGTGGCTCTCGATGAAGGCTTGGCCGATGCCCCGCGTCGTCAGGCGGCGGATTGCTTCGGCATAGGCCTGCCGGTAGCGGTTGCACTTGACCGTCGGCCAGTGCTCCGGCGCCACCGTGTCCGGCCGGGCGTTATCACGCGGCGCGTCCTGGGCCTTGAGGCCTTTCGCCGCCAGCAGCGCGGCGAAGGCCGCGACCGCCGCGAATCCGCTGCGCCCCAGACGATCGCGTGGCATGGGCCACCTCAGGCGAGGGCGGTCTTGAGGAAGTCGAGCGACCGCGCCAGCGCCAGATCGGCGGCGGGTTTGTTGTAGCGGGGGCCGGCGGTATCGTTGTTGAAGGCGTGCTGCGCGCCGTCATACATCAGGATTTCGGCCTTCTTGTTGGCCGCCGTCAGGGCGTTGCGAAAGGCGGGGATGCCGGCGTTGATGCGTTCGTCCATCCCGGCATAGTGCAGCATCAGCGGCACCTTGATGTCTGCGACCTTCTCGGCCGGCGGCTGACGGCCGTAATAGGCGACACCCGCGCCTAGACCCTGCGGGTTCAGCACGGCCACGTCGCCGACCATGCCGCCGCCCCAGCAATAGCCGATGATTCCGACCTTGCCGTTGCATTCGGGATTCTGCGACAGGGCCGTCACGCCGGCGGCGATGCGCTTGGCGGCGACATCGTTCGCGAGGCCGCCGATCATCTGACGCGCCTTGTCCTCATCGGCCGGCGTGCCGCCCTCGGGCGTCAGCGCGTCGATGCCGTAGGCCAGGAACCCTTCGAGCGCGAAGCGGCGGGTGACATCGCGCATATGGGGATTGAGGCCGCGATTCTCGTGGATGACGACCAGGCCGGGATGCCTGGCGCCGCTGGTCATGCCGCTTTTCAGCCGCGCCAGCAGGCCCTCCATCACGCTGTCGCCGATCGAATAGCGCCAGGTCTCGATGGCGAGGCGGGGATCGTTCTCGGGCACGATCTGGGCGATGGCATAATCGTTCTGCAACAGCGGCAGCAGGGCGCTCGCCGCCGCCGTTCCGCCCGTCAGCGCCGCCAGCTTGTCCATGAAGGCCCGTCGCGACACCTGGCCATGGGTGAAGCTGTCGTAAAGATCGATGATCGGCTGGGTGATGGGAGGCATGGTTCTGCTCCGTAAGGGCCAATCGCGTCGGTTCGCGGGGATCGCCTTGATCTCAGGCAAACACGCTATCGCCGCTTTGGTTCATCGCAAAACAAAAACGCGGCCCCGTGAGGACCGCGTTCTTCAATTTCACGAAACGCTATGGTTTCAGGCTTCGGTCGCTGCCGCTGCCTTGGCGTCCGCCGCAGCCTGGGCCTCGGCCGCCTTTGCGGCCGCCGCTGCGGCCTTCGCCTCGATGGCGCGCTGCGACTGGGCCTTGATCTCGGCCTTCACGGCGGCGTTCTCGGCGATGCGGGCGGCGCGTTCGGCCGGGGTGTCCACGCGCTCGGCGATGCGGGCCGACTTGCCCCGACGATCGCGCAGGTAATACAGCTTGGCGCGCCGGACCTTGCCCTTGCGCACGACCTTGATGGATTCGAGGTTCGGCGAGTAGAGCGGGAACACGCGCTCGACGCCCTCGCCATAGGAAATCTTGCGGACGGTGAAGCTCTCCTGGAAGCCGCCGCCATCGCGGGCGATGCAGACGCCCTCATAGGCCTGGACGCGGGTGCGCTCGCCTTCCTTAACCTTGACGTTGACCTGGACGGTGTCGCCGGGCTGGAAATCGGGGAAGGTCTTGCCGGCCCCGTGCTTGGCCATCGACTCCGCGTCGAGGGCCTGAAGAATATCGATCATGTCAATCTCCTGCCGTGTCACGCTCATTTGCTGAGCGCATGCGTTTCGGCGCGCTGTTGTGAGTTGGAGCCGGGGCGTTACACGATCGCGGGCGCGATGTCGAGCGGGAGTGGACGATGTGTTGCCAAGACGTGTCAATTCTGACACAATTTCGGGATGATTGCTGCGGGCAAGAAACTGACGGCTCGCTTCTACACAACCGGTGCAGGGCGCAAGCCAGTCCGGGACTGGATACTCGAACTCGATGAGGATGATCGTCGGCGGATCGGCAAGGGCATACAGAAGGTTGAATTCGGCTGGCCCATCGGCATGCCATACTGCCGTTCGCTCGGAAACGGCCTATGGGAAGTGCGCTGTCACCTGAGCGATGGCCGAATTGGGCGCGTCTTGTTCTGCATTACCAATGACGAGATCGCCTTGCTGCACGGCTTTGTCAAAAAACCCAGAAAACGCCATCGCAGGACATCGATCTTGCTCTGAAACGCATGAGGGAACTGGAGATATGACGCACTCCAAAAAAGCCACGCTCAGCGATGAGACTTTCGATGATTTCCTTGCGAGCCAGAACATGCTCGGCGAGATCGAGGTATTGGCGATCAAGGAAATCATCGCCGATCAGATCAAGGCTGCCATGATGGCTGACGGAATCACAAAAACAGCCATGGCGAAGCGCATGCGTACGGATCGGCGACAACTTGACCGGCTGCTCGATCCCAGAAACCCCTCGGTGACGCTCAATACCTTGCGCCGGGCAGCGGCTGCTGTCGGGCGGACACTAAAAGTCGAACTGGCGTAGTTACTCCCCCAGCAGATCCGGCCGCCGTTCCCGCGTGAGGCGCGTCGACTGCTCGCGGCGCCATTTCGCGACCTTGGCGTGGTCGCCGGAGGTGAGGATCGCCGGGATATCGCGGCCTTCCCACTCGCGGGGCCTGGTGTAATGTGGGTATTCGAGCAGGCCGTTCTCGAAGCTCTCATCCGAGCCCGAATGCTCGCTGCCCATCACACCGGGGATGAGGCGGATGATCGCGTCGAGCAGCACCATCGCACCGAGTTCGCCGCCCGACAGCACGTAATCGCCGATGGAAATCTCGGTGAGGCCGCGCCCCTCGATCACCCGCTCGTCGACGCCCTCGAAACGGCCGCAAACGATCAGCGCGCCGGGGCCTGTCGCGAGATCGCGCACGAGGCCTTGCGTCAGCGGCCGGCCGCGCGGCGACATCAGCAGGCGTGGGCGGGTATCATCGGGCATCAGGGCCGCGTCGATGGCCGCGCCCAGCACGTCGCAGCGCAGCACCATGCCTGAGCCTCCGCCCGAGGGCGTATCGTCGACCGTGCGGTGCCTGCCCAGCCCATGGTCGCGGATGTCGCGGGCCTCCAGCGACCACAGGCCGGTGCGAAGGGCCTCGCCCGCCAGCGACAGGCCGAGCGGTCCGGGAAACATCTCGGGGAACAGGGTGAGGATGGTGGCGTGGAAGGGCATGTCTATGGCTCTCAACCTTTTTTCCCAGACAGCCAAAATCCTCATCCTGAGGAGCCGCGACAGCGGCGTCTCGAAGGATGATCCACTAAGGCAAGATTAGCGTTTGTGGCCATCCTTCGAGACGCCGCATTGCGGCTCCTCAGGATGAGGGCTGTTCTCTTTCGCCGTCCGTCTCGACTGGCGGGACGACGACGATGCGGCGCGCGGCGATGTCGACCTCCGGCACGAAGATCCTGCGGAAGGGCAGCATCACCGCCTCGCCATCGACGAGCCTGATGTCGAGGATGTCGCCCGCGCCGTAATTGGCGATGCCGGTGACGGTGCCGTAATCCGCCCCGTCCTCCGTGACGACATGACAGCCGACGAGATCGGCCTGGAAGAACTCGTCCTCTTGCGGTGCCGGCAGACGCTCGCGCGGAACGTAGAGATCGATGTTGGTCAGGGTCTCGGCCGCCGTCCGGTCATGGACACCCTTGACGGCGGCGACGAAGACATCGCCCTGCGGCCGGCAGGATTCCAGCTCAAACAGGCGCGACCCGTCCGCGCTGGCGAAAGGGCCGTAGCCGGCGATGGCGCCGGGGTCCTGCGTGAAGGACTGGAGCCGTACCTCGCCGCGCACGCCGTGCGGCCGGCCGAAACGGCCGACCAGGACGGGCGCGGAGGAGGATGCCGCACTCACGCTTCGGCTGCGGTCTCGGCCGGGGCGGCGGCAGCGGCCTTCTTGGCGGCGCGCGCGGTCATCTTCTCACCGGCGACGGCCTTCTCCGGGTTGTTGCGGGGCGCGCGCTTCATCAGGCCGGCCGCATCCAGGAAGCGGAGCACGCGGTCGGTCGGCTGGGCGCCCTTTTCGAGCCAGGCCTTGGCCTTTTCCAGATCGAGCACGACACGCTCGGCCGAATCCCGCGGCTTCATGGGATCGAAACGGCCGATCTTCTCGATGAAGCGGCCGTCGCGGGGATAGCGCGAGTCGGCGACGACGATCTGGTAGTGCGGGCGCTTCTTGGCGCCGCCACGGGTCAGGCGGATTTTAACGGACATGGTTGGTTCCTTTGGTTGGCTAGTTTGATATTTCGTTTTTGGCCTTTACCCATTCAGTTTTTTCAACCGTACGAGCATATTCAACTATCTTCTCGCGCTGTTCTGTTGCTTCTGTATCTATTTTAGCGACATCTTGTTGTATTATTTGAAGTAGATTTCTTTCGCTTTCTTCATCGGCGTCTGGTTTCAGCATCATTCTTATTCTTGACCTTAATTCAAGCAATTCAAGAAGGTTCTCCCGTTCAGAGGAAGGCGTTTTACCACCCGACGCTTTACTTCTAGAAAGTTCAATATGACGATGTAACCGAACATAGCGTGCGACGTCGTTTCGGAGAGTATCGACCCATCTCATTCTAAACTGAGCTATCAATGCATTTGATTGTTTCTTTAATTCTTCCGTCTTTGTCGATTTTGTAATATTCGCAATCTCTTGGTTAGCTGCGGTAGATGTCCTAAAAGTTATCCAATATCCCAGTATTGCGAGAATTGAGGTAACTAGCCCTCCAATTAAAACACCGATCAAAGAATCACTCACTTCTTCTTCCCCCCGAACGGGTTGAAGCCGCCGCCGCCGAGGCCGGGCAGTTTCGGGGCCAGGCCGGCGGGCGGGGTGAAGCCCTTGGGCATGCCGGGAATCGAGCTGCCGCCGAGGCCTGGGGGCATGGGTGGAAGGCCACTGGCACCCGGCATGCCGCCGCCGGTCATTTTCTGGATCTGCTCAAGCTGCTCGGGCGTCATCTTCGACGGGTCGAGGCCGCCGGGCATGCCGCCCATGCCGCCACCCAGGCCGAACATCGAGCCGAGCCTGCCCATCATGCCGCCCTTCTGCTTGCTCATGGCCTTCATCATGTCGGCCATGCCGCGATGCATCTTCAGGAGCTTGTTGATGGCCTCAGGCGAAGTGCCGGAGCCGGCCGCGATGCGGCGCTTGCGGCTGGCCTTCAGCAGGTCGGGATCGCGGCGCTCCTTCGCGGTCATCGAATCGATGATGGCGATCTGGCGCTTGATGACCTTGTCGTCCATCTTGGCGTTGGCCAATTGGTCCTTCATCTTGGCCATGCCGGGCAGCATGCCCATCAGCCCGCCCATGCCGCCGAGTTTTTCCATCTGAAGCAGTTGGTCGCGCATGTCGGCGAGGTCGAACTTGCCCTTGGCGAGGCGGCTCGCCATCGCCTGCGCCTTGTCGGCGTCGATGCCCTGCGCCGCGCGCTCGACGAGGCCGACGACGTCGCCCATGCCCAGAATGCGGTTGGCGACGCGGGAGGGATGGAAATCCTCCAGCGCATCGACTTTCTCGCCGGTGCCGACGAGCTTGATCGGCTTGCCGGTGACGGCGCGCATCGAGAGCGCCGCGCCGCCGCGCGCATCGCCGTCCATCCGGGTCAGCACGATGCCGGTGAGGCCGACGCGTTCGTCGAAGGCCCGCGCCGTGTTCACCGCATCCTGCCCGGTGAGGGCATCGGCGACGAGCAGCACCTCGTGCGGGCTGGTCGCGGATTTGACCTCGGCCACCTCCAGCATCAGCGTCTCGTCGAGGGTGACGCGGCCGGCGGTGTCGAGCATGACCACGTCGAAGCCGCCGAAGCGGGCGGCCTCGATGGCGCGCCGCGCGATCTGCACGGCGCTCTGGCCGGCGACGATCGGCAGCGTCTCGACGCCGACCTGTTTGCCAAGGATTGCAAGCTGCTCCATCGCCGCCGGGCGGCGGGTGTCGAGCGAGGCCATCAGCACGCGCTTTTTCGAACGGTCGGTGAGGCGCTTGGCGATCTTGGCGGTGGAGGTGGTCTTACCCGAGCCCTGGAGGCCGACCATCAGGATGGCGACGGGCGCGGCCGCGTCGAGATTGATGCCCTCGCCGTCGCCGCCGAGCGTCTCGATCAATACGTCGTTGACGATCTTGATGACCTGCTGGCCCGGCGTGACCGAGCGCAGGACTTCGGCGCCGACAGCCCGGACGCGGACGCTTTCGGTGAAGGTACGCACGACCTCGAGCGCCACGTCGGCCTCGAGCAGCGCCCGGCGCACTTCGCGGAGCGCGGCGTTGACGTCGTCCTCCGTCAGCGCGCCGCGGCGCGTGAGGCCGGAGAGAATTCCGGAAAGCCTGTCGCTCAATGTGCCGAACATGCGGCCTTGTCCCAGGTTGGTGTCGAAACACTCAGAGCTGCCGAAACATTGCAGCGACTTCGCCAAACGGTTCGACTCCCGAGGGCGCCACGCGCTGTCGGGAGTTTACCTCCGGGCTCGAAGGTTCGCATTCGAACGGCCCGGTCAGCAGATGAAGTCTCGGCGATGTCGGCGAAACGATGGGGGTGTAAAGCCGGATTTGACCGCGAAAGTCAAGGGCGGGACGTTTGGGCAGGTGCTTCTTCCTTCTCCCTCAAGGGGAGAAGCGGAATGCAGGTAGCAGCGAACTCCATGGTCTGGGGTGCGACAAGTCCTAGCCTTGACCCACAATGACACCGGCCTAAATCTGACGCCATGAACCGCCGCCGTCTTTTCAAGATTCTCGCCGCGCCTTTCCTCGTTGTTTCCGGAGGGGCGGCTTGGGCGGGCTACCGGCGCAATGCCAATCCATATTACAATGGCCCGGTCACGGCCAATTTCGACGGCGTCCGCTTCACCGACGGACGCCCCGTCACCAAGGGCTTGCGCGAAGTGCTGCGATGGCAGTGGCAGGGCGGGCGCGAGCCCTGGCCGGCCACCTATGCCCCGGCGGGCCGGGACAAGCCGCCTTCCCGCAGCGCGTCCTTGCGCGTCAGCCATATCGGCCACGCCTCCTTCCTCATCCAGGTGGCGGGGGTGAACCTGCTGGTCGACCCGGTGCTGTCCGAACGGGCCAGTCCGTTCCAGTTCGCGGGACCGAAGCGGGCGAACCCGCCGGGCATCGCCTTCGACGACCTGCCGCCGATCGATGTCGTGCTGATCAGTCATAATCACTACGACCATCTCGACCTCAACACGCTGAAGCTGGTCGAGGCGCGGGACCGGCCGCGCATGATCATGCCGCTTGGCAACGACACCATCATCCGCTCGGACCTGCCGGAGGCGCGGGCGGAGGCCTATGACTGGGATGGGCACGTGGCATTATCCGCGCAAGTCTCGGTGCGGCTCGTGCCGTCGTACCACTGGTCGGCGCGGGGCGCGCTCGACCGGCGAATGGCGCTGTGGGCGTCATTCATCCTGGAGACTCCCGCGGGCAAGATCTATCATGTCGGCGACACCGGCTACGATACGGGCGCGCTGTTTCGCGAGCACGGTCAGGCCCACGGACCGTTCCGTCTGGCGATCCTGCCGATCGGCGCCTACGAGCCGCGCTGGTTCATGGGCGACAACCACATGAACCCGGCGGAAGCCGTCCAGGTGATGCAGGATCTGCGCGCGGCGGAGGCGATCGGCCACCACTGGGGCACGTTCCAGCTCACGAATGAGGGGATCGAGCGGCCGCTTGAAGCGCTCGGCGAGGCCCTGCGGGCGGCAGGCGTGCCGGAATCGCGCTTCCGGGCCTCACGGCCGGGGCAGGTGTGGGAAGCGGCGACGGCGTAAGGACGCCGCCTATCTCGGCTGGACGTAGACGTTGATTTCCAGGTTCGGATCAGCAGGATCGACCATATCCGACACGTATTCCTCGAGGAAGGCATCCTTCACCACCACGCCTTTCGCTTCCAGATAGGCCGTGATCGTCTCGTAGGTGGAATCGATGTCGTCGTAGGCGGCCTTGTGGTTGAAGCGCATCGCCGGGCCGGAGGGCGTCAGCCCGAAGCGGATGCCGTCGCCGATCGTCGTCTTGCCCTCGGGCACCCGGTCGATAGGCAGCATCGCCTCATAGCGGAAGCCGATATCGTCGGTCTCGATGAACAGGGTCAGGGGGCGCCCGGCAAGCCCCAGGCCCTCGCGGGCGATCTCGGCCCGCATCCGGGCGAAAACGCCTTGCAGATGGGCGAAACCCTGATCCCAGGTCGCCTGGCCGCCAACGATCGCCACGAGCTTGCCGGCAAGCATCAGTTCATCGACATTGACCGGATCGCCTGGGCGGCCGGCCAGCGTCGCGTCGCGATCGAGACCGGGCGGGGGCGGCGGCAGCGCGGGCGCTGGTGCGATGGCCGAGCCGCCGGGCTGGCCCGGTGCAACCTCTGCGCTGGGCGGAGATGCGACCGGGGGCGGAACCGGCGGCGGCGTCAGGGCCGGGGGCGCGAGACCGGGTGGCGGCGCGAGCGGCGCGCTCTGGACCGGGGCTGGCGGGGCTACCGTTCCTTGCGCCAGCACCGGCCCACGGAATCCTCCGGTCATGACCAGACAGACGAGGATAAGCGCACGAAAACTTGTCAGCACGACTGTCCGCATCTGTCTGTCCGCGCTCCGATTCGAGGTCCGGGTAGGCATTCCGTCCCGCAGTGTATGATGGCGAACCATGGCAAGCGAGCGGCGGGCATGGAAATCTTGCCCTGAATGCGCCATAGGCAAAACAACTTTTCGTCAAGGCGGCAGTTCCATCCCGTTTCCGCCCTGTGGTGCCTGCCATCATTCATGCAAGGGAGCCCCAAGTCATGAGCGCCATCCGCGCGTCCGGCGTTTCATCCAGCCCCGCCCCGTCGCCCCTCGGCGGGCGCCGGGTGCTGAAGATGAACGGCGCCGGCAACGCCATCGTCGTGCTCGATCTGCGCGGCTCCAGCCACGTGGTCAGCGAAGCCGAGGCCCGCGCCATCGCCGCGAATGCGGGCACCGGCTTCGACCAGCTGATGGTGCTGCACGATCCGTTTGCCCGCGGAACCCGTGCATTCGTGCGCATCTACAATACGGACGGCTCGGAGGCGGGAGCCTGCGGCAACGGCACGCGCTGCGTCGGCTGGGCGCTGGCGAGCGATCCTGTCATGGGCGCGGGACCGGAGGCGGACGTCTTCAAGGTCGAGACAAGCGCCGGCATCCTGCCGATTGCCCGTGTTTCGAATCTCGTCTTCACCGTCGACATGGGCGTGCCGCGCCTCGCCTGGGACGAAATCCCGCTGCGCGATCCATTCTTCGATACGAGCCGTTTCGAATTGCAGATCGGGCCGATCGACGATCCGATCCTGCATACGCCCTGCGCCGTCAACATGGGCAACCCCCACGCGGTGTTCTTCGTCGACGATCCCTATCGCTTCAACCTGGAGCAGATCGGCCCGATGCTGGAAAACCATCCGATCTTTCCCGACCGGGCCAATATCGGCCTTGCCGCCGTGACCTCTCCGGACCGGATCGTGCTGCGTGTCTGGGAGCGGGGGGCCGGCATCACGCGGGCCTGCGGTTCGGGCGCATGCGCGGCGCTGGTCGCGGCGGTGCGGCGCGAATTGTCCGCCCGCAGGGCCACGGTTTGCCTGCCCGGCGGCGATCTCGTCATCGAATGGCGGACAAGCGACAGCCACGTGCTGATGACCGGGCCGGTGGAACTGGAGGACGCGGTCGTGCTTCCCGACGACTTGATGGCCGGGCCTCGATGAGCACGCGGGTCCAGACCTTCGGCTGCCGGCTCAATCTCGTCGAGAGCGAAGAGATGGCGAGGCTGGCGCGCGAGGCGGGGCTTGCCAACGCCCATGTCGTCAATACGTGCGCGGTCACAAGCGAGGCGTCGCGGCAGGCCCGGGCAGCGGTGCGGCGGCTGGCCCGCACGCACCCCGAGGCTTCGATCATCGTTACGGGCTGTGCCGCGCAGATCGAGCCGGAGCGCTTTGCCGCCATGCCGGAAGTGGCGCGGGTCGTCGGCAATGCCGAAAAGCTTAAAGTCGAAACATGGGTGGCGCTCGCGGCCTCCAACAGCCTGCGAAGCCCTGATGCGCCCGGCCGCATCGACGTCGCCGACATCATGGCGGCGCGCGATGTCGCGCTGCCGGGCATCACGGAATTTGCCGGTCACACGCGCGGCTTCGTGCAGGTGCAGAACGGCTGCGATCATCGCTGCACTTTCTGCGTCATTCCCTTCGGCCGGGGAAATTCGCGCTCGCTGCCGCCCGACGCCGTCGTGGATCAGGTCCGGCGGCTGGTCGGGAACGGCACGCGCGAAGTGGTGCTGACCGGGGTCGATCTCACGAGCTATGGCCGCGATCTTGGCGAGCAGCCGGCGCTGGGCACCCTTGTCGCCGCGATCCTGGACGGCGTGCCCAAACTGGAACGGCTGCGGCTGTCCTCGCTCGATGCGGTGGAGGTAGATGACCACCTGCGCGATCTCATCGCAGGCGAGGCGCGGCTGATGCCGCATCTGCACCTCTCGCTCCAATCCGGCGACGATCTGGTGCTCAAGCGCATGAAGCGGCGGCATAGCCGGGACGAGGCCGTGCGGTTCTGTGCCGACATGCGGCGGCTGCGGCCCGATCTCGTGCTGGGCGCCGACCTGATCGCCGGCTTTCCCACCGAGGACGAAGTAATGTTCGAACGCTCATTGGCGCTGATCGACGATTGCGGGCTGACCCATGTCCATGTCTTCCCGTTCTCGCCCCGGCCCGGCACGCCGGCCGCGCGGATGCCGCAGGTCGCGCCCGAGGTGCGGCGCGAGCGGGCGGCAGGGCTGCGGGCTGCCGGCGAACGTGCACTGGCGCGACATCTCGACAGGCAAACCGGCGAGACACGGCGCGTCCTGAGCGAGCGCGGCAATGTCGGCCGCACCGAGGATTTCACGCAAGTAAGTTTCGACCGACCGGTCGCGCACGGCCAGATGCTCGATGTCGTGATCGCGGGGCATGACGGCAGGCGGCTCATCGCCGCCTGACGCCTGTCTCCCGTTCCGCTATTCGGCCTTGATGCCGGCCTGCGAGATGATATCGGCCCAGGTCTTGATTTCCTGCGCGTGGTAAGGGCGGAAAGCAGCCGGGTCGCGCAGATTGAGCGTGAAACCGAGCTTGAGGATCGCGTCGCGAACCGCCGGGCGTTTGATCGAGGCGATGATCTCCTTCGAGAGTCGGTCGAGCACCGGTGCGGGTGTCGCGGCGGGCGCGAAGAACGCCGCCCAGGAATCGGCGTCGGCGTTGGAGATACCCTGCTCGCGCAGGGTTGGTACGTCCGGTAGGCTGGCGTTGCGCTGCGGGCTGGCGATGGCGATGGCGCGCATCAACCCGCCCCGGATCTGCTCTAGCACGCTCGGCAGGGTGGAATTGGCGATGTCGATCCGGTCGCCGGTAATCTCCTGTACCAGGGGAGCCGCGCCCCGGAACGGCACATGCGTCATCCTGATACCGGTGCGCGCCATGAACAATTCGGTCGACAGATGCGAGCCCGAGCCGAGGCCGGTGGAGCCGTAGTTGAGCTTGCCGGGATCGGCCTTGGCGAGCGCGATCAACTCGGCGATGGTCTTCACGGGCAGACCGTTGCGCACCACATAGACATGCTCGAACGAGCCGACGCCGGCGAGCGGGGCGAAATCCTTCACGGCGTCGTAGCCCGGCTCCTTCAGCAGGAACATGTTGTTGCCATGCGTCTGGTTGTTGCCGAAAACGATGGTGTAGCCATCGGCATCGGCCTTCGCCACGCCACGGGTGCCGACCGCGCCCGATGCGCCGGCGCGGTTGTCGACGAGCACGTTCTGGCCCAGCACGCCGGTCAGGTCCTGCGCCACGAGCCTGGCGATCGCGTCGGTCGGGCCACCGGCGGGATAAGGCACGATCAGCGTGATCGGCTTGGCCGGGTAGCCTTGCGCGCGTGCGATCGAGGGCGCGGCGACCGCGCCCACGAGAAGTGCCAGCGCGCGGCGGCGGCTGAGGGTGGACAAGTGGCCTGATGCGGGGCGTTCTGACTCAAATTGCGACACTTGATGTTTCTCCCATTCGTTTCCGTGCAACCGTTCATGACGGTCTTTGGCGGGTTATTGTCGGCAAACCACCTTAAGGTCGGTCCCGATATTGCAGGCGGGCGCGCAGACCGCTAAACCCGCGCCGCGACATGGCGATCCCGCCTGTTCGATTAGCGCCCATCCGGAGTTCCGTCCATGGCCTTCCTCGCCGACGCCCTCAACCGCGTGAAGCCTTCAGCGACCATCGTCATCACGCAGAAGGCGCGGGACCTGAAAGCGAGCGGCAAGGATGTGATTTCCCTCTCGGTCGGTGAACCCGATTTCGACACGCCGGACAACATCAAGGAGGCGGCCATCGCCGCCATCCGCCGCGGCGAGACGAAGTACACCCCCGTCTCCGGCATTCCCGAGTTGCGCGCCGCCGTTGCCGCCAAGTTCAAGCGCGAGAACGGGCTCGACTACAAGCCCTCGCAGACCATCGTCTCCACCGGCGGCAAGCACGTCATCTACAACGCGCTGCTGGCGACGCTGAACCCCGGCGACGAGGTCGTGGTGGTCGCGCCCTTCTGGGTCAGCTACCCGGAAATGGTGGCCTTGTGCGGCGGCACGCCGGTCATCGTCGACGCGGTGCAGGCGAACGACTTCAAGCTCCAGCCCGAGGATCTCGACCGCGCGATCACGCCCAAGACCAAATGGGTGCTGCTGAACTCGCCCTCGAACCCGTCGGGCGCGGCCTATACCTGGGACGAGATGAAGAAGCTCACCGACGTGCTGATGCGCCATCCCCATGTCTGGGTGCTGACGGACGACATGTACGAGCATCTGGTCTACGGCGATTTCCAGTTCTGCACGCCGGCGCAGGTCGAGCCGAACCTCTACGACCGCACGCTGACGATGAACGGCGTTTCCAAGGCCTATGCCATGACCGGCTGGCGCATCGGCTACGCGGCCGGCCCGCAGGCGCTGATGAACGCCATGGACATGGTGCAGGGCCAGCAGACCTCGGGCACATCGGCGATCTCGCAATGGGCGGCGGTCGAGGCGCTGAACGGGACGCAGGCGCATCTGCCGGTGTTCAAGAAGGCCTTCGAGGAACGGCGCGATCTCGTCGTCTCGATGCTCAACCAGTCGAGCCTGCTGAAATGCCCGAAGCCCGAGGGCGCGTTCTACGTCTATCCCTCCTGCGCGGCGGCCATCGGCAAGACCGCACCGTCAGGAAAAGTGATCGCCACCGACGAGGATTTCGTCACCGAACTCCTGGAGCAGGAAGCGGTCGCCGCCGTTCACGGCACGGCCTTCGGCCTCGGCCCCAACTTCCGTATCTCCTACGCCACGTCGAACGCGGCGCTGGAGGAAGCCTGTCGCCGTATTCAGCGCTTCTGTTCGGGCCTGCGCTGAGTCGGCTTGCGGGACGGGCGGCCGCTTGAATCGCCGTGCGTTCCTGACTTGGCTTGTGGTCGCCGGTCTGGCACCGGCGGCCGCGGCGCAGGCGCCTGACGAGCCCGGCTCGCTCTCGGCCGCGCAGGCAAGGGCGGGGGTCGTCGCCGGCAGGCTGCTGCTCGTCGACATCCGGGGCCCGCGCGAATGGGCCGATACCGGCATTGCCGAGGGCGCCATCGCCCTCGACATGATGACAGGTGCCTTCGAGGCAAGGCTCGCGGCGCTGCGGGCCGAGAATCCGGGGCGGCCCATCGTCTTCATCGACCGGGTGGGCGAGCGGGCGCGGACGCTGCGGACGACGTTGGCGGCGCGCGGCTGGCGTGATCTTCAGGTGGTGCGCGGCGGCATGCTTGGCGATGGGCGCAATCCCGGCTGGTTGGCGGAGAAACTTCCGCTGCGCCGCTGAGGCCCAAGGGTTCGCACTCCCATGTCGCCAACGGCAGCCTGGTCCAAGGGTCATGCGTTTGATTCAACGGCATTTTGGTCCAACGGCATCTTGCGCGAAATCCAATCCTTTCGCATTGTCGCCGCAGGACAAACCGGAGCGCCCGCCACAAAGGCATCCGTCAGCGGCCACCAAGCCGCGACGGCCAGAACGGCGCCCGGCGATCGGGGAGGACGAAACGATGAACGCACATGTCCCGGCGCGGCCATGGCTCGCGCATTATCCCAAAGCGGTCGCGGCCGAGATCGACCCCGCCGCCATCGGCACCATCGCCGATCTCATCGACACGGCCTGCCTGCGCTTTCCCACGCGCCCGGCCTTCGAGAGTTTCGGCAAGAGCGTGACCTATGCTCAGATGCTGCGATCGGCGCGGGCCTTCGCCGCCCAGTTGCAGGCGCGCGGGCTGAAGAAGGGCGACCGCGTCGCGCTGATGATGCCCAACATCCTCGCCTACCCGGCGGCCATGTTCGGGACGCTGATCGGCGGCTTCACGGTCGTCAATGTCAATCCGCTCTACACGGCGCGGGAGTTGACGCATCAGGTCAATGACTCGGGTGCCAAGGCACTGGTCGTGATCGAGAATTTCGCCCATGTGGTGCAGGAGGCGCTGCCACATCTCAAGCTCGACCTGATCTACATCGCCACCGCCGGCGACCTGATGGGGGTCAAAGGGCACATCGTCAATTTCGTCGCGCGCAAGATCAAGAAGGTGGTCAAGCCTTATGCCATTCCAGGCGCCCTGCCTCTGTCGGCGGCCCTGAGCGGCAATGCCGATCCCGCCCCGGTGACGATCACGCCCGACGACATCGCCTTCCTGCAATATACCGGCGGCACGACGGGCGTCGCCAAGGGCGCGACCCTGTCCCACCGCAACATCGCGGCGAATGTGGCGCAGGCGGCGGAGTGGCTCGGCTGGGCGCTGGAACGGCCTGACGCAAAGCCCGACTATCAGCATGTCATGGTCACGGCGCTACCGCTCTATCACATCTTCGCGCTGACCTGCTGCTGCCTGTTCATGCTGCGCATTGGCGCCAAGGGCCTGCTGATCGCCAATCCGCGCGACATCGATGGCTTCGTCAAGACGCTGAAGACGAGCCGGTTCACGCTCATGTCTGGGGTCAACACCCTTTACAACGCCCTTGCCAACCACCCCGACATCGCCACGGTCGATTACGGCGAGTTGTGCTTTTCGGTGTCGGGCGGGATGGCGACGCAAGCCGCGGTCGCCGGGCGCTGGAAGGCGATCACCGGCAAACCCATCATCGAGGGCTATGGCCTCTCCGAAACCTCGCCGATCGCCACCTGCAATCCGCCCGACATCGAATCCTTCAGCGGCACCATCGGCTACCCGGTGCCCTCGACCGATGTTGCCGTGCGCACGCTCGACAATGCTGACGTCGCCGAAGGCGAGGCGGGCGAAATCTGCATCCGAGGGCCGCAGGTCATGGTCGGCTACTGGAACCGCCCTGACGAAACGGCGCAGGCGATGACGCCGGACGGCTATTTCCGCACCGGCGATATCGGCGTGCGGCTGCCCGACGGGCAGTTCAAGATCGTCGACCGGATTAAGGACATGGTGCTGGTCTCGGGCTTCAACGTCTATCCAAGCGAGGTCGAGGATGTGCTGGCCTCCTGCCCTGGTGTGCTGGAGGTCGCGGTCGTCGGCGTGCCGGACCAGCATTCCGGAGAGGCGGTCGCCGCCTATATCGTCAAGCGCGCCGGTGCCGAGATCAGCGTCGAGAGCGTGCGGAACCACTGCAAGGAGAGCCTTACCGCCTATAAGATTCCCAAGCATGTCGTATTCCGCGAATCCTTGCCGAAGACCAATGTCGGCAAGGTTCTTCGTCGGGCCCTGCGCGACGAGGCCGTCTCCTGAAGGGGCGCTGATGGAGACCAGGACCGCAGCCGTCATCTTGCGGCCATGGGACCATGTCAGCATGGTTCTTGCCGGGCATGTCGGGAGCGATGTTCGGCATCGGCCGTGACGCGGCTGGAACCGGGCATGATGCCTGGCGGTTGCTCCCGACAAGGATCAGCCCAGACGCAGCGAAGCTGGCGCGGTGATCCAGACACCGTGTTCTTTGCCGGGAAAACCATCATGCCGACCGATCAGCCATCCTCGATCATCCTTGCCGCCGCCCTTCGCGGAAAGCGCGGTTTCGCGATTGCATTGACCATCGCCCTTATCG
>JAESGE010000190.1_pt1 | contig 32062 bp, 27 predicted proteins | sample 9269601 | NCBI WGS metagenome assembly JAESGE01 (sample SAMN14515569, study PRJNA621662) | algae metagenome | isolation source: Tolypothrix brevis GSE-NOS-MK-07-07A and co-occurring heterotrophs from wet... | place: USA: Grand Staircase Escalante National Monument, Utah | collected 2006-04-16
TGGTGACGAAAGAAGGCCTGGCGGAAATCAAGACCTACGCCGATGGTGTCTCGCCCTGGAAACCATATCTGCTGCCCGCCAGGCAGGTCGATGCCAATGCCGATGGCAAGCCGGACGACCTCAATGGAGATGGCAAGATCGATGAGCGGGATCGGGTCTTGATGGCGCCGAGCAATGTGATCCGCGACGCTCACGCGTTGGGCCTGTTCGTTCACACCTGGACGATGCGCAGCGAACCGCGCCGGCTGGTGTCGAATTTCAACGGCGACCCCGCGGCCGAGTACAAGGCATTCTATGCCCTGGGGATCGACGGTGTCTTCAGCGATTTTCCCGACGTGGCCATCAAGGCGCGTTGACCAAGGCAACGCTCGGATCAGGCATCATCTGCTGCAAACGTAACAATGTGATGCGCTCGATCTGCGCCAGCGCCTCGCTGAATTCAGTCTGGGCATCATTGTTCAGGCGGGCTTCGAAAGCGTGCAGGGTATCGGTTTTCGTCAGGCCGCGAACCGCGATGATGAACGGAAATCCGAACTTGGCTTTGTAGTCGTCGTTCAGCTTGGTGAAACGCGCGAGTTCGTCGGCCGATAGCGTATCAAGGCCGGCGCCGTTTTGCTCGACGGTGGAATGAACCGTCAGATGACCGGCGAGCATGAGCTTTCCCGCCAGATCGGGATGGGCGCTGACGAGTTCGCGCTGAACCTCGTTGGGACTGGCGCGTAGCACCCGTATCATGTCGGCATGCAGCCCTTCGGCCATGTTGGCGCTTTCGCCCAGGCCGGCGTCATATGCGGCCGCGGCAATCCAAGGCGAATGCTCGAAAATGTGGCCGAAACGCTCGACGAACAAGCCCTTCGGCATCCGCGTCGGGCGAAAGCCCTCTGGTGGCGGATGATGGGCGATCCAGTGTCGTGCGATATCGAGCCGGGTCGCGACCCAGACCTTTTCATGGTCCTGCACGTAATCCAGAAAGCGTGCCAACGCGGCCGCACGCCCGGGCCGTCCCGCCAGCCGGCAATGCAGACCGATCGACATCATTTTGGGTGTAACCGCGCCTTCGGCGTAAAGGCAGTCGAATGTATCTTTCAGATAGGTGAAGAACTGATCGCCCGAATTGAAGCCTTGCGCTGTCGCAAAGCGCATGTCGTTGGCATCCAGCGTATAAGGCACCACGAGTTGCGGCCCGCGTGGCCCCGAAAGCCAGTAGGGGAGGTCGTCGGCATAGGAGTCGGCGCTGTAGAGAAAACCGCCTTCGTGCATCATCAGGTCGGTTGTGTTGGCTGAACAGCGTCCCTGGTAGAACCCAAGCGGACGCGAACCCGTCCATTGCTGGTGGAGTTCGATCGCCTTGCGGATATGGGCGCGCTCGTCCTCAAGGCTAAAATCCTTGTAGTCGATCCATTTCAGACCATGCGTCGCAATTTCCCAACTGGCCTCTTGCATGGAGGCAACGATGTCCGGGTAACGCGCCAGTGCCGTCGCAACGGCGAAGACGGTGATGGGCAGGTGGCGTTCGTGGAACAGGCGCCACAACCGCCAATAGCCGGCGCGCGAACCATACTCATAGATCGATTCCATGTTCATATGGCGCTGTCCGGGCCACGGCGCGGCACCGACGATTTCCGAGAGAAAGGCTTCGGACGCCGTATCACCATGCAGAATGCAGTTTTCGCCCCCTTCCTCGTAATTGATCACGAATTGAATGGCGACGCGGGCCTGTCCGGGCCAGTTCGCATGCGGCACGGTGCGGCCATAGCCCTTGAGATCGCGCGGATAGGGTTCGGTCATCTTCAACTGCCCCGATAGGTCGAATAGCTCCAGGGGGATACCAGCAGAGGAACGTGGTAATGCCCGCCGGCGTCGGAAATGCCGAACCTGATCGGCACCAGGTTCAGGAAGGCAGGCCCGCTCTTGGCACGATGGTCGTCGGCAAAATACGCGCCGATCGAGAACACGAGTTCGTATTCGCCTACCGTACAGGCCTCGCCGCTGAGCAGCGGTTCGTCGGTCCGGCCGTCAGCATTCGTGCGCGTACAGGTGAGCAGCGTGCGAGCGCCTTTCGCCTCGATCCGAAAAAGCTCGATCACTACGCCGGATGCCGGCTTGCCATTCGCCGTATCGAGTACATGGGTGGTGAGCCGCGCCATTTGTGGGTCCTGATGGAACGAGCCTTGCAACATTCCATCGGAATGTGCGCTGCAGCATGGGCCGCAAATCACGATTTGCGCAAGGTGCCGTTGCGCCTAAGACTGACTCGCGCCTTGTCGGGCCTGCCAAGATCTGGCTGATTCAGGAAACGATCGATGCTTGATGCTCACCTGATGGAATGGGGCGGCCAACTGCTGCGATGGCTGCATGTCGTGACCGCCATCGCCTGGATCGGGTCTTCCTTCTATTTCATGCATCTGGATGCCAGCCTGCGGCCGACACCGGACATTCCCGACGGAAAAGGCGGCGTTGCCTGGGAAGTCCATGGCGGCGGCTTCTACGAAGTCCGCAAGTATCTGCTGGCCCCCGCTCAATTGCCAGACCATCTGATCTGGCACAAATGGGAAAGCTATTCGACGTGGCTTTCGGGGTTTTTCCTGCTGGTCTGGGTTTACTATGCACAGGCCCAACTCTACCTGATCGACCCCGCCGTGCTGCCGATGACCCCGCTGATGGCTGCCGCCATCGGAGTCGGCGGGTTGCTGGCCGGCTGGTTGTTTTACGATTTGCTCTGCAAATCACCCTTCGCGCGGAGCGAAGTGTTGCTGGCCGGGGCGGGGTTTGCTTTCGTCATCGCGGCTGCCTACGGCTTCCAGAACGTCTTTTCCGGGCGAGGCGCTTTCATCCACACTGGTGCGCTGATGGCAACCGTCATGACCGGGAACGTCTTCCTGATCATCATTCCCAACCAGAAGAAAATCATCGCCGATCTTGTCGCCGGCCGCAGTCCCGATCCGGCACTCGGCAAGCAAGGCAAGCAACGCTCGACCCATAACAACTATCTGACCTTGCCAGTCGTGTTCCTGATGCTGTCGAACCATTCGCCCCTGGCCTGGTCGAACGACCTTGCCTTCGTTATCGTTGGGCTTGTCCTCGTGGCGGGCGCGGTCATTCGCGTGTTTTACAACAGACGTCATGCGGGAAAAGGCAATGCCTGGTGGACGTGGGCCCTGGCGAGCCTCTGCATCTGGTTGGCATTCTGGATTTCGCTTGGCGGAAGTCCGTTGGGCCGCGAAAAACTGGGTCTGGCTCCGCGGCCGGCCGCATCGGCTCCCGTCCTGGCCAGCACCGTGCCGAATTCGGTGGCTGATATCATTTCCGGCCGCTGTGCGATGTGCCACGCCCGCGAACCCGTGTGGGACGGGATCGCGATCGCGCCAAAAGGCGTATATCTCGATACGCCGGACGCCATCTTGCGCCAGCGTCATGCCATCGCCGTGCAGGCCGCGCTCAGCCATGCCATGCCACCAAACAACCTGACCGGTCTGACCATGACCGAGCGTGAGACGCTGAAAACCTGGGCTGATGCCCTTCATCATGGCCGCTGACGTCCGGCGAAAAGCCTTGACGGTTGAAAATCCGTTCAGTCCCAATTCAGACAGCGGCCGCTAGAACCGCAGCAATGGAGACGGTCCGTCGAATGGCGATCAAACCTGATCGCAAGGACCGGGGTTAGCCTGGGGGCAAAATTGGATTTTCGCGTATGGCGTAGCTCGGGCTTTGGCCCGGCTGTTCTGCTTTTTGCTTGTGCTTGGCTGTTCGTGGCTTGGCCTTGGCTTTCAGGGCATGTCACGATTCCATACGATGCAAAGGCGCATTTTCAGGCGCAAATCCAGTTTCTGGCGAATGCCATCCATACCGGTCAGTCTCCTTTCTGGTCGCCGAATGTCTTTGCCGGATCGCCGCACATCGCCGATCCGCAATCGTTGATCTTTTCACCGGCGATTTTCCTGGCGCTGTTCAGCAGCGCGCCCAGCTTTCGCGCCGTCGACACCTTCGTGCTGTTGCATTTGTTCGGTGGCGGCGTTGCCGTTATGCTGTTCTTTCGTGAGCGGGGCTGGCCGGCGGCTGGCGCCCTCGTCGCCGCCATCGTGTTTGCTTTTGGCGCCTCCGCTGCCTGGCGAATCCAGCATGTCGGACAGATCATCAGCCTGTCGTTTTTTCCCGTTGCTCTCTGGCTGACCGCGCGTGCTCTTGCCCGAAAATCCATTGCCTCCGGCGTTTTTGCAGGTTTTGCGGCGGGTTTGATGCTAGTCGAACCCAATCAGGTCGCGCTGATGGGGGTATATTTCCTGATCGCCTATGTCCTCGATCATTGGATAAGGGGCGGGCGTGCTGCAATCTATTCCAGCATCAAGCCCATGGCGGCGGCGGCGATCGCGGGGCTAACGATGGTCGCCTTGCCATTGATCTGGACGATGCTGTTCGCGAGCATCACGACACGACCGGCGATCGTCTTCGAGGAAGCTGCCCGTGGTTCGCTGCATCCGGCGTCACTGCTAACCGCTTGGTTCTCGGACCTTTTCGGCGCTTCGGACCCGGCGGTTGATTTCTGGGGGCCGTACAGCGCAACCTGGAGTCCGAACGAGTTGTTCCTGTCGCAGAACATGGGGCAACTCTACATGGGGGGACTGACGGGGCTTCTGCTGCTCGTGCCGGGCGTGACGCGCGGGTGGCTCTGGGATCGTTCGGTTCGTGTCCTGACCATCCTCGCCGTTGTGTCGATTCTCTTCGCGCTTGGCCGTTACACGCCGATTTTTCATTTGTTTTTCAAGAGCTTACCGGGCGTCGATGCTTTCCGCCGCCCGGCCGATGCGACCTTCATGATCGGCGCGCTTTGCGCGATCCTTTCCGGATATGTCATCAACCGCTGCCTGAGCGAGCCAGAATTTCGCCTGCGTCGCAGTGAATGGATGATCGGTGCCGGGCTGATTCTTTCTGCGGCGTTGATTGCTTTGAAACTGGCTTATTTGGTCGGCCATGTAAGTGATATCGTCAAACCGATATTGGTTAGTTGCGCCTGGTTGCTTCTAGGAATCGCGACGTTGCTAATCGCGCGACGAGCGATGCAACGGAATACTGGTCTTGCTCTTGGATTGCTCGCCAGTGTTGTCGCGGCGGATCTTGCGGCGAATAACGGGCCGAACGATTCCACCGCCTTGCCGCCGGATGCCTATGACATCCTGCGCCCGGACACAAAGAACGAGACCGTGGCGCTGCTCAAAAAGTTGACGGCTCGCGTCCCAGGGTCGCCGCGCCGTGACCGCGTGGAATTGCTTGGACTTGGATTTGACTGGCCAAACTGCGGCATGGTGCACGGCTTCGAGCACACACTGGGCTATAACCCATTGAGATTGGCTGAGTTTTCGGATGCAGTCGGCACGCGCGACACGATCGCCGGCCCCGACCAGCGCAAGTTCACGCCGCTGTTTCCGTCATATCGCTCGCCGCTGGCGGATATGATCGGCCTGCGCTACGTCGCGTCGAGTGTGCCGGTGGGGCGGATCGACAAGCGGCTCGGCGAGGGCGACCTGAAGCTGATCGCCCTGACGAAGGAAGGCTATATCTATGAAAACACACGCGCTTTGCCGCGGGCGATGTTCGTTTCCAACTGGCAGATCGCGGATTTCGATGTTCTGAAAGCCAACGGAACCTGGCCGGATTTCGATCCGACACGGACGGTGCTGATCGAGGTGGAACCCCCGGAAAACACCCAGAATAGTGCCGATATCGGGCAGTATTCGTTGAAAATGCCGCTTTACCACAACACTGAGATCGAGATCGAGCTTGAATCGGCACAGGCCGGATTCGTGGTCCTCAACGATGTCTGGCATCCGTGGTGGGCCGCCGAGGTAAACGGTGTCGAAACCGAGATCCTGAAGGCCAACGTGATCTTCCGCGCTGTGCAGGTGCCGGCGGGTAAAAGCAAAATCCGCTTTAACTTCAAGCCTTTCGCTGGGGCCATCGCGGAAATCCGCGAGCGGGTCGCGCCGACCGAGGAATAAGCCTCAGGTTGGCTCGGGCGCCAGCGTGACACGCAGGCCGTCGAGAGCATCGCTGCACAGGATCTGGCACGACAGGCGCGAGGAGGATCGGATGTCGTATGCCTCGTCGAGCATTCCGACCTCTTCTTCTGAGGGAGGAAGCAACTTCGGCAACCAGTCCTCGGCGACATAGACATGGCAGGTGGCGCAGGCGCAGGCACCGCCGCATTCGGCCTTGATCGGCAGGCCCCAGTCGCGGATCACTTCCATGACCCGCCAGCCGTCGAGCGCCTCGAGTTCATGAACCACGCCGCCGCGATCCGTCACGATGATCTTCACGGGGTCAGCGCGCCATCTCGTTGACGCCGAGCTTTTTCTGAAGGCTGGACGATGATGTGGTGTACTGGAAGGTCAGGCGCTTGTCCGGGTGCACGTAGCGATGCGCCTTCTGGGCCGCGAGCGCCGCCTCGTGGAAGCCGGACAGGATCAGCTTGAGCTTTCCGGGATAGGTGTTGATGTCGCCGATGGCGAAGATGCCGGGCGCGCTCGTCTCGAATTTCTCGGTGTCGACCGGCACGAGGTTCTCGGCGAGGTTGAGGCCCCAGTCGGCGATCGGCCCGAGTTTCATGGTCAGGCCGAAAAACGGCAGCATCCGGTCGCAGGCTACCGTGAATTCGGCATTGGCGCTGTCGCGGCAGATGGCGCCGGACAGCACCGGCGCGTCGCCGGTGAGGCCGGTGACCTGGCCGATCCGCAGGTCGAGCTTGCCCTCGGCCACCAGGGCCCGCATCTGTTCGACCGAATGGGGCGCGGCGCGGAAATCGTCGCGGCGGTGCATGAGGGTGACGCGCTTGGCGATGGGCTGGAGGTTGAGCGTCCAATCGAGGGCGGAGTCGCCGCCGCCGACGATGAGCACCTCCCGGTCGCGGAACGCTTCCATCTGCCGCACGGCGTAGAAGACGCTTCCGCCCTCATAGGCGTCGATGCCGGGAATCGGCGGTTTTTTGGGTTGGAAAGAGCCGCCACCAGCGGCGATCAGCACAACTTTGGTGTCGAACACCTGCCCCGAATCCGTAGTGACGCGAAAGCGCGGACGTTCCGGCGTGCCAAGCACCTCGAGCGCCTCGACCATCTGCGAGAGATGGAACGTCGCGCCAAAGGGCTGAATCTGTTCGAGTAGATTGTCGACCAGGCCCTGACCGGTCACGCGGGCGAAGCCCGGAATATCGTAGATCGGTTTTTCCGGATAAAGCTCCGAGCACTGGCCGCCGACTTTCGGCAGGATGTCGATGACATGCGCCTTGATGTCGAGCAGTCCAAGCTCGAAAACGGCGAACAGACCGACCGGCCCGGCTCCGATGATCACCGCATCGGTCATGATGGTGGGGGAAATGTCGGTATTCGACAGCATGGGCGCGATCGTCATTCTCGTTCTCGTTCTCGCAAGGTTCCAGCAGGCCAGAGACGGCTTGCCGGACACCGGTTCTTTCGGCCGGCGTCGCGCCGGTCATGTGTCGCATCAAGGTTAGGAGCGCGCGACCTTTGCTTTGGATTGCGGCCTGGGACTTGTCTCAAGTCTGCACCGCCCGGATCGAAAGTGCGTGCTTGTGCCAAGTCCGGCTCAAAAAGCAAGAGCCGTGGTGGGTTTAGGCCCTGCGTCGCGCTCAATTGACGCCGTCGTGTTTCTCGCTTTCCCGTCTCCTGCCATCGGCTGCCATGGCAAGCCGGCATGGTAATCCGGCATGCCCGGCTCCGGATTTCCGCATAGTCAGGCGCCGGTATCGGCCACCAGTCCGGCGGCATGGATGCCGGCGACGGCGACGGTTTCGTCATTGTCGGAGGTATCCCCCGATACGCCGATCGCGCCGATGACCATGCCATCCGCATCCTTGATCAGCACGCCTCCGGCAACAGGCACCAGCGATCCCCCGACGGCATGCGTCACGGCCGCGACAAAGTGTGGCCGGTCGGTCGCCATGGCGGCGATCGCCCGCGAGCCGAGGCCGAGCGCCAGGGCGCCATCGGCCTTTCCGCGCGCGATATCGGCCCGTTTCAGGCTGGTGCCATCCTCCGCCTGTGCCGCCTTGAGGGCGCCACGCCCGTCGAGAACGACAAGCGCAAGCGGTTTCAGATTTGCCTTTCGGGCAGCGGCGTGGGTGGCGGCAAGGATCGTCTGGGCAGCCTGAAGCGTCAGCATTGTCGGTGTATCCGTTCTCGAAAGCAGTCCTTGGAAAAAGCCGCCGCTTGTCTGGCACAGCTTGTCTCCGGTCGCAAAGTGGATGGGTCGAATCGCCGCGCTGTCACCGGGCGACGAAAGCGGATCGAAATGCCGCCCGCCGTGCCACAACCGCAAGTCGACCGGGCCTCGCCGGTCGTGTCGATGACATTTTCGTGTGCGCCCCCTTCATCGCCTATTCGGTCGGGGTTGCGCCTGGCGCATCGAGCGGGCTTAGTCACGCAGGGAATCGAGCCAGTGACATCGAGCCAGTGACATAGAGGCATTTGGCACCGGGCCACCGGTGTCGATTCATGACGCCTTTTTGCCTGACGGTTCTAGCTTCAGGACTACGATGCCAGGGCTTCCGATACCGGCATGCCGCCACAGACCAGGAGGATAACGACCATGGGCCTATTCAATTTCATCAAGGAAGCCGGCGCCAAGATCTTCGGCGGCAGTGCTGCTCAGGCCGCGACAGCCGAGACGCTTCAGGCCGAAATCGCCAAGCATGGCTTGCCGCCGGACATCAATATCGATGTCCAGGGCGATGTCGTGAAGGTCGCGGGCAGCGGCATGTCGCAGGCCGATGCCGAAAAGATCATCCTGGCGCTTGGCAACACCGTCGGCGTCGCGCAGGTCCAGAGCGATCTCGTCGCGTCGGATGGAAAGCCCGAATCCGTGATGTACACGGTCAAGAAGGGCGATACGCTCTGGAAGATCGCCGAAACCCATTACGGCGCGGGCAAGGGCGCGAAATACACCGATATCGTTGCAGCCAATACGCCGCCGGTGAAAAATCCGGACCTCATCCAGCCAGGCTGGGTGTTGCGCATTCCGCCGCTGGGGTGACGCCATCGCCGGCGCCAGCCTGAGCGTTGACGCACGGGAGACCGAAAGGCGACGATCAGGCGCGCGGCGTGATCCGTGAGCCCGATAACCCGTGAGATGACGGCTGGCGCGGGGGCGTTTTTGGGTCGCGATCAGGCCTGGCGCAGCAGGAAGGCGATCTGCGCGCAGCCCCAGCGCTGGCCCTTGACGATGATCGGCGCCGAGGCATCCTTGACGATCACATCCGGCCCTTGGCCGATATCCCGCGCATAGGTCTGGATCGTCGCGTCACGGCTGAAACGGGCCGATTGCAAGGTGGTGACATCGTCGTAGATCCGGCGGTCGCGGCAATAGGCGAGATTGAACGCCGCATCGCCCGGCCGCTGTTTCTGGCTGAACGGCGGATTATGCACGGGCACGTAACCGCCCCGATCGGTGGCGACCGCATAAACGCAGCCCGAGCGCGGCTCGAAGAAGCGCGCCAGGATGCCGGGCAGCACCTGCCGGTAGAACGGCAGCGCGGTCGTCGTGAACTGCGGTGGCATCGTGCCGGGAATGGGCGCGTAGTCACGATCGAACAGGCTGGCGAAATCGATTTCCCCCGCATTCAGCGCGGTTTCGAAGCGGTTGGCGATGGTCGCCGCCAGATTGCGGACCTGGCCGGCATGGAAATCGTTCTCGCCGCGCAGGCGCAGAAGCAAGCCATCGAACGCCGCTGCGACGGAGGCTGGCACCTTTCCCTGAGCATTGAGATTGAGGTATTCCGCCTCGGCGCCAACCACACGGATATCGAGTTCGCCCACGCCGCTCAGCGCGATCCGCCCGAACGCGCCGACCTTGACCTTGCAGTCAGGCGGGCGGAAAACCATCAGGCCGCGGTGGCCGATATTCAGCGTTTCGGTCCGGTGACGGGTCTGCCCAAACCACAATTCGCTGGCGACGCAATGGGGAAAGCGCGCCGTGTGCCGCCGCTCCATCTCCGGCCGCGAGCGCAGCGCCATCGTCAGCCGGGTGAGGGGCGGCGTACCGATCGCAACCGGGCCGCCGGCATCGGCCAGATGCGCGGGAGGTTCGATTTCCGCGATACGCTCGAGGCGGCCCAGCACGGGCCGGGCGGCGCAGCCTCCTTCCTGCGACAGCGCCTTCGCCTGTGTGGGAAACGGCCAGGTCTGGCGCAGCGCGTCGAGCAGGAGATCGCGCGCCGTGTCGGCGGCGATGTCCAGCACCGGGCTCTCGCCAGCCCTGGGAGTGCGGGCGTCCTGATGATCGAAAAATACAGCCATAGATTGAAATTATCGATCAATACTTACAAATACGTGAATTCTGGTCGCTTCCTTCATTGGTTTGAGGCTGGATTTGGCGGTGCGAGCCCGGGCCGCCACCGCCGGTCACCCCTTGCGCAACGGCGGCGTTCGACGGCATGGTGGCGCAAGTCGGGGACACGGCCGGCCGCAGCGACGCGGCCAGCCCAATCGCGCCTTCACGACGACAGTTTTAATCCTGGGGAGGATTTCATGCGTTACGATCGTCGCCGTTTCCTGCAGCTTTCCGGTTTCGCCGTCGCTGCACCCGCCGTGATGCGCGTCACCCGGGCCAACGCCCAGGAGGTGACGCTGAAGATGCATCACTTCCTGCCGCCGGTTTCCAACGGCCATGCGAAATTCCTGAAGCCCTGGGCCGATAAGGTCGCGGCGGAGTCGGGCGGGCGGATCAAGATCGACATCTTCCCGGCGATGCAGCTCGGCGGCACGCCACCCCAGCTTTTCGACCAGGCGAAGGATGGCATCGCCGATCTCGTCTGGACCCTGCCCGGCAATACGCCCGGCCGCTTCCCCGGTATCGAGGCGTTCGAACTGCCCTTCACCGCCAACAAGAAGGCCGTCGTCAACTCGCTGGCGCTCAGCGAATACGCGGAGGCCAATCTGAAGGATGAGTTCAAGGACGTGCGGCCGATCTGCTTCTGGGCGCATGACCACGGCCTGATCCATTCGACCCGACAGGTGAAGACGCTCGACGACCTGAAGGGTCTGAAGCTGCGCTTTCCGACGCGGCTGGCCGGCGAAGCGCTGAAGGCGCTCGGCGCCAATGCCATCGGCATGCCCATTCCGCAGGTGCCCGAGGCCATGGCGCAGAAGGTGATCGACGGTGCCGTGATCCCGTGGGAGGTCGTTCCCGCGCTGAAGATGCAGGAACTGGTCAAGTTCCATGCCGAAATCCCCGGCTCGCCGACGCTCTACACCGCGACCTTTATCCTGGCGATGAACAACGCGAAATACGCGGCTCTTCCCGCCGATCTCAAGGCCGTCATCGACAAGAATTCCGGCATGGCCGCGGCCGCGATGGCCGGCGCCGTCTGGGACGAGCAGGCCCGCGTCGTTTCGGAGATGGTCGCCAAGCGCGGCAATACCATCACCGTGATCGACCCGGCCGAAGCCGCGAAATGGCGCGGTCTCACGGCTCCTGTGATCGACGGCTGGCTGAAGACCGTCAACGACAAGGGAATGAACGGCGCCAAGCTGCTGGAATCCGCCCGGGCCGCCCTCGCCAAGCACGCCAACGCCTGACGGGAACATGGCCGATACCGCGAATGACAACAGCCCCGCGCGGGCGGGGCCCGTTCGCGCCCTGGTGGAGGGGCTGGCGCTCGCCGGCGGCGTCATCCTTTTCTGCGTCGCCTGCCTCGTCACCGCGAACGTGACGGCGCGGGGCACGCTCGACACCTCGATCGATGGCACCTTCGATCTCGTGAAGATCGGCGCGGCGCTCTGCGTCTTCCTGTTCCTGCCGCTCTGCCAGGCGCGCAGCGGCAACATCATGGTCGATACCTTCACAAAGCGGTTGCCGGTGTGGTTCCAGCGCGGGCTCGATGCGCTGTGGGATGGGGTTTACGGCGTGTTGATGGGCACGATCGGCATCTGCATGCTGATCGGCGCCCATTCCCAGTATCAGTCCAGGGTGGTGACGACGCAGCTTGCCGTACCGCTCTGGCCGTTCAACCTCGCGGCGGCGCTGCTGCTGCTGGCGTTGGCCGTTATCTGCGTGTTGACGATGCGCGACAAGCTGTCCCGGACGGCATCCGGACGGGCTGGATGAGCGGCACCCTGATCGCTCTCGGTGGCTTCGCCGCCATGCTGCTGCTGATCGCCGTTCGCATGCCGGTTGGGCTCGCCATGCTTTTCACGGGCACGCTGGGCTATGTGCATTATCAGGGTTGGGGTCCGTTCTTCGCCTATATGCGGACCAACCCGTTCGAGCAGTTCGCGAACTACACGCTTTCGGTCATTCCGCTTTTCATCCTGATGGGCGCTCTGGCCGAAAAATCCGGGATTTCGACGAGCCTCTTCCGGGCTGCGGCGGCCCTGTTCGGCCATTTGCGCGGCGGCTTGGCGATGGCGACGATCGGCGCCTGCACGGCGTTCGGGGCGATCTGCGGCTCGTCGGTCGCGACCACGGCGACGTTCGGCCGCGCGGCATTGCCCGAACTCAAGCGGGCGCGCTACGACCAGGGTCTTTCGACCGGCACTATCGCGGTGGGCGGCACGCTCGGCATCCTGATCCCGCCCTCGGTCATCCTCGTCGTCTATGCGATCTCGACCGAGCAGAACATCGACAAGCTGTTCAAGGCGGCACTGATCCCCGGCCTCATGGCGGCGGTGCTCTATTGCATCGTCATCGCGCTGGTGGTCCGGCGCAATCCGGCCCTCGCTCCCTCCATTGCCAAGGTCTCGGGCGCGGAGCGGATCAAGGCGTTCGTCGCGGTGATCCCGGCGCTTTTCATCGCGTTCCTTGTCGTCGGGGGCATCTATGGCGGCATTTTCACGCCGACCGAGGGCGCGTCCGTCGGCGTGCTCAGCATGCTTGTCGTTGGCCTCGCGCAGCGCCGCCTCGGATGGGCGGATTTACGCGAGAGCATCCTGCAAACAGCGGAAACCTCGGCGATGATCTTCATCATCCTGCTCGGATCGGAAGTCTTCAACGCTTTCCTGGCGCTGACGCAATTGCCGACCAACGCCGCCGAACTGGTCGGCCAGTCCGGCCTGCCGCCCTATGCGATCCTCGTCATGTTGCTCGCCTTCTACATCCTGCTCGGCGCGGTGATGGATGAACTCGCCATGATCCTGCTGACGCTGCCCGTGTTCTTTCCGATCGTCTCCGGGCTCGATTTCGGCATGCCGGCCGACGATGTGGCCATCTGGTTCGGCATCCTGGTGCTGATCGTCGTCGGCATCGGCCTGACAGCGCCGCCGATCGGGCTCAATGTGTTCGTGATTTCGGCCATCGCCAGGGACGTGCCCATCGGCGCGACCTATCGCGGCGTGCTGCCGTTCATCGCCGCAGATATCGTGCGGCTGGCCATCGTCGTCCTGTTTCCGGGGCTGACGCTGGCGCTGGTGCGGCTGCTGTCCTGAACGAGCCTAAAGCTCAGGCCGCCAGGGCCTGCGTCAGGTCGGCGATCAGATCGTCCGGGTGCTCGATGCCGATCGACAGGCGGATGGTCGATTCGCTGACGCCGATCCGGTCGCGCACGGCGACCGGCACGCCGGAATGAGTCGTGGAGGCCGGATGGCACATCAGCGACTCGGTGCCGCCCAGGCTGACCGCGAGCTTGAACACCTGAAGCGCGTTCAGCACCTTGAAGGCCTCCGCCTCGCCGCCCTTGACATCGAAGGCGAAGGTCGAGCCCGGCCCCGTCGCCTGCCGCTTCTGAAGCCTTGCAGCCGGCGAACGCGCTGGCAGATGCGTCAGGTCATGGACCTTGGCGACGCGCGGATGCGAGAGCAGGAAGGAGGCCACATGCCGGGCATTCTCCGCCGCCCGCGTCATGCGCAGGCCGAGGGTCTCCAGCGAGCGGCCGAGCATCCAGCACGAATGCGGATCGAGTTGCGTGCCGAAGGCCGAGCGCAGGCCGCGCACCGGTTTCATCATCTCCTTGGAGCCAAGCGCCGCGCCGGCGATCAAATCCGAGTGGCCGCCGACATATTTCGTCAGCGACAGGATGGAGACATCCGCCCCATGGAGCAGCGGCTGCTGGAAGACCGGCCCAAGCAGCGTGTTGTCGACCATCAGCACCGGGCGCTGGCCATCCTGCCTGGTCGCGATCTCCTCCGCGACCTCGCGCACCAGCGCGATATCGACCAGCGTGTTCAGCGGGTTGGACGGCGTCTCGATCATGATGACCGAGACCTTGCCCCTGGTCTTCTTCGCCTGCGCCATCGCCTCGCGGGCGGCGACGCGCACCGCCTTGCCCGAGAGGCCGTCAGCGAAACCGACGCCGCTCATGTTGTAATTCGCGAGCGTCTTGGTGATGAGCGTCTCCGTGCCGCCATAGAGTGGCTGCGAGTGCAGGATGACGTCACCCGGCCGTGCATAGGCCAGCACGGTGGTGGCGATGGCCGACATGCCGGATGAGAACAGCAGGGCCGCTTCCGCCTTCTCGTAGATTGCCAGCCGGTCCTCGACGATCTCGCTGTTGGGGTGGTTGAAGCGCGAATAGACGAGGCCCGCCGCCTCGCCCACGGGCGCTTCCTTGCGGCCGGAAACCACGTCGAAAAAGGCCTTGCCGTCCTCGGCCGACTTGAACACGAAGGTCGAGGTCAGGAACACCGGGGGCTTCACCGCGCCTTCCGACAGATGCGGATCGTAGCCATAGCCGAGCATCAGCGTCTCGGGATGCAGAGGGTGATTGCCGATCTTGTCCTTGGAATAGCGGGCTTTGGTCATCGATAATGATCCTTTTCGGCGCGTTGCTGCGGCACCATAGCGCCATCGCGCCCTTTGAGCACCCGCTTGCCACCGAATTATCCGTGGTCCTAGCCTTCTTCCGGCACCGCCGCCTTCTTCACTGCCGTGCGCCTCGCCCGCAGCCTGGCGACGGCGTTGCGGTCGCCGCGCTCGATGCGCTGGAACTCGGCCCGGTGGCGGTCACGCCGCTCATGCACCGAAGCGATGACGAAGCCGAGCGGAATGCCGGCGCCGATCAGCGTCGCCTCCGAGATGTGCAGGCTGGCTTCCACCGCCTCCGGCACGGCCTCGGTGACGCCGGCCTCGTAGAGGGAGGCTGCGTGGCGCGGGTCCTTGGCGCGGGCGACGATGGTGAGATCGGCCCGGCGAACCCGGGCCGCCTTGGCGACGGCCTCCACCGCGAGGCGCGAATCCATGGTCGCCACCAGCACGGTCGCCTGGTCGAGGCCGCAGCGTTCGAGAAAGTCGATCCGCGAGGCGTCGCCGAACTGCACGTTGCGGCCGCGCTTGCGGCCCATGGCGACATTGTCCGGGTTGCCGTCGATGGCGACGTAGGTGACTTTGTGTTCTTCCAGCATGTCGACCACCAGTTCGCCGACGCGCCCATATCCGGCGACGATGACCTTCGGACGCTCGTCGGTCAGCACCGGCAGGGGAGCGGTCGCGGCTGTGTGTCCGGCCGCGACGGGCCGCAGGCGGGAGGCGACCCTGGCGCCGGCAACCGCCAGTAGCGGCGTCAGCGCCATGGTGATCGAGGCGACCGCGATCGCCGATTTGCCCGCCTCGTCGGCAATGATCCCGCCCGTCACCGCGAGGCCGACGGCGACGAAGGCGAATTCGCCGGCCGGCGCCATCAGCAGCGCGCTTTCCGCCGCCGCGTGCCGGACGATGCCGAAGACGCGGGCCAGCACGAAAAGCACGATGGCCTTCAGCACCAGAAGTCCGACGCAGGCCGCGAGCAGCCTCAGCGGCTCGCGTAGCAGCACCGCGATATCGAGCGACATGCCGACCGAAAAGAAGAACACGCCGATCAGCAGGCCCTTGAACGGCTCGATAGTGGCCTCGATCTCGCGGCGATACTCCGTTTCCGCCAGGATCAGCCCGGCCACAAAGGCGCCGAGCGCCATCGAGAGACCGCTCGCTGCCGTCACCAGCCCGGTGCCGATGACGACCAGCAGGCTCGCCGCCATGAAGAATTCCGAGTTCCCCGTCTTGGCGACCATGCGGAACAGCGGCCGCAGCAGATAGCGCCCGATGCCGATGATGGCGGCGACCGCGATAGCGGCCTTGATGGCGGCAAAGCCCAGCCCGCCAAGCAGCGAGCCGCCGATTCCCGACGTCAGCACGCCAATCAGAACCAGCAGTGGCACCACGGCGATGTCCTGAAACAGCAGCACCGCGAAGCTGGCGCGCCCCGTCGCCGAGCCCATGCGCTTCTGGTCGGCGAGGAGTTGCACGACGATCGCGGTCGAGGACAGCGCCAGCGAAAAGCCGATGATCAGCGCGGCGACCGGCTCCAGGCCAAACCATAGGCCAGCGATCGTCATCAGCCCGCCCGCCAGGCCGACCTGCGCGGCGCCGAGCCCGAAGACCAGCCGGCGCATGGTCAGCAGGCGCTGGATCGTGAGTTCGAGCCCGATCATGAACAGCAGGAAGACGATGCCGGCCTCCGCCAGATGGGCGATCTGTGCCCTGTCGGTGACCGTGATCGCTTGAAGCCAGGGTACGGCGGCTCCGAGGCGCCCGAGTCCATCAGGACCGAGCAGCGCGCCGGCGATCAGGTATCCGAAGACCGGGCTGACGCCCAGCCGCATGAAAGCCGGCACGACAATGGCCGCCGTGCCGAGAACCAGCACGATCTCCTTGTAGGTCGAAGGGTCGAGTGCGGCGGCCACGGTATCGATCAGCTCCCTGATGGGGACTATGCGGGCTGATTCGCGCCAGGCCAACACGAAAGCGTCCGGACAACACGGAACACGAGGTGAAATGACAGCAAGAGCGAACCATTTCGTCACTTGATCCTTCCGGGACGTTCGTCCCACATGGCGAAACCTTCGAGTTGACGAAAATTCAGCATTTCAGGAACGGCTTCATGCGCTTCGACGGAACAAGAGACTACATCGCCACGCCAGACCTAAAGGTCGCGGTCAATGCCGCGATCACGCTCCAGCGCCCGCTGCTTGTGAAGGGCGAGCCCGGCACCGGCAAGACCGTGCTGGCCGAGGAGATCGCCCGTGCCATCGGCGCGCCGCTGATCACCTGGAGCATCAAGTCGACGACCAAGGCGCAGCAGGGCCTCTATGAATACGATGCCGTCAGCCGCCTGCGCGACAGCCAGCTTGGCGACGCACGCGTCTCCGACATCGCCAACTACATCCGCAAGGGCAAGCTCTGGGAGGCCTTCACCGCGCCGGAGCGACCGGTGCTGCTGATTGACGAGATTGACAAGGCCGATATCGAGTTTCCCAACGATCTGCTGCTGGAACTCGACCGGATGGAATTCCACGTCTACGAAACCGGCGAACTGGTGAAGGCGGCAATCCGGCCCATCGTCATCGTCACGTCGAACAACGAAAAGGAACTGCCCGACGCCTTTCTGCGCCGCTGCTTCTTCCACTACATCCGCTTTCCCGATGTCGAGACAATGGAAGCCATCGTCCAGGTGCATTTTCCCGACATCAAGAAGCGGATGATGGAGGAGGCGTTGAAACTGTTCTTCGAAATCCGCGAGGTGCCGGGCCTGAAGAAGAAGCCCTCGACGTCGGAATTGCTCGACTGGCTGAAGCTTCTGGCATCCGAGGATATCGGCCCCGAGGCCCTGCGCGAACGCGACCCGCGCAAGCTCATCCCGCCGCTGCATGGCGCGCTTCTCAAGAACGAGCAAGATGTCAGCCTGTTCGAGAAGCTTGCCTTCATGGTCCGCCGCGAAAACAGGTGAGGCGCCAGGGCGGTGTCCGCGCCTGGGGAAGGCGCGCTGCCACCCCTCGCAAATCGCCCGAGCTGTCGCTACATTGTGGCGATGCGGCGGATTCTTCTCCTGCGACATGCCAAGTCCGACCGGCCGGCGGGCATCGCCGACCTGGAGCAGCCACTCGCCGCGGGGGGGCGCGAGGCGGCCCCCGCGATCGGGCGTTATCTGGCGGCCGAACGGCTGCTGCCAGACCACACCGTGGTGTCGCCGTCGCTCCGGACCCAGGAAACCTTCGATCTCGTGACGGCGGAACTGCCGGCGGAATTACGCCCCCGCATCGACGGCCGCGTCTACGAGGCCAGGCCCGAGGCATTGCTTGGTGTGATCCACGACACGCCCTCGGCTGTGCGCACGCTCCTGCTGATCGGCCATAATCCTGGGCTTGCCGAACTCGCGGCCTTGCTGACCGGCCATGGCGACCGCTACGCCTTCGCCCGCCTGAAGACCAAATATCCGACCTGCGGGCTTGCTGTGCTGCACTTTGCCGTCGACAGCTGGACCGGCGTCGCCAAGGGCATTGGCCGGCTGGAGCGCTTCGTCACGCCCGCGACCCTGGGCGACGGACCGGACGAGTGAGCGTCCGCCGCTTTCGCCTGTCCCGCGCGCGGACCGCATGAACGGCTCTTATTTCGATTCCGCCCGCGACGCCGCCCTGGCCTTCGGCGACAGCCTGCTGGGGATGGGCCGCCCGCGCCTGCGGCTCGGCGTGACCGGCCTCGCCCGCTCCGGCAAGACTGTGTTCACGACCGCACTGGTGCGGCACCTTATGGACCGATCCCGGCTGCCGGTGTTCAAGGCCGCCGCCGACGGGCGCATCGCGAGGGTGCGCCTGACCCCTCAGCCCGACGCTGACGTGCCGCGCTTTCCCTATGAGGCGCATCTCGCCAAATTGACGGGCGAGGACCGGCGCTGGCCGGAATCGACGCAGCGCATCTCCGAACTCAGGATCGAGATCGATTACGAGCGCGCCGCCGGTTGGTTCACCGGGCCCGCGACCCTGACCCTCGATATCGTCGATTACCCTGGCGAATGGCTGCTCGACCTGGCCTTGCTCGACCAGGATTACGCCACCTGGGCCCGGTCCGCCGTCGGCGACGCGCGCAAGGCGCACCGCGCCGCGCTCGCGTCGGGCTGGCTGGCCGATCTTGCCGGGCGCGATCCCGCGTCGCCCGCGGACGAAGGCGCGGCGGAGGCGGCAAGTCTGAGCTTCAAGCGCTATCTGTCGGCCTTGCGGGCCGATCCGGAGGCCGTGGCGGTTACGCCGCCGGGGCGCTTCCTAATGCCGGGCGATCTCGAGGGTTCGCCGGCCCTGACCTTTGCGCCGCTCGATGTCGGGATGGGTGCGGACTTCGAAACGGGCTCGCTCGGCGCCCTGATGCGGGAGCGGTTCGAAGCCTACAAGCGCCTTGTCGTGCGGCCGTTCTTTCGCGATCATTTTGCCCGGCTCGACCGTCAGATCATCATGGTCGATGTTCTGTCGGCGCTCGATTCCGGTCCCGCCGCGCTTGCCGATCTCGAAACGGCCCTCGGCCAGGCGCTCGGTGCCTTCAATGTCGGACGCAACGGGCTGATCAGCAGCCTGTTCGCGCCGCGCATCGACCGGGTGCTGTTCGCGGCGACCAAGGCCGATCACATCCACCACCAGGGCCATGACCGGCTCCAGGCGATCATGCGCCATATCCTGTCCCGCGCCGCCGGGCGGGCGGAAGGGGCGGGCGCCCGGGTCGAGGCCCTGGCGCTGGCGGCGGTGCGCGCCACCCGCGAGATGCGGATGGTGCAGGGGCGCGACGACCTGCCGGCGATCGCCGGCGTACCCGAGGCAGGCGAGATCGTCGGCGACGAGGTTTTCGATGGGTTGAGCGAGGCCGCGATCTTCCCCGGCGACCTCCCGGAGTGGCCCGAGCGTATCTTCGACATGGACGCGCCGCGCTGGAACCTGCGGGTGCCACGCTTTCGCCCGCCTCTCATGACACCCGATGCGGGCGGGCGAGTGGGCGCGCCGCCCCATATCCGGCTCGACCGGGCGCTCGAATTCCTGATCGGCGACAAACTTGCCTGAAAGCGGCCAGCACGAGAAAGAAAGCCATGGCTGAAACGCCCCGCAACGCACCCCGCGCGGTCAGGCTGACACCGGAGCCCGAGGCTGGCGCTGGGCACCCCGACGGGTCTTTCGTCGCCGCGTCGTCCGGTTACGCGCTGGTGCCGGAGGCCGAGGAAATCGATGCGAGGACGCAGGTCGATGCCGTGCCCGTGCGCCGGCGCGGAATCGGGTGGCTCGGCATCTTCGGCTCGGCGGTTTCCGGCCTTGTTCTGCTGATGGCCGGACTCTGGGTCGAGCGCACTGTCACCGATCTGATGCGTGACAACCCGACGCTTGGCTATATCGCCCTCGGGCTTGCCGCCACCGCGCTGCTCGCCCTGCTCGTGATGCTCGCCCGCGTGCTGCGGGACGTGCTGCGCGAGCGCCGGATCGACGGCCTGCGCGCCAAGGCCCTGGCGCTGGCGACCGGCGGCACCGCGGACGAGGCGCGCGATCTCGTCGCATCGCTGCTTTCGCTTTACGAGGCACGGCCGCAGGTGGCTCAGGGAAGGGCGAGGATGACGGCGGCGCTGCCGGACCTGTTCGCGCCGCGCGACCTGCTCTCCGTCGCCGAGCGCACTCTGATGCACCCCCTCGACGAGGCCGCCAAGGCCGAGATCGGCAAGGCCGCGCGACAGGTTTCGCTGGTGACGGCGGTCAGCCCGCGCGCGATCGTCGACGTGGTGTTCGTCATCGTCGCCTCGGCGCGGCTGCTGCGGTCGATCGCCACGATCTACAGCGGCCGCCCCGGATTCCTGGGCATGGTGCGGCTCGGACGCTCCGTCTTCACTCATCTTATCGTCACGGGCGGCATGGCGGCGGGCGACGCCGTCATCCAGCAGGTGCTTGGCCAGGGTATCGCCGCGCGGCTTTCGGCCAAGCTGGGCGAGGGCGTGCTCAATGGCCTCCTGACCGCCCGCGTCGGCCTCGCCGCCATGGCGCTTTGCCGCCCGCTGCCCTTCGTCGAGACGCGCCAGCCGACGCTCTCTGATGTCGCCGGGGACCTCGTATCCTGGCGGTCGAAAGACCCGGCCTGAAGCCGCGTAACCCGGCATTTTCTGCCGGGTGGTCCGGAACAACCCTGCCAATTTGGCCGCATTTACAGTTGGTTAACCATATAAATCGCTGAAGTTGCTTGAGCCGTCGACTGGCACGCCCTCTGCAAAGACCGCCCCGACGTAATGCGCGCCGTGGCTGACGGCTCTGTAGAGGATGGTTGGACGATGGGTGTTTTCAGTGCTCTCACGACGGCGGTTTCGGGTCTGCGTGCCCAGTCCTACGCGCTCGAGAATATCTCGGGTAACATCGCTAATTCCCGCACGACGGGCTTCAAGCGGATCGATACCAGCTTCACCGATCTGATTCCGGACACGGCCCTGAACCGCGAACTCTCCGGCTCGGTGATTTCGCAGAGCCGCTCGACCAACACGATCCAGGGCGACATCGCCCAGACCGGCCTCGACACCAACATCGCCATCAATGGCGACGGTTTCTTCATCGTGGCCGAATCCGAGGGCGGCATCGGCATCAACCAGCAGTTCTCGGGCAACGACCTCTACACCCGCCGCGGCGATTTCGATTTCGACCAGAACGGCTACCTGCGCAACGGCGCCGGCTATTACCTCAAGGGCCTGACGATCGACCCGACAACCGGCAACCCGATCGGCGTCGATACCGGCATCATCCGCATCACCAACGATCAGCTTCCGCCCCAGGTCACGACGCAGATCGAATACGGCGCGAACATACCGTTCATTCCATCGACGACGACCTACACCGCCAACACGCCGCGCATCGTCAACTCGGACCTGCTCGCCCCCGCCACGTTCACCACCGATCCGCGCAACGCGCCTGTCGGATCGGGCACCGTCATCGGCTCCGACCAGACGACGTTCCTCAACCAGTCGATCGATGGCGGCTCGGTCACTGCCTACGATTCCCTCGGCCAGCCCGTGGCGCTCCAGCTACGCTGGGCCAAGCTCAGCAATGTCGCCACAGCCGGTGTCGATCGCTGGAATCTGTTCGTGGCCGAGAACACCGCCGCGACCGGCGCGACCGTCGCCTGGCGCACGGTGGCGACCCCCTTCGACTTCAACACCTCGGGCCGCCTGACCTCGGCGCCGACGGTGCCGCTTCCGACGGTGACCGTCGGTGGTGTCTCGATTTCGGGCGTCAATATCGTCAGCGGCGGCACGGGCATCAGCCAGTACGGCGACCGCGACGGCGTCATCCAGGCGAACTCGATCCGCCAGGACGGCTATTCGGCTGGCGTCCTGAACAACACCAGCGTCTCCAGCGACGGCAAGATCGTCGGCAATTTCTCCAATGGGCAGGTCAAGGCGCTGGCGCAGTTGTCGCTCGCCCGGTTCAGCTCGCCCAACAGCCTGAAGAGGCTGGATGGCGGCGCCTTCTCGCAGACGCTGGAATCCGGCTTGCCGCTCGTCGGCTCCGGCACGGCCAATCTGGTCGGCGGCTCGGTCGAGGGCTCGAACACCGACATCGCCGATGAATTCTCGAAGATGATCGTCACCCAACAGGCCTATTCGGCCAATACGCGGGTGATCACGACCTCCCAGGACATGCTGCAGCAGATTCTGAACATCATCCGCTAGTTCGGAAAACCGCTGAACCACCGGGTACGGCAGGAGATAGACCATGGGTCTGACAAACGTTCTCTCGAATTCCCTCTCAGGATTGCGCGTCACGCAGGCCGGGTTGGATGTCGTCTCGCGCAATATCGCCAACAAGGATGCGGCGGGCTATGTCCGCCGCACCTATACAAGTATCGAACAGGTCGTGGGCCAGACAGGCTCGGGCGCCCGTGGCGGCGCCGTGCAGCGCACCCTGAACGAGATCGTCCAGCGCCAGCTCTGGCAGGAAAGCGCCGGCGCCGCCTACACCTCGACCCGGGCCGACCTGCATTCGGCGGTCAACGCGCTCTATGGGGAGCCAGGCTCGGATGCCGCTCTGGACGCCACCTTCAACCGCTTCGTCCAGTCGTTGCAGCAGTTGAAAAGTGAACCCTCCAATTACGCGACCCGCTCGGCGGTGCTCGATTCGGCGAATGAACTCGCCGCCAGGCTGAACGGATTGTCCGACGGCGTGCAGGACCTGCGCAGCCAGGCCGAGGAGCAGATCGGCGCCGGCGTCGACAAGGTCAACGAACTGCTAAGTTCGCTGAAGATCGCCAATGCGCGGATTCTCGCCGGCCAGCCCGACCAGACCGGCGCGGCCTTGCGCGATGAGCGCGACCGCATCATCGGCGATCTGGCGACGCTGGTCGACGTCCGCACCTCGGAAGACGCCTTCGGCTCGGTCTCGGTTTTCACCACGTCCGGCGTGCAGTTGTTCGACGGCCAGGAGGCCGTGCGGCTGGAATTCGACGCGCGTCCCTCGGTCGGCCCCACCTCGCTGTGGAGCGCCAACCCCGTCAACCGCACAGTCGGCTCCATTACCTCGGTCGATGCCGCCGGCGTCACCATCGATTTCATCGCAAACCGCTCGTTCCGCTCGGGCGAACTCGCGGCCCTGATCGAGTTGCGCGATGTCAGCCTCGTCCAGGCGCAGACGCAGCTCGACGAACTGGCGGCGAACCTTGCGAGCGCCCTGTCAGACCAGCAGATCGCGGGCGTGCCGGCGACGGTCGGCGCGGCGACGGGCTTCGACGTCGACACCACCGGCCTGCAACCCGGCAACACCATTACACTCGACTATACGGTGACGCCCGCCGGCAACCAGGCGCGATTCACCTTCGTCCGCGTCAATTCGGCCGCGGCGCTGCCCCTGCCGGCAAGCGCCGGTGGCGATGCGAGCAACACCGTCGTGGGCATCGATTTTTCCGGTGGCATCGGCTCGGTGGTCACGCAGATCCAGGCGGCCGTCGGTCCGGGCTTCACGGTCTCGAACACCGGCGCGACCCTGCGCATCGTCGATGACGGCGCCGGCGCCACCCGCGACGTGCGCGGCCTGACCGCGGCTCCGACCAACACCTCGCTCAGCAATGCCGGTGTCGGCGCGCCGGCCGAAATCCCGCTTTTCGTCGACGGGCCGGGCACCAACAACGTCTATACCGGCTCCTATGAGGGCTTTTCGCAGCGCACGGGCTTTGCCCAGCGCATCGCCGTCAACCCCGGCGTGCTGGCCGATCGCTCGAGGCTCGTTGTCTATCAGACCGGCCCGACCACGCCGCAGGGCGACACGACCCGTCCACAGCTCGCCTATGACCGGCTGACCAGTCAGATCCGCACCTTTACTCCCGCGACCGGCATTGGCGGCCAGACGGCGGCCTATTCGTCTTCCGTCGCGACCTTCGCCCAGCGCATCGTCCAGGCACAGGGGCAGGCCAATGAGAGCGCGACCCGGCTCGACGAGGGCCAGCAGGTCGCCTTCGCCGCCATCAGAAGCCGTTTCACCGAGGATGCCGGCGTGAATATCGACCGAGAACTTGCCTCGCTCGTGGAATTGCAGACTGCTTACGCCGCCAATGCCCGTGTCATTACATCCGTCAAAGAATTGATGGATCTGCTCCTGCGGATTTGAGGATCATACCATGGCCATCAACTCGTTCAGCGCCGGCGGTTACGCCGCCCGGGTTCGCAGCGACCAACTCGTCAGCCTGCGGGCGGATTTCGACAATCTCCAGCGCCAGCTCACCACCGGCAAGAAGGCGTCGACCTATGGCGAGCTTGGCATCGACCGGCGCATCAGCCTCGATGTCCATGCCAAGGTTTCGCGCCTCGACGGCTGGCTGGCGGGCATCGAGCAGGCGGACTTGCGCATCAAGTTCCAGAACCAGAGCACCGAGGCCTTCGTCAAGGCGACGCAGGACGCCAAGAGCGACGTGCGCCCCGCGAGCTACGTGCTGACCGCGACCGGCAAGACCACGGGTCAGATCCTGGTCGAGGACAAGCTGCGCCAGACGATCGATTCGCTTAATGTCGATATCGACGGGCGCTATCTGTTTTCGGGCCGCACGACCGACACCAAGCCGGTCGAGACGTTCGACCGCATCCTGAATGGCGATGGGGCTGGACGCGCGGGCGTGATTCAGCTCATTTCGGAACGGCGCCAGGCCGATCTCGGCACCGCGCTTCAGGGCAGGCTGGCGGTCGGCGGCGTCGGCACCACCATCACCCTAGACGAGGAAGCGGCGAATCCGCCCTACGGCTTCAAGATCGCCGGCGCGATCTCCTCGACAGCCGCGATCACCAGCACCTATACCGCCGGCACGCCTGCCAGCCTGGCGCTGAACGTGACCGGAACGCCGGTGGTTGGCGACACGGTCAAGATCGTACTCAACCTGCCGGACGGTACGACCGAGGAAATCGAGCTCGCCGCCCGCAATCCCACTGTCAGCGGCAACGCCTATGACAGCTTCGCCATCGGCACGACGCCGGCGGCGACGGCGGCCAATCTTCAGGCCGCCCTGACGGCGGCGGTGCAGCGCGAGGCGGCGACGACCCTGTCGGCGGCATCGAGCACGATCGCGGCGCTCGATTTCTTCAATGGCACAGCCACGAACCCGCCGCTGCGCGTTCCCGGACCGGGCTTCGCCACGGCGACGACCGCGCCCGTGCCCGGAACCGCCGCCAACACCATCATTTGGTACAAGGGCGATGACGACGCCACGGTCTCGGCGCGCGGCACCTCGCCACTCCAGATCGATGAATCGCAGACCGTGAACATCGGCGCGCGCGCCAATGAGCAGGCATTCCGGATCGGGCTCGCGCAATTCGCCGCAATCACCGCCGAAACCTACAGCGCCACCGATCCGACCGCCCGCGACCGCTATGAGGCGTTGTCGACGCGGGCGCGCAACAACCTGTCCTTTACCGGCGGCGTCCAGCGGCCCTCGGAGATTTCGACCGAACTGGCGACGGCGCGGGTCTCGATCGAGGTGGCGGTCAAGCGCCATAACTCGACCAAGAACTTTCTCGGCCAGGCGGTCGACAAGGTCGAAAACGCCTCGAAAGAGGAAGTTTCGGTGCGAATTCTCGAATTGCAGACGAGGTTGCAGGCGACCTACCAGACGACATCGATCCTGTCGCAGCTGTCGCTGACCAACTACCTGCGCTAGGGCGCGAGGCCGCGACGAGAACCTGAAAACCGCCAGGCTCGGTCGAGCCTGGCGGTTTCGTCTTATGATCCGGATCGTGAATGCCGATGGCGCGCGCCGTCAGGCGGCCGACGGCTGTTCGGGGGGCGGGGTGGCGCTGCCGCGTAGGCCCGCCGCGAGGTTGCGGTTGATATTGATCAGCACGGTCAGCTGTTCGGGCGTTGCTCCGGCGGTGAGCTTCATCGTCTGGTTGAAGACGAAATTCGCGAGGCGAACAATATTGTTGCGCACCTCGACCGGCATCGGGTTGTCCTCGCGCGTCACGGCGCTGAAGAACACGATCCAGATTTTCCGATTGTAGGTGAGGGCGTCGTAAAGGTCGTTCTCGCGTTCGGCCCAGTTGTCCCGGATGCCCTGGAAGCGCGTCGCGGCCTTCAGCAGGACATGAGCTTCGAGATCGCGTGGCGAGTGGGTCGCCTGCGCGACCCTGGCATATGCGTTAGCCCCGTGTGACATGCCCCATCAATTCCGCTTCGTACACCACAAGCCGTCGCGCGGCCTTGAGAGCTTTGTAGATGTCGGTGCTTAAGATGCGGTTATTGATCTCGTTGATGTAGGGCAGGGCGCTGGGCGCGGCCTCGAGAAACTCGCGCACCAGCGAGAAATAGATCTCGTGGTGGGGCGCGATATCCTGCGAGAGATACATGAGCTGTACCGCCAGATAGATGCGCTTGGCCGGCGTGTCCGCGGTCGTCGCGGTCATGATGTCCTTTTCCCGCAGGATCGGGGCATCGCCTTCGATGAACAGCCGCGTGCGCTGGTCGTCGGCCCGGATCACCACCTTGCCGATGATGATGCGTTCGTTAGGCTTGAGTTCGACTTTGAGTGCCATGTTGGCTCCTGCCGTTCCGGCTTTCTGCCGCGATCCGCCTTCTGGCTCGGTCTCGCTTAGCCGAAGAGCCTGAGAACGGCCTGTTCTGACTGAGAGGCGAGCGAGAGTGCCTGAACCGAAAGCTGCTGACGGGTCTGAAGGGCGAGAAGATTCGCCCCTTCCTCGTTTATGTCGGCGACCACGAGATTGTCGGCGCCGGTCTCGAGCAGCTTGACGCTCTGCTTGGTGAAATCCTGACGCGCGGTGGCGATGGCGTTGTTGGAACCGAAGGCGGCGGCCTGGGCGCGGATGGCCTTCAAGGAATCGCCGAGCTTTTCCAACGCGTTGCGCACTTCAACGTCGGATTGCAGATTGTATTGAACATCGTTGTTCTGGAGACCAAGCCCGCCCGCGTCGTAGACGACGGCGCGCACCAGCAGGTTGGTGGTCGCGTCCTCGTTGAGGACAACGTTGAGCGACTGGCCATAGATCAGGTTCGTGCCGTTGAAGCTCGAATCCTTGGCGAAGTTGGTGATCTGGGGCAGCAGGTCGCGGTACTGCCGGGCGAAATTGTCACGGGTCGGGTTGAAGACCTGCGCGACGACGCCAGTGTCGGTCGCGGTCGCGGCCGCGATCGGCGGCTCGATCCGCCCGAACAGGCTGGCGAGGACGCCGGTCGTGGCGTTGCCACCCGTAACAACGCGCAAGGTGCCGCCGGTGACATTGTCGATGCTGAGCCGGCCGCCCGCATCCACTTCCGCGAAAAGCTGGCCAGCGACGCCAGCCGGCGAATTGTTGATCGCGTTGACAATGTCGTTGATCGTGCTTGCCGCGCCGATCGTGATCGCGGGGATCGCGGCGGCGGGCGGCAGCGAGGTCGCCGGCACCGTGTAGCTGAAGGTGATCGTGTCGCCGTTGGTGAAGGGACCGGGCGGGGTCGCGGCCAGCGACAGGTTTTTCGGCGCGTTGGTGATCGGATCGGGCCGCCAGTCGAGCAGGGTGCCGTTCGCGGCCGAGCCGGAATTCACCTTGGCGTTGGTCGCCGCCGAATTCAGCGAGGTCCGCAGGCTTGCCTGCAACTGCTCGACGACGCGGGTGATATTCTTGAGCCCGTTATCGGCGGCCTCGATCGTCTTGATGCCGAGGCCGATGCCGTCGAGCAGACGCTGGAGGTCTGTCGCCCGGGTGTTGAGGGCGCCGGAGGTGAAAAAATTCAAGGGATCGTCGAGCGCGGAATTGACCTTCTTGCCGGTGGCGAGACGGTTCTGCGTCTTGTCAAGCAACGCCGCCGAGCTCTGCAGCGAGAGCAGATTGCTGCGAATGCCTTGCGAAAGGACGATGTCTGACATCGCGAATGATCCCATCCTGGGTCACCGAGCTCCTGCTCGATGCACGATGGCGACAATGATCGGTTAACCTTAATCCTTCGTTAACACGTTTAAAGTGCATAAATACTGACTACACCTTATGATTGTTTTTATTGTGGATTTCGCGATATCTTGGTTAACCAATACTTGGCAAATGCCTGCCATGGTTTCCTCAACCCGTCGTGCCATCGGCCGGCGGAACCGCTTGGGAGACCGGCATCGATGACGAAGCGCGAATGTGGAACCTGCTCGCTCTGCTGCAAGGTTTTGAGCGTGCCGGAGGTTTTCAGCCCGGCCGGCAAGTGGTGCAAGCATTTCAGCGCGGGTGCGGGCTGCGACATTCATCAGCTCCGCCCCAGAAGCTGCCGCGAGTTTTCCTGCGTCTGGCTGGCCGAGGACTGGCTCGATGACAGCTGGAAGCCCTCGGTCTCGAAATTCGTACTGGCCTGGGAATATGAGGGCCGCTGCATGTCGATTCTCAACGATACGGCGATGCCGAATGCCTGGAAGGCCGATCCCTATTACGCGGTGTTCAAGAAGCTCTCGGCCCAGCATCTGTCCGAAAACCGGATCATCATGGTCGTCGAACCGACGCGCCGCATTCTCGTCCTGCCAGATCAGGAGATCGTCGTCGGCGGCCGCGAGCAGGTTTTCGAATGGGACATCACCAACATCATGCTGCCGTCCGGCCCGAGCTACAACATCGAGTTCACGCCGATCGAAGCGGCCGAGCAGCGCCATGCCGCGGCGGCCCTGGCGCGCCGCCAATTGCAGCAGGCCGAGCAGCCCAAGCCGTTCTCGATCATGAACCCCTGAATTGGAGGCGACGTCTCATGGCTTGCCGCTTTTGAGCCTTGTGAGATAGGTGCCGGCATAATCGTAGAGCCCGGTATGGGTAATCTGCCGGCTGGTCAGGGCCCAGACCTCGCCGCCGCTCTGCACGCGCCAGCGTTCGCAGAAGGCCAGATCCTCCGACAGCATGCTGCCGGTCTGGCTGTCGGGGATCGAATCGAAGAAGCCATAATGATGCGTATGGCCGAAGGCGTCCGTGCCCTTGGCGTCGGGAACCGGCGTTTCGGTGACGCGATTCTCGTCGATCAGCGTCTGGAAAACCTGGCGCTTGATCAGCGTCAGCGCCATGCCGATGCCGGCGACCTGGATCAGCCCTTCCTTCACCTCGATCTGAGCTGTCGGCAGATGCCGCGTAACGAAACTGAGTCCCTCGGTGACGGCAGCCTGGAAGCTCTCGCCCCGCAGCGCCGCCTCGTAGATTTTCTCGAGATTTAACAGACGCTTGGGGCAGACGGCGCCGATCACGTCCTTGTTCGCACGGATCAGGTCGAGCACGGCGTCCGCCTCGAAGCCCATATCGTCATCGACGAAGAGCAGGTGGCTGAACTCTGGGTTTCGGACGAAGTGACTGGCGATGGTGTTGCGGGCGCGGACGACCTCGGCACTGTCGACATTCACGAAATTCACGCGGATGCCGACATCGTAGAACAGGCCGACGAGCCGCAGAAGCGCGCCGGTCGTGTTGATCATCATCACGCCGCGGAAGCTCGGCACGCCGATCATGATGAAAAGCGGTGTTTTTGAATTTGACATGGACGGAACCAGCCCCCGGGCCTCGTTGAAGCCAAAAGCGGTAGATGATTCCGTTGCTCGCTCAAACCTCTATCGAAAAAGCAGAACGGCGGGGTTGGCCCCGCCGCAAGCGTCGCGGGTGCGGTCGACGCCGCCTTGGCGAAAAAGCAGAACGGCGGGGTTGTCCTCGCCGCAAGTGTCGCGGGTGCGGTCGACGCCGCCTTGGCGGAAAAGCAGAACGGCGGGGTTGCCCCCGCCGTTCGCCTGGTCCTCTTGTCGTTCTTGACGCCGGAACCCTGTTGGTTTCGATCCCGTTCTGGGATCAGAAGAGACGCAAGATCGCCTGGTCGGCCTGGTTGGCCAGCGACAGCGCCGTGATCGAGAGCTGCTGGCGGGTCTGCAGCGAGGTGAGGGCGGCGCCTTCCTCGTTGATATCGGCCAGCGTCAGGAGATCGGCGCCGTCGTTGAGGTTCGAGACCGACTGCTTGGTATATTCCTGGCGGTTGACCAGAAGGTTCGAGTTGGCGGCGAACGTCGTCTGCAGGCTGGTGATCGAGTCCTTGGCCGTCCGGATCTTCGTCAGGGCGTTCGAGATTTCCCGGTCGCCCTGGAAGCCGCGTGCCGAGTCGCCGATTTGCGAGGTGCCGCTGATCACGTCTTCGGAGAAGCCGAGGGATGCAGCATCCGTCCGGCGGCCCTGGGTGGTGATCGAGGTCGTGCCTTCTTCGTTGAACGCCGTGCGCAGGAAGTCGCCCTGCAGCAGGTTGGTGCCGTTGAAGCCGGCGTCGAGGGCTGTGTTGCGGATCTGCTTCAGCACTTCGCGGAAGCTGGCGGCAGCGGCAGCGCGAGTCGTCTGGGCAGTCGTTCCACCGGTGATGTCGACCGTCTGCACCGCACCGACCGTGGTGACGCGCGGCGAGGAGCCGACGGCGCCGCTGATCGAGAACACGTCAAGGGCGTTGGTGGTGGCGCCCGCTGCCTGCGTCACCCGGATCTGGATGCCGTAGGTGTTGGTGGTGCCGGCATCGCCGCCGCCGACCTGGTTCTCGATGACGAGGTTGCCGGCATCGTTGAGATAGGCCTGAACGCGCGGGGAGCCGCCGGCCAGCGGGTTGAAACCTGCCGCCGAAGTGGTGTTCAGCGCGTTGATGACCTGCTGGACCGTCGAGCCGGCGCCGAGGGTAACGGTGATCGTGCCGGCGTTGGCCGTCGCGCCAACGGCGTTGTAGCTGATCAAGTCGACGATGAAGGAGTCGCCCTGCTGCAGGCGGTTGGCGGATGTGCCGGTTGTGGCTTCAGCAAAAGTCTGGGTCGCGTCGGCCGCACCGGTGATGGCGTTGCGGAAGGTGAAGTTGGTCGTGATCTTGGCCTGCGTGCCGGCGGAGTTCAGCGCCGCGCGGAGCGTACCTTCGGCCTGTTCCAGCGAGGTCTTGATCGAGTTCAAGGCCTTGTCGGTTTGCTTCAGCACGTTGAGACCAAGGCCGATGCCGTCCTGGATCGTCGATAGGCCGCGGGCCTTGGACGAGAACGAGTCGGCCAGGAAGAAGTTCAGCGCGCCGTCGAGGGGAGAGTTGATGCGCTTGCCGGTGGCGAGACGCTGGTTGGTCTTCTCGACGTCGCCCTGGAGATTTTGGAGGGAGGTAAGGGCATTCTTGATGCCCGAGGTCAGCGAAATAGCCATCGTATGAACCCTTCTGGTCCGCAAGATTGAGGGATCATTCGATCCCACCCGGTGCCGTCCTGGCCCCGGATGACCCAAAAGTGAGATGGCGGGGCTTAACGAGACCTTGCGAGAGCGGCTCGATTGCGACGAATCACGGGTTTTTGGGCGGTCCGGCCTGCGTTAATCATGAATAAATGGTTTCAATTTCACTGTTTTTGGCCGAGAAACGCAAATAATTGAGAGATTGGTAGTATTAACTAGCCGTTGCACCCGATCCCCGGGGCCATGCAGCGCAAGCGGAATGGAACCCGGGGTCCAGCGCAAGAGCCGCGTAGCGCAAAAGGATTTCGTGCCGCTTTCGCGGCTGGTCATGTGCTGGGTCCCGGATCGGGTTCCGCTTGCGCTGCACCTGTCCGGGAATCGCCCCCCCGACCCCCGGGCCATGCAGCGCAAGCGGAATGGAACCCGGGGTCCAGCGCAAGAGCCGCGTAGCGCAAAAGGATTTCGTGCCGCTTTCGCGGCTGGTCATGTGCTGGGTCCCGGATCGGGTTCCGCTTGCGCTGCACCTGTCCGGGAATCGCCCCCCCGATCCCCGGGGCCATGCAGCGCAAGCGGAATGGAACCCGGGGTCCAGCGCAAGAGCCGCGTAGCGCAAAAGGATTTCGTGCCGCTTTCGCGGCTGGTCATGTGCTGGGTCCCGGATCGGGTTCC
>JAESGE010000191.1_pt1 | contig 32004 bp, 32 predicted proteins | sample 9269601 | NCBI WGS metagenome assembly JAESGE01 (sample SAMN14515569, study PRJNA621662) | algae metagenome | isolation source: Tolypothrix brevis GSE-NOS-MK-07-07A and co-occurring heterotrophs from wet... | place: USA: Grand Staircase Escalante National Monument, Utah | collected 2006-04-16
CGCAACGTCTGCTGCTCGTAACGCACCTCCCGGTCGCTCGGCCATTTCAGCCGGTAAGCAGCGCGAATTTCCTTTTCGGCGTCTGATGCGGTCTCAAACGACCCGTTCAACACGCCGCGCTTGTCGCCGACCGGTTTTCCGTTGGCGTCTTGGTTGCGGGCAATTGTTGCACAATGATCGCGCTGTTCCCGGAAAACGGTGGTCGGTCCAGCACCGTGACCTTCACGGGAACGGCGTCACGTCGCATGAAAAGGCGATCTGGAGGAGCTCCGTGGCGGAATTGCGTTGTTGTTTCACCCTGCCGGTTCGCTGGCAGAGCACCCAAGGATCAGATTAAGCCCGCCCACGCCTACTGGCGACCGGCTTGACACGATATTCGAGAAAATTCCGAATTTCGGTCAATCGCAGGTAGGGGTCTAGAACCTGTCGATCCAGACCATGCGCCCATGCCAGGTCATGTCGATCCGGATTTTCGTGCAGGGCTAGCAAATCCGCGACATAGGCTTTCGCATCGTCGATGGAGCGCCGGAAACCTTCCGAGACCAGAACCGCGCTCATGCGGGCGAGAATGAGCGCCACTTCCCGCAAATCGAATTCCGGGTGGTATTGAACGCCCCAGAACGTGCCACCGTCATGACGAATTTCAGCGGCCTGCACACCGGTCAGCGCATTGGCGGCCAGCACGGTTATATCCCCGGGCAAAGCCGTGATGGCATCGAGATGCACGGCCGGAGCGTCGAAAGACGCAGGACGCCCAGCCAAAAGGGGATGGCCGGTGCCAGCTTCGGTGCGCGTGACCCGCCGTGCAAAGCCGATTTCGCGCCCGGTCGGATTGGCGGTAACGGTGCCTCCCGCCGCAGCCGCGCCAATCTGTATGCCCCAGCACGATCCGAAAGCCGGCGTGCCGCTGGCATAGACCGCACGCATCAACTCGACCTGCCGGCGCACGGCTGGCTGATCATTGTATAGATGTAGCGAGGACCCGGTCAGAACCACGCCGTCATAAGAGGAAAGCCCTTGGCCATCCGGTAGGTTCGCGCCTTCATCCGCCGGCATGCAGATATCCGTGACGCAACCGGGGAGCAATTTTTGTAGCGTGTCGGCATACGAAGCGGACGGTGTCAGGCCGGAGTCGATGCGATAACGCTCGCGGTCATCGACAATATTGCCCTCGACGACAAGGAGGCGAAGTGGCTTTTGCATGATTTTCCAGAACGTTAGACCATGAGCACACTTCACATAGCTGCAACGATGGCTATGCGAAAGGTGACTTGCCGCAGGACCGCTATGTCACGAAAAAATAGTCGTCCGCCTGCCGCCGCTGGACGGGCTTGAACATATTGGCGTTCTTTGGGGCACGTTCGACGATGCAGTTGCCCGGGCTGTCGGTGTCGATGAGGCTGGCTCCCTGGGCAAGCACGGTGTTGGCGCCGACCACGCAAGCTCCGATAATCGCACAATTCGGGTAAAGGATCGTTCCAGCCCCAATCGTCGGATAGCGGTCCTTGTAGCGCCCGATCGTCGAATTCTGGCAGATCATCAGATACTCGCCGTATGTCGCCTTGGCGAGCACGATTCCGGTCGAATGACCGATCAGAAATTTCGATGGCATGGTGATCTCATAGAACAGGTCAATGCCGTTGAGAGCCTTGTTTAACGCAAAAAGCTTGTTGCAGGCTCTTCGATGACCAGCCGTGACCCAGATTTGATTGGCGAGGCAATACAGGAATGTCGTGTAGTGCGACGTGTGAAGCACGTCGAACCGCGTGCCGCGCCAGGTTTTGACTGCGTCGAGACAACCCACCGTTCGTTCAAGCGCCGCCTTGATGGCGCCTGAGAGCAATGGCAGGTGTTCCTTGTCATCGTCAGGGAAAAAATAGTCGAGCTGTCGGGCGACATAGGTCGAAAGTGCCAGCACATCGATATCAGCTAACTTCATCGACGACAGACGTCCTGACTTTCGCGGTTCCCTGCACTATCCCGACATTACGGTGAACGTCCGGTTAATCCCTGCCATGCTAGACGCAACACCTTGTGCCGGCGACGTCGCGGCAGTGATGCGGGAGACCGGGGATTGCGTATTCTGCTGACCGGAGCCAGCGGTTTCGTGGGATCGGCGACGCTCGCGGCGCTGCTGGCCGAGAATTCCCGACCCTCCATCGTTGCTGTTGGTCGCACGAAACCACGTCTGGCCGGCGACTATGCGTGGCATCGGGTCGACCTGCTCGATCACGCAGCCGTTGCCGCGCTAACTGCCGATGTTCGACCAGACATCGTGCTGCATCTCGCCTGGTGCGTGGAACATGGAACATTCTGGACCGATCCCGCCAACCTCGATTGGATCGCGGCAACGCTGCATCTGGCGCGAGCGGCCTCCGAGAACGGCGCAAGACGGTTTGTCGCAACAGGCACCTGCTACGAGTATGACTGGCCGCCAGCCGGCGACTGCCACGAAACCCGCACGTCTCTGAAACCGGCCTTGCTGTACGGGGTCGCGAAGGACGCGACACGGCGCGTTCTTTCCGAATTCAACGCCAGCGCCGGTATGTCATTTGCGTGGGCGCGATTATTCTTCCTCTATGGGCCGCATGAAGGCGCGGGCCGGCTCGTGCCGGCGATCGCTCACGCGCTTATCGCTGGCGAGGACGCACGCTGCTCCTCCGGCAAGGCTATCCGTGATTTTCTGGACGTGCGCGACGCCGGCACGGCACTGGCGAAACTCGCCCTGTCAGAGATCGACGGGGCGCTCAACATTGCCAGCGGCCAGGCGGTTACGGTGGCCGACATCGCCCGCGCCCTCGGCGCGATTGCGGGCTTGCCGGAGCGGATCAAGCTCAACGCGCTTCCCGATCGTTCGGGAGAGCCCCCACGCATCGTCGCCGACGTAACGCGAGCGAAAAACGAGCTGAATTTCGCGCCCAACCGCGATCTTGAAACCGGCCTGGGCGAAGCCCTTGCCTGGTGGAGGTCGGTTCTCGAACGAACCGATGAACGTAAGGGTCATGTCTCATGAAGCCTGCCGAATGCCCTGTTTGCGGCGCCGACCACGCACGGCGCATCGACCATCGCGCCAATACACCGGTGATGATGAATCGCCTCTACGCGACGGGCGATGCCGCCCGCGCCAGCCCGCGCGGGACGCTCGACATCGTCACCTGCATGGATTGTGGTTTTGCCTGGAATCGGGCGTTCGACCCCAATCTGGTGATTTATGATAGGGACTACGAGAACGACCAGAGCCATTCGGACGCTTTCGCCGCCCATGTTGCCGCCCGGGCGCGCGACATCGTTGCGGCCGTTCCCCTCGACCAACCCATTGATTACCTTGAAATTGGCTGCGGTCAGGGTGCTTTCATCGCAGATGTCGCCAATGCCGCGGGGGGCCGTTTGCGTTCTGCCGAAGGCTTCGATCCCGCCTGGCGTGGGACGGACGGCGCCGCATTGCCAGAGCTGACGCGCAGCCGCATCCACAAGGTCTATTTCACCGCCAAGACGAGCCGTCGCCTTGCCTATGAACCCAATGTCGCAGCGACACGCCACACGATCGAGCATGTGCCGGACCCGGTTGGGTTTCTGTGTGCGATCCGCGAAGCGCTGGGACTGACGTCAAGGACGCGGCTTTTCATCGAAACACCGTGCATCGAATGGATCCTCGAACATCGGGCGATGCAGGATCTCTTCTACGAACATTGCTCGATCTTTTCGGCAGATGCGCTCAAGCAGGCGCTGGAAAAGGCAGGGTTCGGGCACGTCGCGGTCACGCACGTTTTTGGTGGCCAATATCTATGGGCCTCCGGCGCTGCGGGCGAAGCCCGTGATCCATCAAGGGCAACCCATGTCCCATCGTCTCGGGTTGCGGCCTCCCCGACATTTTCCGGCGTCGAGTTCGCACAAACCTGGCGCGATAAGGTCGAAATCGCCACCGAAAAAGGTCCCGTGGCAATCTGGGGCGCGGGGGCGAAGGGGGTGACGTTTGCCCTGCTGACTGATCCCGAAGCCCGATTGTTCGACTGCGCCATCGACATCAATCCTGCGAAACAGGGACGATATCTTGCCGGAAGCGGCCTTGCCGTCTTGTCGCCCGAGCTTGCCGCGTTGCGCGGACTTCGCACGATCTTCGTGATGAACCCCAATTATCTCGACGAAATCAGTCGACAAACCGCGAAGCTTGGTATCGATGCGGCCTTGCTGCCCATCAACTGATAACACCCGCCGCGCAGGGACTGCGTTTGCGCCGCTCCGCCATGCTTTGATGGCACTTGGCCTTTGAGTCCTCCCGGAACATGGTGCGAGGAAAGCCCGGTGGACAGTCGCGCGTTTTGAGTTCCCTCCCGGAACCTTGCTTCACCCTGTAAATTGGCATCTAGCCCGGTCGCCCTATCGTCAACATGCGATTTCACCATCATGATGTTTCATCCATGAACGATCCGGCGTCATCGCCCAGCGAGTCTCAGTCCGGCGTTTCCTCTCGTGCTTTGGCTCCCCCTATGGGATTGCTGCCCCGGCTGTGGGGCAATGCGTATCTGCTGTTGATTCTGACGACGCTGATGTGGGGCGGCAACGCCGTCGCGAGCCGCCTGGCCGTCGGGCACATCTCACCGATGGCACTGACCTCGCTTCGCTGGGTCGGCGTGTGTCTCATAGTGCCGGTGCTTATGCGCCGCGATCTCAAGATACATTGGCCAGCCATTCGCGGTCACTGGCGCATGATCGTGCTGATGGGAATGCTCGGCTTCACGGTTTTCAATGCGCTGATGTACATGGCGGCCCATACCACCAGCGCCATCAACATGGGCATTATCCAGGGTTCCATCCCGATCTTCGTTCTGGGAGGCGCCTACCTCGTCTATCGAACACAAATCCACGCCATGCAATATGCAGGCGTGGCTCTTACGATCGCCGGCGTGATCGTGACAGCGGCCCGGGGCGACCTCGCCGTTTTGGCGAACTTCTCGTTCGCGCAGGGTGATATCTTCATGATCATCGCTTGCGCCTTTTATGCCGGTTACACGGTCGCCTTGCGCAACCGGCCGAACATACCAGGTCTGGTTTTCTTCAGCATGCTCGCGTTGTCGGCCTGCGTTTTCTCGGTCGCGCTTCTGGTCTGGGAAATCGCGGCCGGCCGGGCATTCTGGCCGGATATGCAAGGCGTGATGGTGACGCTTTACGTCGCGATTTTTCCCTCGATCGTCTCGCAACTGTTCTTCATGCGTGGTGTCGACCTGATCGGACCTGGCCGCGCCGGGTTGTTCGTCAATCTTGTCCCGATCTGGGCCGCCATCCTTGCCGTGATCATCCTCGGCGAGCCATTCGCCCTGTATCATGCCTTGGCCTTGGCGCTCGTGCTCAGCGGCATCTGGCTCGCCGAGCGCAAGGCGATTTGAGTGATCCTGCCCGGGGCCGGCTGAAGCGAAGCTGGGGCGCCCCCAGGGCAGGTTGTGTCAGAAGCTGACGCGCCTCGCGCGCTTGACTTGTGCGATGGCCTCAATTCGCGCGAGGACGTCATCGGAGATCACCTGATCGACGGCGACGAAACAAATGGCGTCACCACCAGGCTTGTCGCGTCCAAGGTTGAATGTCGCGACATTGACGCCGGCCTCGCCCAGGACGGAACCGAAGCGGCCGATGAAGCCCGGCTGGTCGGCATTGCGGATGTAGAGCATATGCGGCGCAAATTCAGCATTGAGTTCGATATCGCGTATATCGGTGAAACGCGGCTTGCCGTCCTGGAACACGGTGCCGGACGCATGACGCGGCATGTCTTCGGCCGTGACGACGATGCGGATGCGGCTTTCCAGGTTTCCGGCGACCTCGCGCTTCACCTCCTCGACCACGATGCCCTTGTCCTTGGCGATGACCGCCGCATTGACCATGTTGATTTCCGACAGGAACGGCCGCAGGACGCCGGCAATCGCGGCGGACGTGATGGCGCGTAGATTGAGTTCCGCGACAGCGCCTTCATATTCGATGCGGATACCCTTGACCGCGGTCTCGGTGAGTTGCCCGAGGAACGAACCGAGCTTTTCCGCCAGATCGACGAAAGGCTTCACGCGCGGCGCTTCCTCGGCGGTGATCGATGGAAAGTTCACGGCATTGGTGATGGCACCCTTCAGCAGGTAATCGGACATCTGTTCCGCGACCTGCAGCGCGACGTTTTCCTGTGCCTCCGAGGTTGCGGCTCCCAGATGTGGTGTGCAGACGACATTCGGATGGCCAAAGAGCGGGTTGGTTGCGGCGGGTTCTTCCGAAAAGACATCAAAGGCCGCACCCGCCACATGCCCGGAATCAAGTGCTGCCCGCAATGCCACCTCATCGACCAGCCCGCCCCGGGCGCAATTGATGATCCGCACACCTTTCTTCGTCTTGGCAATGTTCTCGGCCGACAGCACATTCCGAGTCTTTTCCGTCAGCGGCGTGTGCAGGGTGATGAAATCGGCGCGCTTCAGCAAATCGTCGAGTTCGACTTTTTCGACACCGATCTGGATGGCGCGCTCGGGTGTGAGAAATGGATCATAGGCGATGACGCGCATCTTCAGGCCGATGCCACGTTCGGCCACGATCGAACCGATATTCCCGCAACCGATGATCCCAAGCGTCTTGGCCGTGATCTCGACGCCAAGGAAGCGGTTCTTTTCCCACTTGCCAGCTTGCGTCGAGGTGTCGGCGGCCGGAATTTCGCGCGCGATCGCGAACATCATGGCAATCGCATGTTCAGCCGTGGTGATCGAATTGCCGAAGGGCGTATTCATCACGATGATGCCCCGGGCTGTCGCCGCTGGAATGTCGACATTGTCGACGCCGATGCCGGCTCGGCCGATGACCTTCAGCCTCGTCGCGCCTTCCAGCAGCTTGGCGGTGGCCTTGGAGGCGGAACGGATCGCAAGCCCGTCATAGTCGCCGATCATCGCGGCTAGCTTGTCCTTGTCCTTGCCAAGATTGGGATCGAAGGTCACATCGATGCCGCGATCCGTGAAGATCTGCACGGCGGCGGGCGACAGAGCGTCTGATATGAGTACGCGGGGGGCGTTCATGCGGATACTTCCTTGGAAGTGCATCTCCCGTCATTCCGGGTGCCGTCATGGCCGAACCCCGAACCCATGATCACGGGTTCATGACGAAGAAGATGCTTATGGTGAAAATGGAGATTGGATATCTTGCAGATTCCGCGCGCCGCTGACACGACTCGCGGAACCATTAGAAGGGTCACGCCGCTTTGACGAGCTTGGCTTTTTCCGCTGCATAGGCCCAGTCGAGCCACTGCGTGAGGACCTTCACGTCACGTGTCTGGACGGTCGCGCCGCACCAAATGCGCAACCCTGGAGGCGCATCGCGGTAAGCCCCGATATCAAAGGCAACCCCCTCCTTTTCGAGCGTGGCCGCTAGACCTTTGGCGACAGTCGCAACCGCGTCGGGTCCAAGCCTGACAACGTCGGGATCGACGATTGTCAGGCACACGGACGTGTTCGACCGCGTCTTCGGCTTCACCGCGAGGAAATCGACCCACGACGTCTTCTTCACCCAACTCGAGATCGTGCGCGCATTCGCATCCGCTCGCTTGATCAACCCTTCGAGGCCGCCGACCTTCCTCGCCCAGTTCAATGCGTCGATGTAATCCTCGACGCACAGCATGGACGGCGTGTTGATCGTCTCCCCTTCGAAAATGCCGCCGATCAACTTGCCGTTCGAGGTCAGGCGAAAGACTTTCGGTACGGGCCAGGTTGGCTTGTAGCTTTCCAGGCGCGCGACGGCACGCGGGCTGAGGATCAGCATGCCATGGGCAGCCTCCCCACCAAGGGCCTTCTGCCACGAGAAGGTCGTCACATCGAGCTTAGGCCAATCAAGGTTTTGGGCAAAGGCAGCCGATGTCGCGTCGCAAAGGGTCAAGCCTTCGCGATCGGCCGCGATCCAGTCGGCATTCGGCACGCGCACACCCGAGGTCGTCCCGTTCCAGGTGAAGCAGACATCGCGGGTTTTCGTATCGACCTTGTTCAGATTGGGCAGATGTCCGTAATCGGCCTTGATTTCGCGCAGGTCAGCGAGTTTGAGCTGCTTGACGGCATCCGTCACCCAGCCTTCGCCGAAGCTCTCCCACGAGACCATGTCAACGCCGCGCGCGCCCAACATCGTCCACATTGCCATCTCGTAGGCGCCGGTGTCCGATGCGGGTACGATGCCGATCTTGTAATCGGCTGGAACGTTTAGAACCTCGCGTGTCAGATCGATCGCGAGTTTCAACTTCGCCTTGCCGATCTTGGCGCGATGCGACCGTCCGAGAGGCGCGTCGGTGAGGTTTTTGAGGGACCACCCGGGGCGCTTGGCGCAGGGGCCGGATGAAAAATTGGGCGAGCGCGGGCGCGCCGCCGGAGCGGTAATCATAGCCATCAATGTCTCCATCCTTACAGATGGGCGCCTCCCGGTGGGGGGAGATGTCCCGTCGACCGGGATAGGGAATGATCGACGGGCAGTCAATGGCCGACAGAACGAGAAACGTCACGCTTGCGTCGACGTGCGCCGTTCCTGTTACGTCGCGGAACGCCAGTCAGAATTTCCGCACGGTGGGACGCGGTTCGTAATACGGTTCGGCGGGAGCAGGGGCGCAGCAGTCGCCGCCGTTGAGGTTCCAACGCATGCCGATCTTGATATCATGGCTGTCGATGTCGGCAAGTTTCAGCGGGCGGCTCGTCTGAGCAACGAAGGCATTCTGGATTTGGCCAGAGCGGGCATCGCCAAGGTTGAGGTAGCGATAGCCGAGTTCAAGCGTAAGGTTCTTGTTGATCTCGTAGCCGACACCGGCCATCAGCGCCCATGCCAGACCCGATCGTGAACTGTTCGAAGCATAACCAAGGGTTGGTGCCGAAGTGCCTCCCAGCAACGGGAAATTCTGCACACCCTGATCGGTCAGCCCGGAAATCTGGTTATAGGCAAAGCCGACACCGCCGCCGACGTAGGGGGTAAGGCAGCCCAGCGCGCAGAAGGTGCCAAGATCAGCGTAAAGATTGGCAAGGCCAACAGCTGAGGACATGTTGGCGCGATAAGTGTTCGTCTGGTCGATCGTCGTGAAACCCTGAAACGACACACGGTCCGTGACGCCGACGGTCGAATTGCCGCGGTATTCCCCTGTAATGTCGAAGCGCAGCCAGTTGTTGAAGCGATAACCAATACCGGCGCCGATGAAGAAAGGATTAGGATGGATCGGCGTGTTGAAGGTCCCTCCGGCCGCGATCACGTCATCCTGCGTGTACTTGCCGATGTTCTGGATGCCGATACCGACATCGCCGCGAAGATAGACGCCGGATGGCGCGACAGAGCCGCGCAAGGTCGGCGGCTCGAACACGGGCGGCGGCGGAAGATCGGCTGCGAACGCGGTCCCAGATACGCCGAACGCCACGGCGCCTGCGACAGCAAGGTATTTCAGGCTGCCCATGACAAAATCCTTCGTGTCTGTACGCGCGGCCTTCGACCAACGCGGAATGTCAACACGTGGAAAAATGGCAGGAAGGTCTTAAAGAGCGCTTAACCCTAACTTTTAAGGTTGATGGATCGTAAGCGCGCCGTTTTCGTGCATTCACATGCAAGCGGGTGAATTGAACGTTTCTAGCGCACGCCTTGTTGGACCTCGGAAGGAGGGATTCTGTAAAGACCAACGCGCATCGCGCATTTTGCCAGGTGACAGGCCCTGCCCTCAGCGGGGCGCGTTTTTGGCGGGTGCCTTGCTCAGGCCGCCGCTGTCGTGATCACATCAACCACATCGTCGACCACGCGCTCGACCAGGCCGCGATCATCGCCTTCACCCATGACGCGGATCACCGGCTCGGTGCCGGAAGGCCTGATCACCAGGCGACCGCCATTGCCAAGCCGCCTGCGGGCCGCCTCGATCGCCGTCACCACATTGTCTTCGGCCAGCGGCTGGCCGCGTTTGTAGCGCACATTCTTGAGCACCTGGGGCAAGGGCTCGAAGCAATGGCAGACTTCCGACACCGGCTTGTCGAGGCGTTTGACGACGGTCAGCAGTTGCAAGGCCGCCACAAGTCCATCGCCTGTGGTGGAATAATCGGACAGGATGATATGTCCAGACTGCTCTCCCCCGACATTGTAGCCATGCTCGCGCATGTATTCGAGTACATAACGATCGCCGACAGCGGTTCGGGCGAGGTTGAGGCCGATGCCCCCCAGATAGCGCTCCAAACCAAGGTTGGACATGATCGTGGCGACGATGCCAGGTGCTGTCAGGCGATCGTCCTCCTTCCAGCTTCGGGCGATCACCGCCATCAGTTGATCGCCATCGACCATCTGGCCACGCTCGTCCACGATCAGCACGCGGTCGGCGTCACCATCGAGCGCAATGCCGACATCGGCACGCAATTCGCGCACTTTGCGGATCAGCGCGTCGGGAGCGGTCGATCCGACATCGCGATTGATGTTGAAACCATCCGGATCCACGCCAATCGGGATAACCTCTGCGCCCAGTTCCCAAAGCGCCTCGGGTGCAACCTTGTAAGACGCGCCATTGGCGCAATCGACAACGATGCGAAGCCCATCGAGGCTCATGTTACGCGGCAACGTTCGCTTGGCGAACTCAATGTAGCGGGCATGCACGCTCTCGACCCGCTTGGCACGACCCAGTACCGGCGGTTTCGAAAGCTGCGAAACCAGGTCCCCTTCGATCAGCCCTTCGATCTCGCTCTCGACCTCATCGTTAAGCTTGAAGCCGTCAGGACCGAACAACTTGATCCCGTTATCCTCATAGGCATTGTGAGAAGCCGAGATCATGACGCCCAGATCGGCTCGCATCGAGCGCGTCAGCATCGCGACGGCAGGTGTCGGCATCGGCCCCAGAATCATCACATCCATACCAACCGACGTGAAGCCGGCGACCATGGCATATTCGATCATATAGCCGGAAAGGCGCGTGTCCTTTCCGATGACGACGCGATGGCGATGATCGCCACGGCGAAAAGCGATGCCGGCAGCCTGCCCCACCTTCAACGCCAGCTCAGGCGTGATGATAACATTAGCTCGGCCGCGAATGCCGTCTGTTCCGAAGTATTTGCGCGCCATCGTCCGCCTGAAGGTTGCCGCTCACCCTGAGCCTTTTGCTCAACAGGCTCTTATACGCCGGATTGCCGTGCCGCATCTCACGAATTTTATGCATTTGCTAAAGGCAACGTTAAGGACGGCACGCAGACAAGTTCAACATCCGCCAACGGGACCATGAGAAACTGCGTTACCAATGCAAGCAACCCACCAAACCTGCGTAGGAATAAGCCGCGACCGCCTTGACGCTTTCGCGACAAGGCGATTCAACGTCAGGCTTGAGGCTGCGGTTCGAGATCGCCGTCTGGCTTCTTTTTCGGACGGCCACGGCCCGCGCTCGGAACGGCGGAGCTACGCGTCTGCGCTGGAGCGTCCGGATCGTCACGGACGATCGGCCGACCAATGATGAGGTCCTTGATCTCGTCGCCGCTCAGAGTCTCGTATTCCAGCAAGGCCTCGGCGATCGCCTCGAACTGCGCCTTGTTTTCGGTCAGGATTTTACGCGCGGTCTGATAGCCCTCGTCCACGAGACGACGAACCTCGGAATCGATCTTCTGGGCAGTCGCTTCCGATACGTTTTGCTGACGTCCCATCGACATGCCGAGGAAGACCTCTTCCTGGTTATCTCCGTACGCAACGGTGCCGAGTTCATCCGAATACCCGAACTGCGTGACCATGGCCTTGGCCATTTTCGTCGCCATCTGAATATCGCTGGACGCGCCAGAGGTGATATTCTCCTTGCCGAAGGTCAGTTCCTCCGCCACGCGACCGCCCATCGCGACCGCAAGCTGCGACGTGAATTCCTTGTATTTCATGGAATAGCGGTCGCCCTCAGGCAAGAACTTGACCATACCCAAAGCACGTCCCCGTGGAATGATCGTCGCCTTGTGCACGGGAATACCAGCTGTGACTTTAAGCCCGACGATGGCATGCCCCGCCTCGTGATAAGCGGTCAGCTTCTTTTCTTCTTCGCTCATCGCCATAGACTTACGTTCGGCGCCCATCATCACTTTATCCTTGGCGTCCTCGAACTCTGCCATGGTGACGATACGCTTGTTGCGTCGGGCGGCAAGCAAGGCCGCTTCATTGCATAGGTTCATCAAATCGGCGCCCGAGAAGCCAGGCGTGCCGCGCGCCAAAATCTTCAAATCCACGTCCGGGGCGACCGGAATCTTGCGGACATGCACACGCAGGATTTTCTCGCGACCGTTGAGATCGGGATTAGGCACGACAATCTGGCGGTCAAACCGGCCTGGGCGCAGCAGAGCCGGATCGAGCACGTCGGGCCGGTTGGTCGCGGCGATAATGATGACGCCTTCATTCGGCTCGAAGCCGTCCATTTCGACAAGAAGCTGGTTCAACGTCTGCTCGCGCTCGTCGTTGCCTCCACCCAGGCCCGCACCGCGGTGGCGTCCGACGGCATCGATTTCATCGATGAAGATGATGCACGGCGCGTTTTTCTTGGCTTGTTCGAACATGTCACGTACACGGCTGGCACCCACGCCAACAAACATTTCGACGAAATCCGAGCCCGAGATCGTGAAAAACGGCACGCTCGCCTCACCCGCGACCGCTCGCGCCGTCAGCGTCTTGCCGGTTCCAGGAGGCCCGACCAGCAGCACACCGCGCGGAATCCGCCCGCCGAGACGCTGGAACTTCTGTGGATCGCGCAGGAATTCGACGATTTCTTGAAGATCTTCCTTTGCTTCATCGATACCAGCGACATCCTCGAAGGTGACGCGGCCATGGGCTTCGGTCAGCAGCTTGGCTTTGGACTTTCCAAAACCCATCGCTTTGCCGGCACCGTTCTGCATCTGCCGTGACATGAAAATCCACAGCCCCAAGAACAGCGCGAAAGGCAGCACATTGATCAGCAGCGCCGTAAACCAGTTCGTTTCGGACGTCAGCGGCTTCGCGGTGATCTGGACGCCCTTTTCGCGCAGTTTGGTCACGAAACCTGGATCGAACGGCGCATAAGACGAGAAGCTACGCCCGTCGACATAAGTTCCTGAGATCTCCTGCCCGGAAATCACGACGCTGGCGACGCGCCCCTGATCGGCATCGTTCAGAAGCTGGCTGTAGGCCACGTCGTTCGAGGCCGTGCGCTGTCCAGGGCTCTGGAATAGCGTCACAAGGGCCAGGATAAGGAGGAAAATGACGACCCAGAGGGCGAAATTGCGAAAATTCGGATTCATTTGATTTCCGATCAAGATACGGAGCAACTTGCTCGTATCGTTTTTGTTCGGAGCTAATCTAGGCAGTGCGATACGCCTTGCCAAGTGAACGCTGCGTCACAGCCCTGCGATCTTTTGAAAGAGGCGCCTATTTCACTCAACGAGGTGAACGTCCGCGCCGCCGTAACCCTTCCCGCCGGAGGTCGAGATGGCCATTTTCATGCAATGTCATCACGATACCCCCAATCGAGCGCCGGACATGGCGTCCGCTGCCGCAAGCCGGCACAAGCTCGGCATACAACCGCTCCAACCGCGTGAGCCGCAGATGTGCTTTATAGACCGTGTCGTCGGTTTGCGACGCCTCACGCACGACACACGCCAGGGCCCTCAGAGCAACGTCGGGCGGCTCGGCCAGCATCAGGCGGGCATCGAAGGTGAAAGAGTGGGAATTGACCTGCGGCGTCAACCTGGCGCGGGCGATCGTTTCCGCCGCCCGCGTCTCAACCATCGTTTCAAGGCTGGCCGAGCGCACGGCAAGGCGCCCAAGTCGTTCTGGAGTCAGGCCTTCCTCCGCCAGAAGTGGCATCAGTCGCCGCCAGCGCCCACGATCGAAACGGGGATCGGCATTGGCAGGATCGGTCGCGAAAGGCAGATGATCGGCGGCACAAGTCGCAAGGAGGCGCGCTTTTGGCACATCAAGCAATGGACGGCGATGGGCGATGCCCTGACGCAGGATCGACGGCCGCATCGCCGCCAGACCGGCTGGTCCCGAGCCACGGGCGAGCCGGATGAGGACGGTCTCCGCCTGGTCGTCGAGGGTATGCCCGGTCACGAGACAATCGGCACCGATGACGCGTGCATGCTCGAAAAGCAGATCATACCGTGCTTTTCGAGCGGATTCCTGGATCCGAGTGGTGGGTTTTGGCCCTCTCCAGGTCAGGATCGCGTGCGCAATTCCGCGCTCCACGCAAAAGGCGGCGGCGCCCGCAGCTTCGGTAGCGGAATCAGGCCGCAAGCCGTGATCGACCGTGGCGGCGCTGAGAAGAGGACGATGTCCGGCCACCCGCCAACGGTTCAGAAGCGCCGTAAGGGCGATCGAATCGGGTCCACCGGAAACAGCGATCAGGATATGCGCATGCCCGGCAAGGGGCGCGAAAAGCCGCTCGGATTCGGCGGAATCGAGAGGTGCGGACAAGGACGATCGCGGGGTGGAAGGCGCTTGGCTCACGAGCAGCGGGCGCGGCGCTGCTCGCGCTCGACGGACTGCCTTAACGCCGTCGAGACCTCCGGATAATCGACGCCGACCTTGGCGTAGGTAGCGCAGGCCTGATCGCGCGCGCCTAGCCCGTTGAGCGAGATGCCCAATTTCAGCAAACTGTCCGGAGCCCGCGAAGTTCTTGGAAAATCACGCGAAACCTTGAGGAATTGCTCGGCTGACTCGCGGTAGCGCTGGCGTTGGAGATACGTCTCCCCGAGCCAATAGGTCGCATCCGCTACCCGGGGATCGCGTGGATTGGTTTGCAGGAATTGCCGAAAGGCCATCTCCGACCGCTCATATTCCTTACGCTGAAGAGCGCTGAATGCGGCGTCGTAAAGCTCTTTCGGCGTGCCAGTGGTCGTCGCGGCGACGCTCTGGCCGACCCGGGGCGGATTCGCCGGAAGCACGCCTCCAGGGATTGGCCGGGCGACGCCGTTGAGATCGAGTGGGCCGCCGGAAGCGGTGCCGTCATCGATGATCGCGACGCTGCCGCCGGTGCCGTTCGGCCCGCCGGCGGTCAGGGGCGCGCTGCCGGTGCCAAGGGTGCCGAGCGAGCGTGGCGCACCCGCTCCGCCCGGCTGGGCATCGGGGTCATAGGCATCGCCCCGACGCTGTCGGGCACCGGGCGTGGCCGGGTTCGCGGGAGCCGAGGAGGGTCGCGAACTCGTCTTCTCGTTGAGCCGGAAGTCCACTTCTTCCTGGAATTTGCGCAGTTGCTCGGTGAGACGACGATTTTCGAACTGCAACTGCTCGATCTGCCCTGCAAGCTGCCGCAACTGGTTCTCGAGCCGCGCGGTGCGCACGGTCAGTTCGGCCGCATCCTGGGCGACAGCGATCGAGTCCCGCGCAGGCGCGAGGAACGCCAGCAGGCTCATGGCCACAACGAAAAGCAGGCGACGGAAAAAGGCTTCAGGCATCAGGGGTCACATCTCGTTTCCAGAAATACGCGCCGACACCATAGTAATCATTCCACGGCCAAAATGTGAAAAACCAGCCTGACGTGAAGGTCAGGCTGGCAACATCACATTTTTGTCAAATCCCACGGGATCATGAATTTTCGTTTTCTGGCTCAGACGCCACCGGCGCCGTCGAGTACGGTCACGCTGCGCCGGTTCTGCGACCAGCAGGAGATATCGTTGCAGACGGCCACGGGGCGTTCCTTGCCGTAGGACACGGTGCGCATGCGGCTCGCCGGCACGCCGCGCGAGGCGAGATAATCCTTGACCGTTTGGGCGCGGCGGGCGCTGAGCGAGAAGTTGTACTCGCGCGTGCCGCGCTCGTCGGCGTGCCCCTCGATCAGGAAGGTATAGCGGGGATAGCGCGCGAGCCATGCCGACTGCTTGTCAAGCGTCGCGGTGGCGGTCGTGGTCAGGTCGGTGGAGTCAGTCTCGAAGAAGACACGGTCGCCGACATTGACGACGAAATCCTGGGCACTCCCGGGAGTGGCCGCGCCGCCGGCCCCAAAGCCCGCCGCGCTATCGGTGGTCTCGGTCTTGGCGCAGGCAGCCAGCGACAGGGCGCCGACGAGAGCGAAGGCCAAGCGCGCGCCGCGTGCATTCGCGAAAGAGGTGAGAGTCATGGACTTGCTCCGTGTGAGATCGGTAGGCTGCGGGCCGCGTGTCCTGGAGGACTGTGTTCCGGCGACCACATACCTGATCAATGTCCTGTCAACCTAAACGAGACCTTGCCAGAATAAGGCGAATTGACGGCATCGCCGGATATGGTGAACGCTTTCTCACCAGCAAGGTTGCAGCAAGGCATCAAGGTGGATCGCCTATTTCGCCTCGCTGAGCAGAGGCGACCAAGTGGGGTCGGAGGCGAAGGCGGGTGTCGGCACCGGCAGTTCCACCCGACCGGTGATGTCGACCATATAGAGCTTGCCGCCGGACTGGCCGCCCGGATCCCGGAAGAACATCAGGTACTGGCCATTGGGCGCCCAGTTCGGCGATTCGTTGTGGAAGCCCTCGGTCAGCACCCGCTCGCCCGAACCGTCCGGCTTCATGACGCCGATGGCGAAGCCGCTGCCGGTGCGCTTGGTGAAGGCGATGAGATCGCCGCGCGGCGACCAGACCGGCTGCGAATAGGAACCTTGCCCGAAGGAGACACGCTTGGCCTCGCCGCCTGCCGCACCCATCACGTAGATCTGCTGCGAACCGCCGCGGTCGCTCTCGAAGACGATCTGGCTGCCGTCCGGCGAATAGGAGGGCGAGGTGTCGATCGCGCCCGTCGTCGTCAGCCGCGTCGTCGTGCGCGAGCTGAGATCCATTGTGTAAAGGTTGGAGTTGCCGCCCGTCTGGAGGCTGAGGACGATGCGCGAGCCGTTGGGGGAAAACCGAGGGCTCGATGTCATGTCGGGGAAGTTGCCGACGACCTGCCGCGTGCCGGTCTCGATGTTCAGCACCTGGACGCGCGGCTGTTCGCCAGCGGTTTGCGACATGAAGGCGATATCCTGCGTCGCGGGCGAGTAGCGCGGCGTCACCACCGAGGTGTCGCCTGCCGTCAGGTAGCGCACATTGGCGCCGTCCTGATCCATGATGGCGAGGCGCTTGCGGCGGCTTTCCTTTGGCCCGGACTCCTCGACGAATACCACCCGCGTGTCGAAGAAGCCGCCGACGCCTGTTACTTTGCTGTAGACCGCGTCCGAGATGATGTGGCCGATGCGGCGCATGTTGTTGGCATCGGTGAAATATTGCTGACCGGCGATCTGTTGGCCGGCGATGATGTCCCAAAGGCGGAACTCGGCCTTGAGCCTGCCGCCCTCGCGGACGACGCGGCCCGTCACCAACCCCTGCGCGCCCGAGGCACGCCAGGCCTCGAATTGAGGCGCGGCATCGAAAGCCGGATTCTTCTCGGGATGCTTCGCCTTGTCGAGCGGCACGAAATATCCCGAGCGCTTGAGGTTGTTGGCGATGATGCCCGACACCCGCAGGCCCGTATCCCCCTCGCCGCCGAAATCGGCGATGGCGATCGGCATCGGCTGGAAGGTGCCCTTGCGCAGGTCGATCACGAGTTCCGCACGGACGGGCGACGGAACGAAGGCGCCGGCGATCAAGCCGAGCCCGAGAGCGGCGGCGCTGCCGTTGAACAGGCGGCGTGTGCAGGAGCGGACCATGGTCATTCGTCTTTCGGTTTCGTCAGCGGCTCGGGCTCGATCGCGTCAAACTCGAGTTGGCATGGGGCACGTCGACAACCGGCGAGCCGCCAAGCGGGCATTTCTGCCATCGCGCGGCATGCGTTAGGTGTCACTTGTGTCAAAATTAACGATCATCGTTTTCCAGTCGTCGTAGAACGGCGTGAACTGCGCCGGAATCCGCAAGGGCGAACAGCGCCGAACCGCGCGGGTCGCCGTGTCGGCCGTTGGCCTGAACATCGGATCGGGCGAGGAATTGGTCACGGCCGGCTCGCTGGCGAGCGTGCCATCCAGGTTTGAGCTGAAACGCACCGAGACAATGACCGGCTTGGTCGAGCTCGCGGCCCCGATCGGCGGCTGCCAGCACCGGTGCAACTGATCCTTGATCAGCCCCATGAGCTGGCCGCGCATCGACGGGTTGAGCTTCTGGCCCGTCCCCGTCTGCACGCCGAGCGACGCCGTGCGGTTGATCTGCGGTGCCGCAGCGCCGATCGAGGACGAGGCCTCCTTCGACTGCAACAGTTTCGAGATATCGGCGACGTTGAATTTCTTGGCGGCCTCGGCATCGCGGCGCGCTTTCGCCTCGCTGTCGGCCTTGGCTTTTGCCAGCGCGACGGCTTTGGCCTTCGCGGCGGCTTCCGCCTTTGCGGCGGCCTCGGCCTTGGCGGCAGCCTCCGCTTCGGCCTGCTCCTTGGCGGCCTCGGCGGCCTCCGCCTTCGCCTTTGCGACTTGCGCCGCGCGGGCGGCTTCGGCTTTGGCAGCCTCGGCCCGGGCTTCTTCCGCCTTCGCGCGTGCGGCCGCCTCGGCCTTTGCCTCGGCCTTGGCTCGCTCGGCGGCTCTCGCCTCGACTTCGGCCTGCTTGGCGCGCGAAGCCAGTTCGGCCTGCTCGGCGAGGCGAGCGAGTTCCTCGCGGCGCTCCTCGGCACGGGCTTCCGCGGCGCGGGTTTCGGCCGCGCGAGCCGCTGCCCTGGCATCTGCTGCCGCCTTGGCCTCCGCAGCCGCGGCTTTGGCCTCGGCAACCTTCGTTTCCGCTATTCTGGCTTCAGCGGCCTTGCGCAGTTCCGCTTCGTCGGGCTTTGGGACGGGCTTGACCTGCGGAGGCGGCGGCGTCGCGTTGTCCTCGGCGACCTTGATATCGGCGGGGCGTGTCGGCGGGGCCGGCGTGTCCACCTTGGCCTCGCCGGCTTCCTTGTTCTCGACGATCTCGGCCTTGCGCTCGGCGCGGGTCAGGGGTTGTTCCTCGACCTTCTCGGCCTTGCGCTCGCCCCGCGTCACCTGCGTCAGCGCGCTCGGATCGACCATTTCGACGGCGATGGCTTCCTCGTTCTCCGGAAAAGGCGCCGTCGACGAAAACGTCACGAGCCCCACGACAAGCAGGGCCACATGCGTCAGCGCCGAGATGGCCAGACCGGGTTCTGAGGGCTTGAACTTCACTGTTCGTGCGATCTTTGCTGTTCGCCGTCGGCTTGGTCGTCTGTAATCCTAGTGATCCGCCATCTATTTGCCCGAGGGCTCCGTGACCAGGGCAACGCGCTTGAACCCGGCGGCCGTGATCACCGACATGATCTGCGCCACCCGGCCGTAATCGACCTGGCGATGACCCCGAACATAGACCCGCTCATCGAAACCCTGTTTGGAAGCAAGCTGGAGGCTGCTCACGATCTCGGCATCGTTCAGCGGCTGATCCATCAGGAACACCTGTCCCTTCTGGTCGATCGAGACGGTCAGCGGCTTCTGGTCGGTGTTGATGGGGCGCGCGGCTGTCTGCGGCAGGTCGATCGGCACGCCGGTCGCGATCAGCGGCGCCGCGACCATGAAGATGATCAGCAGCACCAGCATGACGTCGATGAACGGCGTCATGTTGATTTCGGCGATGGCCCTGTGCTTGCGCGCGCGGCGGCCGCGACGGCCGCCGCCCTGCGCTGCACCTGCGACTGAAATACCCATCGGACCCTCCTCAGGCCGCCAGCCGCTCGTCGATCTGCCGCGACAGGATCGCGGAGAACTCATCGGCGAAGGCTTCCAGCCGGCTCTGCGCCTTGGCGGCCTCGGCCTGAAGCTTGTTATACGCCATCAGCGCCGGAATGGCTGCAAAAAGTCCGATCGCCGTGGCAAACAACGCTTCCGCGATGCCCGGCGCCACGACCGCCAGCGAGGTGTTCTTCGACGCCGCGATGGCGATGAACGAATTCATGATGCCCCAGACCGTGCCGAACAGGCCGATGAACGGCGAGGCTGAGGCGATCGTCGACAGGATCAGCAGCTTCGATTCGAACCGCTCCACCTCGCGCTGGATCGTCACGTCCACCACCTTGTCGATGCGCTGGCCAAGGCTGGCGACCGAGCGGCCACCATTCTCGAACGAGCGCTTCCATTCGCGCATGGCCGCGACGAAGACCGCGCCCATGTCGGTGACATTGGTGTTGGCGAGGTTGCGGTAAAGCTCCTCCAGCGACTGGCCCGACCAGAACACCTCCTCGAAGGCATCCATGCCCTTGCGCGTGCGGATGAACAGCAGCGTCTTGTCGACGATGATGGCCCAGCACCAGACGGAAGCGGCCAGCAGGCCGATCATCACCAGCTTGACCACGATATGGGCATGCCAGAACAGCGCCCAGAACGACGTATCCAGCGGGGCGGCCTGGGCCAGATCAGCAGCAGCGTTCATCGATACGTCCTTATGCCGGCGCGAGTCGCGTGATCCATCGGCAGCGCGCGCCCTCTGCCCGCACCTGTCGACGTTCACCCTGCCGGTCTTCAGCGCCGCCGTCTCTCGCCGCAAAATCCGGCGAAAGCGGGGCGCAGGCGCACCCCAGGGGCAGATAGCCGGTATTCCAAACAGTTAAGCCGCGATCAAGGTTAACGGCGCGTGAAGATGTGTCGCGATGCGGCGGATTTGGGGCCCAACGCGCATGAAAGTTCATGTGCATATATTGACACAATAGGAAAAATATCATGTTTATTTCTCCAGCACGATTGGAGAAAACCATGCTTCCCCTTCGCGCTATCGACCATTTGCATCTCAGCCGGCGCGAGGAAGCAACCCTGCTCCGCCTGAAATCGGAACTCGCGGCCATCCGCATGGACCGTGCCCTCCTGCGGCTTGCGCAACTGGAGAGCCTGGAGCGGCGATACAGCGAAGACCAGCCGCGCGGGCGGGATGGACGGTGGGTCAGCACAGGCGCGCGGATCGCCGCAGCAGTGTTGCGCCGCATCCCCATCGTGGCGATCGGATTAGCCGCATACGAACGCTATGAACGTCTGTCGCAGTCGAACAACGACAGACAACAGGCTGTTGCTGTCTTCAATTCAAGGGAATACAGGCCCAATGAGCCAGCTTCCTTAACGCTGACTCAGGTTGGCGTTTTGACACGGGAAGAGACGCAGAACGCCTGCCCGGGGCTCGTAGATGTTGAAAGATTGTCATATCAGGCAACAAGCGATTCTGAGGCCAACCGGCCAGATTTGCGTCAGCCCTACCGGGGCTCTGACATCCACAAACGTTTACAATCCAGCATTGATGCAGACAATTCAGGCCGCTTCCAAGCAGAAAAATCATTCCTGAAATCCAGCGCGGAAGACGTAAAGTATGGCACACGCGGAAGTGTGCGTGTCGATGTTTTCGAAGATTTAAGAAACGGCACGATTTGCGTCTACGATCTCAAGACCGGCGCAGCCCGCTTCGATCCCAGACGTGGGCTTGAAATCGCAACGAGTGTTTACAGCAGGTACGGCACCTCAAGGCGCATCGTCATTACAGAAATAAGAACCGACCGATGAGCACCGCAGCACAGATGAAAAAATTGGTTGCGCCGCTGCTGGCGCGCAATCCAGATCTCGTCCTCGCCAAGCGTGTCCTCTACCTACGGCCAGTGAGTCATATTCTACGCTATGTCCAGCTTCAGGACGTGTTGGACAAGGACCGTTTCAACGCAGCGTGGGGAATCGTCAACCTTCTGCCGCGGTTGAATATTTTAGAGCCATATCCCAGCATGGACTATGGCTACAAGATTTGGCCGCCAGGCGAGATGGCCTTGTGGTATCTGACAAATCCGCTGACGCAGGAGATTTTTACCGACACAATGGAACGTGATGTTCTGCCGCGGATGCGCGCCGTCAACGATATCCGGGGCTTCGTTGATTTCACCAAAGAAAGTGAATTCAGCTGGGCAAACCTCAAGCGCTGGCATCTCCATGATCTGACGATCAATGTCGCCCTCGGGAACCTCGACGCGGCGCGCGCGACCTGCGAGGCCCTGGCCAACAACGAGTTGCGTTGGGAGCTGCATTATTTCCCCGTATTCAGCCAACGCATTCTTTCGGAGCTTTGGCCCGCCCTGCAGTCCGAAGATCGTCCGCGCATGGCCGCGTTCCTGCGCAATTGTGAAGAATATTCGGTCAAGGCCCTCAAACTCGAAAAACACTGGGAGCCGACACCGTTCCCCATCGAGCAGATGTAAACTTTCTCAGACGCCGACCCCCAGCCGCAGACGCAAAACGTCGGGAATGCGCCGCGCTTTCCCCCCGCCCACACAGGCGACCTTGACCTCGGCCGTGACCAGCACCTCGGCGCCCCGCAGCACGCGCTGCCGGAGCTCCATGGTCGCGCCGCGCGCTTCCACAGCCGTCGTCTCGATCGTGAGCAGATCGTCCATGACGGCAGGTTTAAGGAAATCGATGGTCATGCGTCGAACAGCGAAGCCGAGCCTCGCTTCGCCATCGAACAATTCGCGCTGGTCGACGCCGAGCGACCGGATCAGTTCCGTCCGCCCCCGTTCCATGAAACGCAGATAGGAGGCGTGATAGACGACGCCGGAAAAATCGGTGTCCTCGTAATAGACGCGGATGGGGATGGTGTGGGCCTCAGGCATCGTCATCCCCGAACAGCCCGAACTGCCCCATTTCCCGAGTCGGTTCCGGCAGGCCCAGATGCCGGAAGGCGTGGGGCGTCAGGAGGCGGCCGCGCGGGGTGCGCTGGATAAAGCCTTGCTGGATCAGGAACGGCTCGATGATCTCCTCGATGGCGTCGCGCGGCTCCGAGAGTGAGGCCGCGATGGTCTCGATGCCGACCGGCCCGCCGCCGAAATTCATGGCCACCGTCGTGAGATAGCGCCGGTCCATCTGGTCAAGGCCGATGGCATCCACATCGAGCAGTTTCAGCGCGCCGTCGGCGACCTCGCGGGTCACCGTGTCCGCGCCGTCGACGATGGCGAAATCGCGCACCCGGCGCAGGAGCCGCCCGGCAATCCGGGGCGTGCCGCGCGAACGCCGCGCGATCTCGTTGGCCCCATCGGGCGACAACGCGATGCCCATGACGCGGGCCCCGCGCGCCACGATGAGTTCCAGTTCCTCCGTGGTATAGAATTGCAGGCGGATCGGGATGCCGAACCGGTCGCGCAGCGGCGTGGTCAGCAGCCCGGCGCGGGTGGTGGCGCCGACGAGCGTGAACTTCGGCAGGTCGATCTTGACCGAGCGCGCCGCCGGCCCCTCGCCGATGATGAGATCGAGCTGGTAATCCTCCATCGCCGGATAGAGAATTTCCTCCACCGCCGGATTGAGCCGGTGAATTTCGTCGATGAAAAGCACGTCGCGCTCTTCGAGATTGGTGAGTTGCGCCGCCAGATCCCCCGCCTTGGCGATCACCGGGCCGGAGGTCGAGCGGAAGCCGACGCCAAGCTCGCGCGCCACGATCTGCGCCAGCGTCGTCTTGCCGAGGCCGGGCGGGCCGACAAACAGCACATGATCAAGCGCCTCGCCCCGCGTTTTCGCGGCCTGGATGAAGACCTTCAGGTTGTCCTGCGCCTGTTGCTGGCCGATGAATTCGCCCAGCACCAGCGGACGGATCGACTGATCGAGGTCATCACCGCGTTTGGTCGGAGAGAGAATGCCGGGGCGGGTGCTCACCGCGACATTTCCTTAAGCCCCAGCTTGATGAGCGCGGCGGTACCAGCCCCCTCGCCGGCAGCACGCGCGGCGGCGGCGACGGCGGCGGTGGCCTGCGGCTGGCCGTAGCCGAGATTAACGAGTGCCGAGATCGCGTCCTTCAGCGGGCCGGCCACGCGGCCCTCGTCCATCTCGCCGGCAAGCTGCACCACCGCCGGATCGATGCTGCCGAAGGCCGGCGCCTTGTCCTTCAGTTCGACGCAAATGCGCTCGGCGAGCCTCGGGCCGACGCCAGGCGTGCGGGCGATGGACGCCTTGTCCTTCATGGCGATGGCGTTGGCGAGTTCGGCCGGCCGCAGCGTCGAGAGAATGGCGAGCGCCACCTTCTGCCCGACGCCCTGCACGGCCAGCAGGATGTTGAACCACTGCTTCTCGCTCTCGGTGGCGAAGCCGTAGAGGCGGATCATGTCCTCGCGAACAATCGTCTCGATATGCAGCATTGCCGCCTCACCGGGCCTGGGCAGCGCCTGCAGGGTCCGCGACGAGCATTGCACCACATAACCGACGCCCTGCACGTCGACGATGACGAAATCGTCGCCATAGGAATCGATGAGGCCTTTGAGTTTACCGATCATGGCGCGACCTTAGCCGATTGAGGCAGGCGCACAAAGGCTGGAGGCTTCAAGGGGTTGGGGCGTAACCCCCTTGACAATGCTTATAGGGTGGGTATTATACCCATCCATTTCGTTTGAAAGAAAGTGCATAAATGGCCCAAATGATCATCTCGGACCATTCAATCTGGCTTAAACATATCGAGAACGACGGCAAAATCATCGCCAAGATCGAAAATTTGCCTCAGAATGCCCCCGTCGCGTTGCAGATCGACGGTAAGCCTGTTCTTTTTCGCAAAATGAGAGATGGGGTGGATGGTAGGCCCACCCATGGTATCCGGCCGGATGAGGCGTTCAAGGATTATTGGAATACATTGTATCGCGAGCGGCGCGGGCAGAAGGTCGAGATCGTACTGGACGAGACTCCGCCCTCCGATCCCTATCTGGCTTCGATCTCACATCTCCTGAGCGAGTGGGACAGCCCGGAAGACAACGAGGCCTATAATGGCCTCTGAAATCGAGGAGTACAGACGCTGGGATGTAGCCGTCGCTCTGTTTCCCTTCACGCAAAGCACCCAGCGCAAGCCACGTCCGATTCTGATCCTGACAGAACCCAACTTCAATCAGGCCCATTCGCATGTCATTGCAGCGATGATCACGACAGGCGCCAACACGCAGTGGCCGAGCGATCATACGATTCGCGATCTTGCGCCGACGGGATTAGGCCATGCCTCGGTCGTGAGGTGGAAGGTCTTTACGCTGCCCGTGGAAGCGCTCTCGCGCCGGATCGGCTCGGTCGGATCGAGCGACAAGGGGCTTTTGTCCGTTGCTATGGCAGGCATGCTTCTGGGCTAGGACAAACGACCCGCCAGCCCCCGCATGCCCCGGTGTTGACCGTGAGTGATGGCGATGGCGAGCGCGTCGGCGGCGTCTGCGGTGGCGGCATTCGATTTCGGCAGCAGGATGCGGATCATCGTCTGCACCTGTTTCTTGTCGGCGTGCCCTGTCCCGACCACGGTTTTCTTGACGAGGTTGGCCGCATATTCCGCCACGTCGAGCCCGGCCAGGGCGGGCACCAGCAGCGCGATGCCCCGGGCCTGCCCCAGTTTCAGCGTGGCGCGTGCATCCTTGTTGACGAAGGTTTCCTCCACCGCCGCCTCGTCTGGCGCATGTTGGGCGACGACCGCCGTCAGGCCGTCATGGAGTTGACGCAGGCGCTGCGCCAGGGTCAGGGCCTCGTTCGATTCCACGCAGCCACAGGCGACGAAGCTCAGCCGAGAGCCCTCGACGTCGATGATGCCCCAACCCGTGCGGCGCAGGCCCGGATCGATGCCGATGATTCGCGTGATCTGTGCCATCAGCCCGAATGATTAGTCAGGTTCGGCCGAAGCTGCCACGGTGTTTCTTTATCCAGAAGACCGGGTGGCGATGATCGACACATTCACCGGCGTCCTCGGGCTCAACGAGCCCAGCGCCGCGCTCCTGCTTCTGCTCGCGACGCTGCTGGGCGGGCTGGTGCGCGGCTTTACGGGCTTCGGCTTCGCCATGGTCTTCATGCCCATCGCCAGCATGGCGGTCGGCCCCGTCGTGGCGCTCGGGCTCATCTGGGCGGTCGATGCGGTCTTTGCGTTCCCGATCGCGGCCCGCTCCTTTCGCCGGGCTGATTGGCGCGAGGTGCTGCCGATGCTGTCGACCGCCAGCCTGGCGATCCCGGTCGGCATCGCTGTGCTGACCAGCACGGACCCTTACGTGATGCGCTGGCTGTTGTCGGGCGTGGTGCTGACGGCGCTGGCCATTCTCGCCTCGGGTTGGCGCTATCACGGACGGGCGGGTCTGCCGCTTTCGGTGGGTGTCGGCGGTCTCTCTGGCCTGTTCAGCGGCATGGCGAGCCTCGGCGGCATTCCGCTGGCGGTGTTCTGGCTGGGGGCCCAGCGCAACGACGCCCGGCAGACGCGCGACAATTTGCAGACCTATTTCGCCCTGTCGACCATCGTCGCGGGCGGCATCCTCTGGACCAAGGGCCTGCTGTCGCTGCCGATCCTCTGGCAGGCCCTGCCGCTGCTGATCCCGTATGGCTTTGGCTTGCTGATCGGCATGCGCGGCTTCCAGATCGCCAGCGAGGCCACGTTCCGGCGCCTCGCCTATATCATCATACTCGCAAGCGCGATCGTCGCGCTGCCGATCTGGGATCGGTAGCCGGGACGTTGAAACATGGCATCGCTCACGCGGTCAGCTTGGCCATTACGTCGTCGGAAACCTCGAAATTCGAGAAGACGTGCTGGACATCGTCATCGGCGTCGAGCGTTTCGATCAGCTTCATCATCGCGCGCGCCCGGTCCTCATCGAGTTCGGTCATGACATTGGCGCGCCAGACGGGCTTGACCGAGGTCGGCGCGCCGAGCCTCGCTTCCAGCGTCTTGGACACTTCGTTGAGCGCATCGAAGGCGCAGATGACGACATGGCCGCTGTCGTCGCTGATGCAATCGTCGGCACCGGCCTCGATCGCCGCTTCCAGCAGCGTGTCGGGATCGCCTGCGGCCGGTGCGTAAGTGATTTCACCGACACGCGCGAAGCTGAAGGCTACCGAGTTCGTCTCGCCGAGCGCGCCGCCGGCTTTGGTGAAGCAGGAGCGGACATTGGAGGCGGTGCGGTTGCGGTTGTCGGTCAGCGCCTCGACGATGATCGCAGCACCGCCGGGGCCATAGCCCTCGTAGCGGACCTCGTCGTAATTCTCGCCTTCACCGCCGGCGGCCTTCTTGATGGCGCGCTCGATGTTGTCCTTGGGCATGTTCTCGGCCCGCGCCGCGATCACCGCCATGCGCAGGCGCGGGTTCATGTTGATGTCGGGCATGCCCAGTTTGGCCGCGACGGTGATCTCGCGCCCGAGCTTCGAGAACAGGCGGGCGCGCACGGCGTCCTGCTTGCCCTTGCGATGCATGATGTTCTTGAATTGGGAATGCCCGGCCACGAAGTGCTCCTCCAAATCCACGAAATACTTATTCACGGCGAAATGGTGAGGGCGCTTATAAGCCGGCAATAGGCGGATTTGAAGAGGCCGGCGCTCAATCCCAATGGCGCGGCCACGTCTCTTCCAGGCGTGGCCCAAGACGGATCGCACTGACCCGCGTCGCGAGCCCGGTCCGGTCGTCGACATCGACGGCAAGCCCGCACAGCGTGCCCGGGCCAGTCGGCGCCTCGAAGCGTCCGGATGGCGTCGAGTTGAGAAAACGATGCAGGGGCGCCGATTTCTCCACTCCCAGGATGCTGTCATAGTCCCCACACATTCCCGCATCCGACTGATAGGCGGTGCCGCCCGGCAGGACATGGTAGTCGGCGGTCGGCACGTGGGTGTGGGTGCCCACCACGAGCGTCGCCCGTCCATCGACGAAATGGGCCATAGCCTGCTTTTCCGATGTCGCCTCGGCGTGGAAGTCAATCACCAGCGCATCACAGCCCTCGCCCAGCGGACAAGCGGCGAGTGCACGCTCGGCGGCCGCGAAGGGATCGTCCGACAGGCCCATGAAGACGCGCCCGATCAGATTCATCACCAGCACGCGGGCGCCGTTGCGCGCCTCGATCATCGCCTGACCGTTACCCGGCGTGCCCGGATTGAAATTTGCCGGCCGGATCAGGCGCGGCTGCCGCGTGATAAAGACGAGCGCCTCGCGCTGGTCCCAGGCGTGGTTGCCGAGCGTCACCACATCGGCGCCAGCATCGAGGAATTCGTCGCAGATCGCCTCGGTGATCCCGACCGTGCCGGCGGCGTTCTCGCCGTTCAGGACGACGCAATCCACCTTCCAGCGCTCGCGCAGGGCCGGAAGCTGCTCCTGGATCGCGAGGCGGCCCGGCCGGCCGACGACGTCGCCGAGAAACATCAGACGCATGGCGGTTTCCCGTGAGGCATGGAGACTGACCCGTTCAAGGGGCTTTCCGTTCTTTGCGTGTCGCGCCGGCCCGGTCAATGCCGGTGGTGTCAGGGTCGCGCCGCCGATTGACGCGGTTGAATCACCCCGCGTTCCGTCACGATCGCATCGAGCGGCCGATCATGCGGCTCATCGGGTACGCGCGCGACCTCCTGAACCGCATAGGCGATGCCGACGGTTCGCACCGATCCGCGCGTTCGCGTCAGTTCGGCCAGCGCCCGGTCGAAATGCCCCTTGCCATAGCCAATCCGGTGGCCACGCCGGTCGAAGGCGACAAGCGGGACGATGAGCGTGGCGGGCACCAGTTCGGCCGCGTCCTCGCGCGGCACCAGCGTGCCGAACCCGCCGGGCACGATCGGTTCCCACGGCGTCCAAGACCGGAACAGCATCCGCCCGCCCGCCATCGCCGGCAGGCAGAGCGCTAGGCCCCGGTCGCGAAGGCCCTCGAGAATCGGACGCGGATCGGCCTCGGAGCGGATCGGCCAATAGGCCGAGACCGGGCCATCGCCCCAGACATCAGAGGTCAAACCATCGAGCGCCAAAGCGGCGATCGCCGCGTCCCACTCGAGGCGATCATCGATTTCGAGTGCGTCGCGCCGGACAAGGGCCGCCTTGCGCAAGGCCGTTTTCAGCACGCGCGGGTCGGGCGGGGAAGCGGGGGCAGCATCACTCACGGGATCGGCCTCGAACTGTCCGGCATCCGAGCCCCTCCCATGCCGGCATGCGGATTGGCGACGGACAGGGACGCTTGCGTGCGGAGCCACCACGGCCGTTGGAGTTCGATCCCGGGGCACCTACTGTTGTAGGTGGGCGCCATATGATAAGGTCCACGGACCTAGTCAGGGACAGCTCCCGAGGGAGTCGTAAGGGCCCGGGAATACATTTCCTGACGCACCAGGCAGCCCCGCGAACTCCATCTAAAGATGCCCGCCCGAAATTGCCAGATGCGCCGGCGGCAGGGCACGACGATTTTCACGCCCGCTCCGCCGCGCACACCCATCGGCATCAACCGGCAAGCGGCTTCAGACCACGCTCGATCGCCGCCCGCCGTCCTTCCAGAAACGGCGGCAGGGCCAGTTTCTCGCCCAGAGTCGCCATGCTTTCGTCGACATCGAAGCCGGGACCGTCGGTCGCGAGTTCGAACAGGATTCCGCCGGGCTCCCGGAAATAGAGGCTCCGGAAATAATGCCGGTCCACCTTGCCGCTGTTGGGATAGCCGGCATCGGCGAGCCTTTGCGCCCAGGCGTCGTAATCGGCGAAGGTCGGCACGCGAAGCGCGACATGGTGGACGCTGCCGGCGCCCTCCCGTGCCACGGGCTTGTCGGGCTCGGCCACGACATGAAGCTCGGCATGCGCGCCGCCCTCGCCGATCGAATAGACCGTGATCTCGCCGCTCGCCAGGTTTTCGTCGCGATAGGTACCCGTAGCACGCAGGCCCAAAAGTTGGCTGAGCACGACATCGGTATGATCGAGCCGGGGCACGCTCAGCAGCATGGGGCCCAGGCCGCGGATCTGGTGGGCGGCCGGGACGGAGCTGCGATCCCAGGTGACGCCCTCGCCCTCGCCGCCATCATCGACAAGGGACAGGCGCTGGCCTTCCGGGTCCTCGAAATCGAGCGTCAGCCGGCCATTGCGCATGATGATGCCACCATGGGCGACGTCATGTTCAGCCAGCCGCGCGGCCCAGTATTCGAGCGCGGCACGTCCCGTGACGCGCAAACCGCTGCGAGCGATCGAACGCGTGCCGCGCTTCGCCGGGCCAACGGGAAACTCGAAGAAAGTGATGTCGCTGCCGGGCGTCGCCGCGCCGTCGCCATAGAACAGGTGATAGGCCGAGGTGTCGTCCTGGTTCACCGTCCGCTTGACCAGCCGCATGCCAAGTACCTGCGTGTAGAAGCGATGATTTGCGGCTGCATCGGCGGATACGGCGGTGAGATGATGGATTCCGGTCAGGTTCATGTCGGTTTTCCCGTCTGGCACATGTTGCGATGGGCCAGGCAAAGCGACTGGCAGTCGCGTTTCAGAAGCCGCTGATATGGGCCTGGAGCGAAATCCGGCAAGCCGCGTATTGGCAAGCGCGATCAAGCCCTGCTGCAAGATCTGTTGTCCGCAACAGGACGTGGTGTTGTTCCCTGTCGAGCCTGCCTCAAGCGCCCGGTTTCACGATTGTGGTGGTCCAAGGCTGCGCGCCACCCGCTCGATCCGCTCGGCCGCCGCCAGGATCGCACCGGCGGCTCGCGCCTCGATCTCGTCCGAGCGCGCGTCGGCGGAGCCGGCATCGCCCTTGATCGCGGCAATGCGAGATTCGAGCAGTGCAATGCGGGTCTTGGCTTCCGAGAGTTCATCGGCAACCATGATCGCCGCCATCACATGCAGCCGCATGTCGCCGATTTCGCCGAATGAGGCCCGCAGTTCGTCGATCCGGCCATCGTAGAACTGGCCGAGCGCGATCAGATGCGGCTCCTCCCCGTCGCCGCAGGACATGCGGTAGACCTTGCCGGCAATGGTGACGCTGACCTGGGCCATGCGAGGCTCCTTTCGCGGAAAGTCGGGTTCAGTTTTGCCGTTCGGCCGATGCGATCACGTCGCGAATCGTGCCCATGGCGCGGTCGAGCCGGACGCCGACATCGCTCGCCGCGCCCTCGACCCGCGCCAGCCGCGCCATCGTGCCGTCGAGTTCTGCGGCGAGCCGGGTCCGGTCGTCCTGCATCAGCGTCAGCTCGGTTTCAAGATCGCCCCGGCGGCGTTCCGCTTCCAGGCGGCGCTGGGCCGCGGCCTCGAGCTGGCCGAGGGCGGCATCGAGGCGCACCACCGCGTCCTCGAGCGAGTGCGGCGCGGGAGCATGTGCCGATTGCGGGTGGATCGCCATGCTGTCAATCTCCTGTTCATCGTTCTCGATGGCGTGCGCCGCCTCGACCGCGGGATTAGGGCCTGCCGCAGGATGACCTGACGGATAGACTAGCCCTACCCGCCCGTTTGACAAGGTTCTGGCGTCTGGTTCGGGCTTTTGCGTGGCGGACGCTTGTGTCGATCCGCCTTGATGGCGGCGCGGTGGGGCGCGGCAATGTTGACTCGCCCCCTCCCCCTTCCTATCAAGCGCGCAATCGACATCCGTCGGGCCGTCGGCCGTTTTCCGGAAGGACCGGGCGAAATTTCGCCGACCTGCCCAGGAGCCCGTTCCGGCGTTCATGCCAGGGCCTCAAGCGCGGAGACATCCCATGACCTCTGGAACCCCAACCGTCACCGCGTCCAGCAGGGTATCGCATGAGGCCCAGGTCCACGATGAAATGACCCATGGCGCCTTGGCCAACGCCATTCGCGGCCTCGCCATGGATGGTGTGGAACAGGCGAAATCGGGCCATCCCGGTCTGCCCATGGGCGCGGCCGACGTTGCGACCGTGCTGTTCTCGCGCATCATGAAATACGACGCCGCCGATCCCGCGTGGCCGGATCGCGACCGTTTCGTGCTGTCGGCCGGCCATGGATCGATGCTGATCTACGCCCTGCTGTATCTGACCGGCGTCGAGGGGGTCACGCTCGAAGAACTCAAGCGCTTCCGCCAGCTCGATTCGGCGACACCCGGCCATCCCGAGCGCGGGCATACCCTCGGCGTCGAGACAACGACCGGCCCCCTGGGGCAGGGATTGGCGACCGCAGTCGGAATGGCCATCGCCGAACGCATGTTGACCGCCGAATATGGGCGCGGAATCGTCGACCACTACACCTATGTGCTGGCGTCCGATGGCGACCTGATGGAAGGCATCAGCCACGAGGCAATCGCGTTCGCGGGGCACCAGAAGCTGGGCAAGCTGATCGTGCTCTGGGACGACAACGGCATCTCGATCGACGGCCCGCTGTCGATCTCCGATTCGGTCGACCAGCTTGCCCGTTTCAAGGCCTGCGGCTGGACGGCGGAACGGATCGACGGGCACGATCCCGATGCCATCGAAGCCGCAATCCGCCGGGCCCAGAAATCCGGCAAGCCGTCGCT
>JAESGE010000192.1_pt1 | contig 31649 bp, 33 predicted proteins | sample 9269601 | NCBI WGS metagenome assembly JAESGE01 (sample SAMN14515569, study PRJNA621662) | algae metagenome | isolation source: Tolypothrix brevis GSE-NOS-MK-07-07A and co-occurring heterotrophs from wet... | place: USA: Grand Staircase Escalante National Monument, Utah | collected 2006-04-16
CCCCGACCGTTCGTCCATCCCGCGCATCGCCGACGCTCCCGCTTCGTGAGCGAGTGAATCACGACAGTCGGCCGAAGGCGATGGGTTTTTCAACGGCCTGCTAGCGAAAGCCCACGACACCGCCGTTTCTGTTGCGAATGATTTGTCGGTTGGTTGGCGGATAATGCGAGCGATGGCTGCATTTTGCCGGTTCGGAGGCTTTCTGGCGCAAAAATGTCGTGGCGGGCGTCACTTTCGCCTCGGAATCAAGCTGAATTCGGTCAAGCATGCAGGCGAGCGGCCCGGCCGCCGCGGGCGCGCCATCGGCATTACAATAGAATCCGCCAATACTGAATTCTGGCGTCTCGAATACGCTCAGAAACACGATGCAATCTCGCATACGTCCATTTGTTTCACGATAATTGTAATCTTGACCTGAAAATTTGCCCCAGCGCGTGAACATTTCGTAACTGGCGCCGTTCTGCTGTGGGTGGGGGTTCAGCTGCCGCAACGGCAACATGCCCTTCAAAGTGTTCAACTGTACCGGTACCGCCCGGACACGATCGAGCCGCTGCCAGAAAATCAATGATGCGAAGGGTTTGGTCGTGCCTGGCCCGCCGAACTGCCAGATGTCCTCGCGCCCACCCCGCTCATCGGCGAACGACAAGGGCACCGAAGCGACATTGGCGAGGGACTCCACCGGCCAGGATATGACGGGGCGCTCGCGCGTTGCGGTCGGCAACTTTCCGACAATAAACCAGGCAATCAGGGCGAACAGGCCAAAGAAAAAACAACCAAGTATCAAGAACGTAAATTTTGCCGTTCCCATCGCGACTTGGCCGGTTATAGTGGCCGTACGGCGGATTCTTTCGGTAGCGGTGGATTCGAACTCGCTCATCTTGTTGTCTTGCTTTTTTTCAAGGCCGGAATCTTTGCATCCGCGTCGAGCCAGTTCGGCTTTCGGCCCGACACTGCGAGCCGCGAAACCGAGCACCCCTCCTGCCGGTTGAGTTCGGCCTGCGCGAAGAATTGCCGCAAGGTCCGATCCTCGCCGGCGCTCAGCAGATCCAGCCGATCGATGAGACATGTCAATTGCTTACGGTCGGCCGGTCGTTCGGCTGTGCCGCACCACCAGCCCGAAAGTCGCAGCGGCCGAACTTGCGAGATATGCCGAAAGGCGATGCACGCCCGCTGATGTCCAGTGCCGGCCACGACCGTATCCGCCGTCTCCACGACACCGAACTTGCTTGGCATGCCGACCGCCACGGCCATCCGTCCCAGGCCGAGATCGTGCTGCGCCGTCTCCCGCGCCATTTCGACGAAAAAACGCGATTCCGGCGCAAAACCAGCCTCGGAACGCTGAATTGACAGGTGAAGATGAGGGCTTCCCTCATCCGTGAATTTCCCGAAACGCAATATGTCGTCCCGTTCCGGTCCCGTCACCGCTCGCCGCGCCGTATAGATCAGCGGCATCCGGTCCAGGTCCGGCGCTTCCAGTCCGAAGACTGCGATCGGCCGTGTCACGGTCTGCCAGACCGTCATCACCGGCGAGGGCAACGCCACCGCCGGGCTGATGACGGCCGGTTCGATCGGCGTGGCGGGGTCGCCCGATGCGGCCAGAATCTGCGTGATACCGCCGATGAGGGCGGTCGCGCCCGCAATCCCGAGAGCGGCGGCGGCCGCGCGCCAGGCGACGTGCGCCGTACCGAGAAGGCCAAGGCCAAGCAGCCAGGCCACGAACCGTGCCAAGCGGCGTCGGCCGCTGGCGCGGGCCGGGCGAACTTCGCCAAGATATGCGATATCAATCACTTGGACGCCCATCGCGACTGCGACAGCCCTGTTGAACCTGGTCGCCGCCACCATGAAGCAGCCAGGGTCAGGGCATGGTTACCGGGCGGGAGAAACCTCCAGGCAAGGTCAACGTCAGGTGAAGGGGCGCGGTTAACGCCGTTTGGCAGCGTGCCGGTTCCAGCCGACGGCGCGGTTCTTTATTGACTTTTCACGATTTTGAAGGCTTCTCCGGGCATCGGTATTTTGACCCGAACCGAACGAGACCTGTCACGCCATGGCCATCGTCACCACGACGAAACGCAAAGGCACAAGCCCTGTCGCCAAACGCGGCACGGCATTCTGACGGCTGTCCTCGCTTCCGGGTTCTCCCCCCGACGGGGGATGAAGGCAGACCCGCCCTGAAAATGGCGGGAGCGATGCCCCGGGGGAGATCATCAAGACAACGACAAGATTAATTCAAGAAGAGGACAGATCACATGGGCTTCAAGGTCGCCGTCGCCGGCGCCACAGGAAATGTGGGTCGCGAAATGCTTGATATCCTGGCTGAACGCGCCTTTCCGGCCGACAGCGTGGTTGCACTTGCTTCGACGCGTTCGCTGAATACTGAGGTGAGCTATGGCGACAAAACCTTGAAGTGCAAGGTTCTGGACCATTACGATTTTTCCGACACGGATATTTGCCTGATGTCGGCCGGCGGCGAGGTTTCCAAGATCTGGTCGCCAAAAATCGGCGCTCAAGGCTGCGTCGTCATCGATAACTCGTCCGCCTGGCGCTATGACTCCGATGTGCCGCTGATCGTGCCGGAAGTGAACGCCGACGCCATTGTCGGCTTTTCCAAGCGCAATATCATCGCAAATCCGAATTGTTCGACGGCGCAGCTCGTCGTCGCCCTCAAGCCCTTGCATGATCGTTATGGCATCAAGCGTGTCGTCGTATCGACCTACCAGTCGGTTTCCGGCGCCGGCAAGGATGGAATGGACGAGCTTTTTAGCCAGACCCGCACCGTATTCACCACCGGCGACGTCGTGACAAGCAAGTTTCCAAAGCGTATTTCCTTCAACGTGATCCCCCAGATCGAAGCCTTCATGGAAGACGGCTACACGAAGGAAGAGTGGAAGATGATGGTCGAGACCAAGAAAATCCTTGACCCAAAGATCAAGCTGACCGCGACGTGCGTGCGCGTGCCAGTGTTCATCGGCCATTCGGAAGCGGTCAATATCGAGTGCGAAAAGCCGATTCCGGTGGACGAAGCCCGCGAATTGCTGCGTTCCTCGCCCGGAATCATCGTCGTCGACAAGCGCGAGCCCGGTGGGTACATCACGCCTCATGAGGCGGCCGGTGAGGACGCGACCTACATCTCCCGCATTCGCGAGGACGCCACGGTCGAAAACGGCCTTGCCTTCTGGTGCGTCGCCGACAACCTGCGCAAGGGTGCTGCGCTCAATACGATCCAGATCGCCGAACTGCTGATCAACCGCAAGCTGATCACGCCCCGCCGGAAGGCGGCCTGATCGCAGACAGCGCCTCGATGTAGCCATCAACAGGCTCGGACCTGCCCTGGTTCGGGCCTTAGGCTCCAGTTGCCCGGATCATGCTGACACGGCGTGGCATCTTGCCGACGGCGGGCACGAAATTGCCCGTTGTCGGATCAAGACGCATCATAACTCCCGTTGCGACATCGAAATAGGCGCCATGGAGATGCAGGCGCCCCTTCTGTTCCAGAATCTGCACGCAGGGAAATGTCCGCAGATTGAGCAAGGCCTGCGCGACCGAGGCCAGTGCGAGACGCTCAATATAGACCGTCAGCGTCTCATGCACGCCGCGCCCGCCGGTGCGCTCAGCGGCTGGACCGATCAGGGTGATCCAGCGCCCGATGAAATCGCCAGAAGACAAAGGCCCTTGAGCATCGTCGGCAAAGGCACGGATGCCGCCGCAGCGGCCATGCCCGAGGACGACGATATGTTCCACCTTCAAGGCCTGGACGGCATATTCCAGTGCAGCCGACGTGCCATGCAATTCACCATCGGGCGAAAACGGCGGCACCAGGTTGGCGACGTTGCGCACCACGAACATCTCGCCAGGGCGCGCGTCGAAGATAACTTCCGGCGAAACTCGCGAGTCGCAGCAGCCGATGATCATGATCTTCGGCGTTTGGCCGCTTTCAGCCAGTTCCTGATAGCGCTTCTGTTCCCGCGTGAACCGCTGACCCAGAAAAGAGCGGTAGCCTTCGATCAGCCTATCGGGAAAAGGATCGGCGGATTTTTCCATAAGGGGCATGTCCATACCCGCTTGGAACGCAAGAAACCGTCGTGGTCAAGCATCGTACGCGACCGCCGGCCGAACAAGGCGCGATCAAAAATGTTCCGGACGGATCACCGCGACATCGGAAATGCTGACAATACCGATCTGGCGCGCAAGCACGCCATAGACGCGCTCGAGCACGTCATCGGCGCGGGAGGAATCGACGATCGAGATCACCATCACCATCCGCCCGGCCTGCCCGGGTAAACCCTCGCAGTTCCAATTGCCATCCTGGCCGTGACCTGCGAGCGCTGGAATGATCGTATAGCCGCGAACACCGGCTTCATCGAGGCGCGCCGTCAAGCGATGCAGCGCCGGCGCCTCGACGATGATCTCGATCCGCTTCTTCTGGTGTGTCTGAACCATATTGCATCCTTACCCGGCCACGCGCTGGCCGAGCGCGAGATAAAGCGGCAGGCCAAGCGCCAGATTGAACGGAAATGTCACGCCAAGCGACAAGGTCAGATAAATCGCCGGCTTGGCTTCCGGCAGGGCAAGCCGCATGGCAGCCGGCACGGCAATGTAGGACGCGGATGCCGCCAGTGTGATGAACAGGGCCGCGCCGCCCGGCGAGAGCGCCAGGGGTGCGATAGCGAGCATCCCCAGCATGGCTGAAAGCAGCGGCATGCCGAGGCCGAACGCCAGAACCGGTAACGACAGGTGCCGGGCGCCCTCACGCATTCCACGTCCTGCCACGAGACCCATGTCCAGCAGAAAGAGGCAAAGCACGCCCCGGAACGGATCGACGATAAACGGTGCCAGCGCCTGGAGGCCCTTCGTACCCGTGGCCCAGCCGATGAGAAACGATCCCACGAGCATGATCACCGATCCATTCAGTCCAACTTCGCGAAGCAGCGTTCCAAGGCCTTCGTCGCCAGCGATGACAGGCCGTGAATGCATCCCGCGGCGCTCGCCCCGGCGCGCCAGCAGCAGGGCCGCCAGGATGGCTGGCGTTTCCATCACCGCCGCCACCGCCACCATGAACCCTTCCGCCGGCAGACCCGCCAGCGCCACCGCCTCGGTCGCGGCGACAAAAGTGACGATCGAGATTGAGCCGTAATGGGCAGCAACCGCCGCCGCATCGACCACCGACAGGCGTGAAATCGCGCGCAGAAGGAAAAAGCCGATCACCGGAATCACAAGCGATAGAACGATACCGGCCAGCATGACGCCAGCCATGGTTCCGGTCACACCGGACTTGGCCACTTCGGCACCGCCCTTGAAGCCGATCGACATCATTAGATAGAGCGCGAGGGTTTTCGCGATCGCTTCTGGAATGGTGAGATCGGAGCGTCCAAGCGCCGCCAGCAGGCCCAGCGCAAAAAACAGCACCATCGGCGAGACAAGATTGGCCTGGGCGAGAGCAAGGATGTCCATGTGCGCCGGGCTTAAAGCCTGGAACCGGTCAGATCAACAGCCGGATCAGGCAGCGAGGCCAGCCAATCGCGTGAGATCGACGTTTGCGCCGCACATGAGAACACCGACCCGCTCGCCTGGGGCCGGGACATAGGCTCCGCCGATCAGCGCCGCCAGGGCAGCCGCGCCACCAGGTTCCGTTGCCAGGCGGAAGTCACGCCAGAGCATCGTCTGCGCTCGTGTGATATCTTCATCCGCAACCAGTGCCACATGGTCGACCGTCCGCGCGCAGATGGCATGCACGAGGGCCCCTGTGTTCCGAGCGCCGAGCGAATCTGCCGCAACCGAATCGACGCTGACATCGACCGGATGCCCTGCTTCCAGTCCGGCCTGCAGAGCGCGCGATCCCTCGGGTTCGACCGCGACAACCTTGACACGTCGCCTGAACCAGGCTCCGACACCCGCTACGAGACCGCCTCCGCCGGTCGCGATCAATACCGTATCGAGATTAGGCTCCTGCAGGTCCCATTCGCGCGCCAGCGTTCCTTGCCCCGCGATCGTCTCAACCGCGTCGAACGGATGAATTTTCAGCGCACCCGTCCGGGCGACGAAGGCGTTACAGGCGGCCTGCGCATCGTCGAAGCGCGCGCCGCCGATATGCACCTGCGCGCCGAAGGCCCGGATGGCCGCAACCTTGGCGGGGCTTGAGATTTCAGGCACGAAGATCGTGGCATTATAGCCGAGAGTTCGCGCGGCATTGGCGACGGCGGCGCCGTGATTTCCGCCCGAAGCGGCCGCGATTCCGGTGCCCGGTGACGCACGAATCAGCAAATTGTTGAAGGCGCCGCGCGTCTTGAACGAGCCCGCGTGCTGCAACAGTTCAAGCTTGAAGCTGACATCGGCATCGAGCCCGAATGCGCCTCTACCAAGCCTCAGAATCGGCGTGGTGCGGATAAAGGGTGCGATGCGTTCCGCGGCGGCCTCGATATCGGCCGGCATGACGGCCTCGTGGGCAGGGCTCGCGGGATCAGACATCCAAGATTCCTTTCGGCGCTTGTGTTCTTCGCCTTTCGCACTAATGGCCGGGCAATACGCTTGCGTCTAGGGTGGGGTGGAACCTCGAGGGAAACATGACTGTCATCCGTCCACGCCGTAGCGCGCTTTACATGCCAGGCTCTAACGCGCGCGCACTCCAGAAAGCCCGCGATATTCCCGCCGATGTCCTGATTCTCGATCTTGAGGATGCCGTTGCCCCGGATCAGAAGGAAAGCGCCCGTGAGCAGGTGACAGCCGTGGTCGCCGCGCGCGCTTATGGTGAGCGCGAAGTCGTCATCCGGGTGAACGCCCCGGGCACGCCCTGGTTCGACGCCGATGTCGCGGCTGCGGTGCAGGCCCGTCCCGATGCCGTGCTAATTCCGAAAGTGTCGTCGCCCGACACCCTGCAACGGGTCGGCGCGCGGTTGACCTCCCTCAAGGCTCCCGCGTCCACGCGCGTCTGGGCCATGATCGAGACGCCGCTTGCGGTCCTGAATGCGGAGACGATCGCCCGCTGCGCGCAGGATCCCGCGATCCGGCTAGATTGTTTTATCTTGGGTACGAATGATCTCGCCAAAGAAACCCGGGCGCGCTTCGTGCCCGGTCGAGAGCCGATGCGACCCTGGCTTGTAACCTGCATATTGGCGGCGCGAGCATACGGGATCGATATTCTGGACGGCGTTTTCAATGCATTGGGCGACGAAATCGCCTATGCGGCTGAATGCGAACAAGGCCGCGATCTTGGCTTCGACGGCAAGACCTTGATCCATCCCGATCAGGTGCCGACCGCAAATCGGTTCTTTGCGCCTTCCGATGAGGATATCCGCCAGGCCCGCGCGATTCTGGACGCCTTCGCCTTACCGGAAAACGCCGGCAAGGGCGCCATCAGGCTGAATGGCCGAATGGTCGAATTGCTGCATGCCGACATGGCACGGCGAACGGTCGGGCTTGCCGAGGCCATCGCCCGCCGGACAGGCTGACCGCCCGCCGATTGCGCTCAAGCCTTCGTCGAGCGGGCCCGTTCCATGGCCTCGACAATCAGGCGGCGGGCCTCGTCTGCATCGCCCCAGCCGAGCAGCTTGACCCACTTGCCGGGTTCCAGATCCTTGTAATGTTCGAAGAAATGCTGGATCTGATCGAGCGTGATCTGGGGCAACTGCGTATAATTGGTAATGCCGTCATAGCGCTTGCTGATCTTGTGGGAAGGCACGGCGATGATCTTCTCGTCCCCCCCGGCTTCATCCTGCATTTTCATGACGCCAATGGGCCGCACGGACATGATCGCGCCTGGAATGATCGGCCGCGTATTGGCGACCAAGACATCGCATGGATCGCCATCCTCCGACAGCGTATGCGGGATAAAGCCGTAATTTCCGGGGTAGCGCATTGGCGTGTAGAGGAACCTGTCGACCACGAGGGTCCCGGCTTCCTTATCCATCTCGTATTTGATCGGCTCACCGCCGATCGCGACCTCGATGATGACATTGACCTCCTGAGGAGGATTTGTGCCAATGGAGATGGCGTCGATACGCATGCTGTCGTTCCCGATGAAACCTCTGCTTTCAGTCTCTAGGGATGTTGCCAGCCGCGGACAAGCGCAACCTCTGTCGGGCACGGGTTTGCAGCTTGTCACCGGCCCTGCTATTTCGCGGACGGCGCAACGTCTCTTGCGTCGGCGAGACAGTTGCCGGAGGCCGTGCCCGTTGCTCAACCGCTTGCGTAAGGACGAAGACCGCTACGCGAGCCGCATGGCCCGCATAGCGCGATGGGACCGTCCGATCACGGGTGGCTTCGCGCGCGGGCGTGCCTGGGCGAACATGCTACTTTCCGATCATGGCGTCTTCCGGCTGCTCTACCTCAATGCCCATCAGGTGACGGACGGTCTGTGGCGCTCCGCGCAGCCGACCCCGCGCGATATCGCCCGCTTCGCCCGAAACGGTATCAGGACCGTCGTCAACCTGCGCGGCGGCCGCGAGCATGGCGGCTGGCCACTGGAGCGCGAGGCCTGCCAACGACATGGGCTTGCTCTCACCGAATTCGTACTGCGATCCCGTGGCGCACCGGATGCCGCGACGATTCTTGCCTTCAAGCCTTTCGTCGAGAAGCTCGACGGCCCGCTGCTGGTCCACTGCAAGTCTGGCGCCGACCGGGCGGGCTTGTTCGCCGCGCTCTATCTGCTCGTGATCGAAAACCGGCCCCTGGCCGAGGCAAAGGCCGAATTGTCGTTTCGCTACGGCCATTTTCGCTTCGCCAAGACGGGCATCCTCGATGCCTTCTTCGACACCTATGCCCGCGAGGGCGAACCAAGTGGCCAACCCTTCCTCGACTGGGTGCGCGACAGCTACGATCCGGTCGCGCTCGAAGCGAACTTTAAGCCGTCATTCTGGTCGTCCCTGGTGGCCGACGCCATCATCCGGCGCGAGTAAACAGCCAGAACAGGCCGGCGATGGCGAAGGGCAGCGGGAGCGAGACAAGAATACGCTGGCGCACGACGTCGGCCGGCATCGTCGGAATTTCCCAGACCAGCAGGCGATTGAGTGTGTAAAGTGACCACCCGGTGACATACGCCATGACCTGTGGCAGGCCCGCTCCCGACTTGAGCGCGGCCGACCCCAACGCATAACCAACGACGGGTCCGCCGGGCGTCAATCCGCCTGCGATGGCGGCCAGTGCGACTCCGAGAACCCCGGAATCGGGCCCCAGCCAGGCCGTGATGACATCCTGCGGCAGAGCGCGCGCCAGGAAACCCGATCCGATCACGCCCACCGCCAGCCGCGGCAAAAGATGCAGGAACTCTCGCACCGCCCGACTGATGCCCAGTCGCGCGGAGCCATCCCGACGACGCACCGCGATGAGAACCATCGTTGCGACGAGGACATAGAGAAAAATCGTCAGGGCAAACAGGATCATGGGATCGGGTCCAGCTTCGATCTGACCGGAAACCGGCGCACGCCCCATCCGACCGCGAACGGCATCCAGATCGAGAATGCCGAGCGCAGCAAGACGATATCGGTGCCGAAGAACGGCATCTCCCAGATCAAGGCCCGGTTCAGCCCGAGCAGTAGCCAGCCGCTGATGAAAGCGACCGTCGTGCCACGATCGGCGCCGGCCAGCAGTAGCGATGCCGCGATCGGGAAAACCGTGAAGGGACCGGCGGGGATCAGCAGGCCTGCCGTGGTGGCGATCAGTAATCCGGTCCACCCGGAACCCGCACCGAGCCACCGCACGATCGAACTGCGCGGCACGAGAATCTGGATCAGCGCGCCGATCAATGTCCCCGCCAGGACCTTCGGCAGGATCTCAAGAAGTAGGAGCAGGTCCTCGCCGAAGATTTCGCGAACGACGTCGGTTCCGTCGCGCCGCCAGACATAGAGCAACGCCAAGCCCGACATGCCGGCGACAACAGCGAAACTCCAGTCGAAAAGCGGTCGACTGGCGCGCTCGGGAGGCGGATTTTCGCTCATGCGGGAAGATTGGCTCGGAAGTTCGGACACTCGCGAAACGCGATGCCACAGTGCCAACAGTCACGGCCAGTCGGCATTTGTCGAGGCCCCGCGCTGCAAATGCGCCATGCTTGCTACGCGATAGCGTCACAGCCTCTCAGGCCTTGGCGGTTGCGGCCGCGGCATCGATATTGGCGACAAGTTCCGCATCGAGCCCCAACGCTCCGGAAAGTCCGGCGAGAAAATCCTTTTCCGCGGGCGTGTCGGGATTGATGGCGATTCGCGCAGCGGTATAGACCTGCGCCTGCAATTCAGCGGTCACGGCCCCTTCGACGAGCGTATCGACCGCGGCCGGATGGGCAAGCTCATGATTCAACCAGGCGCTCGCCTCCTCGTCGAGGCCGGCTTTCGACAATGCTTCGGTAATGGCCTGGCGCTCGCTGTCGTCGATATGCCCATCCGCCGCCGCCGCGGCGATCATGGTGCGAAGAAATAGCTTGGCGGTCTCGTTCGATGCGGCGTCGGCTTCAAACCCCGATCCTTGGGGAGCCGGCAGCAGGCTGCTATCGGTTGCGATGATGGGCTTGCCGGCCGAGTAATTCTGATAGGCTTTGTAGGCAAGTCCGCCGATGAGCGCGAGACCACCGAGCTTGACCGCCGAGGCCGCCACGCCGCGTCCCGCCGATGTTCCGAAAACCAAGGCCCCCAGCGAGCCCAGCACCGCTCCCGCCGCCATCTGGTTGCCTCCCAGCATGGCCCTGGCCTGCGACATCAAATCTTCGGGCGATCGGCCGCCGGAAACTTGCGAGAGGGTCTCCGTCGCCTTCTGCGAAAGACCGCTTCGCGTCGATGCATCCTGCAATCCCTGCGTCGCCTGGCCCAGCACGGTGCCGAACAGGCCCCCCAAGCCTCCGCCCCCTAAGCCTCCGCCGCTCGCGCCTCCCGACGCCTTGCTCGTCTGGATTTGCGCGGCGATCGTGTTCAGCATGCCACCAAGGCCGCCTCCATCCGCCCCCGGTGCCTGACCGGGGGTCGTTCGGTTGCTTCCCGCGACGATCAGGGCGTTCAGCAGGGATTTCGCATCAAACATGAACCAATCTCCTCATGCAAAGCTCGCGACTGGGCTGAACCTAGGGATTCGGTTGGCCGCCTGCCAGTCCAATCTGATGCTTATCGGATCCACGTGCCCACGCAGAGAGACGATTTCATCGTCCAGCCAGGGGCAGGGCGCCCGCATCCTTCAATGTTTCCAGCGCGATTTCGGAGCGTACGCGTGCAACACTTTCGTGAGGTAGCAGGATTTCATTGACGAGGCGGGACAAAGCCTTGAGATCGCCCACCGCGACTTTCAGCAGATAATCCGCCTCGCCTGTGAGCGCATGCGCTTCCAGGATCGCCGGCGTCGCCCGCACGAGATCGCGAAAGCGCCGCGCGTTATCGCGCGAGTGAGTATCGAGAGCGACATGAATGAAGACGGTGACGCCAAGGCCGACGGCACCGGCATCGACGATGGCGCGGTAGCCTTTCAGCACACCCTCGATCTCGAGCCGCTGGCGTCGCCGCGAAACCTGGCTCGCCGACAGCCCGATACGCTCCGCGAGCATGGCATTCGTCTGCGAGGCATCGGTCTGCAATTGATCGAGCAAGCGCCAGTCGATCGCATCGAGTGTCGTTATTCCGTGCATCATTCTGTCATTATATGCATCGATTGTGTGAAATAAACGTCTTGAGGGTCATCTTTGCATATTTGGTGCGATGAGCTTGCGTTAAACTGGCGTATCAAATCAAGTTTTCGGAGATCGCCATGGGTCCGTTTCCGTTCGATGCGCCGCCGCCGGCCGTCACCACCGCCAATCCGATGGGCACGGATGGCTTCGAGTTCGTGGAATACGCGCATCCCGAACCCGATAAGCTCGGTACTTTGTTCGAGCGAATGGGCTTCACCGCCGTCGCCCGGCACCGCTCGAAGAATGTGACCCTGTATCGTCAAGGCGACATCAACTTCGTCATCAATGCCGAGCCCGATTCCTTCGCACAATCCTTCGCAGCCGAGCATGGGCCCAGTGCCTGCGCGATGGCGTTCCGGGTTGTCGATGCAGCCAAGGCCTATGCACGTGCTCTGGAATTGGGCGCAGAGCCGTATGTCGGAGCCGTTGGGGCGATGGAGCTTCAAATCCCAGCCATCAAGGGCATAGGCGGATCGCTGCTGTATTTCGTCGACCGTTATGGCGACAAGGGCTCGATCTGGGATGTCGATTTCGTCTGGACCGGCGAGCGCGATCCGCATCCTGAGCCGGCGAGTTTGTACTATCTTGATCACCTGACACACAACGTCCAGCGCGGCCGCATGAATCATTGGGCCGGGTGGTATGAAAAACTGTTCAACTTCCGCGAAATCCGTTTCTTCAATATCGAAGGCAAACTCACGGGCCTGATTTCACGAGCGCTCACCTCGCCCTGCGGCAAGATTCGTATTCCGATCAACGAATCCCTCGACGACAAGAGCCAAATCGAGGAATACCTACGCCTTTACAATGGCGAGGGTATCCAGCACGTCGCCATGGGCTCGCGTGACATCTACGCCAGTGTCGAAGAACTGCGTGCGCGCGCCCTGCCCTTCATGCCGGCCCCGCCCGCGACCTATTACGAGAAGGTCGATGCCCGCGTGCCCAACCACGGCGAGCCGGTCGAGCGCTTGAAGGCCAATGGCATCCTGATCGATGGCGAAGGGGCGGTCGCATTGGGTGACAAGGAAGGCCGGATGTCGAAGGTGCTGCTGCAGATTTTCTCTGGCACGGTCGTCGGGCCGATCTTCTTCGAGTTCATCCAGCGCAAGGGCGATGACGGGTTCGGCGAGGGCAACTTCCGCGCTCTGTTCGAATCCATCGAGGAGGATCAGGTCAGGCGCGGTGTACTGACGGCGGCGGAATAAGCACGCAATTCGATCTCGGCGCAATCGCTGCATGGCGGTAAAGCGGGAACCTGTCGGCAGATTCAAATCTGCCGACAGGCCTTATTCACCGCAAGCCATTACTCCGCCGCCAGTCTTGGCGACGTTTTCGCCGCCGCTGAATTGGCGCTGGTCAGCGCAATGGGCGCGTGGTCCGGCATGACATGCTCCGTCCAAGTGCTCTCGTCTTCCGAAGGTCCGACGAACCGGCCGAAGACGCGCGAGACGATCCGGCTGACATCGTCCATGACCATGTAGAAGCTCGGCACGAACACGAGGCTGAGCACCGTGGAAACCAGGAGGCCGCCGATCACCGCGATCGCCATCGGTGCCCGGAACTCGCCGCCATCGCCGAAAGCGATCGCGCTAGGGATCATGCCGGCCACCATGGCGATGGTCGTCATGACGATCGGTCGGGCGCGCTTGCGTCCGGCATCGACGATCGCGACTTCGCGCGAGATACCCTTGGCTTCCTCCTCGACCGCGAAATCGACCAGCATGATCGCGTTTTTGGTGACGATGCCGAACAACATCAGAATACCGATCACCACCGGCATCGAAACGGGATTGTTGGTCGCGAGCAACGCGACAATCACCCCGCCGATCGACAGCGGCAGCGACAGCATGATGGTGATCGGCTGGAAAACCGATCCGAACAACAGCACCAGCACGCCAAAAACGATGACGAGACCCAGGCCGATGGCCTTGGTGAAGCCCGAGAAGACGTCCGCCTGGATTTCGGCATCGCCGGTCAATTGCAGCCGAACACCCGGTGGCAGGTTTCTCACGGCGGGCAATTCGGCGATCGTTTCGAGCCCTTGGCCGGTGGTGATGCCGATCAGGTCGGTGCCGATGCTGACCCGCCGTTCCCGATTATAGCGATCGACCGAGGACGGACCTTGGCCAAAACCTACGTCCGCGACAGCGCTGAGCGGAACCGGAATACCACTCGTCCCGGTAACGGTCATCGAACTCACCAACGACAGATCGGCGCGCGATGATTCCTCCAGTTGCACGCGGATCGGAATGAGGCGATCACCAGCGGTGTACTTGGCGAGTTGTGGGCCGACATCCCCGATGGTCGCGACTCGTACGGCCTCGGAGATCTGGTCGGTCGTGACGCCAAGGCGCGCGGCCTCATCGCTGCGCGGTGTGACGCGGATTTCCGGCCGGTCAAGGCCAGCGACCGCGGCGACATTTGTGAAGCCCGGCACCCGCCGCATCTGCGCCTCGATGTCGGCAACGGCGCGAGCAAGCGCATCGGCATCGTTCGAGACGAAACTGACCGACAATTCCCGGTCGCCTCGATCGTTAAGGCGCCAGGCCCGGATATCGGGAACGCTTGCCGCCATCTGGATGGCGATGGCCTCGAGTTCGCGCTGCTTGCGCTTGCGCTCATTCTTGGGCGTCAATTGCAGGATAACGGTTGCCCGCCGGATTTCACGCGTGCCAGTGGGAGACGTTCCACCGAAGACGAGGACATTGTTGACCTCGGGCAAAGTCTTGAACTGCTTCACGACGATGTCGGTGCGCGCGCGGGTTTCGTCCAGTGTCGAACCGGGAGGCAATTCCAGCGACAGCACGAAGCGCGAGGCGTCCTCAGGAGGAATGAAACCCTGCGGCAGCAGCGCCGCCGCGGTGATCGTGCCGTAGAAGATCGCGAAACCGGCAACCACCGTGAGGTAGGCCGCGCTCAGTCGCATCGTGGCGCGCTGCCCCGTACGACGCGAGCGGAACGGCAGCCGGATCCTGCGGCTTGCCAGGGTCTTGCCGAGAACCCATTGGTAACCGCGCATGATCCAGCCATCCTTCTCGACGGTGGCCGCATGCGGTCTCATGAAATAGGCCGCCATCATCGGCGTGATCAGACGGGCGACCATGAGCGAGAAGATCACCGCGACCGCCACCACAAGCCCGAATTGCTTGAAGTATTGGCCGGCGATGCCGCTCATGAAGCTGACCGGTGCAAAGATCGCGACGATCGTCAGAGTGATGGCCATCACTGCCAGGCCGATTTCATCGGCCGCCTCGACGGCGGCGCGATAAGGCGACTTGCCCATCCGCATATGCCGGACGATGTTCTCGATCTCGACGATGGCGTCGTCGACGAGAATGCCGGTGACGAGCGTGATCGCCAGCAGGCTGACGAGATTGAGCGAGAAGCCCATCGCGTCAATGGCCCAGAAGGTCGGAATAACGGATAGCGGCAAGGCGAAAGCCGAAATCAGCGTCGCGCGCCAGTCGCGCAGAAAGATGAAGACCACGATGATTGCTAGAATCGCGCCTTCCACCAGCGACGACATGGCGGACGTGTAATTGCCGTAGGTGTAGCGCACGGAATCGTCAATCAAGGCATAGGAAACGGCGGGGTTGGTCCGGGCAAGCTCATCGATCCGCTTCACCACGCCGTTTTTGACGTCGTAATCGCTGGCTCCCTTGGCGCGATAGATCGCCACGGACACCACCGGCGTCTCGCCGTTGAGACGCGCGAAAGCGCGCGGTTCCTCATAGGCATCGGTGACGGTGCCCAGATCGGAAAGCCGCGCCTCGCGCCCCCCCGGCAATACGATCTTCGTCGCGGCCAGCGCTTCGATGCTGCGTGCGCCCGCAAGGGTCCGGATCGTCTGCTCCTGTCCACCCAGTTCGCCGCGCCCGCCAGCGAGATCGGCATTGGTCGCGCGCACCTGGCGGTTGACATCCGCGGCCGTGATGCCGAGCGACATCAGCCGGTCGGGGTTCAGCGTGATGCGGATTTCCCGCGCGACGCCCCCGACGCGCTCGACCCGGCCGACACCCTTGGCGCCCTGAAGCGCACGCTTTACCGTGTCGTCGACGAACCACGACAATTGCTCGAGCGTCTTGCCCGGTGAGGCGACCGCGAAGGTCAGGATCGCCTGTCCCTCGACGTCGATGCGGTTGATGATGGGCTCGTCGACATTACGCGGCAGTTCGGCCCGAATCTTGGCGACCGCGTCCTTGACGTCGTTCAAGGCACGGTCGGTGTTGACCTCAAGCCGGAATTCGACGGCTGTCGTCGATGTTCCGTCCGTCAGGGTCGAAATGATGTTCTTGACCCCGGTGATACCCGCGACAGCATCCTCGACCCGCTTGGCAACCTGCGTTTCGAGTTCGGCGGGGGCCGCACCCGGCTGTGTCACCTGAACGGACACCACGGGGATATCGATATTGGGAAAGCGGGTGACCGGAAGCTGCGAAAAGCTGACCAAACCCAAGAGCAGCAGGACAACAAAGAGCACGACCGATGGAATCGGCTTGCGGATGGAGTAGGCCGAAATGTTGAAAGCCATGACGCGCCGCCCCTTTCGCTCAGTTTGAGGCCGCGACGAAGGGCACCGCGGTCACCCTGTCACCATTGCGCAGGAACGTGCCGGCGACGCTGACGACCTGCTCGCCGACGACGAGGCCCTTGACGATCTCGACCCTGGTGCTGGAGCGCAGGCCCGCTGTCACGGGCCGCGTCTCAACCACACCGTTGCTGACAACCTGAACTCTGGCCCCGTCGACTCCGAACTGCACGGCGGAAAGCGGCAGCACGACACCCTCCGAACGGGCCACCTCGATCGTTCCCCGGGCAAAGGAACCCAAGGTGAAGGGCATGCCCTCGGCGAGCGTCAACCGAACCCGACCTAACCGAGTCGTTCGCGACATTTCCGGAGCGACAAGGCGGACGGATGCGGCAACGTCGTCGCTCATGCCAGCGGGCCGGACAAGCCCCGGCTGACCGACCCTGAGACGCGCGAGCGTCGCTTCGGCGACATCGGCCTCGAGTTCGATCGTACCGTTCTCGATGATGCGGAAGAGCGGATCGGAAGCACCGGCGGCAATCGCGCCCACCCGCGCCGATCGACGGCTGACGATGCCCGCAGTCGGGGTGCGGATCTCGGTCCGCAACAGTTTCAACTCCAGGTCCGAACGTTGCGCCCTGACAACGGCCTTGTCCGCCTCGGCGAGTTTCAATGTCTGTTGCGCGCTTACCACGCGGGCGGCCGTCTGTTGCGCGAGCGATTGCCGCTGCTCGAAGTTTTCGGTGGTGGTGATGCCGCCCTCACGCAGGTTGCGGGCCCGCTCGAACGCATTGCGGGCCGCAAGCTGCGCAGCCTCGGCTTCGAGAATCTGGGCCTTGGCCTGGGCGATCGCCGCGTCCGAACGGCCGAGTTGCGCCGAATTCTGCGCCAGGGAGATCTGGACGGCTTCGCGCGACAGCCGGGCGAGCACCTGATCCTTCTCGACCCGGTCGCCCTCATCGACGAGAATCTCGACGATGGCGAGGCCATCGACCTGCGCCGCGACCAGAATTTCCTCGCGCGCTACCAGCGTCCCGCCGACCGTCACGCGTTCGACGATGGTATCGCGCGCGGCCGCGATCGTGCTGATCGTCGGCCCGGATGTAGCGGTTCCGGAAGGGGCCGGTGCGGGATCGGCGGCAAAGGCGAACCCCGCGCCCCCACCCGACATCGCAAGCCCTAGGGTTGCACATCCCAGAATTGCGAGCCGGAGCTTGCCAGCCGACAAAAACGTCCAACGAGACCACATCACTTCGTCTCCAGGTGGGACCGGGCATCGCCGGCGGCGACCGCAAGGCCAGACATGGGCTCGGTCAGAAGGGTCTGGGAAAGAATACGCAAGCAGCGGAACAACAGTTCAGCGCCCGCCTCCGCGTCATAATCGGCCATGGTCGCGCGGCTGCGCATATAGCCATCGACCAGCATGAAAGCGCCCGAGATGAATTTGCCATCGTCGAGGTCGGCTGGGACGCTGCCTTCGGCCTTGGCGCGCTGAATGAATGACTGCAAGCCGTATCCGACCGCGCCCTCGACCGAGCGGCACAGCACCGCGACCGCGGGATTGCGCGATGCCTCGGCCCAGATCTGCAACGTCATCATCGGCTTCTCGCGGGGCTCATCGACAAGATGCCGGCGGCCGAGCGCCTCCAGGCTTTCGAGTGTCGCCGGCTCCTCGCTCAACCGCGCGAAATCGGCGGCGATGGCCATCCGATCACGCTCCGCGAGCCCGGCGACGATCGCCTCCTTCGAGGGAAAATAGCGATAGAGATTACCGGCGCTCATCCCGGCTTCCAGCGCAACATCATTGATCGTCGCGGTATGAATGCCCGAGCGCGCGAAAATGCGCTCCGCTGCGTCGAGAATGCGGACATGTCGCTCGGACAGGGCAGGCGGGGCTGCATTCATCGGACAAACGATCAATTGATGAGAATGAACGTTCATTCTCATGCCATCGACATGGGGCGCTGTCAATCTTTGGTGGCCGATGGTGAGGAGCGACGATGGTCTGGCCACCTCGTGCGGGGCAATGACACCGCTAAGGAACGGCAATTGCCTTAAGGTAACCACCATTTTAATCGGCATGTTTATGCCATGAGCGCCACCCAAAGCGGGTTCGTCTTCACGGGAAGGAAAGGCCTGCCCGGATTACCGAAAGCGGCTGACTTAGCACTCGAAAGCACCGCGACCCCGTTTGGGGATACGATACAAAATCCTGCGCGATCAAAATGCGGAGGTTCAACGTTCATTGGGCGTCATTAGCCCACGAACGCACGTCCATCGCCGTGAGTGTCACACCGAGAAGTGGTGCGGGCGGTCGGAATCGAACCGACACTCCTTTCGGAACCGGATTTTGAGTCCGGCGCGTCTACCAGTTCCACCACGCCCGCAGTCGAAACACGATGTTCCCTAACCCATACGGTGAAAAAGGGGAACCGGTTTTGCGGGACGGCGCCCGTGATTTCGTCGCTTTGGGCCGCAACTCACGGTCCCAATCAGGGTGAGTGGACAATGGCGGGCGAAGCAGGCCTAAGCAGCCCATGCTTTGCAGACGCTACACCTGGACGCTCTCGCTTTCCGCCAGTCCTCGGGCATCTTTTGCCATGGGCATCGTGTCCTCCGCTGAAAGCTCGTTCTTTCCGATACCGCCCGACGCCCCGCTGCTGCCGATGGCCCTCGCCCGGCCCGACCCAGCCTATTGTTATGCCACGATCTGCTCCGTGACGTCTGTTTCGGGCGGACTCCTCGGTGATTGCATCGGCTACCTGCTTTACGACACCCTCGGCCTCGGGCTGGTGAACCTTTAGGGCAATGGCGCGAGGATCGATGGGTTCCGCCTTGTACAATGAGTGGGGCCACGAGATCATCCTGATCAAGGGGCTGACGCCCATTCCCTCCAAGATCGTGACGATTGCCCGCAGCATCGCCGAAGACAGGCTGGTGTGGTTCGTGATTTTCTCCATGGTGACCAGAGGCATGCGTTTTTTCCTGATCGCCGCGCTGGTTCATCGCTATATCGTTTCGATCGGCGCATTCATTGAACGGCGGCTCGGTCTTGTGCTGGGCTCGGTCGTGGGCGGTGCGGTCGGCGGCTTTATCCTCGTTCGATATCTGTATTGAGGCTCGTGATGAAAATGCCGCGGAACTTGAAAATGCTTTTGGACCAGCCGGCCACGCTGGTTCTGATTCTGGGCATGGCATCTGGCATCCTGATCGCCGGCGCCTGGTGGTTCGAGACCGTCATGCGTCTCGCCCCCTGCAAGCTCTGTCTCGAACAGCGCCAACCGCATTACGCGGCAATGATCATCGGCTTCGGAAGCCTGTATGCCAAGCGCCTACCCTCCGCACCGATGATGGTGCTGACGGGCCTCCTGGCGCTGGCAGGGCTGATGCTCTGGAGCACGGGGCTGGGAGCCTATCACGCGGGCGTCGAATGGGGAATCTTCGCCGGACCGAACGATTGCGCCGGCCAACCGACCACGGCGCTACCCGGGGTGCGGGATTTCGTCACGCAACTGGGAAATACACGGGTCGTTTCCTGCACTGAGGCTGCCTGGCGATTCCTGGGCCTGTCCCTTGCCGGCTGGAACGCGGTTTTTTCCGCCCTGCTCGCTGCCCTGGCGATCGCAGGCGTCATCCGCGGCCGACGCAAGGAAACTCAAGGCAAAGGACTTCAAGGCAACAGAACTCAGGGCTCGAGTTCGGAATCCCAGTACAGGTAGTCCATCCAGGATTCATGCAGGTAGTTGGGAGGGAAGAGCTTGCCATTGCGGTGAAGGTCGTTGACCGTCGGCGCATAGGGCTTTTGCAGTGGCCACATCTCGGCGACCTTCGGCAACTTGTCGCCCTTGCGGAGATTGCAAGGCGAACAGGCCGCGACAACGTTGTTCCAGGTGGTGAGGCCGCCTTTCGAGCGCGGGATCACATGGTCGAAGGTCAGTTCCTCACGCGCCGTGCAGTATTGGCAGCTGAAACGATCGCGCAGGAAAACGTTGAACCGCGTGAACGCCGGCGTCCGTGACGGCTTGATATAGGTCTTCAGCGAAACGACGGAGGGCAGTCGCATCGTGAAGCTCGGCGACTGAACGGTTTTTTCGTATTCCGACACGATGTTCACGCGGTCCATGAAGACCGCCTTGATCGTATCCTGCCACGACCACAGTGACAGGGGATAGTAACTCAACGGACGAAAGTCGGCATTGAGCACCAGCGCCGGACAGGCCTCCGGCGAGACAAAAGGCGCGACGTGGATCGTCAAGCCAGCAGCCTCCTCGCAGCAACATCAGCGGGTCACGAATCCCGCCGCCCGCTTATCCTACGCGGTTCATGACGCTGTTGTGAAGATGCTGACCTGATCGCGGCCCACGAGAAGCGCCGCAACCGCCTCATCCCGCCGGATTGCTGCTATCGTTCGGTCTGGAAATTCACCGAGTAGGCACGGGCTTTTCGCCGCGATAATCGTAGAAACCGCGCTTGACCTTCCGGCCGAGCCAGCCGGCCTCAACATATTTCACGAGCAGCGGACAGGGGCGGTATTTCGAATCGGCCAGGCCGTCGTGAAGCACCTGCATCACGGACAGGCAGGTATCGAGCCCGATGAAATCCGCCAGTTGGAGGGGCCCCATTGGGTGATTGGCCCCCAGCCGCATCGCCGTGTCGATCGCCTCGACGGAGCCCACCCCCTCGTAAAGCGTGTAGACCGCCTCGTTGATCATCGGCAGCAGGATGCGATTGACGATAAAGGCCGGAAAATCCTCCGACATCGTCACCGTCTTGCCGAGCTTGCTCACGAAGGTCTTTGCGGACAGAAAAGTGTTGTCGTCGGTGGCGATGCCGCGGATCAACTCGACAAGTTGCATCAGCGGAACCGGATTCATGAAATGAATGCCGATGAACCGCTCGGGGCGATCCGTCGCCGCCGCGAGCCGGGTGATCGAGATCGAGGATGTGTTCGTTGCGAGCATCGCCTCCGGTTTCACCACCGTGCAGACGGAAGCGAAGATCGCACGCTTGACCTCCTCGCTTTCGGTGGCGGCCTCGATCACGATGTCGCAGTCGGCAAGACCGTCGAGAGTCGGCGCGGGCCGGATTCGGTCGAGAGCTTCCTGCCGTGTGCCATCCGACAGCGCGCCCTTGGCGACCTGCCTTGCCATGTTGCCATTGATCGTCGCCAGCGCCGCGTTGATCCGGTCTTCGACAACATCGTGCAGTCGCACATCGAACCCTGCCGCCGCCGCGACATGGGCGATGCCGTTGCCCATCTGACCCGCGCCGACAATACCGATGACCTTGATCTCATGGCTCATGATGCGACTTCAGCTTTGCTTTCTGGATATGGGAACGTCTCGAGCGAGCGGTGGCGTTATCAGCGTCCAGCCTTCGCCAGTTCGCTTTCGAGTTCCGGCATCAGCGTGAAAAGATCCCCGACGAGCCCGTAATCGGCGATCTGGAAGATCGGAGCTTCCTCGTCCTTGTTGATCGCGACGATGACTTTCGAATCCTTCATGCCCGCCAGATGCTGGATCGCACCGGAAATCCCGACGGCCACGTAGAGCTCTGGCGCGACCACCTTGCCGGTCTGGCCGACCTGCCAGTCGTTCGGTGCGTAACCGGCATCGACGGCCGCCCGCGACGCACCCATCGCGGCCCCGAGTTTATCGGCCACGGGCTCGATGATCTTGGCGAAATTCTCCGCCGAACCGAGCGCCCGTCCGCCCGAGACGATGACCTTGGCGGAGCCCAGTTCCGGCCTGTCCGACTTCGACAATTCCTCGCCCTTGAACGTCGAGCCTCCCGTATCGCCCGCCGGAGCAACCGGCTCGACGGATGCCGTGCCCCCTTCGCCCGCTGCCGCGAAGGATGCCGTGCGGACGGTGATGACCCTTTTCGCGTCGGTGGCCTGCACCGTCTGGATCGCATTGCCGGCGTAGATCGGCCGCTCGAACGTATCGGGCGCGATCACTTTCATGACGTCGGAAATCTGCATGACGTCGAGCAGGGCCGCGACGCGCGGCAGGACATTCTTGCCCGTCGACGAGGAGGCACTGACGATGTTCGTGTAGGACCCCGCCAGACTGACGATCAAGGTCGCGAGCGGCTCCGCCAGGGCATGAGCGTAGGCTGGCGCATCGGCGATCAGCACCTTGTCCACGCCCTGGAGCCTGGCGCCGGCTTCCGCGGCCGACTGACAGCCCGAACCTGCGACGAGCAGGTGAATCGAAGCGCCCAGTTGCCGTGCGGCCGTCAACGCTTTTGCGGTCGAATCCTTGATGCTGCGGCCATCGTGGTCGGCCAGAACAAGCGTTGCCATGGTCAAAGAACTCCGGCGGTTTTGAGTTTTCCAACAAGATCGGCCGCCGAGGCGACCTTGATACCGGCCTGGCGGCTGCCGGGTTCGACGGTCGCGAGCACCTTCAGCCGCGAGGCTACATCGACACCGAGCGCGTCGGGCGAGGTTTCGTCAAGCGGCTTCTTCTTGGCCTTCATGATGTTTGGCAGCGAGGCGTAGCGCGGTTCGTTCAGCCGCAGGTCGGTCGTGACGATCGCCGGCAACTTGAGGCTCACCGTTTGCAGGCCGCCGTCAACCTCGCGGGTGACATCGACCGAGCCATCGCCAACCGAAACCTTCGAGGCGAAGGTGCCCTGCGGCCAGTCGAGCAGCGCGGCAAGCATCTGGCCGGTTTGATTGCTGTCGTCGTCAATCGCCTGCTTGCCGAGAATGACAAGGCCGGGCGCTTCCTGATCCACCAGCTTTTTCAGGATCTTCGCCACGGCCAGCGGCTCGATCTTCTCGTCAGTCTTCACCAGGATACCACGGTCGGCGCCCATGGCCAGGGCCGTGCGAATCGTTTCGCCAGCCTGCGCGGGGCCGATCGACACGGCGACGATTTCCGTCGCCGTGCCCTGTTCCTTCAACCGGATGGCTTCCTCGACGGCAATCTCGTCGAAGGGGTTCATCGACATCTTGACGTTGCCAAGTTCGACGCCCGAGCCGTCTGCCTTGACACGGATTTTGACATTGTAGTCGACGACCCGCTTCACGGGCACAAGAATTTTCATGATCTGAATCACCAGTTCGGGACGATGCGTGCCGCTCCAGGGCTCGTAGGAAATTCACTGCCGGACGATCCGGTATCGCGATCGGGAGCCGGCGAACCCTAGCGACGGGGCTTTCGCCTTGTCAACGGCAACAACATGAGGGGAGCCGTCCCTTCCGGCGCGGTGGCGGTTTGGCTCACGGGGTCTTTCCCATCATCCGCCATGCGAGACGATCAGCGGCCGAAAAGAACGGTGCCGCGGCGCACGAGCAGCGGTGTCAAGGCCAGTCCCGCGACAAAGCCGCCGATATGCGCCCACCAGCCGACCCCTCCCGCTGGAGCCAGGATCGCCTGAAAGACCTGAAGGACGAACCAGGCGGCGATAACCCAGTAGGCCGGAACGTTGAGCGGCAGGACCTTGAATACCAGGCCCCAGATTCGAACCCGCGGATACAGGAGCAAGTAGGCGGCGATGATTCCGGCAATGGCGCCCGAGGCCCCGATGAGCGGCTGCTGCGACTGGGCATTCATGAGGGCATGCGCCAGCGACCCGGCGAACCCGCACAGGAAATACAGGATCGCAAACCGCCCATGCCCCGTCTGATCCTCGACATTGTCACCGAAAACCCAGAGAAAAAGCATGTTGCTCGCCAGATGGATGAACCCCGCATGCAGGAACACATGCGTCACCGGGGTCGCCCAGGCCGGCGCCTGCGCCAGCTCGGCGGGCAATTGCGCGGTACTGAACAGGACCGACGGGATCACGCCGAAGCCCGCCGCAACGGCGATCTCGACCGACCCCGGCACCAGGAACGACACAATGATGTATGAGAGGACCGAGGCGCCGATGATCGCGTAGCTGACAAACGGTGCGCGAAGATGGCGCATCGGAAGGCCGTCATGGAGGGGAATGAACACGATGGTTCCGGTCGCTCAGGAACCGCGGTTCTGGCCGGGAACCCAGAGCACGTCGCCCTGCGCCTGCGCGTTCAGATATCGCGAGGCGACGAACAGGAAATCCGACAGCCGATTGACGTATTTCAAGGCAGGCTGTGCCACGGCCTCGCCGGGAACCTGCGACAGTTCGACCATCATGCGCTCGGCGCGCCGGCAGACCGTCCGGCCCAGATGAAGATAGGCCGACCCCGCGGTCCCGCCTGGCAGGACGAACGAACGCAGCGGCGCCAGGGTGGCATTCAGGGTGTCGATGTCCTGCTCGATCCGGTCGACCTGCACCTGGGCGATGCGCAGCGGTTCCCAGGTCATCGGCTGTCCGGTATCGGGCGAGGCCAATTCCGCCCCCAGATCGAACAGATCGTTCTGGATCCGGCCGAGCATGCCGTCGACCTGCGGATTTTCCGTCGTCGTGTGGAGCCGCGCCAGACCGATGCAGGAGTTGGTTTCATCCACCGTGCCGTAGGTCGCGACGCGCAGATCGAACTTGCTCCGTCGCTCCCCGGTGGCAAGGGCGGTGGTCCCGGCATCGCCGGTGCGCGTGTAGATGCGATTGAGTACGACCATGACGTCTCCATTGCGCGTTCGAGGCGGACGAAAAGACCCGTTGCCGCGAAGCGGAGCAAGTCCGTCGTGGTTCGGAGTGATCCTAGAATGTATAGCCGAGCCTGGCGCCGAAATTCGAGAGGGCACGGTTTCGGTCGCAGGCGCTGTTGTTCGAGAAATGCTCAAGCGTGGCGATCACGCTCCAGCGATCGTTGAGCTTGACGCCGACGCCCAACGCTTCGCGCAAGCCCGCGTTGCAGCCGACGGCGACCCGGTCATCGGGAACGAAATAGCCTGCCTTGCCGTCGTTGACCGCTCCGCCGATGCTGCCCTCGACGAAAACCGCCTTGGTGACGTTCAGCGTCCAGGTCAGGCCGGCATAGGCGAAGCTGGTCGCCCGCCCGAAATTGGTGCTGGAGCCAATGTGGAACCGCGGAACGAAGGCGCTCGCAATCCGGCTCTGCACCGCCAGAACCTGCGGGCTGAGGACTTCGCCGGTGAAATTAGCGATGCCGCGCTCCCGGCTTGTCGTGTCCTGCGCCGAACCACCGAGCCTGACATCCCAGGAGGGGAACGGCGGCGGCTCCTGCGCGAAAGCCGGCACCCTGCGTTCATTCGCCTGCGCCATCGCTCCGATGCCGCCGGCCAGAACGGCGACAGCGACAAACAGGGCGCCACCAGCCAGCCTTCGAGCCGAAGCGGCAATCTTGCCGGTCGCTGGGACAATAGGGTCCGACATTACATCAGGGCGCCAGTTCATTTACGGATCGAGACTTCGTCCAAGGCCAGATGGGTGAGGCGAGAATGTGGCAGGTGCCGGTTGCCCTGGCGCGGCGCCTAACCGCCACGCCACCAGACCACGGCCATGATGACGATGATGGCACCGAACTGAAGCAGGACCCGCAACCGCATGAGCGATTGCGAGCGGGCGGCGCTGCCACCGCGTAGCATGTTCAAGAGACCAAGAACAAGGACGATGGCGACGGCGCCAACCGCTACCGGAACGAGAGCACTCTGCATGAATTGAAATAACCTGTTTTGGCCGGTTGTGTAAAAACGTTTCTGGAAGACGGGCTCTTGAGCGGTTCGACTCTTGGCAAGTTTGGCTTTTCGAAAGTCGGGCCCCTGAAAAATCCGGGCGACCTTTCCTTATGCTATGTGATAACGGTCGCTCAATTGCGCCGCAGCAACCGTTCGAAATACTCGAGTTCTTCCTGGGGACGGGTGGATTCCCCCAGGCGGCGGCGCAATTCCTCCAGAATTCGCCTTGCCCTGACCGTGGCGCTCTCGCCTTCGCCCGGCACCTTGACCCGACCATCCGACCAGTCGCGCGATCGTTGCGGTCGGCCAAGCGGATCTTCCGAGGTGCGCTGATCGGCGCGGCTGCGGGGTTGTCCGTTCGGGTTGCCGGGGCCGCCCTCAGCCTGTTCGGTACCGTCGCCCTCTTCATTACCGGGCTGCATCTGCCGGGCCATGTCCTGCGCACCCTTCCGCAGGGCATCGATCGCCCGTCCCTGCGCATCCGTCGCCTCGCCACCGCGTCCCTGTCCCAAGGCGTTTCCAGCTTCGCCCATGGCCTGGTCGGCTTCGCCAAGGCCTTCGCTTCCCTGTGCACCCAGGCCCTTCATGCGCCGCTGCAGTTGATCGAGACGATCGCGCAGGGCCTGTTGGCGTTCTGAAAGGCTCTGCCCGCCTTGACCCTGCTGCCCTTCGCCTTCTCCCTCGCCCTGATCGCCGTCTTCGCCCTGATCGCCTTGCTGCCCCTGCTGACCGCGCTGACCCTGCTGGCGCTGACCTTGCTGCTGACCTTGCTGTTGACGTTGGCCATTGCCCGGCCGGGTCTGCTGGTCGCGACGCCGGTCTCCCGGACGCGCACGCTGATTCTGTTCCTGCTTGAAGGTTTCGTCTCGCAACGCCTGCTGATCGCGCGACAAGGCGTCGAGTTCGCCGAGCGCCCGGTTCATTTCCCGCTGGTTCTGATCGCCCTGCCCCGGACGCGCCATCTGCAGATTCTCAAGAATATTGCGCAATTCCTCGAGAAGTCGCTGGGCCTCCGCCAGATCGCCCTGCCTCGTCAGTTCCTCGATTCGGTTGAGCAGGTTCTGTAGGTCCTGCGGCGTGACCGTCCGGAAATTTTCCGGCAGACGCGACAGGTCGCGGTTGCCATCGCGCTGCTGTTCGAGGCTGCGCTGGGCAAATTCGCGCATGAACTTGTCCATCGCGCGCCGCATTTCCTCCGTGAGACGCTTGATCTCCTCGGCCGAGGCATTGTTTTCAATCGCCTGCTGTAGGCGCTCCTGCGCGGCGCGGAGATCGCGCTCGGCGTCCGAAAGACCGCCATCCTCGATCTGAAGCGCCATCGCCCACATCAGATCGGCGACATCGATCAGGTCGGTGTCGTTTCGGGCGTTGCGCAGCCGGTCCGACAGCATCCTGAGGCCAAGGTAGACGCCCTTATCCTTGGTGAAGCGATCAGGCTCGATCAGCAGCGCGTCGAGCGAAATCTGTACGCGTCGGCGCGTATCGATATCGATCACCAACCGGCGACGCTCCTCGACCAGCGATTTGGCGAGAGGCTTGCTAAAGGGGCGCTGCGGCAGGGTGATGTCATGAAATTCGCTCCGCCCCGTCTGGCCTGCCTCATCCTGGGCCTGGAGAACGATCCGAACCTTGGCGCCAGCCCACGGATGCGCCGAAAAATCCAGGGTCGTCTTGGTTTCCTCCTCGCCGGCGGCGCCGGCCGGTAGGGCCAGCGGCCCGCGTGGCGCCTCCACCAGGGATCGTCCGCCTTTGGCCGGACCGATACGCTCGACGATGGCCTCGGCGCCAACGAGCCCGTAATCGTCCTTTGCCCGGTATGTCACCGTCAACTGCCCCCGATTCCCCGGCTTTGGCGGCTCGACAAAGCTAATTTCGGGAGACTGGTCGACAATCGCGGCGATCGTGATCGTTCCGGGTGGCGCACGGCGCCCGGTCAGTCCGATCGTGCCACTGCCGCTGATCGTGAAGCGCCGCTCGCTGACCTCCCCGCCCGTCGCAGTCGACGTTGACGTCACGCCGGGTTTGGCGGCGCTCGCCCCGTCGGCCGCTTCCTTGAGCGGTTCGATCCTGCCAGTCGCGACGGCGGCAATCCCGCCATTGCTGCCGGCGACTCTGACGACGACCACCGATTTCTCGGGAACACGCAGGATGTGCTGCTCGGCCGTCTGCTTGCCGTTGAAATCGAGAATGATAGGCGGCAGCCGCGTGTAGGCAGGCGGATCAATCCACCCGTCGACGCGCAGGGGCGGAGAGACAAGGGGCCCGCCAGACCAGTGAAAAGCGCCGCGGATACGGTCGAGCGCGTCCGGCCCGGCGACGAACACGGCGGCGATGGCGGCGATCAGCGGCACGGCGCGCAGGGCGAAGCGATCTCGAGCTGGCACGTTGGGGCGCGGCGGAACGACCCGGAGCGCTTCGGCGAGCTTGCGCTGGCGCCCGAGATGGGCCTGCCAGAGCGCTTCGGCGACCGGGTCCCGCGATCCCACGGCCAGCCGGTCGCCAAGGGCCGCCGCCGGCCGGTGCGCGCCCGCGACCGATCGATCGAGGCGCGCCGTCGCCTCCACGGCCGAGGGCAGGGCCGCCCGCGCAAGCCGCAAGATGCTACCGCCGAAAGCCAGCGCGAACAGGACGACACCGACGGCACGGGCCTGCCAGGGCAAGGCGAGCCACAGCCCAAGCCAGGAAACCGTCAGGAATACCAGAACGATGGAGAGCGGAACCCAGACAAGCGGCCAGGCTTTTTCCCACGTCAGGGCCAGACGCGAACCGAAGATCCGCCGCTCCAGCCGACGTGCCTGCGGATCAGGCCGTTCGGCCGTTCCGTCCCGCTGCGGTGCTTGCATCACCCGCTCCAAAATCGTCCCGATCGGTGTTTGACGGGGACGATCTGAAACTTAACATGTGTTTTTGTGATGGCCAGTGCAGAACGGTCGCAGGGGCGGACACTCCTGAGATTTTTTGCCCGATTTTCAGGCAAGCCACGCCGGAACGTGATCGGCGCCGATCAGCATCTCGTAGGTGGGACGCGGACGAACCACCGCATATTGACCGCCATCGACCAGCACCTCGGGAACCAGTAATCGTGTGTTGTAGCTACAGGCTTGCACGGCGCCGTAGGCTCCGGCGGTCATGATCGCCAGCAGATCGCCCGCCTTGACCTCGGGCAAATCGCGGCCGAGCGCCAGGTAATCGCCCGTTTCGCAGACCGGTCCGACGATGTCGGCGATGAGTCTCGGCGCGTTGAAGCCAGGTTCGGCTTCCGTTTTCACATCGTGATAGGCCTCGTAGAGGGTCGGCCGGATCAGGTCGTTCATGGCGGCGTCGACGATGATGAAGGTCTTGCCTTCACCATGTTTCACGTAGAGAACGCTCGTCATCAGTATTCCAGCATTCCCGACAAGCATTCGACCCTGTTCGAACACAAGCTTCAATCCGGTCGACTTGGTATGCTTGGTGATGACGGCGGCGTAGGCTTCCGGCGAGGGCGGTGGGGCATTGTCCTGACGATAGGGGATGCCGAGCCCGCCGCCGAGGTCAATGTGGCGCAGGCGATGCCCGTCGGCCATCAGCTCGCGCGCCAGTTCGCATAGCAGGAATGTTGCATCGTCAAAGGGTTGCAGGTCCGTGATCTGGCTGCCGATGTGCATGTCGACCCCGGTGATCTCGAGTCCCGGCAGGGCGGCCGCCTGTGCGTAGACCGCCCGCGCCCGGCCGATCGGAATGCCGAACTTGTTGTCGAACTTGCCGGTCGAGATCTTGGCGTGCGTCTTCGCGTCCACATCCGGGTTGACCCGGATGGAGAGGCGCGCGGTCTGCCCCCGGCTCGCCGCGATCTGCGACAGCAGGGCAAGTTCGGGCTCCGATTCCACGTTGAAACACAGGATGTTGGCATCGAGTGCGTCGGCCATCTCGGCGGCCGTCTTGCCAACGCCGGAAAAAACGATTCGCTCGCCTGGCACGCCAGCCGCCAGCGCCCGGCGCAATTCGCCCCCTGAGACGATATCCATGCCCGCGCCCTCGCGAGCAAGCAGTCGCAGCAGCGCCTGGTTGGAATTCGCTTTCATCGCGTAGCAGACAAGCGTCTCGCTGCCGGCGAATGCATCGCGGAAAACGCGATAATGCCGTAGCAGCGTGGCGCTGGAATAGCAGTAGAAAGGCGTGCCGACCGCCGAGGCGATATCGCGCAGGGGCACGTCCTCCGCCCAGAGGCGCCCGTCTCGGTAGCCGAAATGGTTCATCGGAAATCCGTCCTCGGAAAAGCAGACCGTCAGAGCAGCGGGTCGAGGATGAAACTGCGCTTGGGCGGCACGATCACCTTCGAGGCCTTGGCCGGCCGGCCGGCGGGCGAGGTGTTGAACACCGGCGAGTCGGCCTCGGCCTCCACCTGAGTCTCCTTGTCCTCCGGATACTCGACACCATTCCGTGCCCCAGGCGGCGGCTCCAGCGGGCCGCGTCGTCCGCAGCCTGCGACCGCCAAGCCGACAAGCGCGGCAAGGAGCACTGCCCGGCCGAAGGATGACACGTCGAACGATTGGTTCTGAGCAGGCACGAACGGCAACCCCTTTTTGATGCTCTCTCTTAGCCGAGCCTCGGGACGGATGCGAGCCTCATGTGGGACCGGAAGCGAAGACCAGGACCCAAGACCAGGGCCCAAGACTACAGGCTCCAAGACTAAGGCCCAAGACCTCGGGGCCCAAGACCTCGGTCCCCATGTCGCCGGCCTGATGGGTCATCGCCGTTGCCCGCCCTGAGCAGTCACCCAGACACCAGTGGGCGGCCGGCGAATCGGGGGAAGGCCGCACGCCCTGGTCCGCGCCGTGTCAGACCGTCTCTTGATCAGAATGGCGCTTGTCGGATTGCGCCGTCGTCGCCACGCTCCCCTTGGCCTGTCCTTCGGCGTGAGTCTTGGCCTTGGCCTCCGCCGCCTTGCGCTTGTCGCGTTTCAGGGACCAGAGTTGGTAGAAGCCAAATCCGAGGCAGAGCGCCGCCGTCAAAACCATCTCGGTGAGGATCAGGGTTTCGCCGTCCATGGCGGGCTGTCCCTAGCCGGTCCGGGCCGTGGCCCGGGTCGATGCCCGGTCGGCGCGTTCCAATTTCTCGATGATCGAAAGCACCGGCATGAAGCGGCCGGCCAGGTCCCACCAGGGCGCGGGGCGGGCCAGCGGCAGGGCCCGGGATGCGGTAAAAGGGCCTGCTTGCCAGATGGGATTGGACGCTCTCGTCACCGCCTCGACGAGGAAGGTCGTCGCTTGCAGCGGCGGCAGGGAAAGAAACCCGATGCTCTCGTCCCGGCGGCCCAGCGCCGCCGGCATCAGCGCCCGCGCCAACAACGGTATTTTGCCAGTGAAAGGAACGATTGCTCGGCTATTGACCGAATCATGGCCTCGTCGCGCGATCTCGGCGCCGATCTCGGCGTAGATCAGGCGGGCGGCGCGAATGCCGGCTTGGCAGCCAGGCGGCAGGCGCGCGATCCCCGCATCGGCCCGGCGATAGAGGATATCGGCCTCGGCGAGCAGGCGCTGGACGATGCGTCCGAGCGCCGGTGTGAAAACCGGGCTTGAGAGGAAGGCGTCGGGGTCGATGCCGGCTTCCCGCAGCCAGTCCTCGGGTAGATAGAGCCGGCCGTTGCGGGCATCCTCACCGACATCGCGCGCGATGTTCGTAAGTTGCATCGCGACGCCAAGATCGGCCGCCCGCGCCAGCACGTCGGCGGAGCGGCGCTCCATCACCGTCGTCATCATGATGCCGACGCAGCCCGCCACCCGCGCCGCATAGGCCTTCACATCGGCAAGACTGTGATAGCGCCGACCGGATGCATCCCATTCGAAGCCCTCGATCAGCGCATCGACGACCTCGCGTGGCAGGACGAAGCGCTGGACGACGGCGGCGAAAACCCGGTCGGCCGGATGCGGCA
>JAESGE010000193.1_pt1 | contig 31153 bp, 31 predicted proteins | sample 9269601 | NCBI WGS metagenome assembly JAESGE01 (sample SAMN14515569, study PRJNA621662) | algae metagenome | isolation source: Tolypothrix brevis GSE-NOS-MK-07-07A and co-occurring heterotrophs from wet... | place: USA: Grand Staircase Escalante National Monument, Utah | collected 2006-04-16
CAAGTCAAGCCGGCGCGCAGAGCCTGCCCGCCACCAGTTTCAACGTGGTCGGCAGCATCGGCAACCTGTCGATGTATACCAGCCGCGAGCTGCCGTTCTGGACAGACACGATCGTCAAGGAATCGGGCGGGGCCATCAAGGTGCAGGTCAAGCCTTTCACCGAACTTGGCTTCAAGGGTCCGGAAATCTTCCGCCTCGTCTCGGCCGGAACCCTGCAATTCGCGACCACGGTGCTGAACTACAATTCCGGCGAGGTGCCGATGAACGAGGCGGCCGATCTCGTCGGCCTCGTCGGCTCGGTCGATGAATTGCAGAAGACCGTGAACGTCCTGCGGCCGAGCTACGCCAAGTTCCTGGAGGAAAAGCACGGGCTGAAGCTGCTCGGCTTCGGCACCTATCAGGCGCAGGTGATCTACTGCCGCGACGCCTTCACCAACATCGCCGATCTCAAGGGCCGCAAGGTCCGCGCCTCGGGCGCCTCGCAGCAGGCCTTCGTCAGCCATATCGGCGGCTCGCCGCTGAGCATCGCCTTCGCCGAGGTCCAGCCGGCGCTGGCGAGCGGCGTCATCGACTGCGCCATCACCGGCGCGCTGTCGGGCTATCGCTCGCGCTGGCACGAGGCGGCGAAATTCATCTCGCCGATGCCGATCAACTTCGGCCTCGCGGCGCAGCTCGCCAACCTGAAATGGTGGAACACGCTCGACCCGAAGGTGCAGGCGCTGCTGGAAACGCAGCTTCGCAAGCTCGAGGACAGCATCTTCGAACAGGCCAAGACCGAAACCCAGACCGGCATCAACTGCAACACCGGCACCGGACCCTGCCCGGACGGACCCGTGGCCAGCATGAAACTGGTTCCGGTCACCGCGGCCGACGAGGGCCTGCGCAAGGACGCGCTGACGAAGGCGATCCTGCCCTCCTTCGCCCAGCGCTGCGGCGCCGAATGCGTCCAGAACTGGAACGCGACCGTCGGCCAGTCGCTGAACGTCAAGATCGGCTCGTAATTTCCGGTCGTCGGTCCGGACGTTCTTGGCAAAGGCTCACGCAACATCGCGACGCTGGAATCTCCCAGGGTCGCGCCTTCGCCACGTTCGGCCGGACACCGGGAGCCTTTGGAACTGTGCCCCGTTGGATGGGTGTCAGATCCGGGTTTGGCTTGCGTCGCATCGCCATCGTGGGTTCAGGACCAAGCGCCGTCTATACGCTCAAGAGCCTGATCGATTCGACCTCCGCCGCCACTGAATGCTTCGACATCACGGTCTTCGAGGCCGGTCCCCTGGCCGGCATCGGCACGCGCGGGACGCGGAGACATCGGTCACCCTCCTGACCGGGCATCGCGTCGTCGACGTGGCTCCGGCGCAAGGCGGTGTGGATGTGGCCTTCATGCAAGCAGGCGCGACCCCGGAACGGTGCAATTTCGACAAGGTGGTGCTTTGCGACCGGGCATTTCGCGCCGATACGTCTTGCCAGGGATGCGACACGGCATATTGCCTGCCACTGCGCGCTGCTGCTTGAGCCACTAACCCGCATCGGTATCATCGGCTCATCCTTGACGGCGATCGACATCGCGGTGTCGGGCGCCTGCTGGGGCTCGTCGCCGCGATCGCGCCGGTCTTCATGATAGCGACAGGCGAAATCGTGCTGGCACCGCTCAACGAGCCGGCGCCCTGACTATGGTTGAAATCCCTGTCGTTTGACCCATAACAGGCAGGCTGCCGGGGATCTCCCGGGCGGCAACCTCGCGACAGGCAACGGGAAGGCAGGCGGGAATGGACATCGGCGGCGCGTTCAGTGCTGCGATCGCGCTGATCGTCGGCTTCGATGCGCAATTCCTGCAGATCGTCGGACTTTCACTTAAAGTCACGCTCGCAGCGGTCCTGCTGTCGGCCTTGATCGGCCTGCCGATCGGCGGGCTTCTCGCCCTGTCGCGCTTTCCCGGCCGCTCGGCGGTGATCGTCGCGGTCAATGCGCTGATGGGTCTGCCGCCGGTGGTCGCCGGGCTGGTCGTTTTCCTCATCCTGTCGCGCTCGGGACCGCTCGGCTCGCTCGGCCTGCTGTTCAGCCCGGCGGCGATGATCGTCGCGCAGACACTCCTGGTGACGCCGATCGTCATCGGCCTGACGCGACAGGTGGTCGAGGATCTGTGGCGCGAATATCGCGAGCATCTCACTTCGCTCGGGCAAACCGGGGCGCGCGCCCTGCCGACCCTGCTGTTCGACGGGCGCTTCGCCTTGGCAACCGCGCTGCTGGCAGGGTTCGGCCGGGCGAGCGCCGAGGTGGGGGCCGTGCTGATCGTCGGCGGCAACATCGCCGGCCATACGCGCACAATGACAACCGCGATCACGCTCGAAACCTCCAAGGGCGATCTGCCGCTGGCGTTGGGTCTGGGCATCGTCCTGCTGCTGCTGACGCTGGCCATTAACGCGGTCGCCTTCGGCGCCAGCCGGATCGGCGCACGCTATGCCGGCTGACGCCCCCGGCTCGATCCTGCCTTCGATCTTGCCGTTGAGGGTGTCGGGTCTGGGCTTTGCGGCTGATTCCACGCGCTTTCTCGACGATGTGTCGTTCGTCCTGCCGCGAGGCGGAATCACGGCGGTGATCGGGCCCAATGGCGCTGGCAAATCCCTGCTGCTGCGGCTCTGCCATGGACTGATTGCCCGAAGCAGGGGCGACATCGCCTGGGCTGCGGGCAATGGCGCGTTTGGCGGCGTCAAGCGTCACGCCATGGTGTTCCAGCATCCGGTGATGCTGCGCCGCTCCGCCCGCGCCAATGTGATCCATGCGCTTTCAGCCGCTCGGCATCGTCGCGCGGCCCGCATCGACCGTGCCGACGAGGCGCTCGACCGGTTCGGTCTGGCGGGGCTCGCGGACCGCCCGGCGCGGCTGATGTCGGGGGGCGAGCAGCAGCGCCTCGCCATCGCCCGCGCCTGGGCGCTGTCGCCGGAGGTGATCTTTCTCGACGAGCCCTGTTCTCAGCTCGATCCCGGCGCGACGCGACAGATTGAATTGATCATTGCCGGCCTGGCCGCCGAAGGCATGACCATCCTGATGACCACGCACGATCTCGGACAGGCGCGCCGCCTCAGCCAGCGCGTGCTTTTCCTGCACAAGGGACGGCTGATCGAGGATGCGGGGACGTTGGATTTTTTCGCCGGTCCCGCGAGCCCGGAGGGGAAGGCCTTCATCTCCGGCGACCTGTTGTGGTAGCCTCGATTCAAGACCAAAGGCGGGAGGAAATGGCGATGCTGAAACCAGACGGACCGACACGCCGGCTGATCACGATCGGAGTGGTCACTTTCGCCCTGACAGGGGTGGCGGTCGCGCAGACACCTCAGACAGGAAGCAATCCCGCGTCGGCGGCTCCCCGCTTCATCACCATGTCCTCGACCACGTCGACCACCGATTCCGGCCTGTTCGAATTCCTGCTGCCGGCTTTCACGGCGAAAACCGGCATCGAGGTCCGGGTCGTCAGCCAGGGAACGGGCCAGGCGCTCGACACCGGCCGGCGCGGCGATGCCGATGTGGTCCTTGTCCATGCCCGCGCACAGGAATTGAAATTCGTCGCCGACGGCTTCTCGGTCGAGCGCAAGGCGTTGATGTACAACGATTTCGTGCTGATCGGCCCGCGTGCCGACCCGGCCGGAATCCAGGGCGGGCGCGATATCGTCTCCGCGTTCCGGGTCGTGCGCGAGAAGCAGGCGCCCTTCGTCTCGCGCGGCGATCGTTCCGGCACCCATGCCGCCGAACTCGACCTGTGGAAGCGCGCCGAGATCGACATCGAGCAGGCGAAGGGCCCCTGGTATCGCGAGATCGGCCATGGCATGGGCGCGGCGCTCAACACGGCCGGCGCCATGGGCGCCTATGTGCTCGCCGACCGCGCCACCTGGCTGAATTTCAAGAACCGGGGCGATCTCGGTATCGCCGTCGAGGGGGACCGGCGGCTGTTCAACCAGTATGGCGTGATGCTGGTCAACCCGGCGCGCCATCCGCATGTCAAGGCAACCGACGGGCAGGCCTTCATCGACTGGCTGACCGGCCCCGAGGGCCAGCGCCGCATTGCCGATTACAGAATCGGCGGCCAGCAGCTTTTCTTCGCCAACGCCACGCAGCCTGACGCCTGAGCCGAAGGCAAACCCGCCCGACCGGCGGAGGAAAGCCGATCATGCTGCTGGGCTGCATCGCCGACGATTTCACCGGCGCGAGCGATCTCGCCAACACGCTCGCCAAGGGCGGCATGGCGACGACGCAGTTTGTCGGCGTACCGAAGGGCGACGCGCGGAAGGATTGCGAGGCCGGAATCGTCGCGCTGAAGTCACGCACAATCCCCGCACACGAGGCGGTGTCGCAGTCCCTGGCGGCGCTCGACTGGCTGCTGGCGCAGGGCTGCCGGCAGATCCTGTTCAAATACTGCTCGACCTTCGATTCGACGCCCGAAGGCAATATCGGCCCGGTCGCCGAGGCATTGCTCGATCGCCTTGGCGGCATTGCCGTGGTCTGCCCGGTCTTCCCCGCGACGGGCCGCACCCTGTTCAACGGCCACCTGTTCGTCGGTAACCGGCTGCTGTCCGAAAGCGGCCTCCAGAACCACCCGCTGACACCAATGACCGATCCCGATATCCGCCGCTGGCTTCGCCGGCAGACGACGGGCGCGGTCGGGCTGGTCGATCACGCCGTCGTGCGCGCCGGCGCGAACACCATCGCCGCCGCCCTGGCACGAGCGGCCGACGCCGATGAACGGCTCGTGGTGGTCGATGCCACCTCGGATTCCGACCTCATCGCCATCGGCGCGGCCATCGCCGGCCACAGGCTGGTCACCGGCGGCTCCGGCATCGCGCTCGGCCTGCCCGCCAATTTCCGCGCCGCCGGGCTGATCACCGGCGGGCAAACCTCTTTCCGGGGATTGGCTGGGCCGGCCGTTGCCCTTTCCGGCTCCTGCTCGGCACAGTCGCTGGCGCAGGTCGCGCATCATGCCGCCCGGCATCCGGCGCTGGCGATCACGCCCGACGCTGTGCTCGACGGCGCGATGACGATCGAGATGGCGCTGGAGTTCGCCCTGGAAAACTTCGAGCGGCAGCCGATCATCTTTTCATCCGCGGCGCCCGATGCCGTCGCCGCCGCGCAGGGGCGCCACGGCAAGGAGAAGACAGCGACGGCGATCGAGCGCTTCCTCGGATCGCTCGCGGTCGCATTGGTCGAAAACGGCGTCACGCGCCTGGCGGTGGGGGGCGGCGAAACCTCCGGTGCCGTGGTGACGGCGCTGGGTGTCGGCGCCTTCGTGATCGGCCCGGAGATCGATCCCGGCGTGCCGGCGCTGGGTGTCGAGGGACGCGGGCTCAACATGGCGCTCAAATCGGGAAATTTCGGCGCCGTCGATTTCTACGACAAGGCCTTCGCCGCGCTGGGTGCGACCGATCCGTGACGCGTCAGTAGACCAGTTTCGCCAGGCGGCGAAGTTCGTCGGGCGTGGTCGTCGGAAATCCGAAAAAATCGAGATAGGCGGGAATCTGCTCGAACAGCATGTCGACGCCGATCTGGAAATCGCAGCCCCGGCTCCGCGCGGCCGCGAGGAAAGGCGTGATCTCCCGCGTCATCACCACTTCGCCGACAAAGGTGGTCGGCGCCAGACGGGCGACATCGACCGGCAGCGGATCGCCGGGCTTCATGCCGAGCGGCGTGGCATTGGCGACGATATCTCGACCGCCAGGGTCTACCGACCCGGTGATGAGGCGCAAACCGGGGTAATGCGTTCGCAGTCGGCCCGCGAGGACTGCCATAGCGGCGCCGTCGGTGTCGAACAGCGTCAGTTCGCCGAGCCCGGCTTTCGCCAGCGAGGCGGCGATCGCCGAGCCGACTCCGCCGCAGCCGACGACCAGCGCCCGTGCGTCGCGCACCACGCGGCCCCGGCGCAGCACGCCGCGCACGAAGCCCTCGCCGTCGAACATGTCGCCGACGAGCCTGCCGTCGGCCTCCACCCGAACCGCGTTGCAGGCGCCGGCGACCGCCGCCGTGGTCCGCACCTCGTCGAGGAGGGCGACGGTCGAGACCTTGTGCGGCATGGTGATCAACGCGCCATGGATGTTCGACAGGCGAAACAGCAGCCGAAGAAAATCCGGATATTCGGTCGCACGGCACCCCATCGGCACAACCACCGCATCAATGCCCCGGTCGGCGAAATAAGGGTTGTAGATCATCGGCGCCTTGAAGCTCTCGGTGGGGTAGCCGAGATGGGCGATGAGCCTGGTCGTGCCGCGAATCATGCTGGGTCTTTCAAGACAGATTTCTAGGGCGACGGGCGGTCTGGCGCCGCGATCATTCCGGGGGCAGCCGGCCGGTCGTCGCGGTGTGGTCGACGCAGGCGTTGACATGGACCGCGAGGATGGCGGTCGCCCGCTCGACATCGCGCGCCATCGCGCAGTCGAGCAGGAGCTTGTGCTCTCGCGCCGCCACCTCGCCCCGGAAGACGACGGCGATCATCTGGTAGCGCAGATACTTGTCGTAGATCGCCGCATGGGTTTCGTGCAGCACGCGCGAGCCGCAGGCCGAGATCAACGCGTGATGGAATTCCCAGTCGTAGCGCTTCCACGCCTCAGGGTCGGCACGGTCGCCCGCCAGCATGCGCCGTTCCATCAAGGCGAGCTTGTGGTGTGCGGCGACGACCCGGCCCTCCCATTCCATGTCGCCCGCGGCGAATGATTGCGCCAGCGCGTGTCCCTCTAGAAGCAGCCGCATCGCCGCGATCTCGCGCAGGTTGACGGCGGAAACGCTGGTCACCGCGAAGCCCTTCTGCCCCTCTGCCTCGATCAGCCCCTCCGAGGCCAGGCGGTTGAGGAGTTCGCGCAAGGTGCTGATGCTGACGCCGTAATTTTCGCGCAGCAGATCGAGCTTGAGCCTCTGCCCCGGTGCCAGGCGGCCGAAGATGATGTCCGCGCGGATGCGCCGATAGGCCGTCTCGCCGATGGAAGGGGGCGGTGGCGTGATGCCGAGCATGACCTGGCCTTGGGGTGACGCGTCCCCGACGTCCGGAAGCGCTGCCGCCAGGGGACGCGGGAAACGGCATCATAGACGAAGCGGCGGCCGGATCAATTCATCTGACAAAATCAAAAACCTCATATAAAACACAAAATCCGTGTTGCACGCGCCCCAGGTCGCGGCAATAGTGCGCCTCAAGGGCGGCACGACAGTCCGCCGACAAGGGAGGTTCATCATGGCAATGGAAATCGACAGGCGCGCACTGCTCGCCGGCGCTGCGGCAACGGTCGGTCTGGCCGGCAGCGCCCTTGCGCAGGCCAAGCCCAATCTGCGCTTCTCGGCGGTGTTCTCGGAGCAGGATATCCGTGCCGAGATGATGAAGCGCTTTGGCGAGGCCATCAAGGACGACTTCACGTTGCAACCCTACTATGGCGGCAACCTGTTCAAGCAGGGCACCGAACTTGTCGCCATGCAGCGCAACAATCTCGAGATGGGCAATATCGCGCCGCAGGACATCTCCAACCAGATCCCCGAATGGTCGATCGTGACCTCGGCCTATCTTTTCCGCGATGCCGACCACCTGAAGAAGGTCTTTGCCAGCGAGGTTGGCGCCGACCTGAGGAAGACGGCCGAGGAAAAGCTCAACATCAAGATTCTCGGGCCGACCTATTTCGGGTCACGGCAGGTCGGACTCAAGCCCAGGAAGAAGATCACGACTCCCGCCGATCTCGCCGGGATCAAGCTGCGCATGCCCGGTGGCGACGCCTGGCAGTTCCTCGGCCAGTCGATCGGCGCGAATCCGACGCCGATGGCCTATGCCGAGGTCTATACCGGCCTGCAGAGCGGCGCGATCGACGGGCAGGACAACCCGCTGCCGAACGTGCAGAACATGAAGTTCTACGAGGTCTCGTCGCAGATCGTGCTGACTTCGCACCTCGTCGGCTTCGATCTGCTCTGCGTCACCGACCGGATCTGGAAGGCGATGTCGCCGCAAAAGCAGGCTGCCTTCCAGGCCGCCGCCAACGCCGCGATGGATTGGAGTGCCAAGCAGCATAGCGACAAGGAGAAGGAACTCGTCGACTTCTTCAGGAAACAGGGCCTTGAGGTCTATGTTCCCGACGTCGCCGCCTTCCGCGACTTTGCCCAGAAGAAGTACCTCGCTTCCGACCTCGCCAAGAGCTGGAAGCCCGGCATGATCGAGAAGATCAACGCGCTCTAAGGCGGGGCGCCGGGAGGGTCGCGGTTTGCGGGAGCGTCTGACAAGGCTCGGCGGCTGGCTTTCCCGCCGCGCCGAAAACATCCTGGCGCTGATGCTTGGCGCCATGTTCGCCGTGTTCATCCTGCAAATCGTCTTCCGCTATCTGCTCAACCTGCCGATCGGCTGGACCCACGAGATCAGCGTCATCCTCTGGCTTTGGATTGTGCTGTTCGGGTCGGCTTTCGTGACGCGGGAAAGCGAGGAAATCCGCTTCGACATTCTCCACATCGCGGTCGGTCCCTCCACCCGCAGGGCCATGGCGGTGCTCACCGCGACCGCGCTGGTGGTGCTCTACACGATTTCCCTTCCGGCGGTGGCCGACTACGTCGCCTTCATGAAGGTCGAGCGCACGGCCTATCTGAAGCTGCCGTTCAACTGGGTCTACGCGATCTACGTGGTGTTCGCCGTCGCGGCGATCGGGCGTTACCTCTGGCTGGGCTGGCGAGCGCTGCGGGGAACGGCACCGGACGCCTTTGATCCGACGAAGGCGGGGTCGGGCGTATGACCAGCCCGTTCCCACTCTGCATCCTGGCGATCCTTTCGCTCTCGCTGCTCGGTCTGCCGATCGGCCATTCCATGATCGCGGGCTCGCTCGTCTATCTGCTGCTCACCGGCCAGGATTTCGGCATCGCCGCCGAGCAACTCCTCAACGGCATGTACACGAACTACGTCATCCTCGCGGTGCCGCTATTCATCCTCGCCGCTGAATTGATGAATATCGGCTCCATGACGGAAAGGCTGTTGCGCTTCTGCGATGCTCTGGTGGGGCGCTTCCGGGGCGGGCTTGCCCATGTCAACATCGTCCAGAGCGTGATCTTCGCTGGCATGTCGGGCTCGGCCATCGCCGACGCCGCCGGCACGGGCCGGATGATGCAGGCGATGATGACCCGGGACGGCCGGTATCCGCCGAGCTTCGCAGCCGCGCTGACGGCGGTTTCCTCGGTGATCGGGCCAATCATCCCGCCCTCGATCCCGATGGTGCTCTATGCGCTGGTCTCGGATGCCTCGATCGGCTTCCTGTTCCTGGGCGGCGTCGTTCCAGGTCTGCTGATGGCCGGCGTGCAGATGGGCATCGTCGGCGTCACCGCGAGGAACCGCAATTTCCCGGTGGAGGCGCCGATTCCGGCACGGGCATTGCCCGGTATCACCTGGCGGGCGTTTCCCGCTCTGATGATGCCGGTCGTGCTGCTCGGAGGCATCTATGGCGGGGCGACAACACCGACCGAGGCCGCGGCCGTGGCGGCGGCCTATGCGCTGGCCGTGTCCGCCCTGCTCTATCGCAGCGTCACCCTGCGCGATATCTACGCGTCGCTCGCCTACAGCGCGCGCACGACATCCTCCATTGGCATGCTGATCGCCGGCGCGCTGGTCTTCAACTATGTCGTGACGATCGAGAACATTCCCGAAAGCCTCAAGGTGCTGCTATCGGGCTGGAATCTGACGCCAATCGGCTTCCTGCTGCTCGTCAATCTCGTGCTGCTTGTGCTCGGCTGCCTGCTCGAAGGCACCGCGATCCTGCTGATCGTCGTGCCGGTGCTCATCCCCACGGCGAAGGCGCTCGGCATCGACATGGTGCATTTTGGGGTCGTGGTGGTGGTCAACATCATGCTTGGACTGATCACCCCGCCCTACGGACTGCTGCTTTTCATCATGAACAACATCACCGGCGTTCCGCTCCGCGACATCGTGCGCGAGTGCATGCCGTTCCTCTTCGCGATGATCGCGGCGCTGGTACTCATCACGCTCTTGCCGGGCCTCGTTCTCTGGCTGCCGCGCCTCATGGGCTATCCGGGTTGAGCGGCGCAGTCGCTCACGCAACACAGCAGGTGCACGTTTGACCAAGCCGATCTACGTCATCAACGGCCCGAACCTGAATCGCCTCGGTACGCGCGAACCGCAGCTTTACGGCAGCACCACGCTCGGCCAGATCGAGGCGATGTGCCGCGAGGCCGCCGGCGCGACGCCGCTGGAATTTCGCCAGTCAAACCGCGAATACGAGCTGATCGACTGGATTCACGAGGCGATCGACGCGGGCGGCGCCATTATCATCAACCCGGCCGCCTTCACCTTCACCTCGATGGCGATCCTCGACGCGCTGAAGATGTTTCCCGGCCCGATCATCGAGCTGCACATCACCAACATCCACCGCCGCGAGCCGATCTATCACCGCTCCTACGTCTCGCTGGTCGCGACCGCGATCATCGCCGGGCTCGGCGCTGAGGGCTACCCCACGGCCGTGCGCGCGGTTCGCGCCCTCATGGCGCGGGCGGCGGAAGCCTGACTGAGGCCATGGGTCATCGATTCGAGGTGGAACGGAGGGCTCCCATGACGCCAGTCTCCGTGGGATCGCACCCGGTCACGCACAAGACGCGAGGAAAGATGCCAAGGACCGCCGACCATCGGCAGCGCGATCGATGCTGAACGTCTCGACACAAAAGCGAGAAAGAGTGGTGCCCAGGAGAGGACTCGAACCTCCACGGTGTTACCCGCTGCTACCTGAAAGCAGTGCGTCTACCAATTCCGCCACCAGGGCCCGGTCTTCGTTTAGGGATGGCGGCGGCGGCTGTCAACGATGGAGCGCGTGTTTGATGGGTCGGGCCAGCGCGGGCCATTACTGGCGCGGGACCGGTCAGAGCGTGGCGGCGAGCGGGGCGAGTTCAGACAAGGCGCGGATCGTCCAGTCCGCGTCATGACCAAGCTGTTCGGGCTGGAGGCGCAGGGCCTTGAACATCGTCGCGGGGCCGATGACACCGGGCGTCAGCAGTTCCTCGCGCAGGGCTTCGGGCGCCACCCGCTCGATCCGGGCGACCTTGAAGCCGAAAGCCTTGGCGCCGGCGACGTCAAAGCCATTGGATGAGACGAAGATGACCTCGTCGCGAGCCACGCCGAGGCGTTCCTCGACGAGTTCGTAGCTGCGCGGATCGGGCTTGTAGATCTGCTTGGCATCGACACTGAGCACCGCCTTCAGCAGATCGCCAAAGCCGCTGTTTCGGACCAGGGCGTCGAGCATCGCCGGGCTGCCATTGGACAGGATGGCGCGATCGTAATGCGCCAGCGCCTCCAGGGCTGTCCTGGCATCGGCATAGGGCGCGAGGTTGTTGTAGGCCTCCGCCAGCCTCTCGAACAGGGTCGGCTCCGGCACGAGGCCCAGCGTTCTCAGGGTGTAATCCAGCGAATCGCGGGTCGAGGCCCAGAAATCCCTGTAGCCCATCGCCGAACGCAGCCAGGTGTATTCGAGCTGCTTCAGCCGCCAGACCTGGGTGATGTAGTCGCCATGTCCGGGAAAGGCCTCGTCGATGAGGCCCGCAACCGACTGCACATCGTAAAGCGTGCCATAAGCGTCGAAGACAAAGGCCTTGATCGTCATGGGCGGGTATCCTTCAGCGGAAAATCGCAGGCGTGGAACGTCATGGATCGAGACGATAGCGGGCGACCGCCTCGTCGTCCCAGGCAAGACCAACACCGGGAGCGCTGGACGGCGCGATTGCTCCACCGACGATGCGCAGCTTTTCGCGCAGGATCGGCTGCGCCCAATCGACATATTCGAGCCAATGCGCGGTCGGCGTGGCGGCCAGCAGATGGGCGCTGACTTCCGGAAACAGATGCGTCGACATCGGCGTGCCGAAACCAGCCGCCAGCCCCGCCGCCCGCACCCAGCCCGTGACGCCGCCGATGCGCTCGAGGTCGGGCATCACGAAGGTCGAGGCTTTCTGTTCCAGTGCCGTCGCCATCGCCGTGGCGCCGGAAAAATTCTCGCCGATCTGGGTCGGAACGCGCAAGCTGCGGGTCAGCATGGCATTGCCCGCGTAATCGTCGTGGCGGATCGGCTCCTCGATCCAGTAGACGCCCTCGCCCTCCAGCGCCCGGCCCCGCGCCAGCGCCTCGGCGAAATCCAGCCCCTGGTTGAAATCCACCATCAACCCGATGTCGTCCGGCAGCCGTCGACGCACGGCCCGGACGGCGGCGAGATCGGCGGCAAGCGTCGACCGGCCGAGCCGCAGCTTGACGCCGGAAAAGCCGCCCTCCAGCAGTTCCACCGCCTCATCCGCGCAAGCCTCCGGCGCCATCAGGCCGAGGCCGTTGCTGTTATAGGCCCGCAAGGTGTGGGGCCGCGCCCCCAGCATCGCGCAAAGCGGCAAGCCGGCGGCCTTGGACGCGATATCCCACAGCGCAATGTCAAGCCCGGCGAGCGCCATCCGAACGATGCCCTGCACGCCGATCAGCCGGAAGCGCTTGTGCAGCTTCGCCGCGATCTCCTGCGGGGCGACGACATCGCCGCGCACCATGTCGAAGGCGGCCTCCAGCATCCGGGCGATGGCGGGGCCGGCGGCGGCGACATAGCAGAAGAGATAGGCATGGCCGACGAGGCCGTCCTCGGTCTCGACATCGATCAGCAGCAGGGGCGCGCTGCGGATCGTATCGGCACTGGTGCCGAGCGCCCTCGCCATCGGCACCTCGACCGTGACCGAGCGCAGGCTGTGGAGCTTGTGCACGGGGTCGATCATGCCGGCTTCCCGTCCTGATGGAGAGAGAGAATATCCACCACGGCCCGGTTGAGCGGCACCGGTACCCCGAGGCGCTCACCGATCTCGACGACGCTGCCGCCGAGAAACGGCAGTTCCAGCCGGCCGCCCCGGTCGAGATCGCCATGCATGGAGGAGGTCATTTGGGCGGGCAACGTATCGCAGAAGGCGATGCGATTCTCGGCGAAATCCTCCGCGAGGTCGATTCCGGCCGCTCGTCCGACGGCCACAACCTCGCGCATCAGGCCAAGCAAGAAACGGCGCGCCGCTGGATTGGCCCGGATCGCGCCGACATTGGCACGCATCACCGTGGTCGCGCCGGACAACCCGGCGAGAAACACGAATTTCTCCCAGGTCGCGCGCCTGATGTCGGGGCTGAGCACCGCGTCGATACCGGCGCCCTCGCAGGCCGCCAGCAACGCCTGCGTGCGGGGTGAGATGCTGCCGTCCATCTCGCCGAAAACGAGCTTCTGCATCGCGCCGACATGACGGATGACGCCAGGCCGCGCGATCGACGCGGCGATATAGGTCACGCCGCCGATCAGCGCCGGCGTCCCGACGATGCCGGTCAGGATTTCGTCCTTGGCGACGCCGTTCTGAAACGAAACGACGGCGGCACCGGCCTCGACCAACGGCAGGATGGCGCGCCCAGCCTCCTCCGTATCCCAGAGCTTGACGCTGACGATGACGAAGTCGACCGGACCGAGGGAGGCGGCATTGTCGCTGGCGACGACCTCCGGCAACCGGATCTCACCTTGGTCGCTCTCGATCGTGAGCCCCTCCGACCGCAGGGCGGCAAGGTGCCGGCCACGGGCGATGAACCGGACGTCCACGCCAGCTTTCGCCAGCCGCGCTCCGAAATATCCGCCAACGCCACCAGCCCCCATCATCGCGATGCGCATTGCGTTTTCGCCCCCATTTTGCCGCGAAGGCCTTGTTTTCAACAGGCTAGGGAGCGCAACAGACCCCGTCAAGGCACGCCGCGGCAGGCTTGTGTGCGTGGAAAAGGCCAAGACCAAGGGGCGCCGAACGTTAGCTTTGCCTTCTGCCGGTCCGCGTCAGCCTTCAACTTCCAACCCGCGGCTCGTTGGTTCCATAGAGGCCAAGCGTCTCGATACGGAGAAAGCGGCGTACTGTCTCGATTCTGCTGGCCGTTGTCAGCCCTTTGGCCGTTAAGGCAAACACCGCCTCCGTTCTTTCCGCCGCGCGCATGGTGATCAGCAACTCCGCGCGTTCGGCAAAGGCAGGAGCGACGACGCGCCGAACGAGTTCTTCCGAGGGCAAATTTTTGTTCGACGCGCGATCGAGTTCCGAAAGCATCGCCAAGGATAGCGATTTTATGACCGCCCCATAAAGGAAAGTGACGAGCGCAACGCCAGCTCCGAAAAAAGCGGCAAAATGCCAAATTGCCAGTTGTTCGTTGAAAACAACAACGCAGCACACGGATATTGCCGCCGCGACACCGATGAACACTGCCAGGCCGTAGCGTTGCTCCGTCAACCGTAGCGTCAGACCCACAACCGACAAGTGAACGATCGTCGCTGACAAGGCAACAACCAGTGCAACCAACTCCGGGTCGTTCATGGTACGGATTTCAGTCCGAAAACGAACCGCAGCGCGCGTAAAACTGTGGCAGCGACCCTGCCCGCTCGCGTGAGCGTCCAGACGTTTGCGTTGTCAGGCTTTGCGAGGCCGAACGTGTGGAGAACTGCCGCACGATCGGCCGTGATTACGTCAATCGATTGTCCACTCGTGTAAGCGGCGACCCACTCATCAAGGTTCGCGAAACAGCGTCGAGCCTTCAGCGCCAGCAGCATGTTGAGAGTGAACCCCCAAACGATAATGCTCCAAGGGATAAAGGCGGCGATGGTCGCGGCACCAATCATCGCAACTCCCGCAAGGATATCGAACAGATCGGGTGGAGCACCTTGGGTGACTAACCCGAGCCATTGCAGGAGCAGAATGCACATGGCGGCGATGACAGCCACCTTGAAACGACGGGCCGGAGGGCGGAGCCACATCACGAACCCCCCGAGTCCGAGGATCGCGGCAACCGACATTCCTGCGACGAGAGCGGCAATGATCGGCGGCGGTGGTATTAATGTATTGATTGGCATGATGCTCACAACAACGCACGAATCGAACGTTTGCTGTCGGCGAACATCGAGTAGAAAGCACCGCCACCAGCGATGAAATTGGCGCTTTTGGCGATCACCTTCTCCTCGACCTCGGGGCCAAAACCCATCAGGCAGGCGGAGATCAGAGCCGGATCCAACGCCGTCGCTGGCCTGATCGGTAACCCGGCTTTTGGCAAGTACAAGCCTTGTTTGGCGGGCGTGTCGTCGATAACCATCGCGAAATAATGCGCGAAACCATGGAAATTGAGAAATGCGCAGGTGAGATGACCGGCGCCATACGCCGCGAGTTTGCGGCCATCCGCCGTCAATCTTGCAAACAATGCATCCTGACGTTCGGTCCAAGCGGCAAAAGCTTGGCCATATGCCTTCGCAAGCGCGAGATTGCGCGCCGCCGCCGAAGAATCGAAATCAGTTTTGACGACGTTCTCATGCGCCGGCCTGCGGGCGGCCACCACGATGACGTCCTCGAAAGGATAGAAATGGATCGTGGAGCCCAGATTCTGCAACCTGGCCGAGGCCAGCATGGGAGAAATAGCATCCGGCGTGAAATAAGAGTTATGTTCTTCCCAAAGCATGCAGTAATCCTGCCGCTCCAAATTACCGCGACAGTCCGGTACTTCAAGCAACAGTATACCGCCCGGCACGAGTAGGTGCTTGAGCGACTCGAGGAAAGCGAGTGGCGCTTGCGCGTGCTCAAGCACATGTCGCGCGATCACGAGGTCGAACTGCCCGATCCGCTTGACCAGGCTTCGAGCCTTGGCTTCCGTCATCAATCCGTGCACGCTTTCGATATTGGCATTCGCATCGTCGGCGCCCAGATCACTCGCCAGATCGATCAGCCGCGTATCAGTATAACCAAGGCGCTCAAGTCGCTCGACCGTCGTCTTATCCTTGGCGGAAAGACCGAGGATGCGCGAGGTTGGCGTGATGGAATCCTGTTGGAGCAACCAGTTCACAACCGAATCCAGGTGGGCTTCCGGCTCGCGGTAGACGATCCAATCAAATGGCGGAATGAGCATCTGAAACGGAAACGGTTCGGCGAGTTGAACGACGCCGCAGGCAGAGCATACCGCCAGCGAGAGGTCGCGCTCGGGAACGGGCGCGCAAGGGCGGGTTGTGAAGTGCGTCGAGACGGGCTGGCATCCGAGACGCAATACGGTTTCCAGATTACTCTTCTCGCAGATCCTGCACCGCGTCATTTCCATCAATGCGGCCCCCGTGGGACGAGCGGCCTGCCAAGCCGTTCGGTCATGCGCTTCATGAAACCAGGACGACGCCCGCGCGCGACTTCGAACAGCCACCATTTCAGAATACAGAAAAAGGCGTCATATTGTCGTGGAGACAAGGCAAAACTTGTCAAAAGCCCACGCATGAAAGGCGACATGGCCGCAGGCGCGCGCAGCATGGCCGAGCGAATATCGGCGAATTCCGGATTTTGAAGCTTGGCAAGAATAGCGGCGGCGACCGCGCGCTGCTGGGTTGGCTGGCGCATTCCATGACCGGAATAAGATTGCTCGTCCATGCGAAACCAAACGAGAGGCTTGTTGACGGCGACAAAACCGTGACGCAGCGCGATTGAATAAATCAGAAACCAGTCCGAATGCCAACGAAGCGCGGGATCGTAAAGTCCTGCCGCGAGCAGCGCCTCGCGGCGGAACAGGGCCGCATTGATCGAAAGAAACGCGAAGCTGCGTTTTAAAATCGCTTCGAATTCCTCTGCGGACACCAGCCTTTCGTCTTCGCCCGGACGCATAAACCAAAGACCAAGCTCTGACTCGCGACCGTGTGAAACGACGATATCGGAATTAGGATACCACTGCGTGTAGGATGAAACGACGAGTTGGCTTTCCGGATAGCGCGTCGCTGCTGCCATCAGGGCGTCGCACGTGTTTGGCTCCATCCGCTCGTCGGCACTGGCAAGCAAGACATGGCTACCACGAGCTTCTCGAATGCCGCGATTGACAGCCGCAACGACGCCCTGGTTCGTCTCGTGACGAATGATGCGGATCGGCGCACCGGACGCCACGTATTGATTTAGGACCGCGAGACTGTCGTCGGTGGAGCCGTCATCGACGATAAGAATCTCGTCGGGCATTCTTGTCTGCGCCAGAATTGCACCCACCGACAGCTCCAGAAGCGTGCAGTGATTGTAATTTGGCATCACAACGGAGAGAAGAGGCGCGGGTCCGTCCATGTGAGCATCAGGCAGTAGATGAAGCAGCGGGCTCAGGAACTGCGGCCGCGGCGGGGTCAGAATGCTCGTAACGCGCAACCACGTCTGCGATCGGGCCGTCCATCACGATTTGGCCGTGTTCGACAAGGATGCCGCGGTTGCAGAGTCGCTTCAACGCGGCAAGATCGTGAGACGCGAGAACAAGGATCGTTGATCGCGCCATCATGGCTTCCATGCGGATGCGCGCGCGTTCCATGAAACGCTGGTCGCCAGTACTGAGATTCTCGTCGGCGACGAGAATTTCAGGCTCGAATGCGGTTGCTACGCCGAATGCCAGCCTCGCCTGCATGCCGCTCGAATAGGTCGAAACCGGAAGCGACAGGAAATCACCCAGCTCCGCAAAATTCGCGATATCCGGGAGGCGCGCACGGATGTCCTTCAACGACATTCCCGATAATAGAGCGATATTCTCGATATTGTCGTACCCATTCAAATCTTGTTGAAGCCCGTTGGCGGGATTGATGACCGCCATCGTCCGGCCTTCTCGACGGTAATAACCCTTTTGTGGCCTGTAGATGCCGCCGATGACCTTAAGCAATGTCGTCTTGCCCGCGCCGTTATGACCGATCAAGCCAATGCGGTCGCCGGCATGCGCCGAAAGCGACACATCGGTCAGTGCGCGTACTTCAACCCGCCCGTTACTCGCCCGCTCGATCGTGCCGCCAGTCGCCAGCGAAGATACCGCTGATTTCAAAGTCAGGTCGACAGCGTGAAAGATGGGGTAGCTGAGCGAAACATTTCGGAGTTCGATGGAAACCATGATCCTTTGCTTCCCTCGGTCAAAGCCAGAACACGAGACGGTTCTTGCTGCGGGCAAAGGCTATGAACGCAAGCGCCCACCCGAAGATACCGACGATGACCGTGACGGCATAGTCCTTGAACTCCGGCACGCGACCCAGCATCGGGTCGCGCAAGACATCAATGAAATAGCTAAAGGGATTGGCTGCGACGAGCAGACCGTTCTTGATCAGGCTCGATTCCGGCCAGAGAATGGGAGTCGCCAGGAAAACGATCAGCATCAGCGGAGAAATGATCTGGATCGCATCCCGGAAGCGCGCACCGATGATCGCGAAAAACGTCAATACCCACAGCCCGTTGAAAGCATAAAGCAGCAGTGCGGGGAAAAGCAGGAGGAAACTAGGCCCGGGATTGTAGAGTGTTACCGCGCATACCAGGAAATATGTCGTGAACTTGATGAGAAATTCGACAAACATCCGGAAAAAATAGCGAAGGATGGGAAAAAAGATTGGAATATTGCGTTCCGTAAGGACGCCTGCCGCGGAAATGTACACTGCTGCACCGCCAATGATGCAGCCGGAAATGAAGAACCAAGCGATGAACCCGGCCGCAAGGAATACGAAGGCGTTGAAGTCCCCGAATTGGGACATGCTGCCGTAAACGAAACCCAGAAGGGTGACGGTCACGACAGTGCCGATCACGCCCCACAGGGGCCCAAGCAGGGTACGGCTTGTTTGTAACTTGAAATCGCGCCAGCCAAGTAGCGTCCAGGCCCGCCACATGCCAAGCGCCGTCGAAATGTCACTCCACGCGTGGGACAAAGAGGCGAATTTGCTGCCGTTGGCCAGGAATTCATCGACGGGCGAAGGGCCGGCTAACCGCGGCTTTCTGAGTGTCGACATCAGCGTGCCCCCCTTTGAAACGCATGGATGGCCTCGCCGATGAATGCGCGGCCGGCTTGCCGTTCGGAACCTGCGGGAGCGAAGGGAGCGTCCTCCATATCGGCTTTCTGAAACGGCCCCTTAGAACTTTCAACAAACACAAGCACTTCGCTACGAATACGCAAGCTATGATACTGGCCTCTCGGCATACGGTAGAAAAACGGCAATCCCGAGCTTGCATCGCTCATGGCGATCACGTCGGTCAGTTGCCCGTCTGCTTCAAAAAGCAGAATATCGGCTTCGCCTTCGATCACGAGGAAGCTTTCAGTTTTCGACAGATGACGGTGCGGCGTTACATAGGTATCGCGGTGGCTGGCGATAAGCATGTCATGCTGTTCGGCAAACGGATCGGGATGAGCGCAGAGCCGCGCCCTCTTCAATTCCGTGGACCGAGCCTGTTCTCGCAGGAAGTCAACTGACATCGCGTCAGCGAGGACAAAGGCCTCTTTGGTATAAAAAACACCGGGAGAAACCTGCATGAAATTGGCGGGACGAACAGGTTCGTGTCGGTTTGATCTTGTCATCGGTTTTTTCCGCGGGAGCCTTGCCGACTTGCAGGCTGCTTTTCGTTATGCCTGTTATTTTCGAGCAAATTAAAGCGACCGCGTGAAATTCGCCGGAACCGACGCTGCATTGGCTTCGATTCCGGCTTATTTTTCGACCTTAGGTCATTGCTTCGATGCGCAGCAGAACGCGGCCGGCTTCACCGCTGCGGACGCAATCGAGAGCTTCATTGATCTGATCGAGCGGGAATTCATGAGTGATGAGCCCGTCAAAATTCATCTTGCCAGCTTGATTGAGGCGGATGATGCGAGGAATATCGACATCGGGCACGCAGCCACCGCCTTCTGAGCCCGTCAAAATCTTGTTGAAGTGCAGCGGCAGCGTGTAAAGCGTGACCTTCTCCGTCGGCACGCCAACAAGAACGCATGCCCCCTTCGGCGCGGTGATTTCATAGGCGGTCTCGATCACGTTCTTGATGCCGGTGGTCTCGATGACCTTGTCGGCGCCCGCTGCGCCGGCGATTTCGCGAATGGCCCCCTGCACATCAGTGGTCTTGGCCGAATTGATGACATGCGTCGCGCCAAGCTTGCGGGCCATGTCGAGCTTAGCATCGACGATGTCGACGGCAATGATGGGGTAGGCACCGACAAGCGCCGCGCATTGCGCCAGGTTGAGGCCTACGCCGCCGGAGCCGAAGATAACGACACTTTCGCCGATCTTGACCTTTGCATCATTGTTGATGACGCCCAGCGCCGTTGTGACGGCGCAGCCGAAAAGGGGCGAAATTTTCTTGTCGAAATCGTCCGGAACAACAGTCAGGCGATTTTCCGATACGACGGCGTATTCGTTGAAGGTCGTGATCCAGCCAGCGTTCAACTTGCGGCCATTCCACGTATAATTTGGTGGCGGGGACTGAAAGCCCTTGCTGGGTCGCCAATGCATGACGACCGTATCGCCGGGCTTCTTTGTGGTGACGCCCAGGCCGACATCGATGACCGTGCCGGAGGCCTCGTGACCCAAAAGATGGGGGAGGAACTTGTCAGGCCCTTTCACAGCGGCGATCTCGTTGATCTGTGCACCGCAGATCGACGAGTAATGAATCTTGACGAGCACATGACCGACTCCGAGGCTCTCGGGCAGTTCGAACTCGTCGACAACGAGGGGCTCCCGGCTGTTGACCAGGATGGCACCCTTGGACTTGCGGATTTTCACGGCGATCACTCCATGTAGATGAATTCGTAGTCGCCTGTGTATCCGAAATGGGTGTACAGCCAAATCCACTCGGCGGTGTCGAGAAAGCTCTCGGCCGTCAAAGCCCAGCACTGCAGGTTGAAGAGTTCCTGCTCGTTGCGGTAGCTCTCCAGCATGACATAGGCCTGCTTACCGACGCGCTCCACCTCTTGCAGAGCGGTCTGCAGTTCGAACAGCCGCAGATTATGGAATGTCGCGAGGGAAATCACGAGGTCAAAGGACTTGTCGCCGTAGGGATAACGATCCTGCGCTTTGTAAAGATAGAGATGGTCCCGCACTTCCGGTTTTGCTTCGGCGAGGCCATGTTTCGAAATGTCGAAGCCAGCGATTTTCAGGCCCGGAAGCAACTGCTTCAGTTCATAAAGGAGGAAGGCCTTGCCGCAACCGACATCAAGGACGCTCGACGTGTTGGTCAGGTTGTAGGTATCGATCAGGGCCTGCGCCACCGGGGTCCAGCGGCCGGGCAGATAGCGGTATCCCCCATAGCCGAAACGCCGGTCGCCGTCCCAATAATCGCCCTCATACTCTTTCGCCTTGAGCATGCAAGTGACTTTGTCGTCGACCATGCGGGCGATATAATCGCGCTTGGTCATGCGATGGAGGGGTGTGACGATATCTAGCAGGCGACCCATGAATGAAATCCTCGGACAGAGTGGAGTGATGTTGGGAAAGGCCGCGCAGACATTGACGCCTGAAGCGCCACCTGGCTACTCAGGTCCCTGAGCGCGTCTTCACCGTTTCGGCAATCGCGTCCGGGCTGAGACCAGCAAGCGCGAGCAAATCCTCCTGAAGACCATAATTTTCCTGAAAATGATCTGGCAGGGCGAGTTTGTGAACCACGGGGCGAATCCGACCACCTTTGGCGTCGAGCACATCGCTGATGGCGGAGCCAAGGCCACCGATCGCCGTGTGTTCTTCAATCGTGAAGACGGAGCCCGCAGCAGCGACGCGATCGAGGATCAGCGCCTCGTCGAGAGGCTTGAGCGTATGAATGTGCAGGACTTCGGCCTCGATGCCCTGTTCGGCGAGAAGAGATGCCGCGCCAAGCGCACGGCCGGTCATCACGCCGCACGAAATCAGCAACGGGTGTCCTTCTCCGACGACAGGGCGCATTACGATGCCTTTGCCAATCTCGAACCCGTTCTTTTCGTCGGAGACGATCGGGTCACCACCTTTGCCGAGCCGAATATAGATTGGATGTGGCCAATCGATCGTCGCGCGCATCAAGCGCTTCATCTCTTCCGCATCTGCGACAGCCGTCACCGTCATGTTTGGCAGCGCGCGCATGATCGCGATATCCTCGACCGCCAGATGGGTCGGGCCGAGCGGTGCATAGACCACGCCGCCGCCATTCGCGATCAGACGGACGGGTAAGTCATGCAGGCAAAGATCGAGTGCGACCTGCTCGTAGCAGCGCCGCGTGATGAACGTTGCGATCGTGTTCACATAAGGAATGAAACCGTCCATCGCCATGCCGGCCGCCATGCCGATGATATGCTGCTCCATCACCCCTTCCATGAAGTGACGATCGGGCATGTCCTTCTTCATCGCCGCAAGCAAGCCAGGCGAGAGATCCGAGCCGATAAAGGCAACGCGCCCATCGCTTTTGGCAAGCTCGTAGACCATGTTGACGCATGTTTGTCTCATGCGTGCGCTCCTTCGGGCAGGTTGCCGACGGCCGCATAAAGGGCATGCAACTGCTCGGGCGTGAACTTGGCGTGATGGTGCCATTTCGGATCGTTTTCAGCGAAGGGAATGCCCTTGCCCTTGACCGTATGGCAGATGACGGCAGTCGGCTTGTCCGCCTGAAGTGGCAAGCCGCGCAAGACCTGTTGCAACGCTCCCACATTGTGGCCGTCGACATCGACGGCTGCAAAGCCGAAGCTCTGCCATTTGTCGAGCAAAGGCTCCAGATTCTGAATATCGCGCGTGAACCCAGCGGATTGAATCTTGTTGTAATCCACGATCGCGCAGAGATTGGAGAGCTGGTGCTTGCCGGCAGAAAGCGCCGCTTCCCAGACCGAGCCCTCGTTGATCTCGCCATCACCCATCGCGACAAAGATTCGGCTTTCGCGTTTCTGGGCCCGGGCCGCGAGGGCCATGCCTACACCGATCGATAGGCCGTGACCCAGAGCGCCGGTCGACGCTTCGACGCCAGGCACCTTGCCTCGCTCGGGATGGCCGCCGAGCTTGCCATCGACATGGCAGAACGTATCCAGAAGCCCTGCGTCGAAATAACCCTTGTCGGCCAGGATCGCATAAAGGGCGAGACAGCCATGTCCCTTCGAAAGGATGAAGCGGTCGCGATCAATCCAGTCGGGCTGGTTCGGACGAAAATTGAGCACATCGTCGTAGAGTACCCGCACGATCTCGATCAGCGACATCGACGATCCAACGTGCCCACGGTTGCCCCCAACAAGTCCTCGGACCACCAGGCTCCTGAGGTGAAGCGAACGCGCATCAAGCGGCATGGAATCCATATGAAGCTGTCTCTGTCGTGATTAGCAGACCGGATCGTGAGGTGGCGCGAGATAGTCGGGATCCGCGCCGGCAGACGTTTAGACAAGCAGTGCGACTCTGTCCACGACTTCTTGCCACGATCGCGCCCCGGCCCAGTCGGGGGAGATTTCGGGGTCCCCATCGGGTGAAAACAGGATCCTGCGAACCTGCGGCGGGAACGCAGGATCGCTCAGAACTTCCGGCAGATCATCGATAAACACGGAAATGTCGAGTGCGTCGATCTGCGCGATCTTTTCGTCTCGGGTGACACGGAAATGCACATCCGAACGGATAATGCGTGCGCCTGCGTCGGATGACCCGGTAATCTCTTGACGCTCCAGCCAGCCGAGCGCTGCATCCCAGAGATCGATCGCATCAACATCGAAATGACCGTGGCGGGTTTTGTGGCTGACGATGGAAAGCCGATGCCCTTGCGAGCGAAAATGATCGATCGCTGCGATCACCCCGGGGTAAGGGCGGGCGAGGGCAATAAATCTGCCATAAATCTGACCTTGAAGACGCATCCACAAGCTCTCGTCGCCAGCTCGTGCGAGCAGGTGCTCCTTGACGGCTTTCTTTGTGCGAAGGCCATGGCTTTCGGGAAGCAGGCCGAGCTCCGACGCGACCGGCGCGAAGACGTCCGAGTAATCAATGATCGTGTTGTCGAGATCGATTCCGATATGCAGGGTGCTCACGTCAGCTTTGCCATGCTTCCGAATTCGCCGTCGGTGCCTTCGACCTGTGGCTGCCGACGGGTGAACGACGCATAGAATGTCTCGCGGCCAAAAAGCGCTCCGAACAGCGGCATGTCGCGGACGGCCTGTGCTGTCGGCCTGTCGCGCAGCCAGAGTTCCTCGAGTTCCCGCACCGCGGCCGCAAGGTCGCTGTCGATGTCGAGGAGCCGAGCCGACAGGCGATGCAAGGCATGGGCGATCTCCCCCGTCAAATCCGCCAGCGCGGATGTTTTACCCGCCTCGAAAGCATCCTGCCAGCCGAGAGCAAGCCGGTGGATTGTGGTGAAATGACTGTCGAGGTCCGCATTCGCACCCGGTTCGGCTGGCGGAAAGCTGCGACGATAATCCATCAAGCTTGGAATATTGGCGGCAACGGCTTCGATCATGCGTTCGTTGAAGCGACGTTCCTCGCCCTTGAGTGCCTTGAACCAGCGCCAGTCAGTCACGATACGCGGATAGGTACCGAGCACCGTCATTTCTGCGGCGATCGTATCCAGCACGGCTTCGAAGGGCAGGCCCACGTTAAGATAATGCGGATTGACCATGCAGTCATGGACCCAGTCGCGATGACTGCGCGTCATGTTCGGGATGGTCGCAAGATGAGGACCAAAGATATCGACCAGTGCATTGGTCCGCGTCTCGAAGTCGAGATCAGACGGCACGACTCGAAGCGCCAGCAGCTTGCGCATCACGTTGGGAAAGAAGCCCGCCAGGGGCACGATCGTCAGGACCAGCACACCGCCGGGCGAAACGAGCGTGGCAAGCTTGCGCAGCAGGCCCAGTTCCTCTGGCAGCGCTCCCAGCCAGTTTTCGCAAAGTACGATGTCGTACTGTCGTTCAGGATTGAATTCCTGCAGCCGGGCAGGCACAAGGGTCGGCGGCGTATGGGGTTCCCTCAGTCCGTCGTAAAGTATTTGGATATCGCGTAACCCTGCCGGATTTGGCTCGACGAGTGTCAGGGATCGCGGCCGGGACATCGCCAGGTAGAGACTGTTCTGGCCTGAGCCGGGCGCGATTTCGAGGACGTCGGAGTTTCGAAAGGCGACCTGCGGAAGGCCGATGGAACGGTAGAGTGAATCGCGCAGTTGCAGGTGCTGGCTGAGATCGTCCATGGCGTAGCGGACTGGCGATATGCCGTGTGTCTTGTAGTAATCCAGATGTCCACCTTCGGACCCTGCTGATTTGGTCATCCCGCGATCCCAATGGTAGGGTTGCAAACGCCCGGCGTTATGCAGGCCCCGAGGCGGGATGTCCACCTGCGCGCTTTTGGCGCTCGGCCGCGATCGAATGGCCAGGGGAATTGAGAAACGCGCCAGGGTTGACCTTGCGCACGCGAGGCCTCATTCAGCAGCAAACCCTGCAAGGGTATTTGCCCTGACATCGCGGATTTCAATTCATGAGCCAGCAGCGCCGCACGAAGGATCCGGTAAACCAGCCCAACATCGACTTCGCGGAAAAACGTGGGGCCGTTGCGCTTGGATTGCTGAAAAGCCGCGAGTGGATCGAGGATCCCCGCCGCTTTCTGTTTTCGCAGGCGCGTTACAAATTCGTATCGAAGATGTTGTCAGGACGTCGAAACGTTATTGAAATCGGTTGTGGCGATGCTTTCAACGCGCCGATCGTGATGCAGGAAGTCAAAACTTTGACTGTCACGGATTTCGATGCCGAATTTATCGCAGACGCGAAGGCACGCGTTCAACCGGAATATCCCTACGAAGCGAGGGTGCACAATTTTCTCGAACAGGAATTCGATGGCGGTCCTTTTGATGCCGCCTACGCCCTGGACGTGCTTGAGCATATCGATGCCCGCGACGAGCGTGTATTCTTAGGCAACATCATGAAATGTCTGACGGATGATGCTGTGATGATCGTTGGAATGCCCTCGCTTGAAAGCCAGGTATACGCTTCCCCCGGTAGCAAGGCGGGTCACATCAACTGCAAGTCCGCGCCCGATCTGAAGAGCGTTATGGAAAATTTCTTTCACACGGTTTTCATGTTTTCCATCAACGATGAAATCGTGCATACCGGCTACCATAAGATGGCGCATTACGTCGTTGCATTGTGCGCGCACCCGAAAAATCGGAACTGATCCATCTTACGCCGCTGCGCGTGCCGTGTTCAGGCGCGCACGCGGTCTTCAATGACGTAGCGCTCAATCAGACTGCTGGCTTTGGTCCACTGGCGCTCGAAAAGAGCCAGGCGCATTGCTGGGTCGGACGGCAGGCTGGCGATGCGATCCGCACGAAATGAGTTGAGCAGGATCAGAGCCCAGCGGATCGCGTATAAAGGCAAGTGACGCGCGAGCCGGTCAGCGGCATCGCGCGGGTCCGGGAGGATGTGCGTGAGTCTGGTCACGATTGTTGATCGTTCTTGGTCGTCAAGATTCATTGCCGGATGAATGAGGAAATCGGCGACGAATTTCACCGGGTCGTCCCAGCCAAAATAGTCGAAATCAATATAGCGAATGCGGCCGTCAAGCTGACGGATCGCGTTGTGAAAGCCGAAATCGGCGGGAATCAGGCGCCGCTCGCCCGGCGGAAGTTCGGAAACGCCGCCCAATTCGGCACGAACTCCTTCGCGGGCCGCAACATAAGCCTTGTGTAGATCATCTTGGAGTTTTCGTTTCAAAGGAGCGTAATCGATAAACCCGGTAAGGCGTCCGTCTATCTGCCGACAGATTTCCGACGCTGACATGCATGCTTCGGATGCAAGCGGAAAGGCGGAGGCGTCCGCCTTGGCGGAGGCGGCAAAAATTCCCGCGACGAAGTTCAGGGCATCGTCCAGATCATTTGCGCGATGCTGGGTGATGATTTCCCCTTCGATCCATTCCATCAGCATGAGGCGGCGGGCGACGTCACGTGCGATCGCCCGCGGCGCTTGTTCCAATCCGTTGTCGCTCAGAAATCGTAGCGCTTTCCATTCGACATCGAGGCGGTCCCGCTGGTCACCAGGCCGCCGGGGATAGATCTTGAGGGCAAACGGGCCCCTTCGCGTTTCAAGCCGCACGATGCGACTGTTGGCTCCCTGTCCTGCCGTTCGAACGCCATCAACGGCCACGCCGGCCAACGCTTCACCGTAACGGGCCAACTCCTCCGGTGCGAGGACGTCCCAATCCGTCATATCAAACCACGCAGGCGGGCACGGGCGAAAAGAGCGAGGCTGAAACCGTCGATGATCACGTCATTGCGCACCATTTCCTCCAGACGCGCAACAGGCATGGCAACGACATCAGTGATGCCTTCCAAGACGTCCGGCTCACCAAGGCTTTCGACTTCCGCGAAGAACAGATGGGCTCGGATTGAGAGCGAGGAGCCGCCAGGCGTAAACGTGCCAAGTGGCAAAATCGACAGCGCGGCACCTCCGACCTCTTCGGCAACCTCGCGCAGGGCACCCTGCTCTGGAGTCACGCCACCGTCGCAACCGCCCCGGGGAAATTCCCAGGACCAATCACGCAATCCGTGGCGATACACGCGGATCAGCACGGGATGCCCCTTCATGACGGGCAGAATCGCGACCGGATTGGTTTCAACAATTCTGTTGTACAGGCCGCGTGTTCCGTTGGGAAAGCGAACCGCGTCGCGCAAGATCAGCATGTAAGGGTCTTCGGCCAGGATGCCGATGCGCGTGTCGTTGCTTTTCATGCCTCGTGCTGTGCGCAGCGCTTTGGCCTCTGCTTGAGCGCCCGCGATGTCGTCAGCACTTGTCAAAATATCGACACCGCCCGCCGGCGCATTCCGAAACAGTTCGGGCCGTCTGGCCATCAGCGCAAAATAGCCTTCGACAGGATCGCGCACATCGCTCATCGCCGTTCAGACCCATAGCGCATTTGGCGATTTTCCATCGCGACTATGCCTGCATCCTTAGTCTCACCTGCGCGCATGCGTGCCACGGTTGGCGAAATGCGATACTCGGGAAGGCAAATGCCGATATAGTCGGCGATGGGCAAATCGAGATCTCGACCGCGACGTTCGAGATCGCGCGCAACATCCTCGACTTCCTTGCGGAATCGCAGCTGTTCAGCCGTTTCCGGCAGATCGGGTCGCTTGAGCCATGCCACCATATCGGCCACCGCGGCCGTAATTTCTTGTGGAAGCGCATTCTCGACCGAAATACCCGCTTTCTCGTATTGAAATGTATTGTCGAAGTGATGACAACCGCGGGCCAGCGCTTCTTCGATCGACAATTCGCGCTTCACTCCGCCTACTGTTTCAAAATACCGCTTGAAACAGGCCATCTCCTTTGATGTCGGCAGCAACGTGTAGTGGAGGACCGCATTTACCGTCAGAACCGGAACACCCAGAACCCGGGCGAATGCGCAGGGCCCGGACTGGCAACCGATCATGAAATACGACTGGGCGATGAGAAAGGGGTCGATCTCATGGGTGTAGCCAGACAGAAACGGCAGCTCGAAATAGCCCTTCGCGGTGACGTTCAGCCTGGGCATCGACCGATCGCCGATTCGAACGACCTGCAACCCCAGGGACAGAAGATGTTCGACCGAATCGTGGTAATTGGCGATGGCGGAGTCACGGTAGGATTGCATGGCGATACCGTGATAGCCCTTGTCACGCACATGCAGGACGACCATTGGCTTCGACAGGTCCAATCCATGGCTGCGCGCGAAGGCCTGCGTGATCTCGCCGTAATATTCAGGCAGCGCGAAGTGCCAGCGGTTATGATCGAAAGCGTCGGACTTATCACGGCTGCGGTGCACGGCGTTGCGCAGCAAGGCCCAATAATGGTCGATCACGAACGTCAGTTTTCCGGACGTATGATGTCCAAAGCTCATCCAGGACAAATTCAGCAGATCGTCATCTTGGACCTCATGATAGTCGCCATATTGCTCGACGATTTGCAGGCAGGCGCGAGAGGCGGGACGATAACTTGCCTTGGGCGGGCCAATGAAAATCAACCGGTCGTACTTGTCCTTGTTCTGCGCGACGAAAAAATAAGGGTCCAGAATGGCGTGACCCAGTGCCTCCGTCGATGACAGGAAGAAAACTGCACAGGTACCCTGTTCCTTCTCGATGAAGGAGGCCAACTCCGGGTCTCTTTGCAGCACCCTCAATGCCGTGGCTTGGTAGGCCTTATGCACGCGCTTAAGTTCACGTTGCGTCGCGTGGCCACCGTGATCGTCAATCAAACGGAACTGCCGGCCGAAGAACTCGACCGCATCTTCCTCGCGGCGCAACTTGCCTGCGGCGTAAGCCGCCTTGAGATAATCATATCGCGATCGCAACGCCGCCGGGGCTTTGAGCGTGCACAGACGTGCTGATGCGACAACATCACGATAACGCGCGAGTTCGTATTGCAGAGAAACACCGAGGCCGAGGAAATTTACTGTCTCGTCATCCTGCTCTCCCTCCATCGCCACGCGGATTCGCTCATCGGCAAGCACGGTAAGTGCCTCGTCCTTGAACTCCGAGGAAACAACCGCGATTGCGTAAATGCTGGCTCGTGCGCGACTCCGGGGCTTAGCCAGCGAGAAGCGTTTTGCCGCGTTTATGAAATCGCTGCGAAAGCGCCGCTCATCATTCAGCCGGAACATTGCTTCGATCGCGGGGCGGCGGATCGATGCCTGCTCGTATTCCAGCGTCCGAAGCGCCACCCAACGTCCAGGCGGCGTTCGCAGGATCCGCCTTATGATCGCCCGCGCGCCTCGACTTCGATAAAGGCGGACAGCTAGTCTCATAGCCTGTCGCGGCATGCCGTTGCCCCGGATACGAATGTGATCATCTGCCCATCTCGCGCGTGCAAACGGCAAGCTTTGGCAGCGGAATGACGAAGCGGCCGCCCTCTTCCAGAAAACGCGCATGCCGCTCGACAATGGGTGCTGCATACCGCCATGCCAGGATCACGATCAGGGCCGGCTTGCGCGTATAGACGCCATCGGCCTGAAACACAGGCAGGTCGTAGCCCGGCCCTGTCAGTCGCGTCTTGAAAGGCGTGTCATCGAACAGGAAATCAAGCCGCTGTTCGAGTTCGAACTGGTGGATAAGCGCGGCGCAACCGACGGAGGTTCCATAAGCACCTATCGTTCCGCCCTCTGCCTTGGTGCTATCGATCATTTGATGAAGCTCGGCCTTAATGGCGGCAACATTCGCCGCGAAGCGGGCATGAGTGGCCAGATCGTAAAGACCGGCTCGTTCTTCCAAGGCGACCAGTTCAGCTACCGACTCATCGACAGGACGCGGTCCATTGGCCCGTTGCAGCCAAAAGCGGATTGAGCCGCCCTTCGTTGGAATCCTGTCAGCATGAATGACTTGAAGACCGTGCTGCGCGGCGGCACGCATAACGGGGCGCACGGAAAATAGAGAAATATGCTCGTGATAAATGACGTCGAGCAGAGTCTTTTCGAAGACGTCGAGCCCGTATTGGGTTTCAAACACGAAAACACCGTCCGGTGCCAACAGGGTCGTCACGCCGGCAAGGACCTCGCCGAGATCGGGAATGTTCGCCATCGCATTGTTTGCGATGATCGCGCGAGCTTGGCCTCGGTCACGGACGATAGCGGCGGCGAGGGCGGCGGTGAAGAAATTGGCAATGGTCGGCACGCCTCGTGCCGTCGCCTCCGCAGCGATCTGACGAGCCGGGTCGATACCCTGAATGACGAAACCCTGTTCCCGGAAGAAGTTCAGTAGAGTGCCGTCGTTCGAGCCAAACTCTGCGACAAGATCACCCGGATTCAACCCGACACGAGCGATTACAGCTTCGGCCAGACCACGAAAATGCTGCGGCAATCCGAGCGAAACCGACGTGCGATAGAGATAATCGCGATAGATCAGAGATGGATCGACCTCATGGATAAGCTGATTAAGCCCGCAGGCTTCACATAGGTAATTATCCAGGGGCGCGACAACGCATGTCAGATTTTCGCCGCTCTCGTCCTGTTCGCGACCGACATTTGGCGAAACGATCGGAACCTGCGCCAGAGGCACGCTGCGGACAATCTTGTCCGAACCGCAAAGCCGGCAATTGGAGCGGACATGGACCAACTCAGTCATGACAGGGCCGACCTTCGCGTATCCTCGTTGAAACTCTGACCGCGCACTCGGTGCAAGGAGCGAAAAATCGCCTCGGTCAATTCCATATCCTTCAGGCCGGTGTCGCCCGTTGCCCGCGCCGGCGCGGTGCCCGTCAGCGCATCGACGAACCCCCGGGCTTGTAAAGCAAAAGACCAGCCAACCCCGCTTTCGACCGAAGCAAAGCGATCCCCGGCCATCGCGTCGTCGATCGTGACTTTGCTGACAGCCGTGACATCCATCGGCGAGGGAATACTGACCGCAATCCGGCCACGTTCGAACAGAAACTCGGCGCCTTCGATCCAGCGCCCTGCTTCCACCTTGGCAATCTCGAGTGCGACGGGTA
>JAESGE010000194.1_pt1 | contig 30906 bp, 34 predicted proteins | sample 9269601 | NCBI WGS metagenome assembly JAESGE01 (sample SAMN14515569, study PRJNA621662) | algae metagenome | isolation source: Tolypothrix brevis GSE-NOS-MK-07-07A and co-occurring heterotrophs from wet... | place: USA: Grand Staircase Escalante National Monument, Utah | collected 2006-04-16
AGATGACGCGGTTACAGAATCATTAGTCTCGGATGTAACCAGTGGAAATGATTCGCTAACCTTTGAAGATGACGCGGTTACAGAATCATTAGTCTCGGATGTAACCAGTGGAAATGATTCGCTAACCTTTGAAGATGACGCGGTTACAGAATCATTAGTCTCGGATGTAACCAGTGGAAATGATTCGCTAACCGCGATCAATATTTACAAAGCAAAGGGTACTGCCAGGGGAGATAGAAAATATTTTCGTTACAGCTATAAAGAAGCCGGCAAGGTAAAGCATTTACATATTGGCGGTGGTAACATTCACTCTGTCGTTGCCCGTTCCCGGATGCAATTAGTCAGGGATGCAATTCTTAAAGGACAGTCACCCAACCAGATTAAGCAGCTAATTCGACAATTGAGAAATTAATCTTTAGAAGGGGGTTTTCTGCTAACCGCCAAGGAGTGACTGGAAAGAATCGCGTGATCAAAAAGGCGGTTGGCAGAAAATCACCAACCCCGATTCTCTAACACTTAATGCTTAATCCCTACGTCCCCACGCTCTACCATTGCCCTAAACTTTCTTAATTCATCCCAAGCGCGGGTGCTTGTGTCCATTTTTTTAAAGTGTTGGTTAGAGTGGCGATGACACCGCCGCCACTTTATATATTTATCAATGGTTTGTAGTACTACAAAGTCCCCCGTTTTGGCATCGGGGGATTTTTCGTGACTATCAAGCCATTTAGCATATTCCAAAATTTGGTCAGCTAATGCAATCGGAACTCTAATTGTTTTGGTTATACCGTGGTGCCAACTTGGAGTCCAACTCGTGTTATTTATACCATTAATTTTCATTGCTTTTTCTACAATGCCTGTGTCAAGGCATAGTGTAGCATTTTTGTACTGATTAAAAAAAAAGGCGATCGCAATTACCCTTAAATGCGATCGCCTTTGTTGTTAATTTGTGAGGCTACCAATATAGCCTTACGCTTCAATGCGAATAGCCGGTTGGTAAAGTTCCTCTACCTCGTTCCATGCCATTTCTGAAAGTTTGTGTAGTATGTTAGCCAGTGCTAGCGGTTCATCAAACTCACCAGCTTGGAGTTTTTCGTAAAAATCTTCAATTTTTAAAAACAATGGATTCATCGGCTATAACTCACTAGTAAAGGAATTTCAGTAGTCCCATTGGCTAACAAAAGCCGCATATCCTTCTCAAAAGCCTGCCAGCCTACGGTGGTTCGCAGTACTACGCAACCGCTACTGCCTGGTACATTTGCATCAAAATGCACGCCAAAATCACTACGCTGTACCCCATTAATCATTACTTCGTGCGGGTTGATTTTATAAAAGTTGCCTTCAACGCCCTTGACTTGAGGCATGTATACGGGCTTAGTTTCAACCCAATAACAATCAATTTCGACTAAGCTATTTTGCGGAATTGCTCCCTTGCCTCGTGAGGCGAGACAATCAAACCTTTGGTTATTGGCTAACCCGGATGTTGCAATGTAAGTATTAGCGATGCTTGTTGGTTCTGAATCTATTAGCAGCAAGCGCCCTTCGATTAATGCTGTCGTTCGTTGTAAGTGCTGGTGATAAAGTAAAGCTTTCATAATGTTGCAATTGCTCCTCGAACGCGATCGCTTGAAATTTGTACATATCTCTCCAAAGTTTTAAAATCCTTGTGTCCGGTAATTTGTTTGATCGTGAATAGGTCAATCCCATTACCGTGCAGATGCGTGATAAAACTCCGACGAGTGCTGTGAGTGCTAATGCCCAAAGCTGCAAAGCCGGCTTTCTCAACCGCAGTGCGTAAAATCTTATCAGCCCACCGGAGAGTTATAGGCTTGTCCCCAATGCGATCGGGAAACATATAAATCGATTCGCTGTCCGGGTTGTAAGCGCTTAACGCCTCACTAAGTGTTTGATGTGTGGGGACTTGTCGCGCCTGGTGCTTGCCGTCGGGGGTTGCTTTGCGAGTTTCAGCAGCAAAGTTGATATAAGCCTTTGGCTTTCCCTCAAAATAGCAATCACTTATTTTTAATTGCACCAGCGCCCCCCATCTTTCGCCGGTGTACCAGGCAAGGTCTAAAAGTAATTTATATTTTTGACTTTTGATATGACTGCGAACTTTTGAATATTCCAAATTCGACAAAATATATCCCTGTCCCTGCCGATTATTTTTAGCCATTCTTTTTAATGAAAGCGAGTTCCGGTTTTACCCCTCACACTGATAAAACCGGAACAATCGTTTGATTTGCTGTTAAGGAAAGTAAGCTCTAATGTAACCAGCGTCTACATTTCATTGCCTCAGTGAATGTTCTGGTTTTACATAGAACCGGAATATTTACACAAGTCTAATTGTTGAATTATCAATGAGTTAATAACTAATAAAAAGTTTATGGCTCAAATAACAGACCTCACCTGGCATCAATTAGAAACTGCTTCTGGATTACCCTTAATGGTTTTCGATAATAATCTAGGGATTTTAGTAAGAGTGTCTCCCTTAATAGGGAATGTGACGATGCCAAACGATTTTAGAGATGCTGTCGGCGTGGTGCAGGCACTTTACCAATTACGGCAAGCAGCAGCAGCCGCACAAATTATAGTTAACGCCGGACAATCTATTGGTGAAAGACTCGCAGCATTTCCGCTTGCGAGTAACGGCACAGCTGTAAATGGCTTTGTAATGTCTAGCGGTCAAATTATTACTCGCACACCCCTAGCAACTACCGGGATTTTAGGAGCTATTAATTAGTGGCTAGTTCTAGAGGCATTTTTCGGAACGTTAATATCTTGCACGAATTTAACGCAGGGACTGGCACCCAGGCAATCGAAGTTTATCAGCCCGGTTGGTTAAATTCTCTTGATGTTGTTAGCAATGCGAAATATTCGGGTTTTATCACTTCCTTAAGACTAACTATTGATATTTCGTCCATTGACCCAATGAGTATCGTAGAGAGTGACTTGCTTGATGGGAGCGAAACAGTTTCAAGAAATAACAAAGAAACTTTTAACTACAACGCGAAAAAATGTCTTAGTTTCTACATGAAGACGGCTAACACCCCTTTAATAAAAATTGCCGATGCTTTCCTTTTTAATCAACGCCCTTATTACTATCTCGATTTAATTAACTATTTCACCTCTGCGGGGACGTTTGACGTTGCACCGGATGCAAGCATTGCTTGCCAAATAACAGATGTTGGCTACGGCTTATTGCAGAATAACGATAGGGTTCTGTTACTGGGTTGCGCGGTCGAAGAGTCCCCTTACTCTGAACCAGAAAACATTGCTCAAGCTCCAATTATATCAAGGATAATTGCGAATAGCATAACCACAACAAGCGCGGCAATAGTTAATAGCAACCTTCAACGAAAAGGAATTGTATTTTTTAACAGCAGTCCTTATGAAATATATCTTGATACAGTCAGCACTGTGTCAATCAATTCGCATTTAGTTAAGCTTGTTCCGGGTGCTTATTATGAAGGTTTAAGCCCAGCTTATACAGGAAGTTATTACGCAGTAGCCAACCATGAAAACACTTCAATTGATATTAGAGAGTTTGTTTAAATGCCAGTAGATTATGCTGAGGCGACTAAACTACAAGACTTTAAAGTTGAAGCTTACAAAAGCAGTGATACGTCGAATAGTCAACCAACCGCGCCATCTCCTCCTGCACCTCCAAGTCAATTATCAGTACCTGATCGCGACACTGGCTTGGGAAAGCCTAATAACTTACCACAACGTCAAGGTTCTCTAAGGAATGATGGTCAATATCGCACAACTGATGTAACTCCAGAAAGTACCGCGAAATCACCACCACCAAAGCAAAACAATCAATTAACGAGATTCTCCGCCAGGGAAGATGCAGTCAATCAAGCGGTTTATTATTCGGGATTTTTTGTAACTGGGGTAATTGACGCTATAAATGATGATTTCGTAGGCGAACGTTACGAGGAGCTAGTAGGGACAACACTTGGCACGGATCTAGCCTTTCACACTGGAAAAAGAATAACAAAAGAAGCAATCGATTTAATAAACGACGGAGTTAAAAACGGTGAAAAATTACTTGATGATTTATGGCGTAACAAACCTACTTTTGAAATACCACAAATCAAAATACCTAAATTTGATTTACCAGGATTACCCAATTTAGAAATACCTAAATTTCCCGATTTTAAGTTTCCAGAGATTTCATTCCCTAAACCTGAGCCAATAAAAGAAAAAGAACCTAAACCAATTCCTCGACCAAAGCCACCAGCAAACCCATCGCCGAAGAGATGGACTCATGAATTTCATATTGGCGAATACGATTGTTATGTTTTTGTCGCAGTTGGGTTTTATGGACGAAGTAATCCTTTTTTTTTGGATCTACGTCCAAATGCAGGTATTTTTTCGTGGAAATTTAAGGGAACTCCTGCCCCTCCAGGTATGGAAGAGGATCTTCAATTCAACCACAACCCCAGACGACAGCAAGGCTATTTTCCAAATCAAGACGCCACAGACACTGCCATATTTTACCACTCAGGCAACATTGGAAGAACTGGAATGCAGGGGATAACCTGGTTCACAGTTTTTTTCTTGAGTCCCGATCAACTTAAAGCGAATAAAGGCTGGCTATTCGCCAACCTACCAGAATATTCTATTAATTCACAAATTGGCGGCGGTAGAATTATGCCTCCTTGGACTGTATTATCAGTTCGGTTTTTAAATTGTGGCAATGCAGAACCGCCACCAATCGACCCACCACCACCACCACCTGAGGATGATTGTTGCCGTATGGGATGCTGCCCTAAACCTACAGAAATTGATTACAAACTGATAAAACAATTAATTGACAAATCTTTAAAAGAACAAAAATTCACAATTGAAGTGCCTATTTGTAAATGCGAATTGAACAAGGAAACTAACAAGTGGACACCAAAAACGGATAATGTGCAGATGGAAGTTTTTGCAACTTCCCAAAAACAAGCCGAACAATTAGCTCAATTGCACCTTGATAATGCACGACAAGCAGCTGATTTATGTTTAGCTAGGAATGTTGAAGAACCTATCGCAGCCATTCCCCAATCATGGCAGATAAGGCATGAAGGTGGTAAACCTCAACTTGTGATCCAGTGTGCTGAGAAAAAAGAAGATGGTAAATATGGTAGCGCCATGTACCCTATAACCGTTCCTCACTGGAAGGGAGGGATAAACGATAAACCATCTTTACCCGCTTATAAAAAGGGCAATTGGGAAGGCATTCTAGTACTAGCAGATAACACAAAAGTGACTATCAACGCTGCTAGTGAATCGGAATGTACAAAAATCCTGAATGCAATTAAGCCTTGGATTAAAAGCGAGATGCTGAAAGATTCTTACTTCAAGGGCGGGAAAATAAATGCGGATATCAAGCCCACCCAAGTCAAGCCGATGTATGGCAGATACTTTAAAACCGGACAGAAAAATAATAAACCAGATTGGAGGGTAGACTTTCCATGACGCAACGATGCTCAAAGCGCATTCAGTGTCAAAAAATGTTAAATCTACCCGCAATGTCACTCCCAGAAGCGGCTAAACTGCTGTTTTTATCAACTTCTACCATTAGATATCACATTATTCGTAAGCGGTTACGCGCTTTTAAATGGGCGGGTAAATGGTATGTCTACAAGGTTGACGTAAAAACTTTTAAACAGTGGTTAGATATATCGCCTAAAAAGAAAAAATAATCTGTTTGATATGTGGTGAGGTGTAACTCGATTGAGGGTTAAGGTTCAATCGGGAAAGTTAATCTTAGCTCTTGTGTAATCAGCGTTTACTCGGCTAGGTTTTATACATCTAATTTACTCAAAACAAAAAAATCAATGGCAGCTTCAATCGCTTCAAGCGCTACCACTTTAGAAGGTCAACTCTGGGAAACAGCTTTACGTGTTCAACTTGCAGAATTGGCAATTGATGCGGCTACCAGACCAAACAACATTCAAGTCAATGTAGACACAGAAAATCAAATTGTATCTGTAACTTTCTCAGTACCCGCTACTTTTTCAGTAAGTTCTGACGGGTCTTTAGTTGCAAGTCCAACTGCATACTTGCCATAGTTTTATTCTTCAATACACCAAAAATAAGGAATAAAGATAATGGCAACGAAAGAAGCAAAGACTCAGGTATATTACATCAATCTTGGTGGTAGTGTCGGCAATACTGGCGCTATACGTTATGCGTGGCGCGGTAAAAAAGATTCTTACAAAAATATTGCGGCGGGATTGGGCGTTGTTTTAGCTAAAGATACGGACAAGGGGTTGATGTTTGGAGCCAATAGTCCTAAACCGGCAATGGTAAGAATTGGCTATACAGCAGCGGACGGAAGTAGTAAATCTACTAATCGTTTTTGTGAACCTGACAAATTGAATGCTGTCACCACGGGCGGCGAATTGAACGGCAAAAAAATTAAGGTTGGTGCTACTGAGTACAATATCAACAATGTAAACATTAAGTCGAATTAGTGTGAATATAGAAGTTGATATTTCCTGGAAACTGAGGATAGATCAAAGAATTCTTGGTAACGCAAATATTGACTTTTTACCCACTTTCAAAAGTGAATGTATAGCCGTTAAAGGTGTTACTACAAACGTTAACCCCCGTAACGTAGTAGGATATCTAACTCAAACGCTATATATTCCTGCTTTGGGAGGAAGAACTGAAATTAGTGATAGGTTCATAGTTATTAATCAAATTCCCAAAGTTTTAATATTTTCGGAAATTACATCTTCTTATAATCTCAGATTTCGCTTCGCAGATCCAGTCGGAAACTGCACTATCAAGATTTGGGAAGGTGTGATTAACGGTTCTTAACCATATTTCATAACCAATACTTCAAAATATGCCTTTATATAATCCTACATCGGTTACGGTTGCATCCTCTACAAGCGGTGTCGCAATCGCTTCAAGCGTCATTGCTAGCTTTAGTTCGGTTTCTCTTTTGGCTGTAAATCCAAGCCGAAAAGGTGCAACAATTTTCAACAATTCAACTGCTAATTTGTACGTGGAATTGGGAGAGATTGCTAACATTCAGGATTTTACTGTTAGGGTTGCTAGCTTCGGTTATTACGAAATCCCCTTTACTTATACTGGTGAAATTAGCGGTGCCTGGGATGCGGTTAATGGAGCAGCGTTAGTGCGAGAATTTGTAGAAGTTTTAGTAGTCAATAATGAGTAATATGCCTTTATTTAGTAACTCATCAAGGCAGGAAATTATTACAGGTGAAAAAGGAGATACTGGTGCTACTGGTGCGAAAGGTGAAAAAGGAGATACTGGCTCTACAGCCCCAGGGGCGTGGCAAAATTTGACCTTAGCTACTAATTGGAGTAATTACGCCACTGGTTATACAACGCCACAATGTCGCAAGCTAATTGGTAATTTAATTGAAGTGAAGGGAATGATTAAAAAGTCAAGTGCTTTAGTCGCCAATGAAATTATTACTACTTTGCCTTCTGGCTATCGACCCACTGAAATAATGTTAATTACGACTTGGGCAAGTGGTGGAACCTCGCGTTTACAAATTGAACCAAGCGGGGCGATAAAACTTGCTAGTGGCAACAATGGCGGCGTTAGTTTAAGTTTCCTCTTTGGTTTAAATTAATGAAAAATAATCTTGATATTATTTTGGGAATTATCGCGATTCTTGGGGTTGTATATCGAGTGTTTCAAGTTGAAGCTAGAATTTATGATGCCATTGAGGATTTGAAGCAGTCGCTACTAAATCGCATTGTTACTAACGAGATAAGCTTGAACATTCATATTGCGATCTATCAAGAGCGCAAGGAACAAGTAGATTATTTGACCCACGCCCTCGACCAAAAAATCGACCACAAGGCATCCCGGCTTTTAGAAGAAATTAAAGAGCTAAAAACTGAGTTGAAATATAACCAAAAAGCTGAGGGTTAAGCATGTGTTTTCACGCCTGACAGTTAGATCGGTAGTTGTAATTATTTTGGTTGTCGGGGCGTTCGCACTGGCTATAGCTGATGATAACTTTCGTCCGACCTTTGGCGACTTAGCGAAGGTCGGCGTCGGGGGATACTTGGGTCAAATGTTACCTGAGGCTAAACGGACTGGGGATTCAGATTACACGTTCATTTGCTCTTTCTGCGTTTAAATAGGAGAAATTGCTCATTGAAGACGGGCAACATTTCAATAGACATAGGAGTGAAAATGAACTATACTCTGTCCACAACCCTTGTAGAGACGCGAAATACGAAGTCTCTACATTGTATTTCCACTCCTATGTCTAATGTAGAACAGACGTAGCAATGCTACGTCTCTACAAGGGTTTCAGCTAAGGCATAATTAATTTCCACTTTCCCGTGTCTAATCTTCAAAGATTCATGCATAGAGCAGACTCTGTGTTGACGCATCAAGAACCCACTAGCATAAAGCTATGTATTAGTGGCAGCATCTGGGTAAGATATTACTTGCCACAGTATTATAAGACCAGGTTTACCCACCAAGTGAAGCTATTCGTTTACCACACTCCGGAATTGACTCCAGCGGATAAAACCCCAGACTGCGCGATCGCAGTTGATGTTTTGCGAGCAACTAGCACAATGGCAACAGTCTTAGCGGCTGGAGGTGAGGCTATTCAAGTCTTCAGCGATTTAGAAAAACTTATACAAGTGAGCGAATCTTGGCTCCCCGAAAAACGGCTACGAGCTGGAGAACGTGGCGGGGGCAAAGTTCCTGGTTTTGATCTGGGGAACTCGCCTCTCGACTGTACACCAGAATTAGTCCAAGGGCGACGCTTGTTTATTAGTACCACAAACGGCACTCGTGCCTTACAAAGAATACAAGATGCTGCAACTGTCATCACCGCAGCTTTTATTAATCGGGCAGCGGTGGTGCGGTATTTGATAGAAAAACAACCAGAAACAGTGTGGATTGTCGGTTCAGGTTGGGAAGGTAGTTTTTCTTTAGAGGATACAGCTTGTGCAGGAGCTTTAGCTCATAGTGTTGTCCAACAAACCAACTTGCCTCTAGAGGAATTAGCTGGTAATGATGAAGTAGTTAGTGCGATCGCTCTTTATTCTCAATGGCAAGATAACTTATTAGGACTTTTCCACGCTTGCAGTCACGGTCAGCGATTGTTACGTCTTGATTGTCACGAAGACCTAAAATATTGCTCGCAAACCGATATTTTAGATGTTTTGCCCATGCAACGAGAACCAGGGGTTTTGAAAAGTTAAACGGCAAAAGTTAAAAGGCAAAAGTCTTTATTTTGCCTTTTATTTTATACCTTATAAAACTGACGTACCTAACCACCCTGTTAAGTTTTCTTGCTGTATTTTTGAAGGATTCGCAACAAGTTTTACCTGATACCGCGTGGGACGTGGTGAAGCTAGGATGACAGAATAAGTACGCAGTTCGTCTTGGTGGAAAACTGTAACTTGGATAGTATCGTTGGGTTGATAATCTTTTAAGCGATCGCGCAGCGTCCCCGAAGGGGAATCACTTAACCCACTTGCTATCACCTTCATTTTATCAATTGCCAACAACTCATCACCTGCATCAATTCCCGCTATTTGTGCAGGTGAACTAGCTTCGACAAACTTAATTATCTCTCTTCCGTTTTCAACACTTACTTTCACACCAAAATAAGGTTCTTCCTGGTTTTCTACAACTAACTCCAAGCCAAAAGGTTGCAAATACTCGTTGAAAGGCAAATCTTCAGTATCATCAATGTAGCGCTTAAAGAAATCAGTTAAATCCATTTCTGCTACAGACTCAATTACTGACTGTAAGTGTTCGGGAGTAAAGCCGATTTCATATGAGCCAAATTGCTGCCACATTTTCACCATGACATCATCAAAAGAGCGTTGATTGCCATACTTTGAACGAATCAGCAAATCTAGTAACAGAGATACCATTTCCCCTTTTAAATAGTAGGAAATTTGAGAATTGCCGCTATTGGCATCCTGACGATAAAGTTTAATCCAAGCATCAAAACTCGACTCGGAAAGCGACTGTACCTTGCGCCCAGGTGTTTTTTCGTACCTACTAATTTCCTTGCTCAAGCTAGTTAAAAATGTTTGAGCATCGTAAATGCCTGCCCGCAAAGGAATCAACAAATCATAATAACTCGTTGTTCCTTCAGAAAACCATAAAGACGGTGTATAATTTTCTTGATCGTAATCAAAAACTTCCAGTGCTTTCGGACGAATGCGCTTGACATTCCACAAGTGAAAGAACTCGTGTGCTACCAATTGGATAAAGCGATCGTATTTATCTTGAGCGCGAAATCCAAAGCGGTGGTAAATTAACGAGCAGCAGTTTTTATGCTCCAAACCACCGTAGGCTTGAGAAAATAAATGTAGTATAAACAGATATTTTTCATAAGGTAAACCGCCAAACATTTGCGCTTCAACTTGGATAATTTTTGTGATATCAAAAATCATCCGTTCTGCTTGCAAATTACCTTGTCCCCAAATTGCCAATTCATGGGGTTTTCCTAATACCTCAAAGTGATATAATTGATGGCAACCAATTTCAAAGGGGTTGTCTACAAGGGTATCAAAATCGTCAGCTAAAAAAGTATTGGCTTGTTCATCTGCTGGTAATGCCGTTGTTACCTGCCATTCTGGGCTTGGTGGTATGATAGAAACGCGAATTGGTTGCTTTTCCCAACTTGGGATTCTAAAAAACAACGCCGCACCGTTAAAATAGCCGTGAGTTGCATCTAAATGATTTGTCCGCACTGAAAGCTCATTGGCAAAAATGCGGTAACTCACGGTTAATTTGGAAACATCAATTGTCTCTACTTGCCAGTGATTTTTACTGATTTTCCGCCAAGGCAAAGGTTCCTCATCCGAAAAAGCGGCAAAATCCTGTAACTGTTTGGCGTATTCCCGCACTAAGTAAGAACCTGGAGTCCACACAGGTAGTTTCAAATCCAAAATCGGCAATGAGTAATTTGCTAAATGCAAAGTTACCTCAAACAAATGTGTTTCTGGTTGAGGCATTGCCACTTGATAATCAATTGTCGGCACGACTTCTTGGATGCGGGTATCGGTGCGAGGTGCTGTTGCTTCTGTCATCTGTAGTTAGAAGTTAAGAGGTAGGAGCGAGGAATTTAGGGTTAAATTTCACTTATAACTCATAACTGATAACTAATTGGAAGCACCAAGAGATAGAGTATATTAAAATATTTTCTGCGGCTACTGTATAATTATTTACGAATGCCAGCAATGAGCTATTTGGGATTTCCTTAATAATGACTTTTCAGACGAAAACTACTTATAGCCAAACCTAATTCGACAATGCAAATAGCAATCCCCTGTCTATTCATACGTGGTGGCACTTCACGGGGTCCCTATTTCCTCAAGACGGATTTGCCAGCAGACGAGGTAAAACGGGACAAAGTACTTCTGGCAGTAATGGGTTCACCTGATGAACGCCAGATTGACGGGATTGGGGGTGCAACAACCCTCACTAGCAAAATCGCTATTTTGTCTGCATCCAACCATCCTTGGGCAGATGTAGATTTTCTCTTCGCTCAAGTAAGTGTTGCTCAACCCAAAGTCGATTTGCAACCGTCCTGTGGTAATATGCTTGCTGGCATTGGTCCTGCAGCCATCGAGATGGGTCTGATCCCGGCTGTGGACGGCAAGACGGTGGTTAAAATTCACGCCGTCAATACAGGCGCACTGATTGAGGCTGTAGTTCACACCCCTGGCGGTCAGGTTACTTATGATGGCGACACAGCGATTGATGGTGTACCTGGAACAGCAGCGCCGATTTTGCTGAACTTCATGGAGATTGTAGGCTCTAAAACTGGCAAGCTATTCCCAACGGATCATCGGCGCGAAGAGATTGAGGGAGTCGAGGTTAGCTGCATTGATGTCGCCATTCCTATAGCGATCGCACGCGCTGATGCTTTGGGGAAAACTGGCTATGAAACAAAGGCAGAACTTGACGCTGACACAGCGTTCTTCGAGCGTATCGAAAGAATTCGCCGCATTGCTGGCGAACGGATGGGACTGGGCAACGTCGCGGGCAGTGTTATCCCCAAATTCGCTATCATTGCACCACCGCGCTACGGGGGCAACGTCACCTCTCGCTATTTTGTGCCGGATTCTTGCCATAGCGCGTATGCAGTGACAGGTGCAATCTGCGTTGGCTGTTGTAGCCTCATAAAGGGTTCTGTCGCAGATGGTGTGGCGACTGTGACAGGTTCTCTAGAGGAAACCGTTGTGATTGAGCATCCTTCAGGGAAGATTTCGGTTTCTCTAGTCACTAGGACGAATGCTTCCTCCATAATTGTCGAACGCGCTGGCGTAGTCCGAACGGCGCGTCTGCTATTTTCCGGCTACGTCCACGTCCCAGCTAGCCTGTGGAATTAGATTAATACAAAGCATTCGGTCTGGGGTGCTTTAATTGGGTAGTTTAGATAAATCCAACGGAGAAATCATGTCAAATGAAAATAAATACAAGGAACTCAAACGAGAGTTAGGTTGGTTTGGTGCAGGCATAATGGGGCTGGCGTCAGTAATCGGAGTAGGCATTTTTGTCAGCATTGGCATTGCTGCTGGGATATCTGGTTTTGCCGTGATTGGGGCTTTAGTTGTGGCTGGACTGTTGGGAGCTTGCAATAGCCTTAACCTCGCCCAACTTGCGGTTAGCCATCCTGTTAGTGGTGGAGTCTATGAATACGGCTATAAATACTTGACACCTTGGCTTGGTTTTTCTGGAGGCTGGGTGTATTTTTTCAGCAAAATTGCTGTAGCCGCAACGGCTGCTCTCGGTTTTGCTGGCTATTTACTCAATACCACAGGTTTGACTGGGAGTAGTCTTTTAGTGCCTGTAGCCGAAGTTGCTGTATTCTGCGTGACTTTAATTACTCTCGGTGGTATACGCCGTTCTAAAGTATCGACTATCGTAGTTGTCTCAGTCACAATCGTGTCGCTACTTTTGTTAATTGTTGTTGGTTCATTCGTCGGCTTTTCAAATGGGTTTGAGAATCTCAGCCTAAGAGGAACAAACTCTAGTAACTGGACAAGCAACTTTCTTCAGTCCGTTGCATTAATGTTTGTTTCTTACAATGGTGCTGCTCGCATATCTATGGTAGGTGAAGAGATAGTAGATCCTCAAAAAAATATACCCAGAGCGGTTGTTTTCACAGTAGTTACCACAATGCTACTTTACATAGGAGTAGCTGTGGTCAGCTTGGGTTCAATTGGAGCAGAAGCTTTTAGTGAGGCAACGAGAGTACAAGCAGCACCTTTGCAAGTGGTAGCCGATAGCTTTGGCATTCCTGGTTTTGGAAGTATCTTGGCTGCTGGTGCTATCACTTCAATGCTGAGTATACTCCTGACTACAATTTTGGGTGTATCTCGTTTACTTTTAGCAATGGGTCGTCGTGGAGATATGCCTAGTTTTTTAACACAATTGAACAGTTCCCAAACAACACCTTATTGGGCAGTAATTGTTGTAGGCATAGCGATCGCACTTTTAATCTTAATCGGTGATGTAAAATCAACTTGGTCATTAGGTGCATTTGGTGCTATGTACCGAAGTGCCATCGTCAGTTTAGCAGCGCTACGGCTGAGTGATGAGGAACGGCTGTATCCACGATGGTTGACCTGGTTGTCTCTGTTATCTTCTTTGTTTCTGGCTTTTTGGGTAGAATGGCAATTTTGGTTAATTGGTTTGGGATTGATTGGAGTTGGGCTTGTGTGGCATTTTACAGTCCATCAGATTAACCCAACTGATAACGAGGCAGGTAATACAGGACACGACAAAACCAATAAAGCGATATAGCGGCTAAGTCTGGTAACTGGACTTTGTACCGTATTAATACTTAATTTTTGTCCATTATTAGAAAATATTCTTGAATATCGATATATTACATTTTGAAGTGCGGAATGTCGGATTAGACTTTGCCAGCCAAATTTATCAATTGTTTGAAGTTAACCAGATAAACTACCTGCGCCGCGTTGTCAATTTTAATCCAACCTTTTTCATCAAGCTTTTCCATGATTTTGGTGGTTTCTTCGACACTAATTTCTGTAACTTCTGCTAAATCTTTGTAAGGAATATTAAAAATTTCCTTTCCTTTTTCTGATTCCTGACCGTAGCTTTCGCCCAAACTGACTAGAGTTTGAGCGAGTCTAACTGCTGGTGGTGAAGACCGTATTTGCAAGCGTAAATTAACTTGCCGCAATCGCCGCACCATCAGTTGTAGCATTCGGTGATGCAACTGCGGATCTTTAAACAATATTTGAATAAAGCGCTCTCTGGAGATGCTCAGTAATTTCACAGGTGAAAGAGCAATCACATCGGTTGAGCGGGGAGACTCATCCAAAATTGCCATTTCGCCAAAAAAATCACCCTGTCCTAAAATTGCCAAAGCAACAGAATCTTCGCTGCGCGTGCCCCGCACTTTGACCCAACCAGAAACCACGAAGTAAACCGCGTTTCCCCAAGCATCTTCCATTAAAACGGCTCGCCCCGCTGGGTATTCGTGGTCAATTGCAACGTTGAGCAGCCATTCTAAAGTTTGTGGATTGGCTGTACTCATTAGGGGGAAAGTTTGACTAAAAATCTCAGTCTGCATGAAATATCTGCAAAAAATGGATTTAAGAGCAGAAAATTAGATTTGTTACTATAGTTCACTCATCACATAGTCAAATATAGTCAGACATATGTAATGAATGGTTTAAGCAACTCTACCTTCAGCATGGACACGCTTAAATAGTGGAGTTATCCGCCTTGGATGTACTACCAGACATCCCCTATCCCTCCACAACGCCGTTAGTTGATTTGGGATTACTTTTAGTTTGAGATTAAGGTTTGCTTAATCTTTTTTGAGGTAGTTCAATGAGAACGCTCGGTCAGAGTTTAGCATTTTTTTGTAAATATAAGGCTATATTAGACTAGATTTTTAGTAAAGTTTTATCAGACGTTTTAAAAACCGTAATCCTTAGTAGAATAGTGTATCAAAATTTCCTTGGCATTCAACCGTAACCTCTTAATTTGATCGGTCTAGGGTTTCATTACAACACAATAACTATGACAGCGGAATCAGCGGTTTTACTGACAGATTTTTATTTGTTGTTTATCGGTGGTCAACTATCTGTAAGTATTTTGATTTGACTGTCTAAATTATCCAGGAGTCGATTCAGTGTCATCAAAGCTTCTAATTGTCCGGGGTTGGTGTTGCGATTCAAGATTAGCCGTTGTTGCAGTTCGTGCAATTTGTGACTGAGTTGTTGGGAAATTCCTATAGCATCGCGGCTAAGACGTGTTAACTGTTGTTGTTGATGGAATTTTAAAGCGGCTCCCCGGAGTACTTGTAGTGTCGCTTCTTCACCGTGCATTCCCGGCATCACTCGCAAGCGTAATAATAAACGGTTTTCTTGATATAAGCATTCTTTCTCTACCTGTTTTGCTTCTGCAAATGTAGTTACAGGCAGGTTTGCTAGTCGCTTTAATTCATTAAGTACTCCCTGAAAAACAGAGAGAGGAAGTTTTCCTAAGACGGATTGCAAGACTCCATTATCACTCCAGAGTATCCTGCCTTCGTAAGGTTGTCTTTCCAAATACAAACGACCAATTCCTCCTGCGAGAACTCGTCCCAGCAATTCTGCTAGTAATTTCTTGGGTTGTAGTGTTGCGAGCTGTTCAACAGGCAGTAATAGATCGGGAACTGGGATAAGAAATACAGGTAAATTGAGGGGCGATCGCTCGGAAATATTTTCCTGTGTCTTTTTGTCTGCGTTGGTAAAGAGGATGGTCGCTTTAGACAAGTTATCAGGATCTGGCAGAGCAGGAGAATCTGCTTGTTGAAAAGAATTTTCGCTTTTTTTTGTCTCAGGGACAATAGATGTCTTAGGCTCGTCGGCAATGGTAGCTGGGCTATGTTCAATTGCAACGGTGGCTACTGGCTGGGATGTATTTTTGTAGTTGAGGTAGGCTGAGAGTATGTTGCGGTGGGTTTCGGCAGCGATCGCTACAGTCACCATTGTGCAATTAATATAAGACAAAATCTTACCAGCGTAATCTAGCGCCGCAGTATCTTCTAGATTAACCATGCCCAGTAACAATTTGTTATCTTCTATGGTATATGGCAAAATTTGATGATATAAGCAAGCTTCAAAGGACAAGATACGCTCTATCAGCTCAAATGTTTGCCTCTGTTCGCCCAGCAACTCTTTGGGAGTAGCGGTTAACAGTTGATTACCAATTGCTTCGGTATCACTTGGTTTGCCTTGTGAAGACAACATAGGTTTGATCGCTTGATGTTTCCTTATATCGTATTCTGCCTCTAAATTATTTGGTAGTAAATAAACTTAATTTTTCGGGTGATAAAAGTTAAATTAACTACAAATATATAGAAATTTTATTTGGGCTTGTGGATTAGGCACCAAGGGCGAATATTTGGTTACCGAAAATTTTGGGTCTAAGGAATCTAATTTAAGTGGTTTGGTTGAGCCAAGAATCTCCGTGCGTTCACGCCGGGGAGTGTCAATCCTGAGTTCTTAAATTTTGAGCCGCGACATAGATTTTACTCCATTCGCCCATTGCCTGATGAGTTTTGAGCTTTAAGTGTTTGGCGATTTCTTCGATGGATTTGCCTGCTTTTCGCAGATCGAGTAACTGCTTCTCAATTAAAGTCAATTTTGACTGTAATTGCTGCCATTGCTGTGGTGTTAATCCCAAATTGTGTTCGTCTAGAGAAATTTCTAGCCAGTTATCTACTAGTTCCGGTTTGTCTTTGACGGCAAAGACACGCACGGCATGGTAGCTAATTTTTTCCCGTAGACGGTAAACTTCCTTAATTGGCTTACTCAGTTTTTTGGCGATTTCGTCTTGGGATTTGCCTTGCAGGTACAGTCGCAACCACTGCACTGCCTCTTCCCCTAAATTTTCTTGAAGATAAGTTTCAAATTCTTGCTTAACTGCATTTCGCAGTACTTGCTGTTCTTCTAGTTGTTGTGCTTCAGCATATTCGGCGATCGCCTGATTATCGGCTAAGTTAACGCGGTTGTCGTTGTCGTCTGTGAGAATTTCTTCGGAAACTAGTCTAATTAAATCACTACCGGGAACTTGGGTTAAACCACCACGCTGGGTACGACGTAAATAATTTACAAAACGGTAAGCTAGTAACGGCTGATTGCGTACTGGTCGTAAGCTATATTCTTCCATGCCGGCAAACAACAAAGAATTCTGTAGTCTGGAATCCTTTGTAAACTCGGCGATGCAAGCCATTTGCTGCTGCATGTAGTTATCGCTTTGCAGTAATTCTTGGAGTACTTCTTGCAATACATCCACGACACTGCGTTTGCGATCGCGACTCAAAGAAATCCAAGTTTGGATTTTATTCCGTAGTGTCACTAAACTCCCTAGTCGAGTGATTAAATTGCGATAAGCACGTTCTCGCGCCATTCCTAAGTAGCGCTGGCATAAAATTCGATACCGATACTCCATCGCTTGTTTGGCGATATCTAACTCTTTAGGATTAAGTGAGTCAAAGCGTTTTGAGTTACTTCCCAAAAGCCAAAAAATAATACTTTCTCTATTTGGTTCACTTTGTTGTGGACACTCTACTGCCAAACGTTGCCGCCAATATAACGCCAGTTTTTCTGCTTCTGAAGCCATAGTGAGATTGCGCTCCCCGAAACCCTGTTTTAAAGTTTGCATCACAACCCCCATTTATTCCACTCAAATTTTTCACTGGCAGTTGCCTCGAATTGAATGATGTCTTTGGTGGACATCGAGGGTGATTATTCACTCGAAGCCGTTGTTTTGACATCCTCTATTATTTAGGTCTGAAATCACTGAGGTTATGCAGTAATTTCCACATTGTTGTTTTTGTTTTTTGTTTGCTATAGCCGCAAATCAATGTATTTTAGCTATTTTCCTTATTTGGGGAGAATTTTTAAGTTTTGTAACGAAGCAACAGCACGAACATCTAAAAGATTAGAAATATTTGAACGTTTTTTTCATGATTTGTTCCCATTGTTGCGATCGCGAAGCGCTGCTGCGTTCGCGGAGCGTCTCGCAGAGAAGCGCAGATCGCTTTGGCATAATAAGTGTTATTTTCCCATCTTCCGTTTCATCGCATCCAACTCATCTTGAGTTTCCCAGCGCAAAAACTTCTCTTCTAAATCGTCAAACCCACTAGAAGAACTACTGGCTTTATTCGACCAACCATTAGTTTCAACGCGCTGCTGAGTTTGAGTTTTAGCCCGCAAATCTACTGCTTCAGCAGCTTTGGTTTGCACTTCTTGACGGCGTAGTTGTATTTTTCGCAGTAATTCTTTAGATTGAGTAATGCGTTCTTTCAAGCCTTGCATTTGTCCCCAACGCTGATTTCCTTCACGCAACAAAGCAGCTTCGCGTTCTTGTGCTGCTGCGACCAAATCCTGTCTGTTAGCGGATTGGGCTTTTTGAACGCGGATATGCCATTTTTGGATTTCTTGCGCTGTGGAGAGAATATCGTCTTGCGATCGCTTTTCCTGTACTTGTAAATCTGCAATCAACTTTAACGTATCTCCCTCTTGTTCGCGCAGTTGTTCTAACAGCGCTTCTAACTCTAAATGCGGATTATTTCGCAGAAATTCCTCTAAACGGTTTTCGAGAAACCGATTCAAATCATCAAATAAGCCCACTACTACCACTCCAGAAGTCAACTGTGTGCTTTTATTGTAGTAATTATTATCATGGGCGGAAAGTTGTTTTTTGCCGTTTCACTAGGGTGGATTATTCTTATACTGTTTTTTTCTTACCACAAAACGTTAATAAAAAGCGTAAAGAAATCAATTGATATTGCGATCGCACACCATTACCAACAGACAAAAACAGCAGATTCTTTGATATCATGCGATCGCACCCATCAAATTTACTGCTACCAGTCTTATTAATACAATCTACGACGCAAGTAGTACATATATATTTAAAAAATACTGCGAACATTTAATTAGCGAGCGTTCTTCATAAGTATTATGGTGATGCAAATCTTACTTTATTTTCAGTAACGACTACAAATTGTTCCGGTAGCCTATCTGCATAATTTTCTAACAAAAGTTGAAGTTTGTTGATTTTATTACTAGTAATTGCTGATCTGTCATTTTTGGGGTGTGCTGTGTCAAGGTTGTATTTATTTTAGTGTAATTAAGAAGTCGGGTATCTAATACCATTTCACGTTAATACCGAACTTGATATAAGACAGAAAATTAGCATATTCAAAATCACAAATTTTATTACAGAGGTATCAGCCAATAATTAATTCCCCTGACGATTTTATTTTTAAACCCAAATAAGGGTAAATTTTCTTCAGTTAAACCGACATAAGTCCAATGTGGGACATCATTTTCTACAGTTTGAAACCAGCCATTTTTATTCAAAGCTTGTCTCTGCACTTGACTATAAACCTGTAAATCAATCGCTAATCCCCACAGATGTTGTGATGCTCCTGGTGGTGCAACTACACCTAAAATGGCTGTTTCTTTACCTTGTCTAACTCGTTCCAAAGTATTGTTGTCAGCGTATTTTCTCCAGAATCTTAAATTTGTCGCAAAAGTGCGAGTACAATCACTATTCCCATAGCCAGATTTCAACGAAATTCTTGCGGCTGATTTGGCTTTGTTGAAAGCGTCTGCTGCTGATTTTTGTAAATAGCAGTCATTGGTATTATCTACTTTCCCCATTACTAAAGTAGTTTGAAAATATGCAGTTTCTTGCTCGTTAGCCAAGATAACTTTTGGTGGGAGTTTTATTTCTGGTTGCTGATTTACAAATGCTGCACCGTATGCTCTCAACAAAATATATTCAAAAGTACCGGGTTGGGGAATTGTTGGTAATTTGTCAGCGATCGCACTCAAAAAACGCTGTGGTTCTGGCAAATTTGCATCAGGTATTTGTGGTAAAATAAGAGTTGGTGAAACTATTGGTTGTGATGGATTTGGGCAAACTTTATTTAAATCTCTATGAGGATCTGAAGAACGAGCAATTAAACAATCTTGCAATTGTCGGACATCTGTACTTAATGTCCGATGAGTAATTCCCTTACTAGCAACTAAAGTAAAAACTATAAAAATAAAAATACTAATAAAAGAACTTTTTCGCCAGAATCGTTTCATCATCTTTACACCTAGTTTTAATACAAATATTTTTATTATTTATTCATAGTTCATACTATTCCTTGTTGTCACCAACCTACGACCATTAAACCACTTAATCGGTTATTATTAAGAATAACTCTAAGCTTGCTGACACTTAAGTATGACCATGCACAATTCCATTGAATTCCAAGACGCTTTCGATGTCATTGTCGTCGGTGCAGGTCACTCTGGTTGCGAAGCAGCCCTCGCTAGCGCCCGCTTGGGTTGTCGTACCCTGCTGCTGACACTTAACTTGGATAGAATCGCTTGGCAACCCTGCAATCCAGCGGTGGGTGGTCCGGCAAAATCTCAGTTGACCCATGAGGTGGATGCACTCGGCGGGGAAATCGGTAAAATCGCAGACCGCACCTACCTCCAAAAGCGGATTCTCAACTCTTCGCGGGGACCTGCGGTTTGGGCGTTACGCGCTCAAACTGACAAGCGGGAATACGCAGCATTAATGAAAAATGTTGTCGAAAATCAAGAAAACTTAACAATCCGCGAAGCAATGGCGACGGATTTAGTTTTAGGGGCAAATGATGAAGTTATCGGCGTTGAAACTTACTTTGGGGTCGGTTTTGCCTGCAAAGCGCTCATTTTGACCACAGGAACATTTCTAGGCGGACGAATTTGGGTTGGTAATAAGTCGATGGCAGCGGGACGCGCTGGAGAATTTGCGGCTGAAGGGTTGACACAAACTCTCAATCGCTTGGGATTTGAAACGGGACGATTGAAGACGGGAACGCCGGCACGAGTTGACAAGCGGTCTGTAGATTACAGTAAAATGTTACCGCAACCGGGGGATGAAGAAGTCCGCTGGTTTAGCTTTGACCCGGATGTGTGGGTAGAAAGAGAACAAATGCCTTGCCATATTACCCGGACAACGGCGGAAACTCATCGCCTAATTCGGGAAAATTTACATTTGTCGCCAGTTTATGGTGGTTGGGTGGAAGCGAAAGGACCGCGATATTGTCCGAGTATTGAAGATAAAATTGTCCGCTTTGCTGATAAGGAAAGTCACCAAATCTTTATTGAACCGGAAGGGCGAGATATTCCCGAACTTTACATTCAAGGCTTTTCTACAGGGTTGCCAGAAAATTTGCAACTTGTGATGTTGCGGAGTCTTCCTGGTTTGGAAAATTGTACCATGCTCCGCCCAGCTTATGCGGTTGAGTATGATTACTTACCCGCGACACAGTGTTATCCCACGTTGATGACTAAAAAAGTTGCTGGGTTATTCTGTGCGGGACAGATTAATGGTACAACTGGCTATGAAGAGGCGGCAACCCAAGGAATTGTGGCGGGAATTAATGCAGCGCGGTTTGTGCGCGATCGCGAAATGATTGTTTTTTCTCGTGAGGAAAGTTACATCGGTACGCTGTTAGATGACTTGTGTACTAAGGATTTACGTGAGCCTTACCGGATGCTGACGAGTAGGTCTGAGTACCGTTTGATACTGCGTTCTGATAATGCCGACCAACGTTTGACACCTTTGGGACGGGAAATCGGTTTAATTGACGATCGCCGCTGGGAATTATTTAGCCGCAAGCAAGAGAATATTACCGCCGAAAAAGAACGGCTGTACGCAACGCGGGTAAAAGAACACTCCGAAATCGGGCAAGCGATCGCCTCCGGTACTCAACAAATAATCAAAGGTTCAATCACCCTCGCTGACTTGCTACGGCGTCCAGGATTCCATTATATTCATCTGGATAGATATCAACTCGGCAACCCCAACTTAAAAATTGCGGAAAAAGAAGGTGCGGAAATTGACATCAAATATTCTGGGTATTTACAACGCCAACAAAATCAAATTGACCAAATAGCCCGTCAAGCACACCGCCAATTACCGGGGGATCTAGATTACGCAACGATTGATACCCTGTCTAAAGAAGCACGGGAAAAGTTGAATTCCGTAAAACCACTGACAATAGGACAAGCAGCACGTATAGGAGGTGTTAATCCTGCTGATGTCAATGCCCTATTACTATATTTAGAATTACGTAGGAATAAGACACCAAAGGAGTTTTCAGCTTTAGTTTAAAATAAACTTGATGAAGGATGAGTATAGTAGTAGGGTGAAACCGGAAGTGACTGGTATGATAGATGACATTAGTTCAAAACTGGCATTATCAGCAGTTTCCGGTTTCAAGTTGACATTTCATACTACTTACACAATCAAGTTGTCTAGTTTGGACGATCTGATTGGATATTTAAGGCAAAATCCGGCGTTGCTGATTAGATGTATGAAAATGATTCTGCGCTCTGGTCAAAACCCTTGATTAGACTATTCTGTGCTACGTCTCTACATCCGGATTCATACCTGAATTCAGCAACGCCCAAAATCCATACTTACAGGCAGTATAGGCGAACTCTATCGTCCCAAAAGCCACAACTTAAAATCGCTATGTCACAACAAGCCAGCACCTATCTTATAATTCCGGAACCCTCAGAAGAACTGATCGGCAGCGAACCCTGGTCGATAGAGTCATATGCTGATGGCTTTATGGATGAACTGTTTGCCGATATTGATAATATTTTGCATCGTAATGGAACACCTTCCCAAACAATACATTACAACGGTCGTGCGTCACAAAGTAGTATAGAGGACTTGCAAAGAGCGCTGTATCCAGAATATGTCACCCCCACGCCGAGAACAGCGCAAATCGTTTTGCCAGAAACGTCACCGATACAAACAGCTTCTCATGTGGTTGACGCTCCTGCAACTAAATCGGTCAGGAAAAAGCATCACAAAACGCGGATTGCTTGGGGCAAATTTCTGTCTTTTGGAGCTACCTTAGGCATTGCGATCGCTGGTATTATATTTTTGTTGAACTCTGGACTAATTTACCGCATAAATTCTAAATTGATCGAGCAATCGATTCAACAGCCAAAATTACAGACTCAATTGCCTGCCAAAGTTGAAGTTGAGGCAGATTTAGTTCAATATATGTTGGGAGCGCTGGCAATCATCGACAGACAAGAAGCAAGAAGCGCCCAAAAATCTCTCAAAAATGCGATCGCTACTGGGGCAATTCCTACCCAAACAGCTTTTGCTTATGTTACCCCGACAATAAAACCATTAGCCGTCGGTAATTTACCACCAGTTATCACCGCTAATAATACACCCCCAGGCGCACCCCGTACAACCATCGTTGAGCGGATCTACATCCCCGTTTATCAAGCACCGCAACCAATGCGCTATGCACCATCACCAATTCCTGGGGTTCGGAAAATTTTACCGCCGGCGTCTTCTCGCACATCTAAATCGGCACCAGTGAAAAAGGCTTTAAATTCTGTTGCCAAACCAGCCAAACCCGTGCCTGTAAAAATGGTGGCAGCTGCGGTGCGAACAGAACTCAAGCCTGTGGCTGTGCGAACTGCACCGATTACATTGCAACAACCGTCAAATCCTTTCTCTGTGTTAAAAGTTACTGCTTTTCAAGCTGCACCACCAAAATTACCCGTAGCCACAGTGCCAAAAGAGCCAAAAACTGTTGAAAAACAAGCATATTTGGAAACTGTTGCGGCTCCTACCCATACTTTGGAAGGATTGCTAGAGTTAGGTGACAAATCTGCGGCTTTGTTTAAAGTTGATGGTGTAACGCGTCGCATCGATGTCGGTGAAAGCATTGGTTCTAGCGGTTGGACTTTAGTGGAGGTGAGTAAGGGTGAAGCTGTTGTGCGTCGCAACGGCGAAGTGCGATCGATTTATACAGGTCAAAATTTGTAAAATTCACCTACTATAACTATGTCATCAGAGTGCGATCGCTCTCGATTTGCTTACATTTATATGGCTGCGAGCTGAAAATTAAGCAATTAACGTCAACCAAAATCCTTGAAAACTGACTTAGGAGAGCATTTCGTAAATCCGTGACGAAATAAGCGACCTATTGGTACAGCTTTGGGAGACTTAATCAGGCTAGGAATTAATGCGATCGCTATACTAAGTACAGCTTTGCGTAGAAACGTAGCGTTTTTTAACGCAAAGGGACGCAGAGTAAGCGCAGAGGGACGCAGAGTTTTTCTGAATTTAATTCGTTACGAACTTGTGCAATGTTGTACTAAGTTCTTCCTAGTGGAATCAAATTTTACTCAGAAAATAGGCGATCGATATCCCTGGAATGATGGAGAATCCTAACTATTTCAATCCCATGATCAAGCTTGATATAAAACACAATATAAGGCTTTACAGGAAAACTCCTAAGTTTTTCGACTAAATCATCCCGTACTTGTCCCATATCAGGAAACTGAGCCAGCATCGGCAAACGGTTTAAGATGTTAGCAATCTGCTTATCCGCAGCAATTTGATTATTTTGGGCAAGATAAACCCAAATATCCTCCAAGTCTTGTTCTGCGAGTTGAGAAATTTTGTAACGATTCATCAAGCTTGGTCTTGGTTGAGTTTGCGTTGTCCTCGTTCTTTAATGGTTTGCAGCAAACTTGGCAAAGACTCGTCATCGTATTCTCTAAACTGCCCATTCTGCAACTGTCCCATACCCAGAGCAATATCGCGCTGTAATGCTTCTAATTTGAGTTTGCGTACTTCTGCCTCCGAACTTTCTAAGCGCTGCATCATCTCCTGAAAGCTACTTGCATCTTGAATGACAATCTCTGCTTTGCCGTTAACTGTTAGTACCAGTGGGGATTTTGTCGCTTTAATCTGTTCGATAAACTGTTTGACGTTACGCTTGAAATCTGTAAGTGGGTGGATATTATTGAGGTTAATCATAGAATTTGATATTTAATTCGGTATGTAATTAAGTCCTAATTAAGTATTTTAGTAGATTCTATTCCAAATGCGATATGCCGCGATCGCCTTTTTTCGCTGGAAGCAGCTTCCGGGTTTCAGATATGATTCTACTAGTTCATTTAAACAACAAAAACGCGGATTAATGCAGCAACTATTAACAGGTAAAAAACGAGTCAAACTAGATGAACCCCGGACGCTGAAAGTAAAATAAAAATATCCTCGACTTAACCCCCATCATGGTTATCCCAGAACTCGAACAACAACTCCTTCAACTTTCCCCCAACGATAAACTGTATATTATCCAACTACTGGCACAAAGCCTGACTACACACAACAGCCACCCACCAAACCAACCAAGCAAACTCTCAGAATTCTTCCGTCAATCCCCCTTGGCTGAACTAAGAGAAGAACTCGACCTTACCGGATTGCTAAAAACCCTCATCAAGTCCCTACAACCAGAAACCGAAACCGAAACCCCAGAATATCCCCTGCCTCAATTTTATGGATGCATCCAAGATGAAACATTCTTCCGCCATCCCCAAGGACAACAACCAGAACGCGAACCAATCCTGTGAAATTCCTGCTAGATACTAACACCTGCATTATCTATATACGTGGTAAAAATGCCACCTTAAAGCAGAAACTAGAAACCACTGCTACCAAAGATATTGCTGTTTGCTCAATCGTCAAAGCTGAACTATTTTATGGCGCAATGAAAAGTGCCAATCCAGAACGTAATCTTACCTTACAGCAAGAATTTTTAGCTCAATTCATATCACTACCCTTTGACGATGTCGCAGCAATGACATTTGGACTCATTCGCTCTGGGCTAGAAGCATTAGGCACTCCAATCGGAGCTTATGATTTACAAATTGCCGCCATCGCACTGACAAATAATTTAACCCTCATTACCCATAACACTAGAGAATTCCAGCGCGTTAATAACTTGCTGATTGAAGATTGGGAGATAGATAATTGACAAACGACTGGCTAGAAAATATCATCTCACACTTATCTCGTGATGGGAAAAATAGACCTATGAGCAAAAGTCAAGGAGGCATAAAGCTAGAAAGTAATGAACCCCAATTTTTAGTTGAGGCGAAAATAGTTATAAGCTATTTCTTAGCTTGAAATATTGGTAGTGTAAACCAAAAAGTCGCCCCGGCATTGATTGCACTTTTGATGCCAATTTCGCCGCCATGTGCGGTGATGATTTGCTTACATAGATATAAGCCTAATCCTAAACTGATAGAATTGCGGGCGCTATTACCTCGAAAGTAAAGGTCAAACAAGCGATCGCTTTGTTTTTGACTCATTCCCACGCCGTTATCAGCGACACTGCAACAAATCTTATCATCATCCACCCTGGCATTAATGGTAATTGTTAAACCTGGGGGATTATGTTTGACTGCATTAACAATCAAGTTAGAGAATACTCGCCATAATTGGGTAGGATCGGCATTGATTATCGGTAAATCTACGGCAACTTGATTTATCAGCAACGCCTGATTTTCTGTTAGCATCGGCTTTAAGTCTGCGATCGCTGCTTCTACAACTTTCAATAATTCTACTGGCTGAAGTTGTAAAGCCACACCTTGAACTTCGCTCATATGAGCTTCCATTAACGAATTAATTAAACTAAGTTGGCGATCGCTACTTTGTTCCATCCGCTCTAAAATAAAACGGGCAACAGTAATTTTCTCCTCTGAACGCGATAGCAAATTCCTCAACACCATTAAAGTTCCTAGCACTGGATTGCGTAAGTCGTGGGAAACTGCATGAAAAAATACTCTTAGCGCTTCTTCCGCTTGCTTGCGCTTGGTGATATCTTCAATCATTCCTTCGTAATAAAGCAGTTGTCCCCTGGAATTGCGAACTGCATAGGCATTTTCTGATATCCAAACAATGCTACCATCGCGGCGATAAATTTGCGATTCAAACTCGGATACGCTACCATACTCTTCAATTAAGCGGATAAACTCAGCACGGCGATTTGGGTCAACATACAATTGATGTTTAATGTCAATTAATGTCGTCACTTCTTCTGGTGATGCGTAGCCATAAATACGTGCTAATGCGGGATTTGCGGTAATGTAACGACCATCAACAGTGCTTTGAAAAATTCCCTCAACTGCGTTTTCAAAGATATTTCGATATTTAGCTTCTGTAACGGTTAATTTCTCATTGGCAATCTCAAGTTCTTTCCGAGTGTAAAATTCAGAGCGTTGCAGCCTTTCGTATAAGAATACCCCTAAATCGCAGATGAAACATACCCAAAATATCAACAAAATCATTGTGATGCCGAATATCGGCTTTTTGCTGAATGGTGCCGGTAGTTTCAACCCCAAGACTGTATTCACGACAGAATAATAAACTATAACTCCCAACTGCGATCCTAAATGCAGATACCAACGGATGGGAATCAGCATCGCTTGAGTTAAAAAAGCGATAATCCAAGCTAATTGATCGGGGAGAGCGAAACCTTTGAAAGTAGCGACAAATTGCTCAACTAAAGTGACAGAAAAGGATAAACATAAAAAAAGGCGCCCCGGATAATGACGCGCTATGTTAGTTCTGTGTAAAAATAAACACCCTAATAAACTGAAGAATATACAGGTATTGATAGTTAAAGCCAGATTTTTAATTTCGTGGGGTATCTTTGTGACTTCTTGCAGGTGAAATACCTGTTGCAAGATGTCGCGTAAGATAAATGTAAAGACGCAGAGAATCGCAATCCAGATTCCTAAATGTAACCTTTGCCACAAAAAGCGATCGCGCCAAGCTTTATACTCACCGAAAATTTCATCTTTGGTTGATATTTTTCCCCATATGGCTGTTGTCCAACACCTTTGCACTTTTTTGATGACGGTATTTATTAGTCTGTGACCAATTTCCATAACTTAGGTCAACTTCTTCTTATTGTGAGACGCTAGGCAAACGGGGAATTAAAAATTCAGAAATAAAAATTAATTTTTGGATTTTGCACTCTTAACTATTCCTATAGTGACATTATCAGCGGCTCGTTGTCGGTAAATTTGCCAGAGGTAAGGTAAACCAGAAAGTTAAACCGCGTTTGGGATTACTTTTAACGCCAATTTCACCTTGATGTGCTTTAATAATTTGTCGAGAGATATATAATTTTAAGCCTGTACAAGTTGAAGAACGAGCTTGAGGATCGCGGACAAACAAATCAAACAGGCGATCGCATTCTAACTTATTCATCCCCACACCGTTATCTTGAATTGACAAGCGAATTACCTGATCCTCAACTGTCGCTTTCAAAGTTAAGTGTAATCCCGGCGGATTGTGTAGCCAAGTATATGTTAACAAATTTTGCAAAACTCGTTGTAACTTAGTCGCATCTGCCATAATCAACGGTAAATCCTTAGAAACCAAGTTCTTCAAAGTCACTTTGTTTTCTGACAGCATTGGCTGCAAATCTCTAATCACAACTGGCAGCAGTGTACCAAATTGTACAGGTTCCCGATGCAGGACAATTCCTTGTTCTTCGCTGGAATGAAGTTCTAGTAACGAGTTAATCATTCCTAATTGGCGGTTGTTACCTTGTATCATTCGTTCCACAATTGAACATGGTACTGCAATTTGGGAATTGTGAACTAAGAATTCTCCCAGTAAAGAGTCCCCAGTAAAGAGTCCCCCATTTTTGAGTAAATTTTCTAGCACCATCAAATTACCCATAACTGAAGTTCGCAGATCGTGAGAAACTGTGTGTAGCAGAACATCTTTGACCTGATTGATTTCTTGCAGTTCCTGCATTTTCTGCTGTAACTGAGCAGTACGTTCTTCTACTTGTTGTTCTAAATTGGTGTTAAGTGTTGCCAATTTTTGGTATAGTTGAGCTTGTTGAATGGCGATCGCTAACTGTTCTGACATTTGCTTTAGTAAATCAATTTCCATTTGATGCCAATGGCGAGGGTGAGAGCATTGGTTAGCAATCAACGCTCCAAACAATTCACCATTTAACATAATTGGGACTGCTAAGGTCGCCCGCGTTTGAAATTGTTGATAATGTGCTTTTAATTTGGGAGATACATCGATTTGCTCAATATCCTCCACCACACGCACGCAATTAGTTGTCAGTAGCCTTTTCATTTCTTGGATGACAACTGGATCTTTAATCTTGCAGCCTATAACTGGTGAATACTTTGGATCTACCGATTCTGCGAGAATTCTGCCTTCAAAGTTACCATCATTTAGACCAATAAAAACTCGGTCTGCTTGCAAAAAATGCCGGACTTCGTTTACAGTAGTTTGGAGAATTTGATCTAAATTTAGAGAAGTGCGGATTCTGGCTAAAGTTTGGGTTAACAAGCGATCGCGCTGTGATGTCAATTTTAATTGCCTTTCTGTTCGCTTGCGTTCTGTGATATCATGATTAACGGACAGAATGTAACGCTCACCATTCAAATCGATAATTTCGGCGGAAACCATTGCAAAAGCAAGTTCGCCAGACTTTTTTCTAAATTCAAATTCCAGATTGCGAACCTCTCCTTTAGAATGCAACTCATGCAGTAATTTTTGGCGATCGTTTTGGTTGACCCAAACATTCAACTCAAAAGCATTACGTCCAATCGCTTCTTCTCGCTGATAACCTGAGAGTTTCACAAAACTGTCGTTAACTTCTATGAAGCGTCCATCTTCCACCGTACTGATGGTAATTGCATTTGGACTGCAACGAAAAGCCTTGGAAAACTTTTCGGCAAGATTTTGCAAGTCAATTTCGGCTTGTTTGCGCTCCGTAATATCACGGACAACAGCTAAAACTTCATCTTGTCCGCTGACTACCAACCGTGCTTCATAATTTCGCAGACCTAAAGGCGTTGATAGTTGATATTCTAGAGATTGTAAAGTTTGAGAATCCAAGGTTTTAGCGATGGCATGAAGACTTTGTAAAGCAACATCATCAGGCAATAAATACCGCAAATTGTTACCGATGATGTTCTCTGGGGCAATAGCCAAATTTGCACCATCACCCTTAAAATCGAGATACTCGCCATCTCGACTGATGCGAAACATTAAATCGGGGATAGCATCTAAAATTGCTTTATAACGCGCTTCACTCTCGCGCAATTTTGATTCCACTTGCTTGGTGTCTGTGATATCCATCACCAACCCATCCCAAAGAATATCACCTTCAACTTGTCTTTCAAGACGAGAAGCACCTTGAATCCACTTAATTATACCACTAGGCGTGATGATGCGTCCTTCCCATTGCCAAGGTGTCAAAGTAGAGGCAGAATATCTGACAGACTCTTCAAAAGCGATCGCATCTTGGGGATGAATCAGTTTCTGTAGTATCTGAAAGTCTGCTTGCACAACTTCTGATTCTAGTTCAAATATTTCTCGACAGCCAGAACTCGCATAAAGAACGTACTGCGAACCATCTTGCTGTTGAAGGAATTGAAAAATCATTCCCGGTAAATTTGCCGCAATTTTTTCTAGCAGCGGCAAAGCTTCTTGATGAAAATCTGGTGTACATGGCATTTTCACAGTTTGGTTCACTTTATAGCCCTTTTAGACGCAAGCAGAGGAAAGCACATTAGCCTCTTCTTCAGGGTAATTCTAATAGATGCGATCGCATTCACCCGATTGGATGAATCACTTAGCTTGACAATAATTTTACTTAAATTGTCGTCTCCTGCACAAGAGATCGGTACGGATGACAAAAAAATTCGCGTTGCATCCATTGTGGCATGATCCGTAGAGACGTTCCGCCGGAACGTCTTTACAAACCGTTGGATAATTAGGGTTAATAACTCTATTTACGTGAAATTAAAATAAGTGGCATGATCCGTAGAGACGTTCCGCCGGAACGTCTTTACAAACCGTTGGATAATTAGGGTTAATAACTCTATTTACGTGAAATTAAAATAAGTGGCATGATCCGTAAAGACGTTCCGCCGGAACGTCTTTACAAACCGTTGGATAATTAGGGTTAATAACTCTATTTACGTGAAATTAAAATAAGTGGCATGATCCGTAGAGACGTTCCGCCGGAACGTCTTTACAAACCGTTG
>JAESGE010000195.1_pt1 | contig 30818 bp, 29 predicted proteins | sample 9269601 | NCBI WGS metagenome assembly JAESGE01 (sample SAMN14515569, study PRJNA621662) | algae metagenome | isolation source: Tolypothrix brevis GSE-NOS-MK-07-07A and co-occurring heterotrophs from wet... | place: USA: Grand Staircase Escalante National Monument, Utah | collected 2006-04-16
CATACGAACTGGCTTAAATGCTTTAACGATCTCCGAGCACCTTGTATGCCCAGAACAACCGCCAAGCCGCCGCCCGCATGTCCCTTCATCAATCAACAATGTCAAAGAGCCGACAACAAATACCGGCGCGTCTTCCGTCCCTAAACCTTTCGGTCTAGAAACCCAGAGCGCCAGCATCTCAATGCCAGTACCGCAGACCCCGAAGCCGCCGTAGCGGCCCGCTCCGTCGCGGTGAAACCCCTCTAGGCCCCCTCACCCCAAACCGTCAACAGCCGATTTTCATTTTTTTGCAAAAAATGCCGAAAATCACGTAAAAGCAATGTGTTGCTATGCATTGGCAGTCCCGCACTAACCGGAACCTTATGCCGTCCCATACGTCACAACACCGAATCACCACCCAGAATCACTCGCGCCAGACGCAACAAGGGCGCCCTTTCCGTTGGTAAAGGACGCCCCTGGTGACATTCCAGCCGGGAATCGGGCAAATCAAAGACGTCCGACCGTCACCGGCTTGTCCTCGGTTCGCGCCAGCGGATTGGCGAGCGGCAGGGTGAAGGGCGCCGCGGCGATTTCGAACACATCGCCTTCCTGCGTTCGGATGCCGTCGGCGAACGACAGGGTCGCGGTGCCGAAGAAGTGGACATGCACGTCGCCCGGACGACGGAACAGCGCATATTTGAAGTGGTGATGCTCGAGGTTCGCCAGGCTGTGCGACATATTGGCTTCCCCCGACAGGAAGGGCTTTTCCCACAGCGTCTCGCCGTCGCGGAGGACCTTGCTGCTCCCCTCGATATGCTCGGGCACCTCGCCGAGCAACAGTTCGGCGCCCAGCGCGGCGGGGCGCAGCTTGCTGTGCGCGAGCCAGAGATAATTGTGCCGCTCGGTCACATGGTCGGAGAACTCATTGGCGAGGCACAGGCCGAGCCGATGTGGGGTGCCATCGGGGCCGATCAGATAGATGCCCGCCAGCTCGGGTTCCTCGCCGCCATCCTGCGCGAAGGCGGGCATTTCAAGCGCGTCGCCGGGGCCGACCAGCTGCGAGCCATCGCCCTTGTAGAACCATTCGGGTTGCTGACCAACCCGGCCTTCGCCGGGCTTGCCGCCTTCGACGCCTTCCAGGAACATGCGCATCGAGTCGGTCTGGTGCGCCGCGGCGGCCGCGTCGCGATGCATCTTGTCACGCCCCTCAGCCGAACCGAGATGGGTCAGGCCGGTGCCGGTCATGACGCAGTGCGCGGGGTCTTCATGGTCGATCGGCGCGATCAGATGGCCCGCCGCCAGCTCCGCCTTCAAATCGACGGCCGCGCCCTCGCCGCAGGCCAGCGCGGTGTCGAGCAGCGACTGCCCGCCGGCAATGGCACGCTGCGCCAATGCGATGACCGTGTCGATGCCCGGCACGAAGGCCGCTTGGTCGCCCCGCGCCAGAATGACCGAACGGGTGCCGTCGGGTGCGCGGTGCTGCAACAGTCGATCAGCCATGAATTCCTCCCCTTATCGTCTTTTCAACAAAAAGGGGCGCGTCCCCGGTCCGGAACGCGCCCCGTCATTCCTTAACCCGGCTGGCCGTCGACCAGACGGGGCAGCGTGCCCGCCGCTTCATCCTTCAGATCCTCGGGCAGCAGCGCCGCGCTGAGGTTCTGATAGGACACCGGCCGCAGATAGCGATCGATCGCGAGGCTGCCGACCGAGGTCGTGCGCGCGTCCGAAGTCGAGGGGAACGGGCCGCCATGGACCATCGCATGCGCCACCTCGACGCCGGTCGGCCAGCCATTGGCCAGGATCCGCCCCGCCTTGCGTTCGAGCACCGGGACCAGCCGCGCGGCCATGTCGGTATCGCCTTCGTCCATCTGGATCGTCGCGGTCAGCTGACCCTCGGCGGCCTTGAGCACCGCGATCAGCTCCGCCTCGTTGCGGCAGCGGACCAGGATCGACGACGCGCCGAACACTTCATGACCCAGCGCCTCGTCGGCGAGGAAGGCTTCAGCGGTGGTCTGGAAGAAGGCGGCGCGACCGGCGGTGACGCCCTCGCCCACCTTGCCCTGCGCAACCGTCTCGACCTTGTCGTGGCTCGCCAGCGACTCCGACGCCTTGGTATAGGCGGCGTGGATGCCGGGCGTCAGCATGGTCTGCGCTGCCGCGTCGGTCAGCGCGGTGCGTGCCGCCTCGACGAACGCGTCCAGCCCTTCGCCCTCGATGGCGAGCAGCAGGCCCGGATTGGTGCAGAACTGGCCCGCGCCCATGGTCAGCGAGCCGACGAATGCGGTGCCCAGCGCCGAACCACGCGCCTTCAGCGCCTCGGGCATCAGCACGACCGGGTTGATGCTCGACATTTCGGCATAGACGGGGATCGGCACCGGCCGCTCCTGCGCGATCTTGACCAGCGCCAGGCCACCCGCGCGCGAGCCGGTGAAGCCGACCGCGGTGATGCGCGGATCGCGGACCAGCGCACCGCCCAGCTCGTTGCTGGGGCCGGTCAGATGGCCGAACACGCCCTTCGGTAGGCCGCAAGCTTCGACCGCCCGCGCGATCGCAGCGGCGACCAGCGCACCGGTCTGCGGATGGGCGGGGTGGCCCTTGACGATGACCGGGCAACCGGCGGCCAGCGCGGACGCCGTGTCACCACCAGCGGTCGAGAAGGCGAGCGGGAAGTTGGATGCGCCGAACACCGCGACCGGGCCCAGCGGCACCATGCGCAGGCGCAGATCGGGGCGCGGCAGCGGCTGGCGGTCGGGCATGGCGGGGTCGATGCGAACCTGGAGATAGGCCCCGGCGCGCAGCACCTTGGCGAACAGGCCGAGCTGGCCGACCGTGCGGCCACGCTCGCCCTCCAGGCGCGCGCGCGGCAGACCGCTTTCACGCATCGCGGCCTGGATCAGATCGTCGCCAATGGCCATGATCTCGGCACCGATCTTGTCGAGGAACACGGCGCGCTCTTCGCGGCTGGTGGCGCGATAGACGTCGAACGCCTCCTCTGCCGCGGCACAGGCCGCGTCGACATCGGCCGGTCCGTGCACCGCAAAGGCGTCGCCCACCGGCTGGCCGGTGGCGGCGTCGATCGAACGGAAATCGGTCATAGGGGAAGCTCCTTTATATTACTCCGACATATTCATTTGACGGAGTGATGGCAATGTTAAACGTTGTGCGCCAAGATAGGGGCGGAGAGGTGAAACACAGGGAATGAGCGACATCGACAGGCAGGATACCCCCCCTTCCCCGGCAGTAGAAACGGGTGATGACGCGACGACGACGGGCGCGGCGAATTCGCCCCGGACACGGCGCGGAACCGGCCGCCGCCTGCACGGCGCGATCGCGCACAAGCTGGGTGCGGCGATCGTGTCGGGCGAGTATCGCCCCGGCGACACGCTGTCGGGCGAGGTCGCCTTTTCCGAAGCGCTCGACGTATCGCGCAGCGCCTATCGTGAAGCGGTACAGGTGCTGACCGCCAAGGGGCTGGTCGAAAGCCGTCCCAAGACGGGCACCCGCGTCCTGCCGCGCAACCGCTGGAATCTGCTCGACCCCGACGTGCTCGCCTGGGCCTTTTCGGGCGAGCCGGACATTCAGTTCGTGCGCAGCCTGTTCGAGTTGCGGTCGATCGTCGAGCCCGCTGCCGCGCGGCTGGCGGCAGAACGGCGCGACAAAGCGGATCTGAAGGAGATGCGCGACGCGCTGGCCGCGATGCGCCGCCATACGCTGGCGACCGAGGCGGGGCGGACGGCGGACCGCGATTTCCACAACGCGGTGCTGGCGGCGACCCGCAACGATGCGCTGGTCGTGCTGACCGCCAGCATCGGCGCGGCGGTCGCCTGGACCACCCAGTTCAAGCAGCGTTCGCGCGCGCTGCCCCGCAATCCGGTGCCCGACCATGTGAAGGTCTATGACGCGATCGCGGCGGGCGATGTCGAGGGGGCGGGAGAGGCCATGCGGCTGCTCGTCGATCTGGCGCTGGAGGACACCCGCAGCGCCATGGAGGAATAAGAAGCGGCCCGCCCCGAAAAGGAGCGGGCCGACCCGAGACGCCGGGTTCGAAAGCCAAATGGGTCAGATCGCCGCGCGGTGCACCGGCTTGGCGGGCACGGTCACACGGAAGGTGAAGATGTCCCCCGCCTGCACCTGCTCGGCCAGTTGTTCCTCCGACAAACCCTGCCGCGCGGTGGTGGCATAGGCGGTGCGGCCATCGGGGCCGCCCAGCGCGATCTTGGTGATGTTCGACACCGGGAAGCGGACCTCATCGGTCATCACGCCGTCCGGGCCATAGCGCCGTGCCGCCCAGCCGCCGAAGAAACCGACCCACACGCCGCCCTCGGAATCGCAGATCGCACCGTCGGGATGCCCGTCCGCATCGCCGAAGCGCGCAAACTCGGTCGCGGGGCCCAGCGTGCCGTCGCCCAGGATCGGATGCGCCAGGATCACCTTGCCGAGCGTGTCGACGTGATAGAGCGTCGAATCGTCGGGCGAGATGGCCGGGCCGTTGGTGATGCACACCGCGTCGGCACTGGTCGGCGTGACCAGCCCGGCGGCCCATTGGAACAAGCGACCCGACAGCGAGGTCTCGTCATTGTCCATCGTACCGAACCAGATACGCCCCTGCCCGTCGACGCACGCGTCGTTGAGGCGGTTGGCGGGCAGATGCGCATCGACCTCGGCCAGCCGCTCGAAACCGCCGGTCGCGGGATCGAAGTGATGCGGTCCCGACTTCAGCCCCGCGACGAAACCGCCACGCTGCGCGGGCACGACCCAACCGACCATTTCGGGCGAGGCCCAGTGATCGAGCGTGCCCGTCACCGGATCGTGACGATAGATGCGCTGCTGCTTGATATCGACGAACCACAGCGCGTCATCGACCCAGATCGGGCCTTCGCCCAGCGTCGCACCCACGGTCAGGCAGTGTTGGGCCTGCTGCATCACTCTCTCCTATGCTCTCGCCCGGTTTGTCAGCGCCAACCGGCGTCGATGAAATAATCGTGGCCGGTGCACATCTTCGCATCGTCCGAGGCGAGGAACAGCACCAGCGCCGCCACGTCCGAAGGCTGGATACGCCCGTCCAGGCACTGCGCCGCGACGATCTCCGCCTCGCCTTCGGGCGTGTACCATTTTTCCTGGCGCGGCGTCTGGACGTTGCCGGGAACGATGGTGTTCACCCGGATATTCTCGCGGCCCAAATCGCGCGCGAGACTGCGGGTCAGCCCCTCGATCGCCGCCTTGCAGGTCTGGTAGAGGACCAGATCGTTGAGGCCAAGGTGCCAGCTGATCGACCCGAAGTTCAGGATCGTGCCGCCGCCGGCGCGCTTCATCGCGGGGATCACCGCCTGGGCGGCGAAGAACTGGTGCCGCAGATTGACGTTCAGCCGCTCGTCCCAATAGGCCGGGGTGACGTCTTCGATGTTGTGGCGATCATCATTGCCCGCATTGTTGACCAGGATATCGACCCCGCCCAATGCCGCTTCCAGATCGGCGAAGATCGTCTTGAGGTGATCGAGATTGGTCAGGTCGCAGCGGCGATGGATCGGCGCATGACGGGCATCGGCCGACAGCCGGTCGACCAGCGCCTGGCTCGCCTCCTCGGCGATGTCGACGAAGGCGACGCGGGCGCCCTGCGCCACGAACGCCTCGACCAGCCCCTCGCCGATCCCCGATCCACCGCCCGTCACGATGACGCGCTTGTCCGTCAGGCTGGGATAGCGTGCGGTCATGTCCGCCGCGCTGGTCTTCTGCAACATTTCGTCCGACTCCGTCACAACAGGCCGCGCCGGGCCAGATTGCGCATCAATTCGCCCAGACCGAAGGTCCAGGCGGGGGCGTCGGCGGAGGTCGTCACCGGGTTGACCAGCGTGCCGAGACGCGGGTTAGTGATGACGACGCTATCACCGACCTTGTGGGTGAACCCGCGGCCGGGCTCGTCGCGGTCCTGGGTCGGCGCGAACAGCGTGCCGAGGAACAGGACGAAACCGTCGGGATAATGATGCTCGCTCAGCGCCTGCCCCAGAAGGTCCTCGGGATCGCGGCTGATCTGGTCCATCGAGCTGGCCCCCTCCAGCACATAGCCGTCGGTGCCGGTAATGGTCAGCTTGACCTCGCTCGACCGGACATCGTCCATGGTGAAGCCATCGTCGAACAAACGGACCAGCGGCCCCAGCGAGCAGGACGCATTATTGTCCTTCGCCTTGCCGAGCAGCAGCGCCGAGCGCCCTTCGAAGTCGCGCAGATTGACGTCGTTGCCCAGCGTCGCGCCGACCGCCTTGCCATGCGCATCGGCGACCAGCACCACCTCGGGCTCGGGGTTGTTCCAGGTCGAGTCGGAGCGGACGCCGACCGGCATGCCCCAGCCTACGGTCGAGAGCACCGGCGACTTGGTAAAGATCTCCGCGTCCGGGCCGATCGCGACCTCCAGATATTGCGACCACAGCCCCTCGGCGATCAGCGCATCCTTGAGCTGCGCGGCTTCGGGCGAACCCGGCACCACGGAGCGGATATTGCCGCCCAGCGCCTGTTCCAGCGTCGCGCGGAGTTCGGCCGCCTTGCCATAATCGCCGCGCGCGCGCTCCTCGATCACCCGCTCCAGCGCGGAAACGGCGAAGGTCACGCCCGCCGCCTTCACGCATTGCAGATCGATCGGCGAGAGCAGGCGATGGGCCGCACCCTGTTCGGGTGACAGGTTCAGTTCGGTCAGTTCGCCCAGCGCCTCGCCCTGCGATGCATCGACCGTGCCGCCCGCCAGCAGCGCGGAGACGGTCGGTGCGACGCGGCTCATGTCATAGGCCTTGCCGCCCTCGACCAATATGGGACAGGGACCTTCGCCCCGGTCGATCCGACCGACAAAACGCCCCTCGCGCCAGTCTTCCGGCAGCGCACTGATCAGGTCGGTGAATTCGATCGGCATATATCCTCTCCGCATACTTTGTTAGCGGTATCGATTGGTGTGGTTCACAGGTCAAGGTCTCGTTCGAAACAGTCGCGGGCTTTGCCCTGGCTGTACCAAAGCCGGCAACATGGTTTGGCCTTACGCGGCGATTCGCATATGGTCGGTTTTGGTATTAATCCTGTCATCGCCCGGAATGCGATGGAAATGCGTCGGGAGAGCCGGATGACACCGGAAAAGGTCGAGGACGCCGCATTCGCGATCGCGATGGGCGATCATCACATCATCCATGTCCGGGTGCGCGGCATTTGGACGCCGGACATTGCGGATCGTTACTGGCCCGCCTTCCACCCTTTCCTGATCGAGTCTCGGGCGCATCTCGGCCATGCAAAGGCGCTGATCGACCGGCGGGGCGCGCCGATCATGCCGATGGCGATGGTCGAGAAGATGCGCGAGGGCATCGTCACCTATTATGCCCCCGGCGACCGCCTTGCCCTGGTCGTCGATTCCAGTCCGCTCAAGTCGCAGGTGCGCCAAAGCTATCCGCTGGAAAATCTCGACGCCTTCCTGTCCTATGGCGCCGCCCTGGCCTGGCTGGAGAATAGCTGACCGCTGGGTCAGGCCCGAGCGGACCGAGCGATGGGGTATTCGCTCGATCCGCTCGTTCTTGCCTGCTCTTAGTGGTTGTCGCGCGGAAGGCCCTGGGTCTGGGCGATACGCTGATACTTCTCAGCGCCCTCCAGGATTGCGCCGGTCGACATCTGGCCGACCACCGAGCGCTGGATTTCCTGCCACGGGGTCTGCGACGCGGGATATTTGTACCCGCCCGCCGCCGCCAGCACCTTGCGACGCTCGGCCAGTTCCTCATCGGAAATGAGGATGTTGGCGGTGCCCTTGTTCAGGTCGATGCGCACCCGGTCGCCGGTCTCGATCAGCGCCAGGCCGCCCATCGCCGCCGCTTCCGGGCTGGCGTTCAGGATCGAGGGGGACCCCGACGTTCCCGACTGACGCCCGTCACCGATGCAGGGCAGCGAGTGCACGCCCTCGGTGATCAGATAGGCGGGCGGGCGCATGTTGACGACTTCCGCCGCACCCGGATAGCCGATCGGCCCCGCGCCGCGCATGAACAGCAGCGTCTGCGGCGTGATGCCGGTCGCGGGATCGTCGATCCGGTGGTGATAATCCTCCGGCCCGTCGAACACGACCGCCGGCCCTTCAAACGCATCGGGATCGTCGGGGTTGGACAGATAACGCTCGCGGAATTCCTCCGAGATCACGCTGGTCTTCATCACGGCGGCGTCGAACAGATTGCCCGACAGGACGATGAAGCCCGCTTCTTCCTTCAGCGGCTGGGCGAAGGGACGGATGACCTTTTCGTCCTCGATCGCCTTGCCACGGCAATTCTCGCCCATGGTCTTGCCGTTGACGGTCATCGCGCCCTCGTGGATCAGCCCCTGCTCGATCAGCTGGTTGACCACGGCGGGCACGCCGCCCGCACGGTAATAATCCTCGCCCAGATACTCGCCCGCCGGTTGCAGGTTCACGAGCAGCGGGATCTTGTGCCCCTCGGTCTCCCAGTCCTGCACGGGCAGGTCGACGCCGATATGGCGCGCGATGGCGGCGAGGTGGATCGGCGCGTTGGTCGAGCCGCCGATCGCCGAGTTCACCTTGATCGCGTTGTGGAAGGCGTCCTTGGTCAGGATGTCGGAGGGCTTCAGGTCCTCGTTCACCATCTCGACGATGCGCTTGCCGGTCAGGTACGCGACTTCCTGGCGATCGCGATAGGGCGCGGGGATCGCGGCCGAGCCGGGCAGCGACATGCCCAGCGCCTCGGCCAGCGAGTTCATCGTGGTCGCGGTGCCCATGGTGTTGCAATAGCCGGTCGACGGCGCCGACGAGGCGACCAGGCGGATGAATTCCGCATCGTCGATCTCGCCCGCCGCCAGCATCTGGCGCGCCTTCCAGACGATGGTGCCCGAGCCGGTCCGCTCGCCCTTGTGCCAGCCGTTAAGCATCGGCCCAACCGACAGCGCGATCGCGGGGATGTTGACGGTGGCAGCGGCCATCAGCGCGGCCGGGGTCGTCTTGTCGCACCCGATGGTCAGCACCACCGCGTCGAGCGGATAGCCGTACAGCACCTCGACCAGCCCCAGATAGGCCAGGTTGCGGTCAAGGCCCGCGGTCGGGCGCTTTCCGGTTTCCTGGATCGGGTGGACCGGGAATTCCAGGACGATGCCGCCCGCCTCGCGCACGCCCTCGCGCACCCGCTCGGCCAGCACCAGATGGTGGCGGTTGCAGGGCGAGAGATCCGAGCCAGTCTGCGCGATGCCGATGATCGGCTTGCCCGACTGAAGCTCCTCCAGCGACAGGCCGAAGTTCAGATAGCGCTCCAGATAGAGCGCGGTCATGTCGATATTCTCGGGATTGTCGAACCAGGCGCGGCTGCGCAGTTTGGGCATGTCGGTCATGTCAGGCTTTCGGTCAGCGAACGGTGGAGAAGCGGTAGATCATGGTATGCCGGTAGGGCTTGCCGGGATCGACGCGCGGCGAGACGAAATCGGGCTTGTTGGGCGAGTCGGGGAATTTCTGCGGCTCCAGCGCGATGCCGTCGCCCATGCGGTACAGATGGCCCTTCTTGCCGACATAGGTGCCGTCGAGGAAATTGCCCGTATAGAATTGCACGCCCGGTTCGGTCGACAACACTTCGAGCACGCGGCCCGACGCCGGGTCCTCGAGACGCGCGGCCAGTTGCGGCGTGGCGGTCAGGCCCTTGTCGAGCGCGAAATTATGGTCATAGCCCTGGCCGTAGCGGATCTGCTGGTCATTGCCGTCGCGGATGCCGTCGGCGACGACGCGGGGCGCACGGAAATCGAACACCGTGCCCTGCACCGGCTTGCGCTCACCGGTCGGGATCAGCTTGGCATCGACGGGGGTATAGGCGGCGGCGGGAATGGTCAGCTTGTGGAAGGTCGCGCCCAGGGCCGAGCCTTCGCCGTTCAGGTTGAAGATCGCGTGGTTCGTCATGTTGACGATGGTCGGCTTGTCGGTCTTCGCCTCGAACGCGATGGTCAGCGACCCCGCCTCGTCGAGCGAATAGGTGACGGTGGCATCGACCTTGCCCGGATAACCCTGATCGCCATCGGGGCTGGTCAGCGCCATGACGACGTTGGCGGTCGGGCCGTCCTTCATCGACACGATCCGCCACAGATGCTTGTCGAAGCCCTTGGTCCCGCCATGCAGCGAATTGACCTTGTCGTTCAACGTCAGCTGATAGGGCCGCCCGTCGAGTGTGAAACGGCCACCGCCGATGCGGTTGGCGAAGCGCCCCACCGTCACGCCGAAGAAGTTCGGATGGTTCACATAATCCTCGGCCTTGTCATAGCCGAGCAGCACGTCGGCCAGTTTGCCCTCGCGATCGGGCGCCATCACCGACTGGAGCGTCGCACCATAGGTCAGCACGCGCGCCGAGAGCCCGGCCTTGTTGGTCAGCGTCACCGACTCGACGCCCGTCCCCTCGACCGAATAGCCGGCGGGCGCACGCTTTGCCTCGCTCGCCAGAGCGGCCGTAGAAGTCATTGCGGAGGTTACCGCTACCAAAGTAAGAAAGCTCTTGATTGACGCCATCGACATGCCTCATCGCTCCGTCGCCCGACGCCATTGACGCGCCTTAGGCATCACTATAGTCAGACAAAATATCAGGAGCAAGCCGGTCGACGAACATCTTTTGATGATGATCACCGGTCCGTAGGAGAGGAATGCATGGCCGCACCCGTCACGTCCCGCGCCACCGGCGCACAGCCTGTCGGGGGAGGGACGACCAATTACGGGTCGGCATTGACCCTGCTGGCCAGCCTGTTCTTCATGTGGGGCTTCATCACCGTCATTAACGGGACGCTGCTGCCGCATCTGCGCAGCGTGTTCGAGCTGAGCTATTTCCAGGCTTCGCTGATCGAGAGCGTGTGGTTCATCGCCTATTTCTTCGCCTCCATCCCCTCGGCCAAGCTGATCGAGCGGATCGGGTATCAGAAGTCGCTGGTGACCGGCCTGCTCATCATGGCGGCGGGTGCGGTCGGCATGATGCTGGCGGCGTCGCTGCCCTCTTACGGCGTCACGCTGCTGATGCTGTTCGTGATCGCCAGCGGCATCACGCTGCTGCAGGTCGCGGCCAACCCCTATGTCGCGGTGCTGGGCCCGGCGGACACGGCGTCGTCGCGCCTCAATCTCGTCCAGGCGATGAATTCGATGGGCACGATGCTGGCCCCGCTTTTCGGCGCCTATCTGATCCTCGGCCGGTCAAAGGGCGGCACGGCCGAAGCCGGTAGCGCCGCGCTGACCCAGGCCGAACGTCTGGCCGACGCCCATGCCGTGGTCCTGCCCTATGGGCTGGTCGCGGTGGTGCTGGTCGTCCTCGCCCTCGTCATCGCCCGCTTCCCCCTGCCCGCCATGGGCTCGGCGACCAGCCGCGTCGCCAAGGAGGATCGCAAGAACCACTCGCTGTGGAAGCATCGCAATCTGGTGTTCGGCATCGGCGCGATCTTCATCTACCTGATCGCCGAGATCGGCGTGGGCAATTTGTTCGTGAACTTCGTCAGCCGCCCCGACATCGGCAACATGACCACCGAGGCCGCGGGCCGTTACCTGACCCTGCTTTGGGGCGGGATGATGGTCGGTCGCTTCGTCGGCTCGGCGATCATGCAGAAGGTGCCCGCCGGGACCGTGCTGGCCGTTTTCTCGATCGGCGCATTCATCGTGATGCTGGCGACCGTCTTCACCACCGGCACCGTCGCCATGTGGTCGCTGATCCTCGTCGGCCTGTTCCACTCGATCATGTTCCCGACCATCTTCACGCTCGGCATCCGTGGCCTGGGTCCGCTGACCGAGGAGGGTTCGGGCCTGCTGATCATGGCGATCGCGGGCGGCGCGCTGGTCGCGGTGCATGGCTGGCTGGCCGATCATTACGGCCTGCAGGAGTCGTTCCTGCTGACGGCGGTGTGCGAACTCTACATCCTGTTCTACGCACTTTGGGGGTCGAAGCCGACCAACGCCTTCCCCGACGAAGACGCGGGCTGATCCGCGTCGCTTCGGCAGACGGACGGATGGGGCGGTGCCGAAAGGTGCCGCCCTTTTCCTTATAGACGTGCCCGCCCCTGACGGTCTTTCGCTCTCTGACGCCATCTGGTAATGTTACACCGTAACACTGATGACTGATGATGGCAGGCGTGATCCAGACCATAGAATTCGAAGCTCCCCGCACGGCCCCCATATTGCCCGATCATGTGCGTATCGGCGGTGACGCCTCGATCCTCGGCAGGATCGACGATCCGGCCGTGACCCTCGCCATCTGGCAACGCACCTCCCCGCTGCCCCGCCCGACGCTGGAAGACTTTCCGGCCCTGCGTTTCGCCTGCGACATGCGATCGGTCGCGTACCGGATCGCGGAGGCGCTCGCGCCGCTGCCGCCGCGCGATTGGCATCACCTGCTCGCCGCCGACGCGCAGCATCTAGCCCTGCATTATGCCGCGCTCACCGGGCAGGACCGGGTGGATGTCCGTGTCGAACGGGTAACGGGCAATGGCTGCTGGAAATTCCATGCCGACTATGTCGCGCTTCGCCTGATCACCACCTATTGCGGACAGGCGACCCAGTGGCTGCCCCAGGGCGCGACGGCCGGCGCCGAGCCCCGTGCGCTGTCGGCCGGAGACGTCGGGCTGTTCAAGGGGCGCGAGCGCGCCGGCGACCAGGCGATCATCCATCGCTCGCCGCCGATCGCGGGGTCGGGCGAGGATCGGCTGCTGCTGGTCATCGATGCCGAATGGCCGGAGCGGGAGGGGTGACCAGCCTGGCCATTCCTCATGACGCGGCCCGGACGGTCGCGCGCCCCGGTGCCGCGACCGCTCGGCTGACCGGCATCGACGCGGTGCGCGGGCTGGTCATGGTCATCATGCTGCTCGACCATGTGCGTGATACCTTCTGCACCCATTGGCAGGTCGGCGACCCGATGGACGCGCGGATCGTTGCCCCTGCCCTCTTTTTCAGCCGGACGCTGGCGTCGCTCTGCGCCCCGACCTTCATCGCGCTGACCGGCCTGTCGGCGTGGCTCTACGGCCAGACGCACAGCCGTGCGGAGACGAGCCGTTTCCTGCTGACGCGCGGCCTGTTCCTGATGCTGCTGGAGGTGACGCTGGTCAGCTTCGCCTGGTCGGGGCGGTTGCCGCCGCAGACCCTGTGGTTGCAGGTCATCTGGGCGATCGGCGTGTGCATGATCGCGCTGGCGGGGCTGATCCATCTGCCGCGCATCGCGATCGCCATGATCGGGGGCGTGATCGTCGCGGGGCATAACCTGCTCGACCCCATCGTCTTGACCCCCGGCAGCCCCTGGTTCGAACCCTGGGCGATGATCCACCAGCGCTCCGCATTCGCCTTCATGGGGATCACGATCAAGACGAGCTATCCGGTCCTTCCCTGGATCGGCGTCATCGCGCTCGGTTATGCGATTGGCCCCTGGTTCCAACGCACGGCCGAAGAGCGGCGGCGCTGGTTGGCTTTGCTGGGCTTCGCCTTGATCCTTGCCTTCGTTCTGCTTCGGACGATCAACGGCTATGGCGATGTCCCCTGGGCGCCGGTGCCGGGGGATACGCTGCGCAGCGTCATGAGCTTTATGGCGCTGACCAAATATCCGCCATCGCTTCTGTTCCTGCTACCCACGCTGGGCGTCGCCGCGCTGCTGCTCGCATCGTTCGAGGGGCGTAAGGGCCCGGTGACGCAGACGCTGGCGATAATGGGCGGGGCACCGATGTTCTTCTATCTGCTCCATCTCTACGTCCTGCGCATCCTGTATACCGCCGCGATCGCGATTTGGGGGCCCAATCACGGGGAGGTGTTCGGACTCCCGTCGGTCGGGGCGATGTGGCTGATGTACCTGCTGCTGATCGTACCGCTTTACGTTCCGACCAAATGGTTCGCCGAGTTGAAGCGCCGCCGCCGCGACCTGCACTGGCTCCGCTATCTCTAGAACCAGCTACGGACACCGAGCACCAGCGCTGCACCGCCCCCGCCGCCCGCGCCGTAGCGCCGCTCCCAGTTGACGCCGACATAGGGCGCGAATTCGCGTGCGACCTCGTAGCGGAGGCGCAGGCCCAGTTCGAGGCTGGAGACGCCCGCAGTGATCCCCTGCTCGGGGACGTCCTGTGCGGCCAAATTCACCTCGGCGCGAGGCTGCAGGATGGCGCGCTGGGTGATGCGCTGATCGATCCATGCCTCGGCCCGGCCATGGAGTTCGCCCTTGTCGGACAGGAACAGCGTGGCTTCGACGTCGAACCAATAAGGGGCAAGCCCTTCGACGCCCAGCACCGCATAGGTCCGCCGCGCACCGACGCCCACATCCTGCCGGACGCCCGCCTGTACGTTCCAATAGGGGTCGATCGCCCGGGAATAGAGCCCCTGCACCTCCGCGGCGCCGATCCGTCCGCCCAGCGTGCCCTCCCCCTCCGTCTTGACGACCAGCCGGTCGACATCGCCGCCGAACCAGCCCTCGCCATCCCAGCGATAGCCGTCGCGGCCGTCGCGCCATTGCACCTCGGCCAGATTGAAGAGAATCTGCGAAAAGCGCATGCCGCCATGCTCCATCCGCATCTGCCGATCGGCGGCCGCCATCGTGGCGGGGTCATAGAAGCGATCCGCCGCCCGGTCCCCGGGGGGTGCTGGCGGCGGCGCATGGCCGACGGCCTGCTGCCCGTCGGCCATGCCGGGCATGGCGCCGTGATCCATGACCATCTCGGTGCCCATGGCGGTGCCCGGCTGGCAATGTCCCATCGCCGCATGCTCGGGAGGACAGGCAGGCGCGGCGGCGGGCGCCATGCCCGGCATCGCGCCATGGTCTTGGCCCGACATTCCCCCTGCGGCGTCCGCCCCCGGTCGGCAATGCCCCATCGCCGCATGCTCCGCCGAACAAGCGGGTGCTGGCGATGGCATGGTCATGGGTGGCATCGCCTCGTGAGCCATGTCGTCATGCTCCCCGGTCGGGGTAGCGGCAGTCGGGCGGCAATGCCCCATCGCTGCGTGCTCCGCCGAGCATGATTCGGTCCGGGCGGGCCGAACCCCAGCGGGCTTGCCTCGCTTGGCCGGCGTCGGCGAACCACCGCGCCGGGGCTTGGGAGTGGCCACAGGATTTGGCTTTGCCGTGGGCATCGTCATGCCGGGCATGGCCATGCCCTGATGCTGCATCATCGGATCGACGAGCATCAGCATCAGCGCGATCATGCCGCCGCCTCCCCGCCGGCGTCCGGTCGCACGGTGACGACCTGCATCATTCCAGCATGCATGTGATACAGCAGATGGCAATGAAAGGCCCAGTCGCCCTCGGCATCCGCCGTCAGGTCGAAGCTGGCCGTGCCGCCGGGCGCGACATTGACGGTATGCTTGCGCGGAGCATGATCGCCATGTCCCGTCACCAGCTCGAAGAAATGACCATGAAGATGGATGGGGTGCGCCATCATCGTATCATTGACCAACGTCACGCGGACCCGCTCGCCCAGCCGGAACGGAATGGGTGCGGTCACCGCGTTCAGCTTCACCCCGTCGAACGCCCACATATAGCGTTCCATATTGCCGGTCAGGTGGATGGTCAGCGCGCGGGACGGCACCCGTCGATCGGGATTGGGGGCAAGGCTCACGAGATCGCGATAGGTCAGCACGCGGTGCCCGACATCGGCCAGCCCTTGCGGCGGCTCGCCCGTCCGGTCGACCGGCATCGGCGACACCGTCTGGACGACGGGCGTGCGCGGCAGGCCGGGCGCATTGGCGAAGTCGCGCATGTCGTGCTTCATCGCGCCGTGGTCCATCGTAGGCGCGGCGCCGGGCTGGCAATGCCCCATGGCGGCATGCTCGGGGGCGCAGCCGCCGCCCCCTCCGCCATGGTCCATCGTGGCCATATCCCCCATCCCCATATCCTTCATCGTCGCCAGCGGACGCGGGCGGAGCGCGGGCACGGCGGCGACCATGCCGGGGCGCGGGGCCAGCGTCCCCCGCACCATGCCCGAACGGTCCCACGCCTCCGCCACCAGCGTATAGGCGCGGTCCTCGGTCGGCGTGACGATCAGGTCATAGGTTTCGGCGACCGCGATCTGGAGTTCGTCGACCGCGACGGGCCGGACGTTCTGCCCATCGGCCTGCACCACCTGAAGCGACAGGCCCGGTATCCGCAGGTTGAAGTTGGTCATGGCCGAGGCATTGACGACCCGTAGCCGCACCCGCTCGCCTGCCGCGAACAGGCCGGTCCAATTGTCCGCCGGACCATGACCGTTGATCAGGTAGCGATAGGTCGAACCCGTCACGTCGGACACGTCGCTGGGATCCATCCGCATCGCGCCCCAGCGCAACCGCTCCGCCAGCGGCTGGTCCCGCTCCGCCAGCAGGCCCGACACCGTCTGCTTCTGATAGTTGAAATAGCCGCCCTGCAGCTTCAACCGCCGAAAGATCGCATGGGGGTGGAGCGGGCTGTGATCCGACAGGACGATGACATGCTCCCGATCGGACAGGATCGGATCGGCACCGGCGGGATCGATGACGATGGGGCCGTAATGCCCCTCCTGCTCCTGCAAGCCCGAATGGCTGTGATACCAATAGGTCCCCGCCTGCACGACCGGGAATTCATAGGTGAAGCGCCCCCCTGCCGGAATACCGGGAAAGCTGATTCCCGGAACCCCGTCCATCTGGAACGGCAGGAGCAGCCCGTGCCAGTGGATCGACGTCTCTTCATCCAGCGTGTTGACGACCGTGATCCGCGCCTTTTGCCCCTCGCGCAGGCGGATCAGCGGCGCGGGCGTCGCTCCGTTGATCCCGATCGCATGATAGGGTTTGCCGTCGATCCGCATCATCTGCCGCGCGACGGTCAGGGTCACGTCCGGACCGGTCAGCATCTCACGCGGGTTTGCCATGGCGGCCGGTCCATGCGCCAGCCCGCCGCCATGGCTCTGTGCCCAGGCGGGCAGTGCCGCCAGGGCACTCAGCCCCATGCCGCCGGCCAGAATCTCACGGCGGCGGATCGAAATCGCGGTGTCGGTCATGCCCCTTATACGCGCGGGTTGGGCCGCCCCCTCACCCATGGCGGAAATTCAGGGAATGGCATCGCGCAACGCCGCGCGCGCACGGCGAATGCGAAGCTCGATCGCCTTGACGCTCAGGCCCAACGCTTCGGCCGCCTCCATCTGGCTTAGCCCCTCGATCGCGCAGAGGATCAGCGGCACCCGCAATGCCTCGGGCAGGTCGTCCAGCGCCGCCAGCGTCCGCGCAAGCGAATCGCGCTCGATCGCCGCCGCTTCGGCTCCGATCCGGTCATCGGCGACCGCCGCGGCCGCCTCGACCGGCAAGACACGCGACAGCATCGCGCGCACCCGCCGCCGCCGGGCCCAGTCCCGGCATTTGTTGAGCGCGATCCGGCTGAGCCACGCGCGGAGCGACCGCGTCTCGTCGAAGCGTGCCAGCGCGTCATGCGCCGCGACGAAGCTCTCCTGCACCAGATCCAGCGCCTCGTCGGCGTCGCGGACATGCGCCAGGATCAGGCGGTAGAGCGCCGCCTTGTGCCGCGTGACGATCGCCGCATAGGCGCCGGGGCGGCCGCTCCGTGCCAACGCCACCAGATCGCCATCGGCCAGTCCCGCCAGATCGCGGCTCACCCCGCCCGGCTCAATGGTCGCTATCGGTCAGCTTGGCCACGACCAGCCGATCGAAGGTCGCCGCCTGATCCGGGCGCAACTGCGCGCGCATGGCAAAGACATGCGCCAGCGTCGCCTTTTGCAGATCGCCCATGCTGTGATGGACCGCGTCGATCGCCTGGGTGACGCGCGGACCGTCGCGATGCTCGGCCTCGATCGCTGCCGCCAGCCGCGCATTGTCACCACGCAACCGCGCCTCAAGCGTCGCACGGGTGGCGGCGAACCGCGCCTCCAACCGGTCGAGCGCGACATTCTGTGCCGGATCGAGCGGGATTTCTTGATGAACCAGCGTGTGGAGATCGCTGGCCTGCGGCTCGGCGGGCATCAAAACCCGGCATCCAATCGCCACCCCCGCCAGCGCTGCGACAAAGGCGATGACCAACGTCAGGAGATTCTGTCGCATCACCGCCCCAGCAGCAATGTCGAGGGCGCCAGCCCCGCATCCAGCGCGACAAGTGCGACCTGCCGCTCCCGTGCCTCGATCCGCCCCGCCATCACCCCGCCCCCGGCCAGCCCCAGCAGCAACGCCGCGCTACCCGCGACGGCCATGCCCCGCAGGGAGGATGACCGGCCGGCCGGCACGTCCGCCCCAATGGCGGACGCCACCCGGTCCTCCAGCCCATGCAGGGAATCCGGCGGCGCAAGGCTGGCCAACCGGGCAAGATCTCGGTCGAAGGGATCGGTCATGATCCCATTATACGCAAAATCCCGCCAATCCCCTCATCCGCGTTTCGCGCAAGGGCGATCGCCCGTTGCCCCCGCAACGCTCCGGGGCTCAATGGATGCCATAAAGACGGCGAGATACCGAAACCCGCCAATCGAAGCGGCCAGCTCGCCAACAACAAAAACCCCGCTAAGCCTATTGGCCTAGCGGGGTTTTCGATGGTGGGCGTGGCAAGGATTGAACTTGCGACCCCTGCGATGTCAACGAAGATGGGATGGCCTAAGTCATTGATTTTGCTTCGTCCGAACGTGCAAATACAAGAGAACGAGACGAGAACAGACCGTGAATGGCGGTCCTTTTCACGCAAAACACACGCAAGTCGAATTTTTGAGCCAGTATCTTCCTAAATCAGTAACTTATGCACTCGCCCGGTGCTGGACGTCGTTTGTGAATGTGGCCCGAGCTGCCAGCAGCGCGGTCAAGGATATCGGGCAAATGAGGGGTGCAGCGAAGCTGCTGACCAAAGGAAAAAGTCAGGCGGCCTGATCCGGACCCGCGACGGGCCGGTGATCCTCTTGCCGAAAGTACCCAAGATGTTGACGTCCCCGATCGAGCCGTCGCTCGATCCCTCGTTGCGTGTCCTGTCGCTGCCCCTCGCCGCCATTAACGAGGCACCCCTGCCGATCGGCGCGTTGGCCGGCCTGCCTGCTGGAGCACTGGACATCGCCTCGGCCAATCTCCTGATGGCAGCGACGCCGTGCGACGCGCCCCTGTTCGACACGAATGTGGAGGCAGCCTGCGCCCGCTTCAAACGTGACGTCATGCTGGTACGGACCGGGCTGTTTCCGGAAACCATGAACCCCGTCACGGTCGACATCGCACTGGTCGGGCCCGACGGGCCGTTCACGATCAAGGGCCTCACCTTCATGCGGCAATGCGACGGCGGCCTGTGGCTGGTGCCAGACCAGGCTGGTGCGTTCGTCGAGATCAGTAGCAAAGGGCTGGCGCTACACACGGCGGCGCCATTCGTCACTTGGGATGAGCGTTGCGACGGGGTCTGTCGCGCGGCGGGCGAAATCGTCTGCATCGTGACCGGCCGGCGAGGCCGCTGATATGGCTACGCGCAAGCCCCGCAAGCTACCAAGCAAGCCGACGCCCACCGACGTCGATCCGCAGAGCTGGCTCTACCTCAACCCGGCCGGGCCTTCCCCGTCGGGCATCGTCTTTGCCGTCCTGCGCCGTACCTATGCCGGTCGGATCAACAGTGCGCTGGAGTTCGGCTATCGCAAGGCGCATCTCGGTCCTGCCAACGCGAGTGCAGACACCACCGTCTGGTTGCCGAATGTCGAGCGGATCGAGGTGCTTCTCCCCGCGGGGGCCGACGATGGACTTGCCGATCCGGCAACCCTCCTGGGTCAAATGGACGCGCATGCCGTCGAGCGCGAGAAGGCGTTGCTCACCTACCTGACGCTGCCGCTGGGCGACGTCGACCGGGTGCATATCGGCTGGGAACGCGCACGCGCCTTTCTCCGCGAACGGTTCGCTCGCGATCGCGATCTCGCATCGGCCCTGATCTTGCATGCGCCCGGGACGATCAACGCAGCCTTCCCCCTGCATGCGCACGCCCTGATCGTTCCGCGGCGCGTGACAAGCCTCGGCATCCGGCAGGGCCTGTATGACGAGGATATGATCCATGATCGCGGACAGGCGATCGTCGAGGTAATGTGGGCCGACCACCTGGCGAACTTCCGGTGACCGGTCTGCAGGACGAGGCCCATGTCGTGTTGGTCGATCTTGCCGGCCGGATCATGCTGACCCACGGTATCGATCCGGACCATGCCATGCGCCTGCTCAGCATCGACAGGGCTGAGGCGCAGGATATGATCCATCTCGGTCGACTGTGGTCGCCCGTAGGCGTTGTTCGTGCAAAGCGGCTGCGGCTGTTCATCAACATTCTCATACGTCTGGAATGGCGCCTCAATCACGACAGCCGCGCGATCCGCCATGCCTTGAACCTACCGCTCGATGCGTTGGGCGGCGCAGCACCCGCTGACCGACTTGGCGGCAGCCTGGAGGACCTGCGCGAACTGCGCAGTGCGATCGACACTGTCGCCGCACCCACAATTAAATGGTGGCGGGTCGGTCACTGACCGCCCGCCTTGATGGGGGGAGATGAATGCGATCCCGGATTGCGGGATGAAATAGGAGCAACTGATCATGACTCAAGACGACGACGCCATCCTCCAGGCTCACACCGTCGCAGCAACCCGGCTTCTGCTCGGCAAGCACAAAATGCGACACGGCGTCGTCGTCACTGGTGGCGAAGAACTCGATTTCGAAGGTCGGACGGAGATGGCTCATGCGGTGCTGCGATCGAACCTGGACATGGTCGCACTGGAGTTCGGCACCACGGCAAACGGTCAATTCGGCCGAACGGGCATCACGATCTACCTGCCACGCGACGGTTTCTGCCGCGTCTACGCCAACTGCCACCTCTGGCTGAGCAAGGCGGGAAATCGCGCTGTGATCTTGCCGCAGCCGAAATTGCGCGGCCACTTCCGCTTGTCTCCCCGCGAGCTGATTCACATCGACGGCAAGCCGACCGACGATATGGACGATGGCATTCAGCGGGCCGACGCTTGGCTGACGCGTCGAATGGGTACGAAGTTTGCCGAACCGGCAAACGCGAATTTCGTTCGCTTGCGCGAAGCGGCATGACTGGCTTATCTGCCCCAATCGCATGTCCATATCTACTGGGACGTCGTCTACGACTGCCTATGCGACGTGCAATCGGACGGCCTCGCAAAACTCCTCTTCAGCTACTTCTAAGTCAAGACGGGACACGTCGATCGTGCCACGCAAGATGCGGAGCGGTCCGATCTCGCCCACTATTTCAACGGCCGCTATCCGGCCGTCCGGGACGGCAGGATATAGGGCCATGACGTGATTGCATCCGAATCGCGCCGCGTAACAGGCCAGCTGATTCATAACCTCGCGGGCAGGGACGGCCGAACCCTGGCGGTACTTGACGTCAATCAACATGCGAGTCGTGTCATCGCTCTTGATGACGATGTCGGGTTCGGCCGTTGAACCATTGGCCGATGGCACCCGGCTGTCCGTAAAAAGCGCTACCTGTGCGCCATCCTCACCCTGTACGTTGCCGTCGAGGACGCGGTAGCCCGCGCCCAGCCGTTGCCTGAGCACGTTTCGGCAGTAGCCCTCGAAGACGTGATCCATATTGATCAGGGCTACGGCCGCGTCGGCTATACCGTCCTCGCCTAGAAGGCTGATACCCAGATTCGCTACAATGTAGCCGGCGAGCGTCAACGCCGGAGCGTAGTCGCCGTGATATTGCGGAAGCCAGACGATCTGACGACCGATGCTCTCCGGCAGGACGTCCCGTCTTGTGGGCCGCCCAACCCGCGGTAGCCAGGCACGAAGCTCCGCCAAAATTGCGGCGCGCGATGACGTTCTCCCGCCCGCATCATGGTAGCGGTGAATGAGTCGGTCGAGGGCGAGTGACAGGAGCTGGTTGGGCGCGTAGTCAAACGTGCGTTCGTATCGGGTCGATACAGCTATTGGCGTACCCGCAGTCCTCGTTTTGATTAGGCTGCGAAACGGGTCCACCCGGCCTGAGGGACTGGTACCGACGTGTTCGCGTTCCACGTAGCTCTTGAGCAGACCTTCGTCTCGGATCGCGCACAGGGCAGCGATGAAGCCATCAGCCAGGACGTCCATGAGCGACGCGGGACGTTCGTTCGTCTCGGCGTAGCGTCTACGGTAGCTCGTGAGCGTCTTCAAGGCGTGGGATGGGAACGTCGCTCGGTCGATGATCCGCTCCAAATTAGCCACCGGAACCTTTGTGCCCACCGCCAGCGTCACGCGGTCATTGAGCGGAATATGGCCAATCCAGCCGTTGCTGCGTATGGTGAGGCCTCCACGCCTCCGGTTGTACTTGATCTCCACCAACGCCTTCACGTCCTCGAAGAGGTCTAGTGAACCATCAGACCGCAGCACGCCTGGGGGCAGCGGCACGTCGGCATGCTCGGTCGTGCAAATCTTCTCGATCGCGCCGCTGTGGTTCCGTCCCGCCGCTCTGAGCAAAGTGGAGAGGGCTGCGAAGCCTGTCACGTATTCTCAGCCCCCGCATTGTCGGCAGCTGGCGGGGCTGCGGCTTGCGGATCCGCGACGACAACTTCCCATGCAGCCGTGATCCTGGAGACGGATGCCGTGTCGAGGCCCGCAGCGCGTCGGATGGTAGGCAGGATGCGCAGTGCCCAGACATCTCGCGCCACCTGTCGATCGGTGCATTTCAGGAAGTAGGCATGTCCCAGCCGCAGTCGTTCATTCCGCTCCTCGTTAAGCTGGACGAAGAATGTGGCGAGGGCCGCGGTGAAGACGGGATCGGCATCGGCTTTTTGAAGGGCGTTCTGGATAACAGTGACGTCGGGACCGAGATCGATCTGGGCGAAACGGCGCTCGAGCGCCACGTCAAGGTCGTCTACGCCCCTGTCCCAGGGGTTCATCGTGCAAATGAGCGTTAGGTTCGCGGGTACAACCATGGTCTCGCCGGAAGCCGTCCGGAACTCGGTGCCGCGCTTGTCGCGTTCGATGTAAGTCAACGCTTCGCCGAACACCCTGATGACATCCGAACGGCTGAACTCGTCGATCACCAGCACGAACTGGCGATCAGGCTGCAACGTGGCGTCATCGCAGACTTGGGCGAAAACCTTCGCTGTCGACTCGAACACGCCTTCGTCGTTCGGCCGATAGCCGTAAACGAAGTCCTCGTACTGGTAACTGGGATGGAATTGGATCGAACGGACTGCCTGCCAGTCGCCCGTGAGTTCGACCGCGAGCTGCTGAGCATACCAACTCTTGCCCGTGCCCGGGGGGCCGGAGAGGATGACACCCGCGAACCCAAGTTCGATGGCTCGCCGAGTCAATTCCAGCACCCGATCGCCCGGCTGCAGCAAGGTCGAAACGTCCGATGGCGGAGGGGTATCTGATGCTGCTGGCGCAAGCGCGCCAAGCCCGAGATCGTTAAGGGATAGGCTACGGACGGCCTTGTCGGAGATCCTAGGCACGATCAGGCGCCCACCGGCTCGAAATCGTCTGCCCCATATTCTGCAGAATCGTCCTCAAAAAGCGTGTCGAAGGTGCCCTGCCCTGCGGCATTACCATCCATTCGCAGCCATTCCTTAAAAGCGGCAACCAATTCGCCTGGGTTCTGTGGATCGATCGCGAAGGCGTAGTCCCGAAGTAGGAAGGCCGCGGTCGCGCCAGCCGGCAGACGTCGGCCATCGAGCATTGCTGACAGGGCGACGCTGGCGTGGTTCGGCTTGAAGCGGTAGGTGATGCCGCTGGCCGTGCGTCTCGACTTTGCTGTGCCGACCACCTTGGCAAGCGTCTGTCCGGACCTGATCGACTCAGCCCCGTACGAGCCCGCAGAATTGGCGTTGTCCAGTTTTGGACCACGACCCCGGCTGCGGAAGGCCTGAATGAACGGTCGCTTGTCAGGGGCACCGCCTACCCGGAGGTATGAGAGGCGCGCCTGATTCAGTGCCGCCGAGTCCACGTGAACCTTTTGGGCAACGCCAAGATGGTGCAGTAGCAGGTAACCTGGGAAGTGCTCGTGCGATTTGCGTTGGCTTAGCCGATGGATCGCTGCGATCACGGCGGGCACGGTTAGCACGTATCGTTGATCGTCCATCGTCGTCGCCAATCTTAGTCCCCCTCGCCACTGAACCGTGAATCAAGGTCTACACCAATGGCGCCGAGTCCGACAGCCGCCGCCGCTCGCAACGTGGTTCCGGTTCCCATGAATGGGTCGAGCACGATGCCAGGCCGGAAGGGACCGTCGTCCTCTCCCGTCCAGCCGGCCGTGATCCGCTTGGCGAAGGTGAATTCACGAAAGTAGCCGCCGAGGACCTCCTTCGCCTCCGCAGCGAGTAGCTTCACCTGCGCGGTGTTGCGACCGGTGCCGTTCTGCACGAGCAGCGCCTTTCCTGCGTCGGAGATACCTGTGGCCTGGATGGCAGCCAGGTGTGCCGGCGTCAGCCCGTGCTGCTTTGCCAGCTCCATCGCTCTTCGCGCCTGCGGACGATCGGGATCAAGTTCGGTCGTCCGCAGCACGATGCGCGCACGGGGTTGACCGGTCGCGATTGAGACCTGGGAGGGACAGGCCAACGCGAGGCAACGGTCCACCAGTTCCTCAGGGTAGGGCGCAAGGTGAGCGCCAGCATCGCGCCTCAGTCCGATCCGCCAAACGTCGTTCGGCCCTGTTCCGTTGCCATATTTCTCGGCATAGCCAAACTGGTCGTAATAGTATCCGCGACGACGTTGGACAAAGTGCAGAATGTATTCGTGACGGCTCTTAAGCCGATCCTTGGCCGGATCGGGCATGCCGCCCTCCTTGACCCAAATGATCCGGTTCCGAAGAATCCAGCCATCGGCCTGCGCCGCGATCTCCAGGCGGCCGGGGACGCAGGCAAGCGAACCGTTGTGGTATGTGTCACCGATGTTGATAAATACCGATCCCCAACGTGGCAAGATGCGACGCCACTCCTGCATGCACCGAACCAGACGCTGCACGAACTCGTCAGGCGTGGCCTCCTGCCCAAGCTGGCCTTCGACGCCGTAGTCGCGCTTCTGCCAGTAGGGCGGGGACGTAACGACCACGTCCGCGGCGCCGGCCGGAAGCGGGATGGCTCCAGCATCGCCAACGATTCTGCGGAGATTTGGGGCCGTCGCCAGCCGTTCTTCACTGGTCCGATCATTCACCACCTCGATCGGGGGTTCCGCCATCGCCTTGCACCCTTGCACGCAAATTCCTCAATCACACTGGGTTTCGGGAAAGCCATAGCTTCCTTCTCAGCGATCGTCGAGGGGGTGTGGACGATTAAATGCCCTGCCCCGATCCCGGCGTCGATTATGAAGACGGAGGTCGCTTTCCGGCAAAATGCCATTACCAAGCCGACGCCTCCAAACCAGATCACTGTTGGTCTTCTACGATAACTGACGGCTTCTAGATCATAGTGACGGCGACCGCGATCGCACGGTCGTTGGCCTCTGCCATCCCTGCGGCGAGCAAAAAAGATACCAATTTGCGCGATTTGAAGACCCCGCTAAGCCATGCCCATGGCATTCGGCGTTTTCATCCATCGGTTTGACTCGGTCTACGACGACACGCCTGCGGAGCGTTACCAGTTTCCGGCCCAGTACCTCAGCCGGGCCCAGGCCTGTCTCGGTGACTGGATAATCTATTACGAGCCTCGCAAGGTTCGAGACACGCGCGGCTATTTCGCGGTCGCCAAGATCGAACAGATCGTGCCGGACCCGACGGCACCCGGTATGTATCTCGCGCTGGTAGAGCCGGGCAGCTATCTCGATTTCGCGATGCCGGTCCCCTTCGCGGACGCCGATGGCCAAGTTATCGAGCGTGGCGTTCTGAACGAAGCTGGCAGGATTTCGGGTCGCGCCCAGGCCGCTGTGCGATCGCTGTCTCCGGCGGACTTCAATCGGATCGTATCCGCCGGACTGGACGACGTCAGCCCACTCCTGCCACGCACCGACGACGTTCGCCTGCCAACCGCTGTGCAGGAGGAGCGCGCGCCCTTCATCTTCGACGAAGCACGCGAACGTGTCGCGACGCTGGTTTCGCGGATCGTGCGGGACCGGGTGTTCCGCCGCATCGTTCTGCGCGCGTATGACGAACGCTGCGCCGTCACCGGGCTGAAGCTGATCAACGGCGGCGGTCGCGCCGAGGTCGAGGCAGCCCATATCCGGCCGGTCGAGGCGAACGGTCCCGACATCATCAGCAACGGCATGGCGTTGTCGGGGACAGCGCACTGGATGTTCGACCGGGGCCTGATCGGTTTCGACGACGACATGCGCATTCTGGTGTCGCGCCAGGTCAACGATCCAAACAGTGTACGCTCCATCATCAACCCGTCCGGCGGCGCGATCCTGCCCACGCATCCGGCAAGCCGACCGCACCCGGAATTCGTGCGCTGGCATCGAGAGCACCGCTTCAAACAGTAGCTGGCGTCGGCGCGATTGGTCCGTCGAAGCAGAATAGTGAGCAGGATGATTTGTTGAGGCGCAATTCCGCAAACGTGAATCCTTCACCTTTGCGTGCACCGCCATGCGGCGAGGCGGTTCCGGGACGCCGGGGTCGGCGTCCTCAAGGGCGCGCTGGGGCGCGGCCCGTCGGCGGCTGAGCCCCCTCGGGAAAAATAAGAGGGGGTGATTCACCCCGTGATTCGCGTCCTGTAGCATGATGCCGGCAACAGGAGCCCGGCTATGTCGATCCAGCGTCCCCTCGGTCCAATAGGTCATTGTTCCGCTCGGCTGCGACGCGCGCTCGCGATCGAAGAGGAAGAAGCGCTCGGTCGTGCGGTGTGCGTCCGTAAGGATGTTCGTGACCAGGTCAAGGACCGGAAGGTCCGTGGCAATCGCTGGTCGCGCTCCCCCAACTTCGCGGTGCCCGGTGCGTTTCATGAACGCTTCGTCTCCGCCGGGGGCAAGGTCACCTTCCATTTCGAATTCCAGGCGATCAGCAAGACGAGCGACGGCGGGTGCCGCATCACGACGCCGGAGGGAAGCAAGCGCTTGGCGGTTGGCGCACCAGCGGCGCATGATGCCTATATCGATCGGCCGGAAGCGGTGGAGGTTACGATCTCTCCGGACGGCTTCGACCGCTATGCCGTGCGGCCATCCGCCACCGAGGCGATCGATGGCGAGCGCGCGGTCTTCACAAATATCTCGCAGGATGCCCAGGAGCGGCAAGCCTATTGGCGTGCCGTGCATCGCCATGAACGCACACCAGGCGCGGACCGGCTGACCCTGGTGCCCGAGAGGGCGTCCCGTGCGGCGTGGCGTGTACTGGCAGATGCACAGGACGTTCCCTGTGCCGTTCGTGAGGTGGCAGCAAAATTCGCGACTGACAGAGGCAAGCGCAGGACCCGCACGGTCCCGCTTGATGATCTGGCGATCGACCGTGTTGCCGCACGCAAGCTGGCGAAGACGCTTGCCAGCATTCTCGGGACCACGAAAGGCAAGCTGCCGGTTCGGCTCTCGGAGGCGCGCGGTGGACGGTCGCAGTATCGGCTGACGGCAGAGTTTCCAGATGGCCTTGATGCCGCTGGTCGGCGGGCGGTGACCGAAGCGATGTGCGCAGAACTGGAAGAGATCGGCGTGATGTACGTCGCGGCGATCCATGCGCCCGATCACCATAATGACCGCCGCAATCATCATCTGCACGTCGCCTGTCATGACCGACCGGCCAGGAGGATGGGGGACCGATGGGACTTCGAGATCGCCGAGCCGGTTGAGGGTCAGCATGAACGGGTGCGTTATCCCTACGCGCAGAAGAAGATCGCGGAATGGTCGCGAGACAGCGATGGGGGAAATTATCGCGCCTATGGCACCGCTTCGATCGCCGACATGCGCCGCTTCTTCGCCGAGCGGTGCAACGAAGAGCTCGACCGTTTGGGAGTTACCCGCCAGCTCCATCCGGGTGATCTCCGCTCGTTGGGTTGCGAGCGCCAGGCGCAGAAGCCGCTTGGCACCCGCGCGGCTCCACTCGACGCGGTCGGCGTGTTGACCGGCCGCGGCATCGAGAACGCCGAGATGCTCTGGTCCGCACTGCTACGCGAGGCGTGGACCGCAGCCGAGGAGCGGGCGAAAGCCCGGGCAGACCTTCGGCGTCGGCTGCTAGAGGCGGAGCGCCTCTGCGCGGAAGGGTCGGTCATTGATCAGGCGCGGATGGCCTCCATCCGCGATCTGATCGTCCGGTTCGATGCGGCCAACGTGGTCCTGCAACAGCATGATGCCGAATGCGCCGAGTATGACGTCACGTTGGCTATGGCGCGGGCTCGGCCGGACAAGACGATCGCCGTATGCCGCCGGATACTGGAGGCTATCCAAGGCGGGACAGCGGACCGGGCGGAGCAGCGAGCGAAAGGAGCGATCGTCGCACGCGCAAACGAGGCAGAGGCTTTTCTCGCCGGAATCACTGCGATCGAGCGCGACCATGCCTCGGTTTTGACCGGGCATCTAACCGCCGTCGCGAAGGCACAGGCGGCGATCGACGAGATCACGTCAGCGGCGACGGCGCTGTTAGACCGCCCGGAGCCTCGGCGCGCGTCCAAGCCCGCCCGCCTAGACGCGCGGTCGACGCTCGATGCCCTGTTCGACAGGATCATGAAAGACGACATCCCGGTCCTGCCGCCGGAGGGGCCCGTGACCGAGTATAGGGTACCCGGCGTAACTCGGGCCGAATTCACCGCCCTGACCACACCCGCATTGGCAGAAATGGCGCAGAGGCGTCTCGCCGCTTTCGCCGACCTCCAGGCAAAACGGATGATCGCCGCAGCAACGGACGTGGCATCGGTGGGCCTGGACAGCCTGCAACGCGCCGCCGCAGGTGGTGACGCGAGTGCAGCGCGAACGCTGAAACATGTTCGCGCCTATGGCGAGCATCCCGTCTATCGGCGCGTCCTCGCCGAGAAGCGATCCGTCGAGCGAGTCATCGCCGTCGGTACATCGGAAACCGGTCGTGGCTGGCGCGATTGGATCGGAGGGCTGCTGGGCCGTAACCCGCCGACTCAATCGCGTACGCCGATCGAGCCGGCGCGGCCACATCCGATGCCGGAATCGGCGAAGGATGCGGCGCGATCCCAGCGCGAGGAGGCCGTGGCAGCGCTAGCCGCCGCGCTGTTCTCCGAACCCGCCCTGCGGGTCGTCGAAGGGGAGCATGGGCTCGTCATCGACGCTACTCACGCTCCCGACTGGCGGTTTGCCGCCAACGCCTTCGCCGACGAGCCTGCCGTCGCCCATGCGATGCGGCGGCGTCATGCGTCGCCGTGGCTTAACCACAGCGTCGTCGAGCGGAACCGCATGCTGGCCGACCTGCGCGCTGCCCTGATGAGCGCCACCCGGTCTCCACTCCGGAAGGTCGGGAAAGAGTGGGAGGTCAACCTCGCCGACGAACGGCTCGCCACCCTCGTCACCGCGTGGCGTGGGTACAGGCGCCTGGAGGACCTGCTCGCCGACGTCGATCGTCAGCGGCACGGATCCGGGACCGACCGATACGTCGTGGTGGAACCCACCGGCGCCCGTGTCAGCGATGACGTGGTCACCCGCGCCGGCGATCTCGTCGTCAGCCGTAGCGACATGCCGAGCGACGATTTCGCCACCGTCATCACCGACTGGCAGGGACGTGACCGTGAGCGCTAGATAACGCTTCACGGTCGCCGCGCTGATGCCGAAATGGCTGGCGGTGGCGGACAGGCTCGCCGCGTTGGCCACGCGCCAGGCGGCGACGCTGGCGGGGTCCGCCTTGAGCGGCCGCCCCAGGCTGGTCTTGCCCCGGTGCGTACGACCGGTGGCAGCGAGCGACTGTTTCGCGACGTCCAGCCCGGCCCGGGTACGGGCGCGGATGGCCTCGCGCTCCATTTCCGCGATCTGCGCCAGCACCGCGAGGATCAGGAGCCCCGCGCCCGACGTGATCGAACCGAGCCCGCACACCACGACCTCGACGCCCTTGTCCATGAGCGCGCGGACCGTCGCCTGGATGTCCAGGGCATCACGGCCCAGCCGATCGATGGCGGACACGTGCAGTCTGTCGCCCTCACGGACATAGCCGAGCATCGCAGAGAAGCCCGGCCGGCTCCGGGCCAGGACCGAGCCGCTGACGCCCTGGTCTTCGAACTCCTTGTCGAAGGGACGGCCCATCGGCCCGGCCAATGCGCCGCGTTGCGCCGCGATCGTCTGGCTTCCGGTCGACACGCGGTAGTAGGCAATATCACTCATTCTTTTTCATCCTGGGGTGAAAGGTACCCCAGCACTTCCAAACCTAGCTCAATTGCCTTCTTCCTACCTTCTGCACCCAAGCCGACGCTGTTCGAAGTCCTGGTGCAAAAGCTCCAAGTTCTGAACAGCGTCGCATGGGCAGCAAGCCTCAGCGCCTTGGCACCTGAATGATGGGCCCGCCCCGCATCTTGGCCCAGTATCTCGCCGTCTGCTCCTTCATCAGCGTCTGGAACACAAAATTACCGACGCGCTCTACGGAAATGCCGAACGCGCGTGCGGTTCGGGTGCGGCTGGCCTGGTTGTCGACCTTCCAGCGGCAAACAGCCTCTCGAAGCGCATCGTTGGTATACGCACGGGCTTGGCGGCGGTCTGCGTCGACCTGCTTTGCGTTCAGTCTCATCTTTTCCTCCAAAGGATAATTCCTCCTTTGAAGATCCCATCCTTGCCGCAGGCAGAGCCTTGATTTCCCGCCTGTCGTTGCCGCGACGCACGGATCGGAGAAGGAAGGATCACCTCGTGGGGAGGTATAGAGGACCGGGTAGCAGCCGAATGGGAAACGGCGGTCCTGCGATCAGTCTCGGGGGTGCCAGGCCGCGCGAACGAAATCGTGCACGATCGTGAAGGGATGTGCAGAGTCTTAGGGTCATCGTGTAATTTGTGGCTGCTTCCCCGGGCCGGCTGAGCGGCGCACCTTCTGGTTGTCGGACCTGAAGGAAGGAAGCAGCTATGAAGCACTATGCCGGAATAGACCTGTCGATGGAAACGTCGC